>SXGQ01591797.1_pt1 | contig 34058 bp, 29 predicted proteins | sample 3178371 | NCBI WGS metagenome assembly SXGQ01 (sample SAMN11356859, study PRJNA531348) | freshwater metagenome | isolation source: freshwater sample F1-20 | place: China: Fuxian Lake, Yuxi | collected 2017-12-25 | reverse complement strand
GTCACGGCCGCCTTCGCCCGTCGCTTGCCGGCCGCGGGTGCCGCGGCGCGCGCGGCGCCGGCGCCGCGCATCCCCGGAGTGAGCGCCCAGCCGCGGCCGACCGCTCCGGGATCGCGCAGCAGCGGCGTGAGGTCCTGTCCTTGCAAAGTGGAGGGCGCCGGCACGCCGGCCAGCGAGGTCAGGGTGGGATAGAGATCGATGTGGCCGACCGGCGAACCCGCGGCCCCGCCGGCCTTGGCGACGCCGGGAGCCACGATCAGCAATGGGACGCGCGCGCTTTCCTCGAAAAGGCTCTGTTTCTGCCAGAGACCGTGCTCGCCCGTGTGGTAGCCGTGGTCGCTGGTGAAGACGACGATCGTCTTCCGGGCCAGATCGAGCCGGTCGAGCGCGTCGATCACGCGCCCCACCTGGGCATCGAGAAAGCTGATGCTCGCGTAATAGGCCTGGAGCGCCTGCCGGCGCAGGTCGTCGGTAAGCGCGTCCTGCTCTCGCTTGTAGCTCATCAGGCCCGGGGCGGGAATGTCGGCCTGGTCTTCCTTTACCCCTTGGACGATGCGCATCTTTTCCAGCGGGTAGAGGTCGAAGTACGGCTTGGGCGCAACGTAGGGCGTGTGCGGCCGGAAAAAACCGACCGTGAGGAAAAACGGCCGTTCGGGCTGGCGGGCGCACCGTTCGAGCACCCATTCAGCGTCGGTCGCCATCAGGCCGTCCGTGTGCAGCAGATCGCCCTTGGGCGAAGCGTACCAGCTGAGGGTGCCGCCGAATTGGCCCGGGGTGAGGCTGAAGATTTTCGGATGCTCCTCCAGGCGGTCGACACCGGCGGGGTTGAGGCCGAGCTCCCACGAGGCGGGATCGTCGTGCCCGACGGTCCCGATCGAGTTCGGCACGTTGTAGTGGTAGGCTTTGCCGATGCGCGCCGCGAACCAGCCTTGCTGGCGGAAAGCCTGCGGCAGGCTGGGCTGCGCCGGGATGGTCTGCCGGAAAATCTGCGAATTTTGGTAAATGCCCGTGCTGTCGGGGTAGAGCCCCGTGAGCATGGAATTACGGCTCGGCCCGCAGAGCGGGAAGGCGCAATAGGCGCGATCGAAGCGCACGCCGCGCGCCGCCAGGCGGTCGAGGTTCGGCGTGCGGGCGACCGGGTCACCGTAACAACCGAGCAGGTTGTTCAGGTCGTCGGCGATGAGGAAGAGGACGTTCCTCCTCTCGGGTGCGGCGCCGGAAACGGCGGATGCGGTGACGGATAGCAGGAGCGCGAGGAGCGCGGGCGTTCTCATGGGGTTCGAGGGGCGGGTGATTCGCACTCCCCGCGAGACGCCGAAGCAAGCCTCTAAGCTACGCGCCGCCGCGGGAAAACGCGCGGCGGCCCGCTGGGTCAGGGCTTGATCGTGACTTTACGGATGATGACCGGAGCGACGGGGCTGCTGCGCGCGCCATCCATGCCCGGGTTCATCGGCAGTTCGGCGATGGCGTCCACCACCTCGAATCCGCGCACGACCTTCGCGAAGATCACGTAGGCGGGCGGCAGGCGGTAGTCCTGGTGCATGATGAAGAACTGGCTGGTGTTGGTGTTCGGGCCGCGGTTGGCCATCGCCACGATGCCGCGACGGTAGCCCGCCTTGTAGAGGGGGGAGTCGGGCTTGATCTCGTCGGGAAAGGTCCCGCCCCACGCGCTTTGCCCGCCGCGGCCGTCCCCGAGAGGGTCGCCGCCCTGCAGCATGAAGCCCTTCACCACGCGGTGAAAGGTCAGGCCGTCGTAGTAGCCGTGTTCGGCGAGCAGCCGGAAGTTCTCCACCGCCTTGGGCGCGGCGTCCGGCAGGAGCTCCAGCTCGACCTCCCCCTGGTCGAGCTTCAGGACAGCGTGGCGGCCGCCCGAGCTCTTCGCGCCGGCCGGCACCTTGGGGTTGGTCGCCGCCGCGGCGCCCGGGGCTTCACCGCCCTGGGGTTTGCAGCCGGAAGCGCCGAGGAGGGCGGCGAGGACGAGTGGGGAGAGGAGCGCGCGGACGGTGCGTGTCATGAGACCAGTTTGATCACGACGACGGCGAGTCAAGTCGCGCGCCGCGGGACGCCGTCACGGCTTCGGCGGGACCGGGGGCGAGGCGGGCTCCGGGGCCGGTGGTCGTCGATCCGCCGGTGCTTCCGTCATCGAACGGAGCAGGTTGGTCGGGCCCATCACGAGCGCCCACGCGGGTTTCTCGAGCGTGCCGGTAAGCTTCACCTCGAGGGCGGCGGAGAGCGGTGTGAGGACGGCACCCACCACGGATTTGATCACGTTGCCGCTCTCCTGGAAGGGGAACACCTTGGCGTTGAAGTTGAGCTCGTTGCGCCCGAGCGTGAAGTCGCCGTACGCGTCGATCGCCGAGTTGGCGCCGCGCAGCTCGACCTTCGGGAACTGGAGCCGTTGCCCGTCGATGCGGAAATTGCCGCGCGCCTCGGTGAAACGCAGCGACGTAAAGGTGAAGAGTTCCGAGAGCAGCCCCAGCAGCGGCACCTCGCCGAGGCCTGCGCCGCGCAGCACGGCGTTGCCATCGCCCTTGTAACTGAACGGGTCGTCCGGGCGGCCCTCGCCGGAGGCGGCGACATCGAGCCGGACGTTCGCCCGCTCCTGCACGAAGCGGTCGGGGCGGGGCGGCGGCTCGCCGCGGCGGCGGGCGAGGAAAGCCTGCAGCGTGCCGGCCGCGCGGCCGAGCGCCGCCTCCTCGATCGCGACGTTGAAGCCGAGCCGCCGGGCCTCGCCGCTACCCCACAAGCGGGCGTTGCCCGTAGCCGTGCCGCCCGCGAAGTCAGCCCCGAAGCGTTCCACCGCGATCTCCTCGCCGCGCATCCGAGCGGTGAAGGTGGCGTCCTCCAGCGGAAAATCGTGGAAGCTGAAGGCGCCGATCGTCTCCACCGCGAGATCCAGCCGGTTGGGGCCGCGTGGGGCGGCCGCCGGGCCGTGGAAATACCCGCCGGCCCGGATCCGGGGGGGATTCGCCACGCGGAAGGGAGCGAGTGGCGCGCGGCCGATCTCACCCAGCAGGCCCGCCACCGCCGGCAGCCCGAGCGTGGAGTCCGCTTGGAACTCGAGCGATGACCAGTCCGCTCCGGGCACCGAACGGAAGGTGAATGTGCCCTTCACCGCCCCGTCACCCTCGGCCCCGAAAAGCTCGAGTCCGTCGACGAAGCCGGGACGGATCAGCAGCCGGGTCCGCACGCGGTCGAAATTCACCCCCCGCACGACCGGTCGGTCGGACTCGGCGGTCAAGAAGACGCGCGCGAGGCGTCCCTCCCGCCAGCGCCCGGCCACCTCCACGCTCGCCTCGGGAGGAGCGGAGGGGAAATCGAGTTGCCGGAAGAACGCGGGCCACCACGGACCGAACCAGCGGCCGATGGCGAGCGGTCGGAGCCTGCCTTCCAGCAGGAAGCGGAAGTCCCGCGTGCGCAGGTCGTGCTCGTAACTGCCCCGCGCGAAGTTGTCCCCGACGCGCGCGTAGGCTTCCGGGGCGTGGAAACGGCCGGGTTCCAGTTCCACGCGCGCCCGCCCGTCCTCCATGATCACGCCGTAGGAGTTCATGCGCGGCACCTCCACCCCGGCCGTCAGCCGTTCAAACTTCCAGCCGGGGCCGAAGCGCGCCTCCGCGGCTTCCACGTGCAGCGCGTCGAACGAGTAGAACCGCCGCACGTCGACGCCCACCCGGCGGCTGATCACGTCCAGCACGCGCGGCGAGATCGAGCCGGAGAATCCGGCAGCCGCCCGGCCCGTCGACGGGTCGACGCGGCCGTCGGCGAACAGCGGCTCGTCCAGCAGGCGCCCGGTGGTTCGGATGGAAAGCTCGGGCCATGACGTGCTCCGGACCCACGCCGAGATGGCTTCCGCACCGACGTCCTCCACCTCAAGCCGGTCCAGCGTGACCCGCGCCTGTTCCGGCCGGCGAGAGAGGGAGAGGGCGCCCGGCAGGTCCACCCGCACGCGCCTGGCGCGAACGCCGGCGGGAAGCAGCACTTCCGCGGCCGCGAGGCGGACCGCTTCGACGGGTTGCTCCCGGGGGAAAGTCATCGTCGCCCTTGCCTCGAGGTCGCGCACCTTCCCCCCGGACAGCGCGGGCAGCGCGGCCTCGCGGGCGAGCGCGTGCACGCCGATCGCGACGCCGCCGCCAGCCGCCGGCGCGAGGTCGAGGTCAAGCCGCGGTTCGCGGAGCCGCGCGAGTTCACCCTGCCATTCGAGTCCGCGCCGGCAGATCTCGGGAAAACGGTCCACCACCAGTTCCGACCACGGCAGACGACGCGTGCGGTCGGCGGGCGGTAGCGGGAGAACGCCGTGCGCCGTGAAGGTGAGCCCGGCGCTGCGGCCCGTGAGGCGGTCGATCCGCAGTTCCTGGCGCCCGGGTGTGAGCACAACGTCGAGGTCGGAAAGCAATTCCTCGCTGCGTCCGGAACGCGTGAGCTGCCCCGGGGCCTCGAGTGCCGCGCCGGTGATGCGGATCTCCACCGGTTCCACCTCGCCCGCGAGCAGGGACGTCCGGTCGAGGCGGAGGTAAAGCGCCCCAATGCGCAGCACCGGATCGGCGAAGGCGGGAAGATGGAGCCGGGCGTTTTCCACGAGGATCCGGCCGGTGGGATCGAACGTGGTGGCTCCGACCGTGAGGCGCAGCCCTGATGCGGCGATGCGGTCCTCCAGACGGCGCAGGATGAAGCCGGGGAGCGCGAGTTGCCGGGAGGTGGCGACCCAGGCCTGCGCGGCGATCAGCAGGGCGAGCGCGAGCCAGACGCTCCATAGCGTGAACGAACCCGCGCCGGAAAAAAGCGCGCGGACGGCCTGCACGCACAGCTTGAGCCAGGCGGGCATCGGCTCCTCCCGTCAGGGTTTCCGCTCCGGCGGGGGCCCGGGATCGCGCGGCCCGTGGGTGAGCGTCCAGAGGGCGTCGATCAGGGCCTGCTCGGGGACGAAGATCGTGTCGAGTTCCCGGGTGCCGGCGAACTGCTGGTTTCCGCCGGTGCGCTCGGTGAGCAGGAGCGTGGTGACGCTGGACTGCTCCGCACCGCCGCCGCCCGGCACCGCCACGGTGGCTTGGAGTTGATAACGCCACGGCCGGTCGTCGCCGGCGGCGGTCACCTGCGCGGTGAAGGGACCCGGCAGGTAACGGCTGGCGCGCAGCGCGCGGAACGCGGCGGCCACGGCCTTGAGGGCGGCCGGATCGCCGCGCGGGGAGACGGGTTCGCCGTCGGCTCCGAACTCCGATTCGGCGAGGGGCTGTTCGGAGCCGGTCTCGGTGAGTCGGAGGCGGCTCACGCGGGCGTTGGCGGCCAACGGGTCGATCACGGCCCGGTGGCGCCAGGCGGAGGGCGCGAGCGGCAGCTCATCGATGATCTCGCGGCCGACCGCGTAGATGGAATTCCCGGGCTCGTTGGCCGTGCCGAGACGGGCGTAGACGTTGCGCCTCACATCCGTGCCCAGCCGGAGCACAACCGGGGCCGGTTCGCCGGCGACGGTGAGTGTGACCTCGCGCAGCGGGCGGTTAAACCCCCATTCCTCCAGGTCGGCGCTGGTGGGGGCGTCGCTCTGGAATTTCTGCGCCCGCAGCCCGGTGAGCTGGCCCACGAGCCGCGCCAGGGCGGCCGGATCGGCCGGCAGGGTGCGCGGGCCGGCCGGACCGTCGCCGCGCTGCACCACCTGCCAGTCTCGCTGGGTCTCGCGCCCGCTTCCGGCCGGCGCGTCGACGAGCCGGCGGAGGTCGCAGGGAACCGCGTCCGGCTGCACCGGGGAGGCGAGGGAAATCGCGGTGATCTTCGCCGGATCCAGATCCACCAGCAGGCGCTTTTCCCGCAGGCTCTCTTGGGCGGTGCGGAGCGTCTCGAGCAGCGTCGCCGGCACCTCAACCGTGAAGAGTGCGTTGCGTCCCTCCAGCTGGGCGAAGAATTCGGTGGCGGCGCGCGGTCCGGGGCGGGTGCCCGCGGGCGGGGTCACCGGGTCGCCGAGGAAGAGCGTCTCCAGACGACCGTTACCCTCCAGCGCGATCCGCAGGCTCGGGGCGGTCGAGGGCGCGGTGGCAGGGCCCGTCGCGGGGAATGACTTCGCGCGCAGGGCGTTCAGTTCGTTGATCGCGAGCTCCAGCGCCTGGCCGCTCGCCCGCGCGCTGACCGGAGCGTCGAACATCCAGCGGGTTCCCTCGCGCCGGATGCGCACGCGTACTCCGGCGCCGCCGGTCTCGCCGGGTCCCGGCGCGATCTGGACCCCGAGCGAACGCGTCTCAAATCCGCGGATGGTGAGCAGGTCGTCGGCCCGCAGTTGCTCGGTGGGAACGTTGAGGCTGTCGGCGAGACCCCGGTTCACAACATGGATCCGCGTCCCGTCGGGCGAGAGCACGTAGAGCCGCTTGTTGTCGGGTGTCGCGTCGCCAATACGCAGCACGGTGGTGCGAGGGCCGGCGGAGCCGGCGGGGCCCTCGCCCGAGGTGAAGGAGACGGTGAGGCGCGGGCGCTCGAGGCCGAAATCGGCGACAGACTGCCGGTTCTTGGCGAGATCAGCGACGGCGAAGCTCGTCTCGTGCTCGAGGAGCTGGAGGGCGTGCAGGATGGCGTTCACCGCGTGCGGGTTCGCGGGCCAGCGGTCGAGGGGCCGGGTGAGGAACCAGGCATCCCGCTCGCGGGCGAGGGCGAAGCCAGCCCCGGCGGGAGTCGTGAGATCGAGCGTGCGGATATTGGCGGTCTCGGGCCCGAGCACGAGGCGGCGCGCCTCGCGCGAGGCGGCCTCGGTGCGCCACTCGCGCTCGAAGCGGAAGATGAAGAAGAACAGCGCGACGTTGAGAAACAGGAGGGCGAGGGTGACTTTCGTGCGCATGGCGGTCGGTTTTCAGGAGCGGCGGGTCCAGTACACGAGGAGGCCGAGGAGGAGGGTGGCGCCGGGCACGCCGAGGAGCACGGTGTACCGGAGCCGTGCGAAATCAGCCGCGCTGAGCGTGAGCTGGAACTTCTCCACCGGCCGCGGCGGTATGCTCAGCTGGCGGTCGCGATCGACGGTCCAGTTCACGGCGTTGAGGAAGATGGCGAGGTTGCCCTGGTCGACCCGGCCGTTGGCCACGAGGTCGCCGGTGCCGAAGACGACCAGCTTGCCGCCCCTCACGCTGAACGGGAGGTTGTCGCGTACGGCGAGGCGCTCGGAGGCCACGATCACCCCGAGCCGGTCGGCGGGATCCATCCCGGGCAGCGGTCGCGTGTCGATGCCCGGATCGTAGCGCGGGATCTGACCGTTGCGGAAACTGCGCTCGCCCCAGGCGGTGCGCGAGGTCGCGGCCAGCGTGACCGTGTTCAGGCCACCCCCGAGCGAACGGCCCGGATCGGGGATCACCGTGCGGGCGACACCCAGGCGCAGCGCCATCGTGCCGTAGTCGATCAGGAGCTGGGTGATGGGATGGCGCGCGAAGGCGCGGATGATCAAGTCGCCGTTTTCCGCGATGTTCTCCGGACCTTCGTCGGCGATCACGTCGTCCTGCACCAGCACGCCCCAGTCGAGCAGCAGATCGTCGAGCCCGAGGGACGCGACGGGCGGGCCGGGCGCCAGGAAGAGCAGCAGCCGCCCGGCGTCGGCCCCGAGGTGCTGCCGGAGCAGCTCCTGCTCCTCGCGGGCGAAACGGCTCTGGGGGGCGACGGCGACCAGTAGCGACGCGTCGGCCGGGATCCGGCGCGCCGACGTGAGGTCCAGATCCTCCACCTCCAGGTTACGCACCTTGAGTTGGTCGCGGACGGCGGACAGACCGCGCACCGGATCGGTGTCGCCCAGTCGCAACTCGCCGTGGCCGGTCAGGAAGTAGACCTTCTGCCGGCCGGGCGAGGACACGTCGAGGATGGCGGCGGTGAGCGCCTGTTCGCCGCGGAAGGCGACCCGCTCCTTGTTCCGCATCGTGTAGAGCTCGGCCACGGTGACCACGCGGCGCTTGTCTCCGGAGACGAGCACGATGATTTCCGCCTGGTCGACGCCCAGGTCCTCGGCGCGCCGCCGGTTCTGGTAGACGTCGAGGTACTCGCGGGTGATGCGCCCGGCGGGCCGCTCGTCGGTGGCGTGCACGTATTCCTCGAGCAGGCCGCGCACCTCGGGATGGTCGCTCTCGGGTGTGAGCGTGAGGATGGCGTGCACGGGCCGCGGTAGGTTGCGGACGTACGAGAGGGTCTCCGGCGAGAGCGAGAATTTGCGCGCCCGGGTGAGATCGAAGCGCCGCGGGTGGTTCTCCGCGATGTAGTTCAACCCGCCGAAGAACGTGACCAACAGGACGGCCTGCAGCACGAGGTTCGCGGTGCGGAGCCAGCGGGTGGCACGGAAGCTTTGCCAGGGGGCGGGCATGGTCGCGGTGGGTTCCCGGTCAGGCGTGCAGGAGCTTCGCCTCGACGCCGAGGATGCTGAAGATGAGCGCCAGCGCCGAGCCGCTCAGGTAAAAGAGCACGTGGCGCAGGTCGATCACGCCGCGGGCGAAGTCGTCGCGGTGGCCGAAGACGTGGGCGTACTCGACCGCCGGACGCAGCGGCTGCAGCGCGCCCTGCGCCAGCCAGGTGGAGTCGGCGAGCGCGTTGCCTCCGAGGATGAGCGTCGCCAGCGCGACGCAGCCGAGGATGCCCGCGACCGACTGGTTGCGCGTAAGGGAGCTGGCGAGGACGCCGATCGCGACAAACAGGAGCCCGGAGACGGCGATGAACAGGTAGCCGCCGAGCAGCGGCCCGCTGTCGAGGAAACGCGCGTCGCCCGAGAAGCGCCGTAGTACCCAGAAGAAGACAACCGTCGAGCCCCACAGGGTGGTGTAGAGGGCGTAAGCCGCACCGAACTTCGCCAGCACCACCTCTGTGGTCGTGACCGGGGTGGTGAGCAGCGTCTCGATCGTCCCGAGCCGGCGCTCCTCCGCCAGGCACTTCATCGTGAGCAGCGGCACCATCACGCAGACCGGCAGCCAGAAGAGCTGGAAGTACACGATCGCCGGCGAGGTTTCCTGCGGCGCGGCGCCGTACAGCTCGAGGATCTTGGTGAAGACCAAGCCCATGAAACCGAGGAACAGGGTGGCCGCCACGTAGGTGGCCGGACTGACAAGCAGCATCCGGAGTTCGTGGCTGAGCAGGGTGGGGAAGTGGCGCATGGCGGTCGCGGCGTCAGACCGGGCAGGTCAGGTAGAACCGCGGATGGAAAAGGATGAAATCCGATTCTCGGATTCTTCCCTGGGCTTGGGAGACGGAGTTCCCAAGGCGGCGGAGCCACAGCCGAAGGCTTCTGTGGAGTAAATGAGCATCGGTTCGTAACGCGCTCCCGACCCGCTCCGCGGCTGAGTGACCACGGATGGACACAGACGGACACGAATAAGCCGGGTTTGGTGTAGCCGGGTTTGCCGACCCCGTACCAGATCGAGGGCTAGTTTGCCGGAGGCATCTACAAGGATGGCGGTTTTTTTGGAGCACATCATCCGCGGGGTTACGCCGGGTTGAAGCGTTTCGCCCAGCATCCCGGTCTCAGGTCCTGATCCGTGTGAATCCGCGTTCATCCGTGGTTTCCCCTTACTAGGTTACGGTTCGGGTTTCCCCGGTCTTTGCGGGCGCCGGCGGGGCGACGACGTCCCAGCTGCGGCGCGTGGCGGCAAGGAACACGTCCTCGAGCGTCGGTTGCTCCCGGGCCAGCGCGCGCACGCGCAGCCCCTGCGCCAGCAGCGCCGCCAGGAGCGATTCGCCCAGTTCCTCCTCGTGCTCGGTGGTAAGGGTGGCGATGCGGAACCCATCGGCGCCGGGATCCCCCAGCCGCGCGCAACGCGCTCCGGCCCCGGCCGCGCCCAGCGCGGCCTCGAGCCGGAGCGGGTCCCCGGCGAACTCCACCCGGTAGGAGTGGCGGCCGATGATTTCCCGCCGCAGCTCGGCCGGCGTGCCCTGCGCGACCACCCGGCCCTGGTTGATGATGAGCACGCGGTCGCAGGTTACCTCGATTTCCGGTAGGATATGGGAGGAAATGATCACGGTCATCCGGCCGCGGAGGCTCGCGATGAGGTCGCGCACGATCAGAATCTGGTGCGGGTCGAGTCCGATCGTGGGCTCGTCCATGATGATGACCGGCGGTTCGGCGAGGATGGCCTCCGCGATGCCCACGCGTTGCCGGTAGCCCTTGGAGAGCTGTCCGATGATGCGGTGCCGCACGCGCTTGAGGTCGCAGATCTCCAGCACCTCGTCGATGCGCGGACCGAGCTTGCGGCGCGGCACCTCCTTCAGGCGGCCGCGGAAATACATGTACTCCGAGACGCGCATATCTTCCGGCAGCGGATTGTTCTCCGGCATGTAGCCGATCCGCCGCTTGATTTCCGCCGGTTCCCCGGCGACCGGCAGCCCGCAGATGTGGACACTGCCGGACGTCGCCGGCAGGTAGCCGGTCAGGATCCGCATGGTGGTCGACTTGCCGGCGCCGTGCGGGCCGAGGACACCCACGATCTCCCCTCGACCGACGCGGAACGAGATGTCGTTCACCGCTGTCACGCCCCCGTACGCCTTCACCAGGCGGGAGACTTCGATGGCGGCGGGCGGTTGCGTCATGACGGTGCTGGGGACGATTGGCGTAATAAGGACGCGGGCAAGGTCGCGTTGTTCCGCGGCCCCGGTCCCCGGTCAGGCCGCGGGCGGTCTCTCGAAGGTGACTTCGCCGGCGCGGAACCGCCGGAGGGGCCCGCGGCCCTCGTGCAGCAGCAGGGCGCCCTCGTCGTCCACGCCGCGCACTTCTCCGGTATGGCGGCGCCCGCCCTCAAGCAGCGTCACGGTGCGTCCGCGCAGCGTGTCGAACCGCGCCCAGAGTTCGGCGAAGCGGTCACGGTGCTGGTCCTCGCGGAACGTCTCGTAGGCGAGGAGCACCCGGCCGATCAGGGCCGCCGCGAGGCGGTTCAGGTCGACCGGCTGTCCGCAGGCGTCGGCGAGCGTGGTCGCCCGGTTCGCGAGCTCCGCCGGCCAGCCGCGCGGCGGCGGGTTCACGTTGAGCCCGATGCCGAGGATGAGGTCGCGGATGCGGTCCGCGTCGACGCGGGCCTCGGTGAGCAGACCCCCGGCCTTCCGGTCGCCGAAAAGGATGTCGTTGGGCCACTTGATGCCCGGCTCCACGCCGGTGAAGTTCGCGAGGAGCTCGCAGAGGTTGACGCCCATCCAGAGCGTGAACGTGCGCATGCGCTCCGGCTCCACCTCCGGGCGGAAGCCGAGGCTCGCGTAGAGGCTGACGGGGGAGTCGCTGTGCCACACGCGGCCTAACCGGCCCTTGCCGCGGGTCTGGCGCCGGGCAAGCACGGCGAAAGGTGCCGGCCGCCCGGCGGCGAGTTGGCGGGCCACCTCGTCGTTGGTGCTATCGACCTCGTCCATGACGTGCAGCGAGAAGCCGCGCGTGCGCACCGGCAGCAACGCCTCGAGCAGCGGCGGATGGAGCGTGGCCGGGCGCCCCGTGAGGCGGTATCCGCGGGCGCGCACGGCCTCAAACGAGAAACCGGCCGCGCGGAGCCGCTCCATGCGCTGCCAGACCGCGACGCGGGAGATGCCGAGCCGCCGCGCGAGCGCGGCGCCGGAGACCCACCCGCCCTCGCGGGCGAGCAATTCGCGAAGGATCACGGTTTCGGTCTTCGGCATGGCTCGGCCTTGAAAAGGGAAGTCCCGGCACCACGCTGGCGCAAATGTCATTTGCCGACCTGCAGCTTTCCCTCGGGTGCGACGCCGCCCCGCCGGAACGTTGGCCGGGCCCGGTGCGCGCGCTATGGCACGACGCCCGCGGCGACTGGGACGCCGCCCACGTTTGCGCGCAGGAGGATGAATCGCGCGACGGCTCGTGGGTCCATGCCTACCTCCACCGGAAGGAGGGGGATATCGGTAACGCGGGCTACTGGTACGCGCGCGCCGGGCGTCCGGTTCCGACGCGGGGGGTGACGCTCGAGGCCGAGTGGGAGGCGATCGCCCGCGCGCTGACCGGCGGTTAAGCCCGGGCCGGCGGGCGGGTGGCTACTTGTTGTTGCGGTTGCTCCAACCGAAATCGCCGGAGCGGAGATAGGTCTCGCGTGACTCGCGCCGGATGTAGTCGCCGGCCGTGGCGTCGGATTTCGCGGCGTTCTCGGCCGCGTCCCGCAGGTCCTCCATGTTCTTGAGGCGCTCCTCCTCGGCGTACATGGCGAGGGCGCGGGCCTCCTTTGAGGTACCGAAGAGCGGCAGGGTCCAACGGTTAAGGGCCCGGTCGGCGTCGGAGATATATCGGCGCATCGCGAGCTCGGTTAGGCCTTTCTTGGTGTTGATGTCGCGCTCGCGGAAGATCGGCGGCTTCTTCTCCTGCACGATGTACTTCGGCAGGCGGACGATCGTGTTTTTCGGTTTATCGACCTCGCGCAAGTCGGGCTGTTCCTCCTCGGGCTTGGGAGGCGGAGGGGGTGGGGGAGGCGGCTCGTATTTCGGAGCAAAGGCGGCGAGGGCCGCGGCGGCCTCACCCGAGATGGCCCGGGACCGGCGCGAGGGGGCGGAGGATGAAGAGCCCGGGGTGCCGTTGGAAAAAACGGGCGGTGACGGCGGGGCGGAAGGAGTCGCGGCGGTCTGCGCCGTGGCGCCGGGCGCCGCGAGGCCGGCAAGAAGCAGGGGGACGAGGGCGAGTCGGGCCATGCGGGAGTGTCGAAACTTGCGCCGGGAAAATGTTCCGCGCAAGCGCGGGAAAATCACACCCCCCGGCACCATTCGTGCCAAAACTCGCGGCCGGCGAAGAGCGGCAGGCTCTCCGTCGCGGGCACAGCTGCGCGCTCCACGAGGATGAAGTCGGCGCCGAACAAGCGCTCCGGCTCCCCCGGATCGAGGCCGAAGGGCGGTCCGTCCTCCTTGCCACCGAGGAAGTAGAAGCCGAGGAGCGTGCCGCCGGGACGCAGCAGCTCGGCCGTGCGGCGCGCCACCCGCGGCCAGGTCGCAGGAGATTGCGCGCAAAGGAAGGTCCGTTCGTAGACGAGGTCGAAGCCGCCCGGTGGAAAAGGGTGCGTGAAGAAGTCCGCCACCTGCACGCGCGTCGCCAGCGCGGGCCCCAGGCGTTTCCGTGCGCGCTCCACCGCAGGTGCACTGAAGTCGATCGCGGTGACCTCGTGGCCGGCCGCGGCGAACGCCGCCACTTCGTGGCCGTGGCCGCACCCGGGTATGAGCACCCGCAGCCCGCGTCCCCGTGGGGCGACCAACCGGCGCGTCAGCTCCGGGGGCACGCCACCCTGGTCCCACGGGGTGAGCCCCGCGGCGTAACGCTCGTCCCAGAATCCGGGCCGCATCGGATCGTCCGTCATCCCCCGAGTCTCCGCGCGCCGGCCGCGCCCGCAAGCGGCGAAGTTTTTTCCGCGGCCGGCTGATTCCACTCGCCGCGTGCGCGTCGCGTCGCATCGTGGAGGGCGGTCGCCCGCTTCATGCGATCGCTCCCTGCCACCCAACCCCTGCAGGAGCCCCCGGCCCGCCGCCGTCCGTGGCGGGCCGCGGGCTTTGCCGTCGTTCTTCTTCTCGCCGCGACAGCCGCCGCGGCCGTGTCGCGCCTTTCGGCGGAGGACGAGGCCTTGCTGGACGAGGTGCAGCGGCGCGGCGTCGCCTATTTCGTGGAGCAATCCCACCCCGCGAGCGGGCTCACGCGGGATCGCGCGCCGTGGCGCGAGGGCGCGGGACCGTCGAAGGCGCCGTCCAGCGTCGCCGCCACGGGCTTTGCGCTCACCGTCTGGTGTATCGGCGAGGAACGTGGTTGGCTGTCCCCCGGCGAAGCGCGTCGCCGCGCGCTCGCCGCATTGCGCACGATCGCGGACCGGCACGCGCACGAGCGCGGGTGGCTTTACCACTTTGTGGATCCCGCGACGGGCGGACGCGTCTGGCGCAGCGAGGCCTCGACGATCGACACCGCGCTCCTGCTGCAGGGAGCGCTGCATGCCCGCGAGCACCTGAGGGATCCGGAGATCACCAAGCTCGTCGACCACATCTACGCCCGCATCGACTGGACGTGGGCGCTCAACGGCGGCCCCGCGCTCTCGCACGGTTGGCGGCCGGAGAACGGTTTCATCCCGCACCGGTGGGACAGCTACGCCGAGTTGATGGGGCTCTACCTGCTCGGGCTCGGCGCTCCGTCCCGGCCGCTGCCCCCGGCTGCCTGGCGTGCCTGGCGGCGCGGACCCTGGGTCGAGCGCGGTGGCCGGCGCTTCATCCAATGCGGCCCGCTCTTCACCCACCAGTACGCGCATGCATGGTTCGATTTCCGGGGTCGGCGCGACAACGGCATCGATTACTGGCGCAACTCGGTCGACGCCACGCTGGCCCAGCGGGACTGGTCGGCCGCGCAACGTTCCCGCTTCCCGCTCTGGTCGGAGGACCTGTGGGGTCTCACCGCCTCGGACAGCGCGCGCGGATACGTCGCCTGGGGCACGCCGGGTCCCGACGAGGATCTCAGCGACGGCACCGTGGTGCCCTGCGCGCCGGGCGGTTCGCTGCCGTTCGCGCCGCGGGAATGCCTCGACGCCCTGCGGCGCATGCGGGAGGTCGGCGGCCCGGCGGTGTGGGGCCGCTACGGGTTCGCCGACGCCTTCAATCCGCACACCGGCTGGATCGCCCTGGATGTGATCGGCATCAACGTGGGCATCATGGTGGTGATGGCGGAGAACCTGCGGGGAGGGGGCGTCTGGCGCACGTTCATGCGTGCGCCCGAGGTCAGGCGCGGGCTGCGGCTGGCGGGGCTGGCGCCCGCCGAGCCGCGCGCGGTCCTCGCGGTTCTCCCTCCCTGAGGTGCGTCCCGCGCGGGCCGCTTGGCAAACGCGCCCCGTTCTGCATCCTCGCCCCGATGTTCGTCGATGAATGCACGGTGAAGTTGGCGGCCGGGGACGGTGGGCGCGGCTGCGTGAGCTTCCGCCGCGAGAAATACGAGCCGTGGGGCGGCCCCAATGGCGGCGACGGCGGCCGGGGAGGTGATGTGATCCTGGTTGGCGACGTGAACACCAACAATCTGGTCGACTACAAGTACCAGCCGCATTGGAGCGCGGGCCGCGGCGGGCACGGGGAAGGGGCGGATTGCAATGGTCGTGAGGGTGAGAACCGTGAGCTGAAGATGCCCCTCGGCACCGTCGTGATCGACCTCGCCACCGACAAACCGGTCGCCGAGGTACTCGAGGACGGCCAACGCATCATTCTCTGCCGCGGCGGCAACGGCGGCTGGGGCAACACCCATTTCAAGACGTCGACCAACCGGGCTCCGCGCCGCGCCAACGCCGGCCAGCCCGGCGAGGCCGGCTCCTACCAGCTCCTGCTCAAGAGCATCGCCGACATCGGGCTGGTGGGTTTTCCCAACGCGGGAAAATCGTCCCTGACCGGCCGCCTCACGCGCGCCCGGCCGCGCACCGCGCCCTATCCGTTCACCACGCTGCACCCGCAGATCGGGGTGATCGATTTCCCCGACGAGCGGCGCGGCCACCGGCGCCTCCTGCTGGCCGACATCCCGGGTTTGATCGAGGGCGCCCACGAGAACCGCGGCCTCGGCCACCGGTTCCTGCGGCACATCGAGCGCTGCGCGCTCCTGCTTTTCCTCATCGACATGGCGGGCGCCGACGCCCGCGACCCGCGGGAGGACTATCGCCATCTCCTCCGCGAACTGCAGCTGTACGATCCCGCGTTGCTGAAGAAACCGCGGCTCGTCGTTGCCAACAAGATGGACCTGCCCGAGGCGGGCCCGTGGCTCGCCAAGTTCCGCCGGCGCCACCGCGGCGTGGATGTCGCCGAGATCTCCTGCGCCACCGGCGACGGGCTCGACGCGCTCAAGCGGGAACTCCTCCGTCGCGCGGGGCGTCCGCGCCGCATCGAATCCGCGGTGCCGTCCGCCGCCCGCTGACCATTTCCCGGCATGGCCTCCGCCAAGGACCACCGTCACCTGATGATGCGCGCCAACCGGCTGCTCGGGCCGGTGTTGGTGGAGCGTGATTTGATCTCGTTGCAGGATCTGGAGCGGGCGACGGAGCGTCTTTTGGAGCTGACCGCCCGCGGCGAGCCGCGCGAGTGCACCCTGCTGGGCGTGCTCGCCCACGAGTTCAAGGTCGTGGCGGAGGCCGACGTGCTGCGGAAATCCGTGGAGGCTGATGGCATTGGTCTGGCCGATTTGCGCGCGGTGGAGGTGCCGGAGGAATTTCGCCGGGAGTTCGACCCCGGGGAGTGCTGGGCGACGTGGACGGTGCCGTTCGACCGTGAAGGTGGCTTCACTTGTGTGGCGTCCGCCTATCACCTCAGCCCGGCCGTGCGCGCCCACTGGGAGAAACGTGCTGGTGGCCCGGTGCTGTGGTACGGGACCACCCTCGGCGGGATCGCCGATTTCCTGGACAAGGCCGCGCCGGCCGGCGGCTCCTGACCATGCCTCTTGGCAAGATCCAGCTCCAGATCGTCACGCAACTCGCGACCCTCGGCGCGATCGATGAGGCGCGCCGCGCGGCCGGACGATCTCACCGGAGAGGCGCTGGATAAACTGCTGCAGGAGGATTTCAAGGTGGCGTCCTTCGCTTTGCTCGCCGCCAAGGCGCGCGCGCTCGGGCTGGCGCCTTTCAACGCCGCGCGCCTGCGCGTCTCCGCGCAGACCTTCGAGCGCATCCCGCAGGATTTCTGCCGCCAGCATCTCGTGCTGCCCGCCGGCGAGATCGGCGGCTCGCTGCTGTTGGTCTGCGCCAATCCCTTCGATGTGAACCTCGCGGTGCGGGTTGAGGAAATGGCGGGCCGGCCGGTGGTGCGGATGCTGGGCCGCGAGAAGGACATCCGGGATCGCTTGTCGGCGCAGTCGGTCGCGGCGGCGGGACCGGCCGGGCTGGAAGACGTCGTGACGAAGCTCGACGCCGAGTACGGCGAGCCCGCGGGCGAGGGCGAGGGGCTGGCCCCGGGGGGGGGAGGTGAGCGAGGATTCCGCCCCGATCATCCAGTTGGCCACGCGTATCATCGAGGACGCGTACCTCTCCGGCACGAGCGACATCCACATCGAGCCCCAGGAGAAGGAGGTCATCGTGCGCAACCGGATCGACGGCGTCTGCGTCGAGAAGCTCCGGCTGCCGAAGCGCGTCGGCCCCGCCCTCGTCGCGCGCCTCAAGATCATGTGCAATCTGGACATCTCGGAGCGGCGGCTGCCGCAGGATGGCCGGATCGTCTTCAAGCAGCACTCCAAGCGAGGCCTCGACCTCGACCTGCGCGTCTCGACCGCGCCGTTGAACCACGGCGAGGGCGTCGTCATGCGCATCCTCGACAAGCAGAAGACTACCCTGCCGTTGCCGGCCCTGGGTTTCTCCGAGGAAAACCTCGCGAAGTACCGCGAGTGCATCCGCCAGCCCTACGGCATGATCCTGCACTGCGGGCCGACGGGTTCCGGCAAGTCGATGACGCTCTACTCGGCGCTCAACGAGATCAACACGCCCGACATCGTGATCCGCACCGCGGAGGATCCGATCGAGTACACGCTGCCCGGCCTGAACCAGATGCAGATGCACCGGCAGATCGGGCTGACGTTCGCGACGGCGTTGCGCGCCTTCCTGCGGCAGGATCCCGACATCATCCTTGTCGGCGAGATCCGCGACCAGGAGACCGCGGGCATCGCGGTCGAGGCGGCGCTCACCGGGCACCTGCTGATCTCCACGCTGCACACCAACGATGCGCCGACGACGGTCTCGCGTCTCACGGAAATGGGCATCCAGCCCTTCATGATTTCCTCGTCGCTGCTCTGCGTGTGCGCGCAGCGCCTGATGCGGCGGGTGTGCAAGTCCTGCCGCGTGCCGCACACCCCCGAGGGACGGGAAAAGGCGATCCTTGAGAAGGCGCTCGGCTGGAGCGGTCCGGTCTTCCGCGCCGCTCCCCGGGGTTGCGTCAAGTGCGGCGGCAGCGGCTACAAGGGCCGCGTGGGCATCCACGAGCTCATGGTGACCAACGAGGAGCTGGTCACCGCCATCAACGCCGAGGCCGAGGCGGCCGAGCTGAAGCGCATCGCCATGCGCGGCGGCATGAAAACCCTTCACCAGGACAGCCTGCTCAAGGTGCGCGATGGACTCACCACCCTCGAGGAGGCCCTCGCCAACGTCCCGCCCGACATGTAGGCCGGGCCGAGTCCCCGGCTTCGGCTTGCCTTCCCCCGCGGCGCTCCGCCCACTTTACCCACCCAAACCCGCATGAATTCCTCCCCTCACGTCCCGCCCTCCGGACGCTGGTGGCACGGCCTGACCCGTTACCACTGGTTCGTCTTCACCGTCGCCGCGCTCGGCTGGCTGTTCGACTGTCTCGATCAGCAGCTGTTCACCCTTTCGCGCATGCCCGCGATGAAGGCGCTGCTGCCGGCCGGGAGCGACCCGGTCCTGTGGGGTGGTTACGCCACGTCGGTGTTCCTCGCGGGCTGGGCGACGGGCGGGCTGGTCTTCGGCGTCCTCGGCGACCGCATCGGCCGCGCGAAGACGATGATGATTACCATCCTCATCTACTCGCTCTGCACCGGGCTCAGCGCGCTCTCGACGTCGTTCTGGGACTTCGCGTTCTACCGGTTCATCACCGGCCTCGGGGTCGGCGGCGAATTCGCGGTGGGCGTTGCCCTTCTGGCGGAGGTGATGCCGGCCCGGTCCCGCTCCGGCGCGCTCGGCGCCCTGCAGGCGCTTTCGGCGATCGGCAACATCTCGGCCGCGCTCATCGGCATGGGTATGGCGAATCTGGAGCAGACCGGCGTGATTTCCCTGGGCAATTCCTGGCGCTGGATGTTCGTGATCGGCGCGATTCCTGCGTTCCTCGCTCTCATCATCCGGGCCCGCATGAAAGAGCCGGAGCGCTGGCAGCGGATGAAGGACTCGGGCGAGCTCGATCGCCATAGCGCCTTCACCTACGCTGAACTTTTCCGCGACCCCCGCTGGCGCCGTAACGCCATCATCGGCATGCTACTGGTGTGCTCGGGCGTGATCGGGCTGTGGGGCATCGGCTTCTTCACCCCCGAGCTGATCCGCACGGTGCTGGCCAAGACCTACGCCGCCCAGGGCATGTCCAAGGAGCAGATCGGGCCGCTGGTCGACAAGTGGGCGAGCTACGGTCTCCTGACGCTGCAGATCGGCGCCTTCTTCGGGATGCTCGCGGCGACCTGGGTCGCCGGCCGCCTCGGCCGCCGCCGCGCCTTCGCGATCGCCTTCAGCACCTCGCTGGTCGCCACGGCCTGCGCGTTCCAGGTCGACCGCGATGCCAGCCAGACATTCTGGCTCATCCCGATCATGGGCTTCTTCCAGCTCTCCGTCTTCGCGGTGTACGCGATCTACCTGCCGGAGCTCTTCCCGACGCACCTCCGCAGCACCGGAACCTCGTTCTGCTATAACGTGGGACGTTTCCTCGCCGCGGCCGGCGTGCCGCTGATCGGCCTGCTCAAGACCGAGGTTTACTCCGCGTACCCCGAGCCCATGCGGCCCGCCGCCCTCACCATGTGCGCGGTCTTCCTGCTTGGCCTGATCGTGCTGCCCTTCGCGCCTGAGACCAAGGACAAGCCCTTGCCCGAGGACGAGCGCATGGGCGCGCACTGATCGCGCGGATGCGGTTCGCGATCTGCAACGAGATCTTCCAGGGCTGGAAGATCGACGATGTCTTCACGCACTGCGCGCGTCTCGGCTACGACGCGGTCGAGGTGGCGCCGTTCACGCTCGCGCCGCACGTCACCGACATCCCGGCCGCCGAACGCGCCCGCATCCGGGCGGCCGCGGCCGGAGCCGGGATCGCCATCTCGGGCATCCACTGGGTGCTCGTGCAGACCGAGGGCCTGCACCTCACGTCCCCCGACGCCGCCACCCGCGTCCGCACCGCGCGCTACTTCGTCGACCTGGTCGACTTCTGCGCCGATCTCGGCGGCGAGGTCATCGTGGTCGGCTCGCCCAAGCAGCGCAGCCTCGCTCCGGGCGTCACGCGTGAACAGGGATGGGCCTGGATGGCGGAGACTTTCCGTCCCTCGATCGGACGCGCGGAGGAGCGCGGCGTGACGATCTGCCTCGAGCCGCTGCCGGAGGAGGACACCAATTTCATCAACACCGCCGCCGAAGCGGTGCGCTTCGCCCGCGAACAGGCCTCCCCGCGCTTCAAGGTCATCCTCGACGTGCGAGCCATGAGCCACGAGGCGACTCCGGTGCCGGACATCATCCGCGCCAGCCGCGGCGAGTTCGCCTACGTCCACGCCAACGACCGCAATCTCAAAGGTCCCGGCTTTGGAGAGGTCGACTTCCGTCCCATCGCCGCCGCGCTGCGCGAGACGGGCTACGGGGGCACGGTTTCCGTGGAGGTCTTCCGCTTCGACGAGGGGCCGGAGGTCATCGCCTCCCGCAGCCTCGAGCACCTGCGGAAGACCTTCAGTTGACTTTCGGGACCGGCCCGGTGCCTACCCCGTACGCCCGACGGAGCGCCTCGGCCACGTTGGGCGGCACGAAACGGGCGACATCGCCGCCGAAACGCGCCACTTGCTTCACCAGCGTCGAGCTCGTGTAGCTGAACTCCTCGTTCGGCATCACGAAGAGCGTCTCCATCCGTGGCTCAAGATGGCGGTTCATCAGCGCCATGTTGAACTCGAACTCGAAGTCGGAGAGCACCCGCAGGCCGCGGATGATCGCGTCGGCCTTCTGCTCCATGCAGAACTCCACCAGCAGGCCGGTAAAGGTCGTCACGGTCACGTTGGGCAGGTCGGTGAGGTTCGGCGTGATCATCGCCACGCGCTCTTCCGCCGAGAAGAGCGGGCTCTTGCCGCCCCCCGCCGTCACCGCCACCGCCACGGTCACTCGGTCGAACAGCCGCGCCGCGCGCGAAAGCACGTCAACGTGCCCGTAGGTGATCGGGTCGAATGTTCCGGGGTAGATGCAGTGGCGGGTCGGCACTCCGGTCGGAGACAAGCGCCCGCCACCCGGTGAGGCGATGGATTTTTTTCGAATACCGGGGCCGGGCCGTCCGCGCTTGCGTTCGATCCGGCCCGCCTTGTCCTGCTCTGTCCCGCCCGATGACGCTGAATCTGCCGAACCTCCTCACGCTCTCCCGCGTGCCGCTGATGTTCATCGTCGTCGGTCTGATGTACGCTAATTTCCCGTGGTGCGACACGCTCGCCTTCTGGCTGTTTATCGCCGCGGCCCTGACGGACTGGCTCGACGGCAAGATGGCCCGCGAAATGGGCATGGTTTCCTCTTTCGGACGTTTCATGGACAGCGTCTTGGACAAGGTGCTCGTCATCGGGATGATGATCGCGCTCGTGAACGGGGACTATTTCGCCGGCTACTCGCTGCCGGCGATGATGCTGCTCCTGTGCATCCTGTGCCGCGAGTTCGCCATCTCGGGCCTGCGTATGGCCGCGGCCCTCAAGGGTGAGACGGTGGAGGCCGACACGGGCGGCAAGGTGAAGACCTTCGTCCAGCTCAACGCGATCGGCTGGTTGATGGGCGCGCGGATGCTGTCCCAGGATTATCCGGAGCTTTTCGCCGGCGACGGCCGCGTCTGGGTGGTCGGCGTGCGCGCGCTCGGCATGTCGCTGTTTGTGTTGTCGGCCGTCCTGACGGTCTGGTCCGGCGTCGTCTATCTGCGCCGGCACTGGCGGGTGCTTTCCTGAGGGACGGGCCGTGCGCCTCCGCCCGCCGCGCTGGCCCGCGCTGCTCCCCGCCCGCCTGGTCACGGCGTGCGCGACGCTTGGTCCTCTTGGCCGGAGGCTCCCCGCTCCCGGCACCTGGGGTTCGCTGGCCGGCCTCGCGTGTTTCGCGGTTTTCCTGCCCCGCGCATCCGCCGGGCTGATTCTGGCCGTCACCGCTGTCGTGGGTTACCTAGCGGTCGGGATCTGCGGCGAGGCCGAGCGCGTCCTTGGTAAAAGCGACCCGGGCGAGGTGGTCCTCGACGAATTTGTCGTGATGCCGCTCTGCCTCTTGGGCTGGAGCACTCTTGCCGGGTCGCCGCCATTCTGGGTCGCGGCCGTCGCGGCTTTCGCGCTCTTCCGGCTGTTCGACATCGTTAAACCTCTCGGCATCGCCCGGCTGCAGGAACTCCCGGGAGGCTGGGGTGTGGTCGCCGACGACGTCGCCGCCGCGCTGGCCGCCTGCGCGACGCTCCACCTCGGGGCGTGGGTCTGGTCGATCGTTTGAAGCGGGTTGGGCGTTCGCGGGTTGAGGCGGGGCCCTCCGAGGACTTTCCGGCCAGGAGCTGCCACGACCACCTTTTGACCGGAGATTTCCAGCCCGGCGGCTCTCAGCCGGTGAGGGCGATCCGCAGCGCGATCTCCTTCAGTCGCTGCCCGCAGGCCTGCTCGTCCTGGTCGCCGGTCCTCAGTTCCAACGCTGGGTGCGGCGGCGGTTCGTAGGGCGAATCCAGGCCGGTGAGCCCGGCGAGGCGCCCGGCGCGCGCCTCCCGGTACAATCCTTTCGGATCGCGCTGCTCGCAGACTTCGCGCGGGGCGTTGACGTAGACTTCGACGAAGGGAATGCCGCGCGCGCGGAAACGCCGCGCCGCCTCGTCGCGGTCCGCCGCGTAGGGTGAAATCAACGCGACGATCGCCACCAGCCCCGCCTCCGCGAGTGCCAGCGCCAGGGCGGCGGCGCGCCGGATGTTCTCGCGGCGGGCCTCGGGCGAAAAACCCAGGTCCTCGCTCAGTCCGCGTCGCAATTCGTCGCCGTCGACCACCGCCGGGAGCACGCGCGCTGCCAGGAGTCCGCGCTCCAGTCCGCGTGCGAGGGTTGATTTCCCGGCGCCGGGTAATCCGGTCAGCCAGACCACCGCGCCCCGGTGCCCCAATAGCCGCCTCCGGGCGGCTCCGCCGTCTGGATCAGGCATCGCCGCCTCCGGAAAAGGTGACCGGCTCCGCGGTCGGGTCCGATTCCGCCACCCGCCACCCGCTGCCCGCGCCAGCCGCGCCACCAGCGACGCAGGGGGGACTCCTCGAAACGGTAACCGAACTCCGCGATGTCCGCCGCGTAGCGGTCCGCCACCAGATCCCGCGTCAGGTCGTCGTAGTACCACGAGTAATGCGCATGCAGCCGCGAATTGCGACGGGGCAGACGCCACACCGCGAGCCCGGCCGCCGCGCGGATCCGCTCGAAGTCCTCGTCGATCGTCTCCAGCCGGGCGACAAAATCCACCCCCACGCGACCATCCACGGAAATCCAATCCACCTGCGGGCTGAAGCGATGGATCCCTGGCGAAACCTCGCCTCCCCAGGTTGCCGGCGCGCAGGCCTCCCCGGTCGACAGGGCGAGCGATGCCCACGCCGCGAAATTACGCCGGCCTCCGTCCGGGTCGTGCACCAGCAGGCGTGAGTCCTCGGGCCGGCTTTTGCGGATCTGGTAATTGTAGTCCGACAGAAGGCGCTCCCAGGGATTCCGCACGACTGTGAATTTGAAGTAGGACGCGAACACTTCCGCGGGCAGCTCGCGGCGGTAGCGCGCGAGGTCCTTGTGGTTTTCCCAGCCGATCCCGAACGCCCGATTGATGCTGTTGCCGGCCGCCTTGGGGATGTGGATCGAAAGGCAACGGTGGGGATTTGAAATCATCGGGCGGAGCTGGGAATCCCGCGGTTTGACGCACGCAGCTGACAAAGGTGTCAGGTGCGTGGTCCCATTTCCTCCGCGGATGAAAGCGGATGGTGCCTGCCTCCCGGCGTCTCCCCGCCGAAGCGGTGATCGGGTCGGTCGCAGCCGCGTAGCCGGAGACGCCGTGGCGACACCGGAATTCTGTCCGGCTCTTACGGTGCCGCGGCAGGTGGACGCTCCAGCGAGGCGGGCCGCGGTTTCTCGGAACGAGCGTCGGAGGCTGAGCAGGGCCGGGAAAATCAAGCGCGTGGCTTTCCCCGGGGACGGCACCTGCCTCGGGGGCTTTGCGCAATTGCGGCTTTCGGCGCGCGGGGATGGCGGCTTTTCTCCCCACATGTCCCCGCGCGTGTCCGCTGATGCATTGACCGCCTTCGCCCGCGAATTGCTGGGACGCGCGGGATTGGAGGAAGACAAGGCGCGGGCGGTCGCGGAGGTTTTGGTGGAAGCGGACCTGCTCGGTCACACCACGCACGGGCTCGCGCTCCTGGCGCCGTACCTCGAGGAGATCGAGCGCGGCGGAATGGCGAAGTCGGGCGGACCGCAGGTGGTGGCGGATTTTCCCGCGGTGGTGACCTGGGACGGCCGGCGTCTGCCCGGTCCCTGGCTGGTGTCGCGGGCGCTGGAACTGGCGACGACGCGCGCGGAGATGAACGGTCTTTGCGCGGTGACCATCCGACGCAGCCACCACATCGCTTGTCTCGCGGCCTACCTGCGTCCCGTGGCCGAGCGTAACCTCGTGGCGATCCTCACGTGTTCCGATCCGGCGGTGGCCACGGTGGCGCCGTTTGGCGGAAGGAAGGGATTGTTCACGCCGAACCCGATCGCCGCCGCGTGGCCGACTGGCGGCGAACCGGTGATCCTGGATTTCTCGGCGTCCATCACGACCAACGCGCTGACGAAGCGCCTGCAAACCGCGGGGGAAAAATTTCCCGGCACGTGGGCGTTGGATGCGGAGGGTCGCGCCACGGATGACCCTGCGGCGCTGTTCACCGATCCGCCCGGCACGCTGCTGCCGGCGGGCGGGACCGATCATGGTCACAAAGGCTTCGCGCTCGCGCTGCTTGTCGAGGCGCTCACCTCGGCGCTGGCGGGGCACGGTCGTGCGGATCCGTCGGAAGGTTGGGGTGCCTCGGTTTTCCTCCAGGTCTTCAACCCGGCGTGTTTCAGCGGGGTCGATGCCTTCCGCCGCGAGGCGGGCCATCTCGCCGCCGCTTGCCGGGAAAATCGGCCGCGGCCGGGCGTGGAGCGCGTACGCCTGCCCGGTGAAACCGGATTGCGCCGCCGCCGGGAGCAACTCGCCGCCGGCGTGGAGCTTCACCCCGCGATCCTGCCCGCGCTGCGCCCCTGGGCGCGAAAACTCGGTGTGGAACGGCTGTCAGCCGGGAACGGATACGAATGACGAGGCCGCGGGCCGGTGCAAAACAGCCGCGCCTGCCGGCTGAGGGGTCAGGGCGTTGAACGTTTTCAAGGGAAGCCACGCCGCTGCCGGCAAACATCCAACGCCCTGACCCCATGTGCCTTTTCCCCTCCGGCTTGGCGAGATCCCGTCGGCAATCGGCGTGGGCATTTTGACAACGTTGTCCTTGGCCTTCCGGTTAAGGGTATGCCACGACTTCTGGATCTGCGCCGATCGTCCGCCGCGCACGACCGGCGGCGCCTCGTGCCGGCGGTGGGGGTCTTGCTGGCACTCCTGCTTTCAGGCTGCGCGTCCGGGCTGCCGCCGCTGCCCACGGTCGAGAATCTCGACCTCAACCGCTACATGGGAAAGTGGTACGTCATCGCGTGCATTCCCACCTTCATCGAGACGGACGCCTACAACGCGACCGAGACCTACCGGCTCGAACCTGACGGCACGATCGATACCGTTTTCACATTCAACCAGGGTAGTTTTGACGGTCCCCTGAAGCGCTACAACCCGCGGGGCTTCGTGCGCGATCCGGTTCACAAGTCCACCTGGGGCATGCGCTTCGTCTGGCCGTTCAAGGCTGAGTTCCTCGTCACCCACATCGACCCCGCTTACTCCCGGACGGTTGTCGGTCGAAACAAGCGTGACTATGTCTGGATCATGGCGCGGACGCCGGAGATTCCCACCGCCGACTATGATGGCCTCGTGCGCGAGCTCGCGGCTCAGGGCTATGACGTCGCTAAAATCCGCCGGGTCCCGCAGCGCTGGTCGGGCCAGGGCGCAGCCCGCTGATCACTCGAGCCGCGGAGGCGGCGCGGAGTTCGGCCGTAAAGGGAGGCAGATGAGGCGAATCCTTCCGGTTCATTCCCCGCTCACTTTTTAGCTCATGCCGGGACTCGTCACAGCTAAACAGCACGGACCTAGCGTGGTGAGGCATCGTTATCCGTTCGACCCGTGCGCTCGCCCATGTGCAATGGTGCGACGCGCCGCGGAAATCAGGATTTTCCGCAAGTCCCCGCCTGCTTCCCCTATTTAATCTGCCGTGCCTACGTTGCTCCTCGTTCTCGCCCGCATCGCGTGCTTCCTCGCGCTCGGGTTCGCGTCCGTCGCGGCCCGGGCCGCCGCGCCGCGGATCGACGCCGCCTTTCCCGGGGGGAACATCATCGTTGACGGCATCGAGGGGGACACGGCGTTTCTGCGCCCGGACCTGCGCGACACGCAGGGCGATTGGTTCTACTGGGCATTCCGGGTGCGCGGGGCCGCCGGACGCACGCTCACGTTCACTTTCGCGAGCGACCGGTTTTCGGCGCGTGGTCCGGCCGTCAGTGCCGACGGCGGAAAAACCTGGCGGTGGCTGGGCCGCGCGGTCGTGCAGAACCGCACGTTTCGCCACACGTTCGGGCCCGGGGATGAAGACGTGCGTTTTTCCGTGGGCATGCCCTACACCGGGGAGCACCTGCGCGCGTTTCTCCAGCAGCCCGCGGTTCGCGCGAAGGTCCGGCAGGAAACGCTCTCTCGCACCCCGAAGGGTCGCGACGTCGAACTGCTGAAGTTCGGGCGGCTGGACGGAGAGCCGCGCTTCCGCGTCTTTCTCACCGCGCGCCATCACGCCTGTGAGATGATGGCGAGTTATGCCCTGGAGGGGGTTATCGCGGCGGTGCTGGCGGAGGATGAGGTTGGGCAATGGTTCCGCTCGCACGTCGATTTCCGAGCGGTGCCGTTCATGGACAAGGATGGCGTCGAGGACGGTGATCAGGGCAAGAACCGGCGGCCCCACGACCACAACCGCGATTACGCGGGGGAGCCGATCTACGCGAGTGTGGCGGCTGTAAAACGGATGCTGCCAGCTTGGTCTGACGGGAAACTTAAAGTCGCTCTGGATCTCCATTGCCCCGCTCTGCGTGGTCGCGGGCACGAGGTCATCCACTTTGTCGGCGGCCCCGAAGCCGACCATTGGGCCCGTGCCACACGGCTGGCGCAGTTGCGGGAGAACCTGACGGCGGCCGGCCCGCTCAGCTCCCGCGTGAGCGACAATCTGGCTTGGGGAAAGTCATGGAATAAGGGTGAGAACCGCCTCGGCCATTCCTTCGGCAGCTGGGTGCGGACGCTTCCTGGTCTGCAGGTCGGCTCCACCATCGAGATTCCCTATGCCACGGCCAACGGGCAGGAGGTGAATGCCGACTCAGCCCGGGCCTTTGGCCGCGCCTTGGCGGCTGCGATTCGCGCCTACCTATTGGCAGACGAAGGCTGAGCCGGCCGGGATCTGTTCCAAGAGGCGCGCGACCCGCCTGGTTCGGTCCGTTGGAGGTTCGCGTCGGTGGATTGCAGAACGGCACCAATCCCAACCGGCGGGGAATTGCGGGTCGTCAGCTGGAACCGCTGGGGCCGCGAGTTCGCGGGGCTTACTTCAGGCCCAGTAGGGAAGGGAGCCAGAGGGAGAGGGCCGGGACGTACGTCACGAGCAACAGCACGATCACCATCGCGGCGAAGAACGGCAGCAGCGGTCGGATCACTTGACGCAACGTCGTCTGCGCCACGCTGCAGCCGATGAACAGCACGCTGCCGACCGGTGGCGTGCAGAGGCCGATGCAAAGATTGAAGAGCATGAACAGGCCGAAGTGGATCGGATCGACCCCGAACTTCTGCACCACGGGCAGCAGGATCGGGGTGAATATCAGCACCGCCGGCGTCATGTCCATGAACGTGCCGACCACAAGCAGAAGCACGTTGATGAGCAGGAGGAGGAGGAGTTTGTTCTCCGTGAGTTCGAGCAGCGCGGCGGTCACCGCCTGCGGGATGTTGGCTGAGGACAGCACCCAGGAGAGCCCCATCGAGGCTCCGATGAGCAGCAGCACCACGGCGGTCGTCGCGGCGGAGTCGGCCACGAGCCGTGGCAAGTCGGTCCACTTCACTTCGCGGTAGACAAGGACCGCGAGCACGAAGGTGTACAGCACGGCGACGGCGCTGGCCTCCGTCGGCGTGAACCAGCCGAGGATGATGCCGCCCATCACGATGAGGACGAGGGCCAGACTCGGGGTCGCCGACCAGAGGATGCGCAGGGCGGCGGGGAGGCCGACGCGCTCGCCGACCGGATAGCCGCGCGCCTTGGCGATGCGTCCGCCGACCAGCATGAGGACGAGACCGAGGAGGATGCCCGGCACGTAGCCGGCGACAAAGAGCGCCGCGATGGAGACTCCTCCGCTGGCCAGGGAGTAGACGACCATCACGTTGCTCGGCGGGATAAGCAGACCCGTGACGGCCGATGAGATGTTGACCGCGGCGCCGAAGTCACGGTCGTAGCCCTCTCGTTTCATCAGCGGTGCCATGAAGCCGCCGTTGGCCGCAGCGGCGGCCGCCGCCGAACCGGAGACGGCCCCGAACAGCATGTTCGCAAGCACGTTGACGTACGCGAGTCCGCCCGGCAGCCGTCCGACCACGACCTTCGCCAGGTCCACCAGTCGCGCCGCGATGCCGCCGCGGTTCATGAGGTTGCCCGACAGGATGAAGAACGGAATCGCGAGCAGGGCGAAGCTGTCGAGCCCCGTGGCCAACCGCTGGGCCAGCACGGTGGCGGCCGAACCTGGACTGAGGGAGACCGCAAGCGCGGCAAAGGCCGCGAGCCCAAGGGTGAAAGCGATCGGCACGCCCGCGAGGAGCAAAACGCCGAAGACGACGAGGAGAACGACGGCCTCGCTCATGTTAGTTCAGCCCTCCCGACGGACGCGCTTGCTCGTCGCGCCCGCGCCAAAGGGCGTGGAGCGAAGCGAGGCAGAAGGTGACGATGCAGGCGCCCGCGAGGGGAACGGCGGCGTAGACGTAACCCAGTTTGAGGCCCAGCGCCGCGGAGGTCTGCCCGAGGGTGAACGTGACCCACATCAGCCGTACCCCGCCTCCCACCATGACACCCGCCGCGAAGATCATCACCGCGGCCTCGATGGCCGCATGGGCCCAGAGGCGGGCGCGGCCCGACAGGCCGGCGATCATAAAGTCGACCGCTAGGTGCGACTTCGTGCCGACCCCGTACGCGCCGCCCAGCAGACCGAGCCAGATCATGAAATAGCGGGCGAGTTCATCGGTGTAGGAACTGGGGGTCCCGAGCACGAACCGGGAGAACACCTGCCACAGCACGTTGATCACCATGGCGGTGAGCAGGACGGCGATGACGACGCCGAGCGCTCGCTCTATTCCGCGACGAAGGCTGCTCATGGCCGGGCCTCCCGGACGCGCCGCGCCAGTTCTCCGACGGCGGGCAGTTCTCTGGCGATCTCCTCGTGCAGCGCGGCGACCCGCTCCTGGAACAGCGCCTTTTCCGGTTCAATCACCTCGACTCCCGCCGCCCGCACCGCGTCCAGCGCGCGCCGCGTTGCCTCGTTCCAAAGTTCGCGCTGGTGGCGCTCCGACTCCCCGGCGGCCTCCTGCACCCAACGCTGCTCCTCGGACGTGAGCTGACGCCACAGATGGGTGCTGATGAGAAGAACGTCGGGGACCGCGGTGTGCTCGCTGAGCACGTAGTGACGGCAGAGCTCGTAGTGGCGGGAGAGGTGGAAGCTCGGGGGGTTGTTTTCCGCGCCGTCGACCACACCCTGCTGCAGGGCGGTGTAGAGTTCGCCGAAGGCGATGGGGGTAGCCGAGGCCCCGAGCGCGCGGACCATGCGGATGGCCATCGGGCTTTCCTGCGTGCGGATTTTCAGCCCCGCAAGATCCTCGGGCCGCACGACCCGGCGCTTGGTCGTGTAAAAGTTGCGGGTGCCCGCGTCGTAATAGCAGAGCCCGCGCAGGAATTTTCCCTCGGCCGCGAGCAGGATCTCGCGCCCGACTTCTCCGTCGAGCGCCGCCCAGCGGTGGGCCTCGTCGCGGAAAAGAAACGGCAGGCCGAAGACGCGAAACTCGGCGGCGAAGCCCTCAAGGGCGGAGGAAGAGGCCTTCGTCATTCCCAGTCCGCCGAGTTGGAGCAGCTCGATGCACTCACGCTCGGAGCCGAGCTGGCCGCTCGGGTAGAGGTCGACCCGGAGGCGACCTCCCGACTTTTCGGCCAGACGCGCGGCGAAACGGGCCATACCGAGGTGGACCGGGTGCGACGGGTCGAGCGCGTGGGCCAGCTTGATGACCTTCACGGACCGCACCGGGCCGCAACCGGCGAGAAGCACGGCGAGCAGGGTGCCGAGGAGAAGGAGGGCGTTCGATCGGCGCAGGGTCACGGGAACGAGTCCGGCGACTGTCAACGGTCCATGGACGGCAGACGAGGCTTTCTTTATCAACCAGGAAGGGAGCGGTGGAGGGGGGGGTATTTGATTCCGGAAGCGACGGGGAGGGGAGGGAATTGCACGCCTCGCCGTGCCCCTTTCCCGGTCCCAATCCTGTTTCGGGGCAAATTTCGCGAGTCTGCCGGCCGAGGTTAGGCTAAGCGGGGCGGGAGGTGTGTTTCAGCTGCTTCGGGTTTAGGATCTCCAAGCGGGCCGAGGATCCGGGAATCGCCTTGGCACGCGCCTATCCGCTACTTGTGGGTGTGCGCACGCGGGCCTCGGCGGCGGATCGCGGGTGCATTCCTCGGCCGTTTTCACGAGCTGGCGCTCACGCCGAGAGAGATTCAGGCCGGGCTCTTCGTGTCCGACGCCTCCAGCGGCGCGCCCTCCCAGCGGGCCACGATGGCGGGGGACGCGCAGTGACCGATGGCGTTGACGCTGGTGCGCACAGGATCGACGAGGGCATCCACGCCCAGTAGGAGCGCGAGGCCCTCGAGCGGGAGGCCGAATGCTGGGAAAAGCGCCGCCAGCACGACGAAGTTGCCCCGCGGGATGCCCGCGACCCCCTTGCTCGTGAGTTTGAGCGTGAGCAGGATCAGGACCTGTTGCTGCAAGGAAAGCTCGATGCCCGCGGCCTGCGCCACAAACAGGGTGGCGAGGGCCAGGTGCAGGGTGCTTCCGCAAAGGTTCAGACTCAGGCTGAGAGGCGCGACAACGCCCAGGATCGGGCGCGGTACGCCAAGGCGCTCGAGGTTTTCGAGGGTTTGCGGCAAGGCCGCGGCGCTCGACGTGGTGGCGAAGGCCACGAGAAAGGGCTCCCGGGCGTGGGAGGCGAAACGTGCCAGCGGCACCCGCGCCAGCGCGAGCGCTCCGCCGAGCACCACGAGCAGAAAAAAAGCCTGGCCCGCCCAAGCGGCGCTGGCGAATCGCGCCAGACCGGAGAGCGCGTTGAGGCCCCCGCCCCCGATGGCGGAAGCCATCGCGGCGAAGATCGCCGCGGGCGCGAGAAGCATCACGATCCTGGTGAATCGGAACGAGATCTCCGCCAGCGCCTCCACGAAGGACAGAAAAGGGCGTGCTTTCTCGCCAACCTGCAGGGCCGCGAAACCGAAGAGCAGTGAGAACACCACGATCTGCAGCACATCCCCGCGGGCCATCGCATCGATGATGCTCGTCGGGAAAACATTCGTCAGCACAGTGAGGAATGTCACCGGCGCCCCGGCCGGCACCGCTGCTTCGCGCGGAAGGGCGACTCCTTCCCCGGGTCGCCACCAAACCCCGGTCAGCCAGCCGAGCAGCAGGGCGATTGTCGTGAGGACCTCGAACACGATGACCGCGCGAAGGCCGATCCGGCCCAGACTGCGCGCCTCACCAGCGCCCGCGACAGCCCGAACCAGCACGCTGAAGAGGAGCGGCGCGATGATGGCGCGGATGAGTCGGAGAAAAATATCGCTGACGGGCGTGAGCTGGCGGGCGAACTCCGGCGCCGCGAAACCGAGGCTGATGCCGCCGGCCGCCGCCACCAGCAGAACCCACGGCAGGGAGATGCGGCGCCACGCGGGGGTCATGGCGCGGAGTTTTTCCCGCCGCGCCCAGATGTCCACGCCCAAGGCGTCTCGCCGCCGGGTCGACGAATCGCCCGGGGATGGTCCGTTCGGAATGCCGATCACGCGCGGGAATTTTCGGTCTTCTCGGTTCCTGTCCGTCCCCCGCCGATGCTCTTCGAACGCGACGGCGCGGCTAACGCAGGGCACCGCCCTCGGCTGCATCGCATGCGATTCCTGACGAAGTCCGGTCCGTCCCACCCGGACGAAAGGCATGGGGTGTAGCCGCGGCCGCTCACCTACGCCAAGGCTACGGGGGGCGAGCCCGGCGCGGACCGTGCTGCTTGCCTATCGACCAAAGGCTGTTCCGAACGCAGCGAACTTGAACCGGAGATCGCGCGGAAAAAACGACGATGGCGCGACTCAGTGGAATCGTGCCGCAAAACACGATTCGCAGGTATAGTGGTGCGAAATGAAGGCAGAGATGTACGGGCTGCCTTGACCCAGCCGAGATGCGATGGACGCCGCGAGGGCCCGGCCGCCCCTCAGAAGTTGAACTGGTCGATGTTCTCCTTCGTGAAGGCGAAGGGTTTTCCCAGGAGGATGTTGTCGCCCTGGATCTCGATGGCGCCGAGCTTGCGCGAGGGGAACGTCTTGGCGCCGGGCTTGAGGGTGCCCTTCGCGACGGCGACGGCGGCCTCGATCGTGAGGTAGCCGAGGTCCTCGGTCTTCCAGAGCACGACGGTGTCGGTCACGCCTTCCTTCACGTAGCGGCGGTTCTCGCTCGGGAGACCGAGGCCGATGACCTTCACCTTGCCGGTCTTGCCGGCCTGCTTGACCGCCTCGGCGGCGCCGGGGACGGCGGGGGAGCAGATCGCCATGATGAGCTTGAGGTTCGGGTGGGCGCTCATGAGGGCGGTCGCCTCCGACTGGGCCTTGTCCTTGAGGTCGTCGCAGGGGCGCACGGCGACCAGCTTCATCTTCGGATACTTTTCCTTCCACCGCTTCTCGATGAGTTGCTGCCACTCGCGCTGGTTGGCGGCGGTGAGCGTCGCGAGGATTATGGCGAACTCGCCCTCGCCGTTGAGGAGGCGGGCGGCGTCGTCCATCAGCGTGTGCGCGATACCCTGCGGCGTGGCCTGGTTGACGAAAAACGAGCGGGCGTCGGGTTGGGCGTCGGCATCGTAGGTGACGACCTGGATGCCCTGCTTGCGGGCCTTGCGGAGGGCGGTGGAGATGCCCTCGCGGTTTTCGGCGGCCACGGCGATTACGTCGACGCCGAGCGTGATCCAGTTCTCGACGATCTCGTTCTGCTTCGCGGCGTTGCTGTCGGTCGGGCCGTCGAAGAGTAATTTCACGCCCAAATCGCGGGCCGCGCGGTCGGCGCCGGCCTTGCAGGACACGAAGTAGGCGTTGCCCTTGGACTTGGGCAGCATCGCGACGATCAGCTGCGATTCGGCGGCGTTCAGCGCGGAGGCGAGCAGTAGCGCGGCGGCGAGGAGGCGGAAGAGCGGGGAGTTTTTCATGAAGAAGGCGGGGTGGGGGAGGGCGCGCCGCGGGTGCGGCGGAGCCGCGGGACCATGCGAAACGCGACACCTCCGGTCAAGGCGAGCAACAGGAGCGCGCCGGTGAGCAACCCGGCGATTTCCTCGGCGGCGTTGAGTTCCATCACGACCGGCAGGCAGGCCAAACCGTTTTTAAGGACGGCGATGGCGGCGACCCCGAGCAGCGTGCCGTGGACCGAGCCGGTGCCGCCGAAGATGCTGGTTCCTCCGAGTACCACGGCGGTGATGGCAAAGAGTTCGTAGCCGGTGCCGGCGTCGGCCTTGGCCTGCCCGAGGCGGGCGGTATAGATGATCCCGGCGAGTGCCGCGATGCCGCCGGCCAGCAGGTAGACGCCGGCGAGCCGCGAGGCGACGGGTAACCCGGCGTGGCGGGCGCCCTCGGGAGAGAAGCCGATCGCGCGGTAGGAGCGCCCGAATGTCGTGCGGTGGACGAGCAGCCAGATCGCGAGGGCAACCAGCGCGAAAAGCCACGCCTGGGTCGGCAGGCCAAGCCAGCGCTCCTGGCCGAGAAACAGGAATCCGGCGGGAAAGTCCGTGTAGGTGACCGCGCCGCGCGTGATGGCTTCCGCGAGGCCGCGGAAGAGCGAGTAGGTGCCGAGCGTGACGATCAGCGGCGGGAGGCGCAGCGCGGTGATGAGCACGGCGTTGAGACCGCCCGCAAGCGTGCCGATCACGAGCGTCAGGCCGGCGGCCACCGGGATGGGCAGGCCCGCGTCGTGCCAGAGTTTGCCGAAGAGAATCGCGCAGAGTCCGAGCAGTGAACCCACGGAAAGATCGATGCCGCCGGTGAT
>SXGQ01491055.1_pt1 | contig 34075 bp, 26 predicted proteins | sample 3178371 | NCBI WGS metagenome assembly SXGQ01 (sample SAMN11356859, study PRJNA531348) | freshwater metagenome | isolation source: freshwater sample F1-20 | place: China: Fuxian Lake, Yuxi | collected 2017-12-25 | reverse complement strand
TATTTTAAAGGTGTCGAATTCGACACCTTTAAAAATTAAAATTAAAATCTAAAATACCAAAAAATAAACCCTAAAACTAAAAATTATGAACAATAAAATAGCCAAAAATATCCAAAATAATATAAAAGAAAATTCAATTATTTTATTTAAAGAAAAACAAATTCGTCGCACTTGGCATAATAAACAATGGTGGTTTAGTGTTTCTGATATTTGTTCTGCACTTACTGAGAGTATTGATGGAAAGGCTTATTGGCGAAAATTAAAACAAAGACTAAAAGATGAGGGAAGTCAGGTCGTGACAAATTGTCACGAACTAAAATTAACATCATCAGATGGAAAAAAAATTCAAAACAAAAAATAATGCCAAATATAGTTGAAGTAAATTACGAACAAACCGGCGAAAGCACCAAAATTAACAAGATGGGAATGCGTGAAATGCAAGAGCGTGCATATCAAGCTAGAGATGCCCAATATTTACTTTTAAAAGCTCCGCCTGCTTCGGGGAAGTCTCGAGCATTGATGTTTATTGCTTTGGACAAGCTTTATAAACAGGATATAAAAAAAGTTATTATTGCCGTTCCAGAAAAATCAATCGGCGGATCTTTTGGTAAAACTGATTTGATGTCGCATGGTTTTTTTGCTAATTGGGAGCCTCAAGATGAGTATAATTTATGTGTTGCGGGAAGTGATAATAAAAAGGTTGAAGCCTTTATTCGCTTCATGAATTCGGATGCGAGAATTTTGATTTGCACTCACGCAACTTTGCGATTTGCTTTTGAACAAATTGATGAAAGCAAGTTCGATAATTGTCTTTTGGCGGTTGATGAATTTCATCATGTATCGGCGGATAAGGAAAATAGCCGTCTCGGAAGCCTTTTGCATTTGATTATGACAAAATCAAATGCCCATATTGTGGCGATGACTGGTTCTTATTTTAGAGGAGATGGAGTTGCGGTTTTAATACCCGAAGATGAAGAAAAATTTACAAAAATAACCTATAATTATTACGAGCAATTAAACGGCTATGATCATCTTAAATCGCTAGGAATTGGCTATCATTTTTATCAAGGAAAATATACTTCCGCAATTGCAGAAATTCTTGATACCGACAAAAAAACAATTCTTCATATTCCCAATGTTAATGCGGGCGAATCGACAAAAGATAAATATCAAGAAGTTGATTCTATCATTGATTTAATTGGCGTTGTTGAGAAGCAAGATGACAAAACAGGGATTATTTTTGTAAAAAGATTTTCAGATGGTAAAATTTTAAAAATTGCCAATTTAGTTGAAGAAAATGATCGAGATAAAGTTGCTGAATATCTTCGCAATATCAAATCAGAAAATGATATGGATTTGATTATTGCTCTTGGTATGGCAAAAGAAGGCTTTGATTGGCCATATTGTGAACATGCTTTAACAGTTGGCTATCGTGGGTCGCTAACTGAGGTAATTCAAATTATTGGTCGTTGCACTCGAGATAGTAAAAATAAAACTCATGCACAATTCACTAATCTTATTGCTCAACCAGATGCAACTGATGAGAAGGTTACTATTTCGGTGAATAATATGCTTAAAGCAATTACATGTTCGCTCCTGATGGAGCAGGTTTTGGCACCGAGTTTTAAATTTAAAACAAAATTAAATGATGATGATAAAAGTTTAGCGGGAGAAATTAAAATTAGAGGTTTCAAAGAGCCAAGTTCCAAGAGAGTTAGAGACATAATTGAATCCGATTTGAATGATTTAAAGGCGACAATTTTACAAGATAATCAAATGTTAAAAGCATTGCCGGGAAATGTTGATGCTGAAGTGATTAACAAAGTAATGATTCCAAAAATTATCCAAATTAAATATCCCGATCTTTCAAGTTCAGAAGTTGAAGAAGTTCGCCAATATGTGGTGGTTGATTCGGTCATAAAAAACTCAGAGATCAAAACCGAAGATAATAAAAAATTTATAATTGGATCATCAAGATTTATTAATATTGATGATTTGCATATTGATTTAATTGACAGAATTAACCCTTTCCAACAAGCCTTTGAGATTCTTTCAAAGTCTGTAACCACAAGTGTTTTAAGGCTTATTCAAGAAGCAATTGAGGTAAATCGAATTCAAATGAGTGATGAAGAAGCACTTATTCTTTGGCCAAAAATTAAAAGTTTTGTTAAAAATAATAATGGCATACAACCAAATATTAATTCGATTGATCCTTTGGAAAGGAGATTAGCTGAAGCTATAATTTACATCCAGAATCAACGCAGAAAACAAGGTATTTAAGTATGGATAAAAAAGATTTACTCAAATTGATAGAAGATGACGATTTAGGTCTTTTAAATGTTAAGCCAAAACAAGCGGCAACTTCAACTGATGAGCGTCTTTTATCTTCATTCCAAGAGATAAATAATTTTGTAAAAGAAAATGGTCGTGAGCCAAAGGCTGGGGGCGATATTAATGAGCATCAATTGTATGCTCGTTTGAACATAATTCGTGAAAAAAAAGAAAAAATCGAAGGACTGTCTAATTTTGATGAATTTAATTTATTACACAAAGAAGTAAAAGAAATTAAATCATTTAAAGATATTTTTGAGGATGATGATTTAGGAATTTTTGAAAGCGATAAAAATGATATTTTTAATTTAAAAAATATTCCAAAAGAAATTGCGATGCCGGACTACATCGCCAATAGAAAGCCTTGTAAAAACTTCAAAGAATTTGAGCAAAAATTTATTCAGTGTCAAGCAGATTTAAAATCTGAAAAACGCAAACTTTGGCCTTTTAGAAAAGAACAAAATATAGAAAAAGGATCATTTTTTGTTTTAAAGGGTGTCTTGGTTTATATTGAAGAAGTTGGAAAATTCGAGACGATAAATGGAAAAAGAAATGCTCGTCTTAGATGCATCTTTGAGAATGGAACTGAATCCAATCTTCTCTTGAGATCATTAGCTAGAGAGCTTTATAGAGATGGTCGAAGAGTTACGGAGCATCAGGATCATTTATTGGATAATTTTTATAATATTACAAAAGATGATCAAGAAACTGGCTATATTTATGTTGTAAAATCATTAAGCGATAAGCAAGAAATAAAATTGATTAAGAATCTTTATAAAATCGGATTTTCAAAAATTTCGGTGGAAGAGAGAATAAAAAATTCTATCCAAGATCCAACTTATTTAATGGCTCCAGTAAAAATAGTTACTACCTTTAAATGCTTTAACATGAATCCGCAAAAGCTTGAACAATTATTGCATAATTTTTTTGGATCATCTTGTTTAAATGTGGATGTTTTTGATAATGAAGGAAGGCGCCATATTCCTCGTGAATGGTTCATTGCTCCTTTGGAAATTATTGAGCAGGCAATTCATTTTGTATTAAGTGGCGAGATAATTCATTATCGATATGATTTGGAAAAAGAAGAAATTTTTCAAAGATAAAGTTTTTTAATTTTTTATAAAATAATCTTTTCAAATCCCCCAAAAAATCCAGCCTGATTTTTAATTATGGCAAATTCGCCATAATTAAAAGTAGGATTATAAATATTTTCCCAAATGCCAAGAGGTTCCATTTATTGATTAAAAAACTTATTCATTTTTAAAAAAACTTTTATAATTTAAAATTATTTAATAATTAAATTTATTGAAGATTTTAAAGGTGTCGAATTCGACACCTTTAAAAATTAAAAATTATGAACAAAAATCAATCATCACAAATCATTATTTACAATACCGAAGATGGGAAAAGCCAAGTTAATTTATATGCTAGGGATGGCAATATTTGGCTTAATCAAAAACAAATTACTGAACTTTTTGACACCTCATTACCAAATATCAATATGCACATCTCTGCAATCTTGAAAGAGAAGGAGTTAGAACAAAATTCAGTTATTAAGTATTTCTTAACAACTGCCATTGATGGCAAGAATTATAATGTTGCACATTACAACCTAGAAATGATTATGGCGATTGGATTTCGGGTTCGTGGCAAAAGGGGGACGCAATTTAGAATTTGGGCGAATCAAAACCTTTCTCAATATTTAATCAAAGGTTTTTTGATGGATGATGAAAGGCTTAAAAATCCCGATGGTCGCCCAGATTATTTTGATGAATTGCTTGAAAGAATCCGTGATATTCGCGCTTCGGAAAAGAGATTTTATCAGAAGGTTAAAGATTTGTTTAAACTTTCTAGTGATTATGATTCGAGCGATAAAGCGACGCAAATGTTTTTTGCCGAAGCGCAAAATAAATTAATTTTTGCGGTGACATCAAAAACTGCCGGAGAGTTAATTGTTTCAAGGGCGGATGCTAATAAGCCAAACATGGCACTAACATCTTGGAGAGGAAAGGTTGTTAGAAAACAAGATATTATTATCGCTAAGAATTATTTAACAGCGGATGAAATAGATACGCTGAATCGTTTAACGGTTATTTTTCTAGAAACGGCAGAGCTTCGCGCCAAAAACCGCGAAGTTATAATCATGAAATTTTGGCAAGAAAATATTGACCGAGTTTTATCCTCAAATGATTACAAAGTTCTTGATCATAACGGCAAAATTTCTAATAAAAAAATGGAAGAAAAAGTAAGAGAAATTTATGAAGATTTTGATTCTAGAAGAAAAGCCTATGATGCTAAAATTGCTGATGAAGAAGATTTAAAAGAATTAGAAAATTTAATTAAAAAAAACAAAAAATAAAATTCAATATAGAATCAAATTAATCAATCAAAAACACACCAAAAAATATGAAAAAAAATAATCAAAAAATGAGCAATTCTTTAACTTCATTTTCAATAAAATTTAGTTCAATTTTTAATTTTATTTTAGCGAAAATTTACGAAAAAAAAATTTTAAAAATTGCCAAACAATATAATAAAAATCCTCAATCTTTTCTGACGCATCAAGATTTTTGGCAAAAAATTTCATAAAAATTTTTGAAAAATTAATTCTTTTAGATAAATCTTTTAAATCTATTTTAAACTATCTTTCAAAACCGCGATTGCTTCTTTAACGCCGTCAATATTGGTTCCGCCTCCCATCGCGAAATCTTTTTTGCCACCTCCGCCTTTGCCGTCAAGTTTGGCGATCATTGCGGTGATTAGTTTCGAAGCGTCGAAGCGATTTTGTAAATCAGTTGAAAGCGACAAACATAAAGAAATTTTTTGATCTTTTTGGGCAAAAAATGCCAAAATTTGCGCTTGAGAAAAATTGCTCCAAGATTTGACTTCATTGGTTATTTCGCGTAAATCTTTGGCGTCAGTTTCATCAAATAAATAATTGGCAATTTTAATTTCGCCAACATTTTCGCTTTGCAAAGTTTTTAAATTATGTCGCCAAATTTGTTTTTTTAATTTTTCGATTTCTTTGTCTTTATCCTTCAAATTTTGTTGCCAGTCTTCGCCAATTTTAGCGGTTTTGTTAAGGGCTTCGAGCATTGATTTTCTTTGACTGTCGCTAATTATTGAAGATGAATTTTCATCGACAAAAAAACTATTATCATTGAAGCCAACCTTGTTCGACAAAAATTCATTATCGTCAATTTTTACTTCATCAAATTGTTGTTTAACTTTTAAAGAATCGAGAATGGCGACGAGTTTTTGTTCTTGTAGTTTTAAATGTTGCAAAGCATAAAAACCGCTTTTGGCGGTGATGCGACGCACTCCTGAGGCAACTCCATTTTCAGAAATAATTTTAAAAACTCCGATATTTCCGGTGTTAACTACATGCGTTCCACCGCATAACTCAACCGACGGACCCATTTTTACTACGCGCACTTTGCTGTCATATTTTTCGCCAAAAAGGGCTTCGGCTCCAGATTCTCTGGCTTCTTCGAGCTCCATTTCTTTGGTGTCAACCGCCGAATTTTGGCGAATATAAAAATTAACTAACTCTTCAACTTGTTCAATTTCAAGAGTGGTCATCGCGCGATTTAAATTGAAATCGAAAGTCAATTGTTTGACATCGACATTCGAACCTTTTTGCGAAATTGAATTGCCTAAAACTTGCTTCAAAGCTTTGTGGAGTAGGTGCGTCGCCGAGTGATTTTGGGCTCGCATTTGGCGATGGCGATTATTGACTAGGGCTAAAATTTCATCACCGACTTTGAAATTTCCTTTGAAATCATTAACGAAATGAGCGAATAAATTGCCAGCAAATTTTTTAGTTTCAAAAATATCGATGCAATTTTGAATTTTTTGATAATCAATAATTGAATTTTCGTTAATTTCTTTGGCTAAAACAATATTTCCATCATCGCCTTTTTGACCGCCCGAAGTAGCGTAAAATGGCGTTTTGTCGAGAATTATAAAAATCGAATCCGACGAATTTTTGTGACTCGAAGAAATTTCATCAATGGCGCAAAAATTTTGGTAAATTCCTAAAATTTTGGCTTTATTTTTGGTGGTTTGATGATATAAAAATTCGGTTTCGCCAAATTTTTCTTTGAGTTCAAAAAATAATTTATCTTCGCTAATTTCGCCACTGCCGACCCAGTTTTTGCGGGCACGCTCGCGTTGTAATTCCATTTCTTTTTCAAATTCTTCAACATCAACTTCGAGCTTTTTTTCTTTACAAATATCTTGGGTTAAATCAAGTGGGAAGCCATAAGTATCATAGAGTTTGAAGGCGATGGCGCCAGAAAATTTGGCACTTTTATTGTTTAAAATTTCATCATCTAAAATTTTTAAACCCTTTTCTAAAGTTTCACGAAATTTTTCTTCTTCGCCTTTTAGAGTTTCGATGATAACGTCGCGAGCCCTTGTCAATTCCGGATAGGAAGCACCCATTTCTTTAATTAAAATATCAACCAACTTAAACATTAAAGGTTCTTTGGCACCCAATTTATGAATTTGACGCATGCTTCTTCGCATAATACGACGCAAGACATAACCGCGTCCTTCGTTGCTTGGCAAGATGCCGTCGGCAATTAAGAAGCAAGAAGAGCGAAGGTGGTCGGCGATGATTTTGAATTCAGTTTTAATCGACATGAAATAGTTAAAATATTTTGATAAATTTGGTAATTATCTGTATTGATTTATTTATAATTTTGCTAATTGTGCAATTTGAAGAGCGAGTTCGCTAAATTTTTCTTTAAATTCTTTTTGATTTTCTTGTTGTTTTTGCAAAACAATTCCAGATTGATTTATCTCTTTTTCGCTTAATTCGAAAACTGGTTTACTATATTGTTGAGAAATTAAAATCAATGAATTGAAATCGGGAATATCTATCAGATTATATGGTTTTTTATCTTTAGTTCCCATCATAAATTCTTGCTCAGAAATCACCATATCATATTTATTTAAAGAATTAGCCAATATTTCCTTTGAAGCATTTTGAATTTTATCAATCCATTTTTGAGCTTCTCTAACTTTATCCTGATTTTGATTTTTATGTGGTCTGTATTTTTGACAAATAACACCTAGCATTTTTGGATTTTTTGTGGGTAGATAATTTGGAACCGTAGGAATTCTGAATTGTTTAAAATCCTCAGACCACAATGGAAGTTGACTGGATAAATATTCGATTGCTTGGAAACAAAAAAATTCTGGATAAGTTGGGACTATAAAATAATCGCTTCCCATCAAGATGGATCGATTAAAAGCACCTGAACTTGGACTCATGTCAATCAATACGACATCAAGCTCGTATATTCTTGCGGTTTCTTTTAGCATGGCACTAAATAAACCTACATATTTCATGTTTGAAGCTTGGTATCTATTGTCAGAAACCATTCCCATTGCACAAAAAATATCCATATCAGTTAATGCTATATTTCCAGCTGCTAATTTTAAATTTGGATGTAAAGTATCTGTTGGTTTTACGGCTCGAAATTTTTGATTATCGTTGGCGCTAAATACATCCTTTATTGCGTCATATACATTGTCATTCCCTTTTTTTTCATAAAATAAATCTAAGTTTTTTTGACTGTCAAGACCAAGGCAATATGCAGTTAAATTGCATTGTGGATCAGCGTCTACTATAAGAACTTTTAATCCTCTATCTGCAAGGCTCCAGCCTAAATTGAATGTTGTGGTGGTTTTACTTACTCCACCTTTATGATTAAATAATGAAATTATTTTTGCCATAATATTAAGTCGTTTTTTTGTTTTTAAAAATTTAAATTTATAAAAAATTATAACTTTTTGTCATTTTGTGTCAAGATAATGATTAGTATAAATTTTCTTCGGCATAAATTCTAATGCTAAAGCCATAAGAATTAGAGCCAAGCCAGCGCAGCCCATAATTGTAAATTCAAAATTTTCAAAAAAAGATGAAATAATTAAGGCGATTGTTGGATAAATTAAGGCGGTATAATTGGCTTTTACCGCTCCAACTTTTTGAATTAAATAATAAAAACATAAAAAAGCAACAATTGAAGCGAAGAAAATTTGATAAAGCAAAGAGCCAATATATTTTGTGGAAAAATCTATGACAAATTTATTGCCCAAGGAAAAATTTATCAGTAATAAATAAATTGAGCTTAAGCTAGAGCCAAAGGCGATGGCGGTAAAAAGTGGAGTGTGATTTTGGCGTTTATTTTTTTCAACTAAATAATTGCCGAAAGAAAAAACTATCATCATTAAAATCGCCAAAGAAATACCAAAAACTACATCAAAAATTTGTGAATTTTCGTCAAATTTTAAATTGGGAAAAATAAAAAATAGCAAACCTAAAAAGCCAAAAAAACTACTTAAAATTATTTTTTTATCAATTTTTTTGCCATCAAAAAGAGCTTTAAAAATTTCGGAAGTGATGATGGAGAGGCTGAATATTACTGCGATCATACCACTTGGAATATATTTTGTGGTGTGATAGCCGATGATAAAATTTAAACAAAAATTGGTGAGGGCGATGAAGATAAAATATTTCCATTCAGTTCGAAATGGCTTGAGTCTTTTATTGGTGGCGAGACATAAAATTATCATCAAAATTGCCACCGCAAAAAAGCGATAAAAAAGCGAAATTTCGGGGGTAACAAATGAATCAACTTGTAATTTCATGGCAAACCAACTAAAGCTCCAAGCTAGAGACATGCCGATAAAAGCGAGTAAAGTCATTTTAGTTAATCATCAAAATTTCAACCTCGAGAGCGGGACGTTTGCCCATCAAATCTTCAAATATTTTTAACAATTTTGAGCGTAAAGATTTTTCAATTTCGGCAATAATTTTTGACTCTTTGAGATTAGCTTTCTTCTTCTTTTTTCGTAAGAAATTTAAGCCAAAACCTTCGTTCAAATTGAGCTCGCGAGCTTTGTTTTTCAAGAAGATTTCTATTTCCTTACGAATCAAATTTTCTGCATCGAGATCACGTTTTAAATCATAAGATCCAATAGCAGAAATTTTGGGGCGAGATAATAATTTCAAAGCGTCATTTAGTGCTAAAGTTATTATCAAAATCCCAGCTTCTTGTAATTTTTTTCTTTCGCGAATGATGTCGCTTTTTAAATCGATGAGTTGTTTGCCGTCTACGCCAAGATAGCCGACTTTGACAAAGCCAATTTTGTCGGATGAAATTATATTATCTTTATCAAGTTTAATGGCGAGACCATTTTCAATTTGAATAACTTTTTCGACACCGCATTCGCTAGCAAGATCGCAATGAGTTTTGGTGTGAATAAATTCGCCGTGAACGGGAATGGCGATGCGGGGGCGAGCCAAAGCATACATTTCACGCAATTCATCTTTTGATGGATGTCCAGAAACATGGACGAAATGATCTTTTTCGGTCATGACATCAATTTGTTTTTTGGCGAGTAAATCGAATAATTCAAAAATTTTCTTTTCATTTCCTGGAATAATTTTTGAAGAAAAAATCATTAAATCACCTTTGGTAAAATGAATGTTTGGATGAGAATTGGAAGCGATTTTACGTGTTGCCGCCATTGGTTCGCCTTGACATCCGGTTGAGATAATAAGAATTTCTTTTTTGTTATAAAATTTAATTTCGCGATCGGAAATAAATTCAAAATTTTCAAAAAAATATCCGCTTTTTTTGCCGACTTCGTAAAGGCGATGAAGAGAATATCCCGCCAAAACGATTTTGCGTCCGACCTCTTTGGCGATTGAAGCGATGGTGTGGATACGAGCGATATTTGAAGCGAAAGTCGTGACGCCGACGTAAGAATTGCGACCGACGATTAAACTTTTTAGCGATTCGTGAAGTTCACCTTCGGAGCGTGAATGCCCTTCATTGATGGCATTGGTTGAGTCGCAAATCATCGCCAAAATTTCGCCCTTGTCGCCATATTCTTTGATTTTTTCAATTTCACTCACTTCGCCGACCACCGGATTGGGATCAAATTTCCAATCTCCCGTATGCAAAACATTGCCTTTGCGAGTTTTAATCATCAGTGCTTTCATCTCAGGAACGGAATGCGTTAAGCCAATAAATTCAATTTCAAAAGGATGAAGATTAAGTGGCTTAGAGCCATCAATAATGCGGATTGGAACGGTTTTATCGAGTTTGTATTCTTCGAGTTTACTGCGTAAAAAATTTGCTCCAAAATTGGTGGCGTAAATTGGCACTTCAAGCTCACGCCATAAATGCTGAACTGCTCCCATGTGGTCTTCGTGAATGTGAGTGAGAATTATTCCGATCAGATTATCGCGATGTTGTTTTATAAAAGTAATGTCAGGCGTCATCATGCTAACTCCCGGAATGTCGTAAGCAAAACCGACCCCGCAATCAACCATCAACCACTTGCCATCAAGATGATAAAGATTAAGATTCATGCCGATTTCATTGGCTCCGCCGAGCGGAAGAAAAATTAAATCTTCGCGATGTTTTTTTAAATTTAAATCCATTTTGATTTTGGTAAGGGGTTGTTTAAAGTATAATTAATCCTAAAAAGAATTATCGAGTTTATAGTTAAGATATTAATTTGATAACTAATATTTTAGGAATTTTCTGATTGAAGAATCTAGGGTTTCGAACTTACCATTGCCGACTTGTAAAACCGCCAAATTTCTTTGGACGGCACCGTTTGGTAAGAATCTGAAAACGCCATCAATTCCATCAAAACCATTTTTATTATCAGCACTAAATTCAGTAAAATCTGCAAAAGTTATTTTTGAATTATTTTTATTTTGAGAAATTTTTGCAATCGCCAAAACCGCATCATAAGCGATTGAGGAGATTCTTGGCGGAAATTTTTTGAAAAAATTATAATAATTTTTTTCAAAGATTCGAAATCTTTCATCTTCGGGAGCTGGGAACCAAGAGCCCAAGAGATTTATATCGTTAAGAGTTGATGAATCATCCCATTGCGAGGTGCCAATTAATTGAAAATCTCTTTCATCTTTGTTAAATTTCGCTAAAGAGTTAACGACTTTCGAAAGTTGTTTTCCGGCTTCGGGGATTAAAATTACTTGCGGATAAATGCGATCATAATCGCTTAAATAAGTCGTATCACGATTTTTAGATTTAGATGGAACGCCGAATGAGGTAACTACTCTTTCAGAGGCTCTATCAAGATCGCGATTATTGTTTTCGTAAAACTCCGAGGTTATAAAATTGCCATCTCGAGCGCGAACGAATTTTTTTAAATATTCCGTTGCAATTTTGCCATATTGGTTACTTGGAGCGATAATAGCAAAGTTAAATTTGCCTCGATCCATTGAATAATTGACGATTTTATCAATTTGCGATTCTAATAAAATTCCGCCAACAAAAACACCGCCATAACTGGTTGTTTTATTGAGCAATTCGTGATTATTTGAAAGAGAGATAACGGTTATGTCATTATCGCGAGCCATTTTTTCAATTGACATGGTGTTATTGCTAAAAACTGGACCAATTACAACTTTGATGTTGCTGTCAATAATTTCTTTAAAGGCTTTTTGATTTTCTTGGGTTGAATCTTTAGAATCAAATAAAACTAATTCGATTTTATTTGCCGAATCATTTTCGAAAAGTGATAAACTAGCGCTGTTATAGATGCTCCAGCCTAAATCTTTATTTTTGCCGGTGAGGGGCAGAAGTAAAGCGATTTTGATTTTGCGACCCGAAGATAATTGACCGGAAAGTTCGTTAGATTCAAAATTACGACCGATTTTAGGTTTTAAATATTTACTTTCTTCATCCGAGAGAATAATTTGGCTTTCTTGACTTCTATTTAATAAATTATCATCATTGATTTTTTTATCGCCTAACTCCAAGTCAGATTGATTATTTTCAATTTTAGTCTCGGTTTTGATAATTTTTTTTGGACTTTTTATATATTCAATTTGCTCGCTTTCTTCGAAATCTTGAGTTAATTTTAAGTCGTTATATCTACAACTAGAAATTAGAAATACTAATATCAAAAAAATTTTTTTCATAAAAATTATAAATTTACTAAAATATGCAAGATTTTTTTAAAAACCTTAAGGTTCAAAAAGCTGAAAATGCAATTTATGTGGTTGCAACTCCAATTGGAAATTTAGGAGATATAACCATTCGAGCATTGCAAATTCTAGAATCGGTAGATTTTATAATTTGCGAAGATACCCGAACATCTAGTATTTTATTATCTAAATTTGAAATAATAAAGAAGAAATTGTTAATCTATAACGATTTTAGCGATTCTTTGTCTAGAAATAAAATTTTAGAGAAATTAAAAAACGGTTATTCTATAGCTTTAATCTCTGATGCCGGAACGCCTTTAATTTCTGATCCTGGTTATAAATTAATAAATTTTTTACGTAAGCAAAATCAAAAAATAATTTGCATTCCCGGCCCATCTTCATTAACCGCCTCAATATCTATAAGCGGAATTCCTTGCGATAATTTTTTATTTTTAGGATTTTTAGCGAGTAGTAAAATTCAAAAACAACAAACGATTACAACATTACCACATAATTATAGTTTTGTATTTTTTGAAGTGGCAAATCGTTTGCACGAAACCTTAGAAATAATTAAAAAAACTTTAGAAAATCGTAATATTAGTGTGGCTCGCGAGCTTACAAAATTGCATGAAGAAGTAATTTATGGCACCGTCGATGAAGTTTTTGATTTTTTCGAAAAAAATCCGCAAAAATTGCGTGGAGAATTTGTGGTGATTGTTGAAAAAGCTTCAAAAAATCAAAGTTTTTTTTCGAATGAAGAAATAATTGTTGAAATAGAAAATTCTTTAAAAAAAGGCAAATCGGTAAAGGATATTTCGTTGGAATTATCGCAAATATTTGATTTAAATAAGAAGGAAATTTATAAAATTGCCCTAGATTTATCAAAAGAAAAATAACATCCATGACAAAAAATCACAACATAAAAAAACCGACAAAAAAAACTTATCAATTTGGATATTTTGCCGAAAAATATGTAATGTTTTTTTTGTGGTTAAAAGGCTATAAAATATTAAAACACCGATATAAATCAAGCTTCGGGGAGATTGATATAATTGCCAAAAAAAATAATTTTATAGTTTTTATTGAAGTTAAAGCGCGATATAAAAAAATTAATATTGAAAATGTTTTAAATTTTCATCAAATTCAGCGAATTAAAAATAGTGCTGAGCATTTTATGGCGAAGAACTTAAAGTTAAAAAATTGCCTAAGACGCTTTGATTTTATTGAAGTTAGACCGGTATTTTTATTTATTTTTAACATAAAACATCGAATTAATTTCATTAGTTGAAATTTAGAAATCGAAGTTTACTATGTGTAAATAAGAAGCTAAAATTTAGCATATTTATTAACAATTTAATCTAGCTCGTGAAACCAACAAAAAATAATAACAATAATAACGTTCAGGTAAATAATAATTATTTTAAAATTAACGAACAAATCAAGGCGAAAGAAGTGAGAGTAATTGACAGTCAAGGTCAGATGATTGGAGTTATGACAGTTGCCGAGGGAATAAAAAAAGCCCAAGAGGTTGATTTAGATTTAATCGAAGTTTCTCCAAATGCGAGTCCGCCAGTTTGTAAAATTTCAAATTTTGGCAAGATGAAATATGAGATTCAAAAAAAAGCCGCAGATGCTAAGAAAAAACAAAAAGTAGTTGAGCTTAAAGAAATAAAAATGACAATCAACATTGGCAAAGGCGACTACGATACTAAGATTCGCCACACTAAAGAATTTATCGAAAAAGGTAATAAAGTTAAAATTAGCATCAAAATGAAAGGTCGTGAAATTACTCATCGTGATTTAGCTGAAAAAATGATGCAAGATATTGTTAATGATACGTCAATTTTTGCAAAACCGGAGGTTAGTCCTAGACTAGAGGGAGTGCAGATGGTAGTAATTTTAATCAAAAAATAATTAATTATGCAAAATTTAATTACACAAATTGTTGAATTTTCAAAAAAAATAAATTCTCCAGAAGTTAAGGGAAAAAATTTTGAATTATTTGTTAAAGAATTTTATCATGAAAATAAATTAACTGATTTCGAACATTACTCAACTGAAGCCCTTTACAACTTCGCTTTATCAGCTTTTAAATTCATAAATTTTGAAAGAAAAAATGGATTTATTGTTAGGGTTTATAATCCGCAAAAAACTCAGGATAATTTTGAAAGTGCTTACACAATTATTGAAATTATCAATGATGATATGCCATTTTTGGTTGATTCAACCGTGGCTTTTCTTGATAAACAAAGTGTTAAAATTAATAACATAATTCATCCAGTTTTGAATGTTAATCGCGATATTTCTGGAAAATTTATTGAAATCGCAAACTCTTCTGCCTCTAAGCAAGAATCGCTAATTCAACTTCATATTGATAAAATCGTTAGCCAATCCGAAGTTAATGTTTTAAAAGAAATTATTTGCAAAATTATTGAAACTGTTGGTTTGGTGGTTGAAGATTTCGACAAGATGAAAGATTTAGTTAATAAATCGCTTTTACAAATCGATAATGCTAAAAAAATTGCAAAAAATTCTAAAGAAATTGACGAATTAAAAGAGTTTTTAAATTGGATTTTAGCGGGTAATTTCGTGCTTTTAGGAGCTAAAGAATTTGATATAAAATCAAATAAAGAAAATAATTTTTCATTGTTTGAAGTCGAGGGTTCCGGCTCTGGAGTTTTTAGATCGACCCATAAAGATTTTTGCCCAGAAGTTGTTAATTCTTCACCTGAAGAAGTTGGCGATTCGGTTCACAATCCTTACTTAGTCGAAGTAATTAAATCACGTTATCGCTCTAAGATTCATCGCTCAACCAATGCCGAAAGAATTAGAGTTCAAAAAATTTCGCCCGAAGGTAAAATTATTGGAGAATTTCGTTTCGTGGGTTTATTCACTTCGTCAGTTTATTTTTCAAGCATTTCCTCGATTCCTTTGTTAAAAAATAAAATTGCCAATGTGATCGAAGCCTCTGAATATGTAAAGGGAAGCCATAATTATAAAGACTTAATTTCGATTCTCGAATCTTATCCGCGTGATGAATTATTTCAAATTAGCGAAGCTGATTTGTTGAAAAATGCCACAGGAATTGTGTCGATTGCGGGTCGTTCAATCGTCAAATTTTTTGCCCGCAAAGATAAATTTAATCGCTTCGTGAGTTGCTTAATTTATACTCCGCGCGACAGAAGTAACTCTGAAATGCGTCAAAAAATTAAAGAATTTTTATGTGAAGTTTTTCGAGGTGAAGTCGCCGATTCTTTCGTTCAAATTACCGAATCAAATTTGATTCGTTTTCATTTGATAATTCGCACCAATAATGGCATTCCAAAATTCGATGAAAATTTCATTGAACATGAAATTATTAAAATGACCAAAATTTGGAGCGATGAATTAATCGATGCAATAAAAGCGAAATTTGAAGATGAAAAAAGAATTTTATTGCACGCGAAATATAAAAATTCATTTTCGGTGAGTTATGTCAATCGCTTTGACGCTAAGGTTGCGAGCGATGATATTGGTTTTATTGAAAATAGTTTTGAAAAAAATTCGCCGATTTTTAATCTTTACAAAAACTCTGATTTACTCGATAAAGAAACGGTGGAATTAAAAATTTATTCACCGCATCAAGAAATAATTTTATCATCAATAATGCCAATTCTTGAAAGTTTTGGATTTAACGTTATTAAAGAGCACACCTACACTATCAACGTTGAAGAAGATTTAAAAAATCGCTCAATTAAAAAAGCGTGGATACATTATTTCCATTTAAATCTTTCGAAAAACGGTGGAGAATTAACTGAAAATGTTAAAAATAATTTTGAGACGGCAATCGATTTAATTTGGAAAAATGTTACAAAAATTGGCTCTTTAAATAGGCTTTTGGGGGCTTGTAATCTTGATTGGAAACAGATTTTCATGTTGCGTGGATATTTTAAATATCTCTACCAAACTGGCTTTAGATTTAATCAAAACAATATCGCCGATTGCTTTGTTCGCAATCCGCAATTTGGCAATTTTTTAGTCGAATTATTTGAAACAAAATTTGATCCAAATTTAAAAATTTCATTAGAACAACGTCAAAATAAAATTGATGAAATTATCAAAAAAATTAATGAAAATTTAGCAAAAATTAAAGATGTTGCTGATGATGCGATAATTCGTCGCTTCTTAGGGGTTGTAAATGCTACACTTCGAACAAATTATTATCAACTCGATAATTCTAAGCAATTTAAAGGCTATGTTTCTTTCAAATTTGATTGCAAAAAAGTGCCAAATTTGCCATTGCCAGTTCCGCATGCTGAAATTTTTGTTTATTCGCCGAAGGTTGAGGCGATTCATTTAAGAGGTGGTAAAGTTGCTCGTGGAGGTTTGCGTTGGTCTGATCGTCAAGAAGATTTTAGAACTGAAGTTCTGGGTTTAATGAAAGCGCAAATGACTAAAAACGCAGTGATCGTGCCCGTAGGTTCTAAAGGCGGTTTTGTGATTAAATCTGACACTTCAAAAATGTCGCGTGACGAACTTCAACAAGAAGGAATTTCTTGCTATAAAACTTTTTTACGCGGTCTTTTGGATATCACCGATAATGTGATTGATGGCAAAATTGAGCATCCGCATAATGTTATCATGCATGATGCTCCTGACCCTTATTTAGTTGTTGCAGCCGATAAAGGAACGGCGACTTTTTCCGATACCGCCAATGGCATTTCGCAAGAATATAATTTTTGGCTTGGCGATGCATTTGCTTCGGGCGGTTCGGTTGGTTATGATCATAAAAAAATGGGAATTACCGCCAAGGGAGCTTGGATTTCGGTAATGCGTCATTTTAGAGAATTTGACATCGATACCCAAACTCAAGATTTCACATGCGTTGGAATTGGTGATTTGGCGGGTGATGTTTTCGGCAACGGCATGTTGCTTTCAAAGCATATCAAACTTGTCGCGGCATTCAATCATATTCATATTTTTCTTGACCCAAATCCTGATTCACAAAAATCTTTTAAGGAACGCGAAAGGATGTTTAACCTACCAAGATCAACTTGGATGGATTACGATAAATCCTTGATTTCCAAAGGCGGAGGCGTTTTTGAAAGAAGTGCTAAATTGATTAAAATTTCACCGGAAATTCAAGAAATTCTAAAAATTTCGGAAGATGAAATGTCGCCAAATGACCTAATGCGTTCAATTTTAAAAGCCCCAGTAGATTTATTGTGGAATGGCGGAATCGGCACTTACGTTAAATCGCAAGACGAAACCAATCAAGATGTCGGAGACAAAGCCAATGATTTACTTCGTATTAACGGCAATGAATTAAACTGCAAAGTTGTAGGCGAGGGCGGTAATCTTGGATTTACGCAAAAAGGTCGTATTGAATTTGCTCGAAATGGCGGGAGAATTAACACCGACGCTATGGATAACTCGGCGGGCGTTGATTGCTCCGACCATGAAGTTAATATAAAAATCGCTTTAATTTCGGCGATGAAAAGCAAAAAAATCAATCTTGAAGAGCGTAATAAAATTCTTGAAGCCATGACCGACGATGTTTCTGCCTTGGTTTTAAATGATAATCGCATGCAAACTCAAGCGATCTCAATCGCTCAAAGCCTTGGTTCATCTTCGCTTGCTGAGCAATCGCAATTTTTGGATAGTCTTGAAAAAAGTGGCTTGTTAAATCGTACCATTGAATTTTTGCCAAATCGTAAAGAAATTGATAAATTACAAATTGAGCAAAAAGGCTTAACTCGCCCTGAATTATGCGTTATGTTGGCATATTCTAAAATGGATATTTATAACAAAATTTTAGCTTCAGATTTGGTAAAAGATCAATATTTTGAAAAAGAATTGTTGGCATATTTTCCAAAATTAATGCAAGAAAAATTAAGTGCTGAAATATTAAGCCACCAACTTCGCAATGAAATTATTGCGACGCAAATTACCAATTTTGTGGTCAATAGAATTGGTATTACTTTTATCAATCAAATCTGTCAAGATAGCGGTTTTTCTTTGGTCGAAGTCGTTAAAAATTTTATTATCGCTTGCGATTCTTTTAGAATTCGTGAAATTTGGCAAGAGGTTGAAAATCTTGATGGTAAAGTTCCTTTGACTACGCAAATGCAAATGTTTTTAAGTGCTAATAAACTCATCGAACGTTCGGTTTTATGGCTTTTACGCAATCAAATCAAGGGTTCCCTTGCTGAAATTATCGCTAGATTTCAAAAAATTGCCGATGAATTATCAGGTTTATTACCTTCAGTTTTAGCCAAAGCTTCGCACGAATCTTTTGCAAGAAAAATTGAACGCTATTGCATTAATAAAGTTGATCGTAAATTGTCGGAACGCATTGCTTCGATGGATCCCGTCGCTTCGGCTTTTGATATTTCAGAGATCGCTTTATCAACAAAACTTGACATCAAAACTATTGCTGAAATTTATTTTGCGGTCGGCACCAGATTTTCTCTAAAATGGCTCAGAAGTAGGCTTAACAAAATTAGTTTAAACAATCATTGGCAAAAACTTTCAAGCAAAACTGTTTTAGAAGATTTATATTCTTATCAAATGCGTTTGGCAAAAGAAATCGCAGAGTTTGGTTTAAAAAATAAAAATAAATCAGTCGAAAATTTAATTGAAGATTGGTCGAAAAATTCAATTTTTTTAATAGAAAGGTTTGACAATTTTATTTTAGAATTGAAGAATGAACAAAATCCAGATTTATCGATGTTTGTTGTGGCATTAAATCGCATCAAACCTTTGGTGAATTAGTTTAAATTTTATAAAATGCGTTCGTGGCGGAATTGGTATACGCGTAACGTTGAGGTCGTTATGGGGTAAAACCCGTGGAAGTTCAAGTCTTCTCGAACGCACCATTTTATAAAAATAATTTTTGAATATTTTAATATAATTATTATAAAACATTTCGTAAATTATACCAAAATTTATGAAATATTCTTAACTAAAATAAAGTATAAATAATTTAAAAATCATGAAACTTCTTGCTCTAAAAGAGAATAATCTCAATGAAAAAAGAGTGGCTTTAACGCCTGACGTTATTGCCAAATATCAAAAATTTGGATTGGAAATTTTTGTTGAAAGTGAAGCCGGAAAAGAATGCAATTTTTCTGACGCCGATTACGAAAAAAACGGTGCCAAAATTGTTAAAAATATTAACGAAATTTTGCCAGAAATTGATATTATTATTGCCGTTCAACGTCACGATTTTGATTATACAAAACTCAAGCCCAACGCCACTTTTCTTGCGCTTTTAAATCCATATTTTCAAAAAGAAGTTGTAAAAAAATTGGCAAATTTTGATATTAACGCTTTTGCTCTAGAATTGCTCCCGCGAATCACTCGCGCCCAATCGATGGATATTTTATCTTCACAAAGTAATTTAACTGGTTATCGTGCCGTCATCGATGCCGTTTACGAAATGAACAACTCGGTGCCGATGATGATAACTTCAGCCGGCACAATTTCGGCTGCAAAATTTTTGATTCTCGGGGCGGGAGTAGCCGGATTGCAAGCCATCGCCACCGCTAAAAGAATTGGCGCCATCGTTTCGGCTTTTGATGTTCGTGCTTCGGCAAAAGAACAAGTTCAAAGCTTGGGAGCTAAATTTATTGAAGTTAAAAGCGATGAAAAAACTGACGGAGTTTACGCAAGGGAAATGAGTGAAGAATATAAAATTAAACAACAACAACTTTTGGAAGAAACTATTAAAAGCCAAGATGTTGTAATTTCAACGGCGTTAATTCCGGGAAAAAAAGCTCCAATTTTAATCACCGAAAAAATGGTTAATTCAATGAAGTCAAATTCAATAATTATTGATTTATCAGCGGTGAATGGAGGCAATTGCGAGCTTACCAAGTCTAATCAGATCGTCACTCATAATAATGTAAAAATCTTTGGTTATGAAAATTATCCAAGTCGCATCGCTTTGGATGCAAGTAAATTTTTTGCAAAAAATATTTTAAATTTTGTTGAGCTTTTAATTGAAAAAGATAAAAAATTAATCTTAATAAATAGAGATGATGAAATTATCAAAGCAACTTTAATTTGTAGCAACAAAACTGTTATTAACGAAAACTTTGTAAATTAAAATGATTGATAACGAAATTTCTCAAACTGTCCCTGTTAAAACTTCAAGAAAACCTAAAAATTCTATGCCAATTAAAATTGATATTCCGCAACCTGAGCTCATGAAACCTAAAATCACCATTTTTGGTGTTGGAGGAGCGGGGGGCAATGCCCTAAACAACATGATTCGTTCTAATCTTGAGGGAGTTGAGTTCGTCGCCGCCAATACTGATTCACAAGCTTTGTCGCATGCTTTAACGCCAGATCGTATTCAACTCGGAGCCCGCACCACAAAAGGTTTGGGAGCGGGTTCGTTTCCTGATCGTGGTAAAATGGCCGCCGAAGAAAATATAGAAGAAATTGAAAAACATCTTGAGGGTTGTAATATGGTTTTCATCGCGGCCGGAATGGGCGGTGGAACGGGAACTGGTGCGGCTCCAGTTATCGCCAAATTGGCTCGCGAACGTGAAATATTAACGGTCGGGGTAGTCACAAAACCATTTCATTTTGAGGGAAAATATCGCATGGAAACTGCTGAAGCCGGCATCGAAGAATTAAAAAAATATGTTGATACTTTAATCGTAATTCCTAATCAAAATCTTTTTAGAATCGCTAATGAAAATACCACTTTTGAATCAGCGTTCAAAATGGCGGATGACGTCTTGCACGCTGGTGTTCGTGGCGTAACCGATCTAATCACTATGCCGGGATTAGTCAATTTAGACTTCGCCGATATTCGCACTATCATGACGAAAATGGGTAAGGCAATGATGGGAACAGGTGAAGCAACTGGGGAAAACCGTGCTATTCTAGCCTGCGAAGCGGCAATTGCTAATCCATTACTTGATGATATTTCGATTAAAGGGGCTAAAGGTGTTCTCGTTAACATGACGGGCGGACCAGATATGACACTGTTCGAAGCCGATATGGCGGTTAACACAATTCGCAAAGAAGTTGATCAAAACGCCAATATTATTTTTGGTTCGGCTTTTGATGAAAGTATGAAAGGCAAAATCCGAATTTCCGTCGTCGCAACTGGAATTGATAGCGAAGAATTTCGTCGTGAAAGTTTTAAAGCTAAAGAAACTAATGAGCCTTCTCGCTTTAAAGCTGTTGTTCCTGAAACTGCAAAGCAAAATTCTAGTAAAAGTTTTTTTGATCCAGGAATTTCAGCGAAACCGGTAAAATCAGAAGTTGAAGAAATTAGCGACGAAAATTTCAAACCAAAAAAAATTTTTAGCAAAGAAGAAAATTTAAATTACGGCAAAGAATCTGAAAATTTAACCTCAAGATTTGATCAGGAAAATAAGCAAAAAGAAACGGTTTCAAACTTTTTTAATGAAACTTCAACCTCTTCGCTAAACACCAATTTAGTGCCAACTAAAACGCAAATTCAACCGCAAATTGAAGAGCATGAAGAAAAGGAATTTCACGAAGAGCAAGAAATTGTAATTAAAGAAAAAATTGTTGAAAAAGAACCTGAGTCAAAAAAACCTGCCAAGCCAGCAAAATCAAGTGAAAAACCGAAAAAAGATTCGGGCGGATTTAGCTTATTTAGTTTTATGAATAACAAAGAAAAATCCGAAGAACCATTGGCGAATCCTGATAGTAATATTTCGAGCAATATTTTTTCTGAATCGGCAAAAATTCCAGCGGATTTATTAGCAAAAGATGAAGGGAAAGTTAAAAAAATTAAACAAATAAGCGATTCTGAGCCAGTTGCTAAAATCTCTTCGCAAGAAGCCGAAAAAAAGCGTCAACAATTCTTTGGGAACACAATTTTTGATGAAGAAGTTGAATCAAATAATTCAGAACAAAAATTCGAAGATGACATCATCAATGTTCCAGCTTTTTTTAGAAGAAAAAAATAATTTTTAACTCAATTTATGGTGCAAATTTATTTAATTTCTCCGCCACAAATTGAGTTAAAAGATTTTTCTTTAAAGCTTGAGAAGGCTTTAAAGACTGGTCTCGTTCCCGCTTTCCAATTACGTCTTAAAAATTATTCACCACTAGAAATTAAAAATTTTTCACAAGAAATAAAAAAAATATGCGATAATAATAATTGCTTATTTTTGTTAAATGATTTTTATGAAATTGCCTTGGAAGTTCGCGCTTCGGGCGTTCATGTTGGTATTGATGATAAAAAAATTTCACAAATTCGTCAAAATTCGCCAAAAAATTTTATAATTGGTGCCAGTTGTTATGACTCCAAACATTTGGCGATGGAAGCTGGGGAGCAGGGCGCGGATTACATTTCTTTCGGTGCTTTTTTTGAAACTAAAACTAAAATTTCGCGAGGCAAGCCGAGTGTTGAAATTCTTAATTGGGCGAGTGAAATTTTGAATTTACCAATTGTCGCGATCGGCGGAATTAATGATAAAAATTGTGGCGAATTAGTTAAAAATGGTGCAGATTTTTTGGCGGTAATTTCTTATGTGTGGCAACATCCGCGGGGTGTTGAAGTAGCATTAAAAAATATTGATAAACAAAATTATGATTTTTCGTAATAAAAATTTTAAAACTGCTTTTTCTTTGATAGAAATTTCTTTAGTGGTTTTAATAGTTGGAATTTTAATTTCTGGCGTTTCCTTGGGCGTTGATTTATATAATGATTTTAAACTCGCGACTGCAAGGCAATTAACCATAAATTCTCGTGTTGGAAGAATTGAAGATTTAGTAGCTTGGTATGAAACTACCAATCAAAATGTTTTTTCAAAAGGCACCACCGCTTTTGAAGATTTGGCTAAATTTGAAGAAAATCAAGCTATAAATCGTTGGAAAGATTCCAATCCCAAAACATCTAACAAAATCGATGCTACTCAAGCCGCAACCGCCTCTCAGCCCACAATTATTTTTGATAAAACCACTTCTTTACCGATAGTCAGATTCGGATCTGGAAAATTTTTAAATTTACCAAATGGCACCGTTCCTGTTGGAAATCAACCTTATACTGTTATTTTTGTTTCAAAAATTGATGCCAATTTCGAATGTGGTTGTGCATTGTTAACCTCGGGAGTTTTTGATTATGAAAATCCAAAACACTATAATAATTTTGGGTTTTTTCCAACCAACAGGTTTGGTAATGTATATTTTTCTGTGTTGTCTGGAGTTTCGACTCCTGACAACACAGTTTCGCCCAATAAATTTCAAATCTTTTCTTCAGTTTATAATCAAGATACTTTGAATGTATATATTAATAAAAATTATTGGAATGGAAGTGCAACGGTAAATCTATTAGATAATAAAGAAACAAATAATTTTATTGGAAAAGGTATTAGGGCGGGAAACAACTCCTTTATTGGCTCCATCGCCGAAATTATTATTTTTAATCGAAATTTATTGAATAGCGAAAGGGAAGATATTGAAAATTATTTGTCAAAAAAATGGTCAATAAAATTAGGAAGCAAATAGATTTTTTAATTAAACTCTTGATTGTATATTCATTTTTGGCATATTTATAAAAAATGAATTTTAACTCAATTTCAAAATTATGCCAAAATTTGATTTGCCTTACGCTAACGCCATTTCTTCTCATAAAAAAATTCTTTACAAAAATGCTCGCATCATCGATCCAAAATCAAATTATGATGAAGTTGGCGAATTGTTGACGATTGGCGATAAAATTGCCGATTTCGGTAAAAATTTAAATGTTAAAGCCGATGAAGAAATCGATTGCAAAGGTTTGGTTCTCGCTCCTGGATTGATTGATATTCAAGTGCATTTTCGTGATCCAGGGCAAACTCACAAAGAAGATTTTGCTTCGGGAAGTGCTTCGGCTGTGGCTGGAGGCATCACCACCGTGGTTTGTCAACCCAACACCGCGCCGACTCTAGACTCAGTTTTAACTTTTGAATATTTGCGTTTGAAATCGCGCGAAGTGGCACACTGCAATGTTTTGGCTTATGGTTGTATTAGCAAAGCCATGAAGGGCGAAGAGCTCGCCGATATGCATTCGCTCAAAGAGGCTGGGGCGGTAGGTTTTACCGATGATGGCTTGCCCGTGATGAACGCCAATTTAATGCGTCGTGCTTTTGAATATTCTAAAAATCTCAATGTCGTTATTGCTCAACATGCCGAAGATTTAAATCTAAGCAATAAAGGTTGCGTTAATGAAGGCAAAGTGTCGTTAGAGCTTGGAGTGCGAGGCATTCCCAATATTTCCGAATCGGTGATTGTTGAACGTGATTTGGCGATTTTGGAAGCGATTGGCGGGCGTTATCATCTTTTACATTGCTCAACCAAAGAGGCTTTAGAAGCGGTTAAACGTGCTAAGAATAAGGGTTTGAAGGTTACCGTCGAAGTTTCTCCGCATCATTTTACTTTAACCGATTCACAGGTTTTAAAATCGGGAAGTTTGGCGAAAATGAATCCGCCACTTCGTAGTGAAGATGATCGTTTGGCGTTGATTGAAGGGCTTCGCAGTGGTGTTATCGACGCTATCGCGACAGATCACGCTCCGCATGATGAAGCTTCAAAAAATAAACCGATCGAAGAAGCGAGCTTTGGCATTGTTGGCGTCGAAACCATGTTGCCACTTTCGTTAATGCTTTATCATCAAAAGATTTTATCACTTCGCGATTTGCTTATGAAAATAACATGCAACCCCGCCGAAATTATTAATTTTGACGGTGGAGAAATCAAGAAAGGAGCGAGAGCTGATCTGGTTTTGATCGATTTAAATCACGAATGGCAAATCGATTCGCAAAAGTTTTTTAGCAAATCGAAAAACTCACCTTTCGATGGCTTTAAAGTCAAGGGCAGAGCGGTTTTAACCGCGGTCGCCGGAAAAATAGTTTACAAAATTGATTAGATTTTTTTGAAATTCGAGATGAAATCGGAGTCTTTTCGTCGCTTCAATTACGCTAGAAAATAGCTTTTGAAATTCTGTAAAAATAAGTAATAGAAACTAAAATTCTAATAAAAAAGAGTTAGCGAAATTAACAGATTAGAGGCAAGTGGTTTTTTGAAAGCTATTCTGTTTTTTTTAATATTTATAACAAACTATCCCTAAAAATTTCTACAAGCTCGGAAAGCTTTTAGACTATTTCCTTAGCATTTAACCGATAATCTTTTTGTAAGACCTTCGCCTTCAAGCCTTTATACCTTCTTATGAATTATTTAAAAATGTTTAATTAATTTTAGTTTTTTGAACTTAAACAAAATTTTTGATAAAAAAATTCACGATAATAGCGATTAATTATTGATTATTAAATTTAAATTATTTAACTATAATTATAAAAAATGTTTAATTTTAAAAGTAATTGTATGAAACTATTTAAGTTAATAAATATTTTAAATAATAAATAATTATGCAAAATCCACAGCATTCTCAAGTTTTGTCAAAATCGCCTCTCTTGGGAAAGAGACAAAGGTCGGATGATGAAGAACCTCAGGAATTGGGGGGTTTTGGATGGGAGTATGAATCTCAATCCCAAATTAGAGTTGAAGAAGAGATAAAAAGAATTGAAAAAGAAAAAGAAGAAAAATTAACTGAAATAACGATAAAAAAATCTGAGGAGCTGATTAATGCAACTGAAGAAGCAGCTGTTAAAATAAAACAGTTAAGAGATATGTTTAAAGCTGAAATTGAAAATATTCAACTTGCTTCGCAACAGCAAATAGAAATAATCAATAAAGATTCTAGAGAAAAAGAGGATCAAATCAGTCAAGAATGTGATTTAAAAATTTTTAATTTGAGAAGTTCAAATCCTTCTTCGCTAGGGCTTTCTCCATTATTGCCTTCTTTACCACCGCTTTCTTTACCGCCTCCTCCTCAAATTGAATCATCAATTAATTTTGAATGTCCAGAAAAAGTTCCGCTGATAGAATTTATGAAAAAAATAAAAGAAATTGTTAAAAATAAATCTATTAAAGAATTTTTTGAAAAAAGTGGTGTTTATGAATGTATTGAAGCTTGGCATAAGTGTATTATGATTAAAAAAAAGAATCTATTTCTCCTAATTTCGGAGATGAAAGTGACGATAGTCTGAAAGATATATTAAGAAAAGCTATACCAAAAATTGATGATGGAAAGATTGATTTGTTAGTGAGCATATTAAAAAAGCGTGAGGAAGCTGTAAATAAAGCTTTAGAAGAAGGAAGAGATGAGGATGTAAAATCTATATTATCAAGCTTATTTAGTTCTCAAAAAAAAAGATCAGCACCACAAATTATGGTTGGGGGTAAAAAAATTGAAGTTTCGAGTATAATAAAAATTTTTATAAATTCGAATCTTTCATTAAGTGGTAAAGTTGATGAATTTATCGGTAGTGTTGTTGCTTTAAAAAATCATGAGTTCTTAAATAAACTTATTAAGGATGATTCTGAATTTTTTAAAACAAACCAAAAAAATGATTTACTTCATAAGTTAGTAATTAGAGATTCTATCAGATCGCTCTTGCGCCTTTATATGGCCGGATATAAAAATTTAAATCAGTGGAATAAAAAGGGAGAAACACCGCTTCATTGCATTAGTTTAGCAGAATTTAATTCTCAATATACAACTTGTTGTTTTTTGCTAGCATTGGGAGCGGATCCATCAATTCCAGACCGTGAAGGTAAATTGCCAAGTAAGCGAATCAAGGATCATATTGATTCAGGCAAAGATAAATTGACAAGTCGGCAAAGGTCAAATTTCGCCAAGATTGCAGAAATAATGGACGAATATTGTAAATTAAAGGAGTCGCAAGCTCAGTTATCGATGGGGGAAGGTGGACCGGCGATTAGCCCAAGAACAGGGGAAGGCGGACCAGCAACTAGCCCGAGAGGGGCGGAGGGTGGAGTGGTTTTGAGGTTAGAATCGAGGGAAGAGTCGAGGGAAGAGTCGAGAGGTCCAAGTTAAATTTACCCACTTTCTTGAGACGTTTACGGGTTTTAGTTTTTATTTTTGGTATTGGAGGCTTTAAGCTTACATTATCAATATTTTCAAACATTATTTCGAAAATAAAAATCCTTGCTATAAAAATAAATAATAAATATTTTGTTTCTATTGAGTTTTCCCATTTCCATTAATTTGACCTGTCAAAGCATTTGGAACTGCTGAAGGGCTTGCTGAAGGATCTGGACGTGCCGGCGCTCCGCCTAAAACTAAATCACGATTTTTTCTGCTTGCACAAGTAGCAACGCCAATGGCGGAAACTATAATGGCAGAAACTCCTAGAATTATTTCGATTTGAGAAACTAATCCCCGAGTTTTTTGTGTTGAATCTTCAACTAGAAAATCTTTAATTTTATTTTGAGAACTATCCTCTCTTAAAGGTAAATGAGCTCGGTTAGGTGGAGTGGGTTGAGTTAATTTTGCTGAATCTGAATATATTTGCAAACCAGTTATTTTATTTTTAGCATATTTGTAAATCATTGTCTCATCGGGGTTTTGACTCGAATCAAGAACGCTAAATCCGTCTTCTAAAATCAATTCTTTAACATCAATTAATTCACTTTCTCCAATTTGAATTTTTGGATTTTCTCCAGCTAATATCACCATTGAGTTCACCACTCTTGTATTTAAGTTCATAACCATTATAGCTTGGGCATTCTCCATCCCATTTGCAGTTTCGCATTCCATTAAATTGGAGGATTTGCAATAAGCTAAGGCATCATTCGCATTCATTAAAATAATTCTAAAATCTTGGTCGGTTACTTCGGTTGGAATTTTGATTATGTTGTTAAAATTTGGATCGGGATTATAGCTAGAAATTACGCCAAACGTTGCTAAATTCAATTCGCTTACTAAGTCTTTTTCTATTTTTGGATGTCGACCTAATCGCTCCATGTATTGTTCTATGACTTTTTGATCAACTATAGTAAAGTCACCAAAAGGAATCAGATTATTTGGAACTATTTTATCTCCAGCGTAATTTATGCTTTGTGCTATTGGTGTTAAATAGGACATATGCGATGGAAGTTTGGTGTGAAAATTATCGGTTGGATGTTGAAATAAAAGAAGGTGACCAATTTCATGGCTAAGTATTGAGTGAAAATCCCTGCCCAATGTAGCCTCATCAATGCCAATAAGGCCACTTTTGGGACCGAGTGCTATAGAATTATCGCCATCTGCTATGGCACCTGCGATTCCATCAACTAAATTAATGTGGATGGTATAATCGACAATTTTATCGCCAACCGTCTCTGGCGTTACAAATTTTATATTATATCTTCCGAAAGTTTCATCGCCAATTTTTACCGCCTCTTGTTGAATTTCAGCAATTTTTTCTGCAGTTAATTTTAAAGATGTGGTTACGTTTTTACTAATGCTTTGATATTGAAAGCCTATAGGAATATCAGCGATATCAGCATTTATTTTGATTACAATTTCTTGTCCTGAAACCATTTTATCATAATATTCTTGTGACATCATCTCGCCATTTCCAACTAATTCTCTAGCACCTGCGTCAATTGAAGATAAATCTAAAGATTTTGCACCTCGAGATTCTCCAATTTTTTCTCCTTGATTGTCAAAAAATTCTAGAGTGGCGCCAGTTAAATCAATTCCTGCAGTTAATCGCGATCTAATATTAGTATTTCTTTCGGCTTTAATTACTTTAAAAACTGCTCCTTCAAATTTAGATCCTGAAAAATCAACATCATTATAATTTAAAAAATCTTCAAATTTTGTTCCAGCAAAATTAGCATTTGCAATTCTTAAAGTTTCTGGTTTTTGAGCGGTAAAAGAAATATATTTATTGACCGATTCTTGAATTTTAGTTAAATCTTTTTCAGCGCTATCCGCTCTTATGGATCGGATTAAAATAGTATCTTCAAAATCGCTTATATTCCCGCTATTTAAAAGCTGTAATTGATTTATTGATTCAATCAAGGCTTCTGAGGTTAAGGTGTAAGCCGAACCGCCAAATTGAGTATCTTTTTGAACAGTATTGCTCCAATCGGAATTGTTCAAATTGCATTTATGATCAAAGGTGACGTTTGTCATTGAGGGCATTTTCGCGCCGTTAAAATTTGAATTTACAAAAATAAAATCATTCAAATTAAAATCTCTGAGATCCATACCGGAAAAATCAAAATTAGCAATTTCAACATTCTTTAAATTTTTTCCATTGGGACCTATTTTTTGAGATTCTAGATATGTTTTTAAAGCTTCCGGCTCCATTCTTGTTAAAGCTATCGGTGCTGGTGTCGCGATTTGAATAATGGCTTGAGGCTTGGCTTTATGAGAAGTTTTGGGATCAATTAGAGCTTGCTTTGAATCGACAATTTTCTGATCTTCAGCCAGCTGTTTTTTGAGAAGTTCTTGAGCAATTTCTTGCGGTAATTTTTCTCTTTGCTTTTCAGTTTCGGCTTGAAGTAACATTCTTTGAGTGCTTCTTTCTCTCGCTTCATTCAAAGAAATGGGAGTCATTTGGCGACCATTAGTTATTTTGTTAGTTTCGCCTCGACTTTGTGAATATTTAATACGAGCATTTTCTGATGCTTGACTCCTTGATTGCATTAAGTGTAAAGCCACCCGAGCGAGATATAATTGCTGATTAATTGAATCAGAATTTTCTTGAGTTGAGTCTAGTTGATCTGGATTTGTGTGTAAGAAAACGGGAGTTTTTAAGGGCATTTGCAATATATTTAAATTTAGAAATAATTTTTTAATACTAACTTTTAATATAAATATTCAAATGCATTAATTTTTAAATTCAAAATAAATTTTTAAATTCATTTTTTAAAGATTTTTAACCAAAAAAATGAATCTTAATTTATAATCCTTAAGTGATAAATTTTTATTGAAATCGTGCTATCATTAAAATTGAATCCTATTTGATAGAATTGCTAAATTTGCATTGTTATTTTTAATGTTATTATGATCCTTCGAAACTATAAAATTTAAATTTAGATCATAATTTTTCATTAATCGATAAGACCACAAAAACTCAAAATCTTTTTGCCTTCCCGATGGCACCAGAGAGCCATTAATCGACTTTCTAACAACTTCTCCTTGAGAATTTAATCCAACTGGAATATCAATTAAAACGCGTCCCGAATAAACTCGCATCGGCTCATTATACATAAAACCAATCCTTCCTTTTTTTAAAAAATTTTCTTTTATCAATCCAATTGAAAAAGCGCGACTTTTTATAGCACTAAAATCACGAAATAAACCCAGTTTATTCCCCGCAATTGAAGTATTTCCTTCGGAATATGAAGCGATTGTAGTCAAATCCGGAAATAATTCTTTTACAATTCAAAAAATCACTAAATAAATTTAGGTTTCAGACGCAATTTTTGATGGAGGTGTCTGGTTTTATTTAAAAAAGTGCAACAGATTGATTTTGCAACTGTTTTAAAGATTAATTTTTTTAGAATTTATATTTTTAATTTATGATTAAATAAAATTTTTAATTTTTATTGAAAATAAAATATTTTTTTAGGTAAAAGTAGTTAAATTAAGACGATTAATAATTAATTTAAAATAAAATGCTTCCATCCCCAGAACTAAAAAGAAATTTTAAAAATATTTTATTACTTTGTAATAAAATTGATAATCTTATAGAGCAAAAAGGAATTAAAGGAGGGTTTAATCTTTGGACGGTTGGGCATGAAATGATGAAGGCAAATACTGATTTTTATCAATCGGGAGTATTTTTGGGTGAGGAATCATTTACCACTTTAGCGACTGAGCCTAAAAATAAAAGAGATTTAGCAATGTCTTTCCTTGCTATGATTTATTCAGCTTGGACGTTAGAAAACAAAACCGAATTTAATGTTTTAGAAATCGGTGCTGGTTCGGGTGATTTGATGAATGAAATTTTCACTATTCGTGAGGAGGTGATGGCTTCTGAATCATCGTCTGATATGCATAAAAATTTTTTTAGAAGTTTGAGATTTAACATTGTTGATTATCCTGAAATGATTGCAATACAAAGAGAAAAACTTGGTGAAAATGCTAAGGAGGTAAATTTTATTGCACAGGATATTTCTAAAGAGTTAATTAAGGGAACCTTCGATTTTATTTATGCCAACGAGATTCCCGATACGCAAAGAGTAGATTTTTTAGAAGTTAAACTTGATGGAAAAACTGGTGAAAAAAATTATTTTCTAAGAGCTATAAAAAGATTAGAAACAGGTGAATCTTCGGAAGTTCTTGCTGGCATATCATCATCGCCTGAAATTATTGCTGAAATTGGAAAAAATCTTTTTCCGATTGAGGAATTAGAACCCGGAGTTTATCAGTTACAATTTGGTTTTCATGCCTTAATGCACAATATAAAGCAATCTTTAAAACCGAAATTTGGTGCATTTATTTTGACTGATTATTATAGTTTTATAGAAAAGGATTCAACTCATAATCTATTTTTTGCTGGGATTAGTGGATCAAGTCCCAGTGAAGAACAAATGTTTATTAAAATTGGTGAACCAGGTAGACAATTAATCGAAGCAATAAAAAAGTATGGCGTAGTTGATGTTACTTATCCACCAAATGTTGGAAAGGATACCAGTGAATTATTTAATTTTATTGTAACTAATTTTAGTGAAGATGATCGTAGTAAAGCTATTTTATCTATAAAATTTAGATCAGAAAAGTCCATCAAACTTTTACTGGAAGATCCGCTTTTTGGTAAATTTTTTGAAACTATTTATAATAATTTTGGAGAGTGCAATCGAGAACTTATGGAGAGTGAATTAACTGTTTGTAGAAAATTACGAGAAAATAATCCAACAGATATTAGTCATAATTCTGGCATCTCTTTGCGACCTGAAGCTGTCTCGCCCATTGACACTTCTTCTAAAAATAGGCAATAAATAAACTGACAATATTTTATGAGAAAAAGCTACTAGGTTACTTTTGATTTTAGATACAAAAATTAATCCATCGAATCCACTCTAACAGCAAGTGGGGAGAGGGCTGGGGTAATTGGGCTTCGCCAACAAATAATCGTGGAATTTTTTTACATTACGGTTTTATAATCGATAAAGTGTAAAGTATAACCTTATGGTTTTTTAGAAAATTTTTGAGCGCGAATAAATAAAAATAATTTTATCCACAGCTTTTTAGAAAAAATTTTAAGTAATATTCGCGATACATATTTTAATTTAAGTAACGAAAACTTGGTTTTTCTTTATTTAAATTGTTGCAACTTTCATATTCGTTAGTTAAAATAGATATAAGTAAAAAATTTAGACTAATTCTTTATTTAATTAACAAATGAAAAAACAAATTTCTTTATCGAAAAAAAATAGAATTGGCAAATATGTCAAAAGCTCGATAATAGATGGTGAGTCTTTTGATAGTTACATTCCAAGTAATTTACCGCTAAAACCACCAATTGAAATGGATGAGATTTATCCATTGCTTGATAAAGCCAATACAGCACTTGGAAGATTGGACGGTATTAGCAGGATTTTGCCTGATCCATCTTTATTTCTTTATATGTATGTTAGAAAGGAGGCAGTTTTATCATCGCAAATAGAGGGCACTCAATCCTCGCTTTCCGATCTACTTTTTTTTGAAAATAATCAACAATCACCAAATAATTTATTTGATGATGTTGAGGAAGTTTCTTCTTATGTATCGGCAATGAATTATTCTATTAATAGATTAAAGAAATTGCCTTTGTCTCTGAGGCTTATCAAAGAAACTCATGAAAAATTAATGAATAATTCTAGGGGCAATAATAAAAATCCTGGTGAGTTTAGAGCTTCGCAAAATTGGATAGGGGGCTCGAGACCAAGCAATGCAATTTTTGTTCCGCCTCCAGCAGAAAAATTAATGGAATGTTTAGATAATTTTGAAAAATTTCTTCATGATGAAAAGGTCAAGATGCCAATTCTTATTAGAGCTGCGATTGCTCATGTGCAGTTCGAAACTATTCATCCATTTTTAGATGGCAATGGAAGAATCGGCAGGCTTTTGATAACTTTGATGCTTTGCAATGATGGAATCTTAAAAGAGCCATCTCTTTACCTTAGTTTATATTTTAAAACCAATAGGCAAGAATATTATAATCATTTGCAAAATATTAGAAAAACTGGCGATTTTGAATCTTGGATTAAATTCTTTTTAATTGGCGTTGAAAAAACTGCAAATGGAGCTGTAACTACAGCAAAAAATATTATTAATTTATTTCAAAAGGACTCTTATTCCATTGAAAATTCTATGCCATGCGGAATTGCGACTATGTTGATTTATAAATATTTACAAAAAAATCCAATTACTAATACAAACAAAATAAAAGAGGGTTGCAAAATTTCTCTACCGACAGTGATTCGTAATATGAAAAATTTAGAGCATCTTGGAATTGTTGAAGAGGTAACTAAAAAAGAGCGCCATAAAATTTTTGTTTATAAAAAATATTTGGAACTTTTAAATGACGGGCAACCGTTGAATTTCCATGGGTAGCGATATAAATTAACTGTAAATTTTCAGGTTAATTTGGTATAACACCTGTTGAAGCTTTGACCTTATTTACAAATTTTTTATAATTTCAAACTTCTCAATTAATTTTTAATTAAAACTGGGTTATCATTAATAGTCACCCAATATCCATCATTTCCTGATTTACTTGCTTTTGAAGATTTATTTTTCAACTTTTTATCTTTCAATTTTTTATTCGCTTTAGATTTTATTTCAAACCCTTTTTTATATTCTAAAACTTTTGTTACATACTGGGTGACTTCTTTGGCTTGTGATTTATACCATTTCCACTTTTAAATGATGCAATTGAATTTTTCAGGTCTCGTCTTTGC
>SXGQ01128813.1_pt1 | contig 34084 bp, 37 predicted proteins | sample 3178371 | NCBI WGS metagenome assembly SXGQ01 (sample SAMN11356859, study PRJNA531348) | freshwater metagenome | isolation source: freshwater sample F1-20 | place: China: Fuxian Lake, Yuxi | collected 2017-12-25 | reverse complement strand
GATAGACTGACTCGCAGGATACGATTGTTGAAACTGAACTTGACCAGTTGAACCGTTTGTGAAGGTAACACCTAAGAAAATACCGCAAGGCGTTGCCGTAGCAGTGCCTACATCTTTTTCAATAGTGCCGCCAGCTACGCGTTTTACTAGATCACCATAGAAAATGCTGGTGGCATAACCACTGGCAATTTCCATGTTGCGGGTTGAACCCGCAAAAACCTGACCTCCTATGAGGTTGACAGGCTTTAGGCCGTAAGGGGCCGAGACTGTAGGATAAGCCATATTTGACTCCTGAATTAAGTGCCAGAACCGAAAACTGAACCCTTAGTCACTGTTGTGCGTTTATCGCTGAACAAAGGCATACGGGCATCGCTTTCGCGCATGAAGCTGTTGTCTACTGACTGTATCTGCGCCTCTGACAATTGATTGTAGTGCGCGTTACGTTGGTCAACAAACTCAGCAGGTGTTTTACAAAGGATAAGTCCACCAACTTCAATCGCATCTTTAAACCGAGAATTTGGATCGGTGTATGCATGCGCTTCAGGGTGATCGGAAGCTTTTACGGGCTCCCATCCTTCACGAAGTTTTGCGGAAATATTTCTAGCGTCACCCACACCACCCATGCTGGTGCGAATCCATCTCATAGCGTAACCAGGTTCATCATCTACTTCTGGAAGAAGTTGAGGCGGAGTCCACTTTACAGCGGGTCTGCTTTCTTTTTCACGAGTCTCAAGTTCACGCTTTAATCGATTTTGTTCAGCCATTTTTATTTCCTCATTTCTTCTGCAACTTTACGGGCGTACAGTTCCAAAGGAACTCCCAACCGTTTAGCCAGTTGTACCTGCGTTGCATTCAGCACGATTTTTTTAGGTGCAGTGCTGCGCGTTGCTGGTGCAACAACGTTTGCTTTTGGTGAGCGCTGAGATGTTTGTGCATCAGCGGAATCCTCAGAGGCAAACCTCTCTGGGAATACTTGGCGAATCCTGCCATTGAGTTTTCGATAATACTCATCTGACTTAGGATCAATACCATCCTCTACGACCAGCTTCTCATGCAACGCAAGCGCGTAGCCGGTCATTTCACGGTCTTTTCCAAACCAGCCATTCCGAGCTTGCCAGTCGGCTGCTTTAGGGTCAACCGCGTTTGCTTGCGCGATTTGTTGGGTTTGTACATCAGTTTTATCGTCTTGTAAAGGGGCAGGTTTAAAATTGTTTACCCGTTCCGATTTGATCTTGGCGGAGGTTAATTTGTCTTGCGCCGCAACCAAAGCGTCTGAGTCCCCGGCTTCATAAGCGTTTTTGTACTCACGCTTAGCCTCTTCTATCTCTGCTGAAATAGTCCGTTTGGCCTGTTCTAACAAGGCTTCTTGGCTTGTACTGAGCGTGCCTTTTAGCTTTTTGTTCTCTTCAACAATGGACTGCGCCAGACGTAAAGCTTCATCTTTTTCACGAAACGCCGCTTCTTTAGCCCGTCTTTCGTCGTGATACCCGCGACCTAGCTTAGACAGTCGCTCTTTAAGTTTGACATCAGTGTATTTGTCAAGTTCCTCATCGGTGACTTCTTCAGGAGGTGTATCTAAGGGTTCACCGCGATTTCTGTCAGCTTCTGGGGTGTCATCAACAATTTCAATGTCAAATTCGTTATTTTTAGACTCTAAAGAAGCGTTAGCCTTTTTCTCGGCTTCTTCTTTTTCATCAGGAAAATGATATTCTGTTTTTTCTAAATTAGCCATAATTTCTCCTTAAGGGCGTTGAATACCGCGTGGGTCTTGAACAATTGCTTGAATAGAGTCATCATTAATTAAACGCCACTCTGTACCGTGTATTTTCATACGAGTGCCAGTATTGGGTCGAGTAATAATAAAATCTCCAACTTTACAGGAAGGCCCAGAAGGAAACCGTTTTTCATCTTTAAATGCGTCTGGGCCAATCTTTGCCACAAACAACACGGGAGAAAGAATCTCTTCATGATGCATCATGGTTGCGGATTTAACAATTCCAGACTCACTAAATTCTTCTTCTGCTTTGGGAAGCATACAAAGAACATGAAAAGTAGCAGGATCAGGAACCTGCTTAGCTTTCTCTTCAGCCGTCGCGGGAAGTACAGTGGCTGTGGCACCGTCTTGGCTTACGAGTATTTCACTCATCGTTTAATCTTTCCATACGTTGTTTAAAGTCTTGAAGGTTGTAATTGGCATGGTCAAGACCTCTGATAACCCCCACCAATTCTCGATACTCTGCGTAGTCTTTGACTCCGCCAGTAGCAAGTTTGTCTATCGCCTGTTGGCGAAATTCGTCATTCTGCTTCTTAAGTAGTTCTATTTCATTCATTTAACACCCCCGGGTTGTGATTTAGTGATGTTTTTAACTAAATCAGCTTTAAGCTTCTGAGTAGTCTGACGCTCCTGTGAGCTCACACGTTGTTGCTCTTTCTGTGTGTCCATCATGATGCGTTGAGCCTCAAGCTTGAGCTTCTCTTGAGCCAACTGAATGTCAGCCTGAGTTTTCTGCGCACGGGTCTGCGCTTCTTGCGCCTTGATCTGGAGTTCAGCTTGCTGCATCTGAATGAGGGGATCCTGCTGCATCTGCTGGTTCTTTCTGTCCTGCATCTGGGCCATGTTCTGCTGGAGCAGTTGCACTGAGGCTTGTGCCACAAGCTGCGAGAGTTGAACCTCAACTTCTTCAGGAAGTTTCTCGTTGGGTGGTGGGAGTGGTACACCCAACTGCTCTTCAATCTTGCGGCGATACGCAAACGCCAAGTGTTCAGCAATATGCGCCATGATTGCCCCCATCATCTGCTGAGCCGCAGGGTTCTGGCCCATTGTCTGCATGATCATCGGATCCTGCATGAACGTTGTGTGGGCTGCAATGTGTGCATCTTGGTCTTGATAAATAAACGCCTTCGTAGGCTCTCCTCGCAAGAACGCCATGTTCTCACTGATCGGATCACGCGGTGTCATGTCGTCATCAATTGGCACAAGCTTCTCAGCATTTTTTACACCCAGCACATCAATCATTTGCCTGTGCAAAATTGGAAGGTTGTAAATCTGAGGTGCTTGAGATGCTAGTTGCATCACAGCTTGATACTGCATGATGCGTTGAGCCATCGTAGAGCTGTTGGGATCACTGACAGGTATAACTTCAACCATGTCGTAATCGGCCTGCATCGCAGCAGGATCACCCGCTACTGGGTCGTAGTCGTAGCTCGCGGGCGCGTGATCTCTGATGATGTTCTTAAGGAGTTTGAACTCTTCTTTCATCGAGTTGTGAACACGGGCTTGCACTGCGCCCATGATTTTGAGCTGTCGCTCAAGGAGAGCAAGCGTCGTGCCTACAGGAGCCTGCGCACTCATGTCACTGACCTTCATGTCAGCAATAGAGCCAAGGCGACGACCCTCTTCTGTGATCTGGTTTAGTAGCGCTGCCAACACCTGTGACGGCTCCTTGTACGGGAGCATCATGATGTTGTCTTTGATCGAGCCGCTTGGTACGTCTACATCTCTAAATTCGCCCGGTGCAATTGGTGTGTCGTCACCCTTAACACGCAGACCACGAGACTTCATCCCGCCGGGTAAGTTGCTGAGAGTACCTGCATCAATAAGTTGCCTGATAAGAGAAGTGCCAGCGCGAGCGTAACCACCAATAATATGGATAAGACCCATGCCATAAGCACCAAAACCCGGTACGTAATCGTACTGAACCAAGTGCTGACGTTTTGTATAAGTTTCGTCACCTTCTTCATAATTTCTATAGATGGCTAAAACTTTATTTGTGCCGCGATCAATTGCAATGATGTAAGGCAAAGCAATCTCATCTTCATGTTCATAACCTTTTAAGTTCCAATCAATTTGAATTTCAGCAATTTGATAACGATCATCTTCAGTGACTGAATAGCCTTGCTCTTCGGCTTTTTTCTTTTCTACATCAGTATGAATTTGAACAGGCTCACCCAAATCAACATCACGATAAAAACCACTGACCTGTAGTTTTTTTACATCATTTTTTGTTTTACGCATCAAGTGCGTTACACGCTCAGCAGTTCTTGCTCCGCTTGAGCCATACGGAATAACTACATCTTCAGCCGGAACAAACAAAGATACCTGCCTTCTAAGGCCAGTGTCGTAGTACACTTTTTTAAACGCTGAACCAGCAAGACCCAAATTAAACAACATGCGTTCATGCTCTGGGCGATACTCGGGCATTTCTTCAGTGAGACGATAGTTCATGTCTTCTCGGACACGATTTGCTGCTTCTTCTTTAAAGCGATCAACTGCGCCAATAATTTCTGTTTTAACGGGGCCTTGTGCTGGAAAAGTTTCAGTAATAGTCTCACTTTGAAACCTAATTGCCGCTTCAGTGAGCACAGTAGAAAAGACACCACACGCACCATTCCAAGGTTCCGTTCTTTCTTCGTACTTCATCCCCAATACTTCAAGACCTTTGACATAGGTCTCAGTCCAGTCTTTGCGAGAGTTGATGTCGGCATCAACGTACTCCATCAGTTCAGACGCAAGACTAGCCAACTCACTGGCGTCCATGTCTTCTGCTAAATTTTTACTAAACTCATCACTGACTTCTTTGCCCGGTTCTAACGTGATCTCCATTGAACCATCAGACAGCGTTACTGAGTCGGGGTTTTCAATTTCAATCTCAAGATCAGGTTCTCCCATGTCTAACAATTCTGAAAATCTACCGTTAGAAGGGTAGAGAGTTTTGTCAATATTGGTGGCCATATCTGTCCTCAGTAGTACGCCGCTGTTCTACGGCGAAAATATTTAATTTCTTCAGGCTCATCAGTCGGTAACCGTATGAACCCACCTTGTCTAAACCGCATCAACGCTTGAGTTGTAGAGTCAACCAAGTCGTCGTTAGTGCCACTAGGAAAATCATTGCACTCTTCAATGAGTTCTTTAGCCCATCTACGGTCGGGCGCCCACACTATGCCAGATGCTAACAAATCTGACACTGCGTTTACACGCGATATTTTGTCCTGTCCTTTGCCTGGAGTAAACTCCCCCACAGGTACGCCCATGCGCCGAAGCTCCTGATACAGTGCCGCGCCGTTAGATTTCTTCTCCACAACAAACGCATCGGGCTCCCATTCCTTGTATTCTTCGAGTACAAGTTTTTTTAAATCAGGAAACTCCATTCGTTTTTTAATTGCGTTGAGCAAAATAATGTTGAAGTTGTTTGTCTCTTCGTTAAAGAATACACCCCACGTTGTCAGTGCGTTGTAGTCAGCCCTGTTGTTGGTCTCTTGCGCTGCATCTAACGACATGATAATAAATTCACAACTAGGTGGATCATCTTCTTCCCAAATCTGCCACCATTCTCTCTTAAGAAGTGCGCCTTCTTCAGACACAGGATCTTGCATGTACTGGGCTTGCCAATATCGAGGATCCATGCCTGCTTTTTTACTTAATAATTCCTCAATTGACCAAAAGTCACTCCATAGAGGTTTTTCATTGAGGATGGCGGGAAACTCCACAATCTCCCACTGATCTACGTCTTCTTCCTTGCCCATCTGGTTGACAATCATCCCTGTCAAGTCCAGTTTACTCCACCGTGTCATCACTATAATGATAGAGCCACCCGGCATAAGACGCTGGAGAGGGCCAGACTGAAACCACTCCCAAGCAGGAAGAAAAACGTCCGGTCGCCCAGTCTTAGCATCTTGTTCTGAATGAGGGTCGTCAATGATAAATAGATCAGCACCACGACCAGCAAGAGCACCTCCGACACCAATAGCAAAGTATTCTCCTTGAAAATTAGTACCCCAACGGGATGCGGACTTGGAATCTGACTGCAATTCAACCTGCGGAAAGATGTCTTTATAGGGGTCAGAACCCACCAAATTACGCACTCTGCGGCCAAAATTAACCGCTAAATCCGCTGTATGGGAGGCCATAATGACCTTTTTATAAGGGTATTTACCTAGAAACCATGCAGGTGCAAGGTAAGAAATCATCTCGGACTTGCCGTGACGGGGGGCAATGTTCACAATTACCCGTTTTTTCTTGCCATTTGCAATGTCTTCAAAGATTTTGGCCAGTCTTCGGTGATGTGGGCCTACTTTATAGCCCTGATATACATGGTCAATGAAGGTTAAAAAGTCACTTTTACCTACATCTTGTACAGATTCACTGTCGTAAATCCTTAAAAGTTCTAAATGACGACGTTTTTCCTCGCCGTCCATTGTAGGAACAGCATCTCGGATGAGTTTTAGCTGTTCAGGCGTTATTTTCATCGTTTACAACTCTAGCGTGAACGTCAACCGTGCGTTTTTCCAGTCTTTGCAGTGTCGCAAGCAGTTCATTTTCCACTTCTTCAATAGATTGGTGCTTAATTGTGACTTCTGAGCGCTTTTTAAAGGCGTCTACACCGTCAACTTCTCCTAAAGCCTTGACCGCAGGTAATCTGTACTTGGGATCAGGGTTGTCAGTCTCTTGTAAGAGTTTGTTTACGACGTACTTTTTTAAATCTGCAAGTTCTCGCACGACCATGTAGTCATACTGAGCCACCATGCCTGCTAAATAGGCAATCGTCTCATTGGGATACTGCGCTAGATTCATGTCTGTCTTGTTTGCAATAACCTGTTCGGCTAATTGCATGGCTTGACCACGGTGTTCTTGTGTTGGGGCAAGCGGTTCTCCTGTTATGTCCGACAACATCTTGGCTGTTCTAGCCATCATGTCTAGTTCTTCCTTTGGGGAAAGCTCGGGCATGGCCTCAATAGCCGAGGCTGGCAATGGTACGTTCTCTTCAACGTCTGGTATGTTTTCTAGCATGGGAGGAAAGTGGCACTCCGTTGATGTTTTTTAAATATACCACATATTTGTAAAGGGTGGTAGGAATCCTATAGGGGGGTGTTTTCTGTAAAAACTTGACAAGCAACAGTGCGTAGAAAAAAGAGGGGTGGGGGGTATTGGGAAAATGTGATGTGATTTGTGCAAGTCTTAGTGTATAGGACGCGATGGAACCAGCTCGCAGGATTGGTGGGGCCGGTATAGGTGGGGTCAAACCGAGGAAATTTGCAAATGCCGTACCCCATCAGGCATAAAGATAGTATGCAGAGCAATAGTGCTGTGCTGTAACAGGAGAGATCAAATGATCAAAGCGTTATGGGTTTGGTTGACGCACTACAAAGTGATAGTGCAATGGGATGACAAAGCGTTTGTGCATTATGCATACACGATGAACGAGGCGCTCAATTGGGCGGCTCAATACAGACTGACCAACACGATAGTGTTGATCGGTATCAGAGGCAAGCTTGTCGCGGCACGAGGCGATTGGTAACACGAGGGGCTTCGGCCCCTCTTCTTTAACTTAGGAGAGAGTAATGAAACAGTCAAACTTAGACGCTGTACATCAAGTCATAGTAGATACAGTTCAAATGTGGGCCAGTGGGCTAACCACTGATAACGAACTTTGTGATGCACTGCATGGAATTCACTTGAGTTTTACGCAATACAGAAACGACATGTCTGGATTGATAGACCCAAACACTGGGCTTCGATATGAATCACCAAAGCATAAGCAGATCAAGCTGATCCGCAAGGGACATCAAGCAGGTGATGACCGCAGTGAAGCTCATGTACTGTAAGAACAACTGATGAGGCTTGAGTAGCCGAAACCGCAGGGATGCGGTCTTGTTCAACTAACCGGAGAGAAACATGATACAGCTTAAATTATTTGACATGATGGATGATGTGCAATACGCAATGAGTTTGACTAGCGCCGAACTACCAAGAATAAAAGAAGCCAACGTTTATTCATATCATTTTATTAAAGGCATTCGCAACGCAGTAAATAAGAAGATGGCTATGTATAGACGGGCTGATGTGGAATACGAACAAGAAATTAATCACATCTATAGGTAACCAAGGGAGGCTTCGGCCTCCCTTTTTTTGTGCCCAGCTTTCTGATACCAGTTATTTGTCGCCGCGCGAAGGCGTGTGCGTGCCTGACTTCTAGGTTATAAATTCACCTATCCGTGAAAACTTGCTTAGTGCATAGGATATCAGGCATATATAAAGTGTCAGAACAGCAATTCGGTTGATCTGACATTTTCAAAATTGCTTTATAGGAGAGACAAATGTCTAAAGCAAATGTTCCCGCAGTACCCGCTGAAATCGTTATTAACTCATTCAAAGATGCGGGCTATCAGTCTGCCCTTTCCGGTGAGCGCATGACGAATGTTGCGGCTTTCGTGATCAGCAAGTGCCCCGATTTTCTGAATTCATACTCCGACGAAGTTGGTGCAGAGTTGAAATCGGGTTGGGCGCTTCGTTGGCAAGAGTTGCACCCAGCGACAACATACTCAGATGAGTGGGTGCCAAACCCAAAAGGTCTGCATAGTGTCAGTCTGGCATATTGCTTGTCTTACAGTCAGCAAGCATTTGGTCAGATCAAGACTGACAACCCTGTCAAGCATGGCGTGATCAAGGGCATACGTGACGAATTCAGCAAGTATGTCAGCAATCGAATGTCAGACTTGAAACGTGCAGTGCGTAAAGAGTTAGACAAGGGAAAGGTCAGAGAGCGCATCCAAGCCAAGGTTTGGACAGACTTTGAAAAGGACACTTTCGATGGCATGAAAGCCCGATGCAAGACTGCACTGGCACGCAATGACGCCACTGCACCAACCGAAGTGAAACTGCGAATGGCAATCGATGCCTTTAAGACTGCGCTAAGCAAGTAACTTAGCAACCCTGCCCTGCCAGATCGAAAGGTCTGGCAGGGTTTTTTTTGGTCTCGACCCTACGAGACCAGTTACTTGTCGTCGCGTGTGTGAGCGTGCGTGTGCATGGGCAAGGCTCTAACTTAGTCATTCAGGGGTTAGTGAAATTATTCCAATGTTCCAATGTAATTCCAACACAACTGGAACTGAGTTGGAATCGTGGAATTCCAAATTTGAAACTAGGGTTACTACCTAAAAATTCCACTTATTTGTAAAGTCGTTCCAAAATTGGAATCGAAATTGGAACCGCGCAAGTCCTTGTTTTATAAGGCTTTTTTGGCAAATCATGGCTAAAAATTCCAAAATTCCAGTTTGTGCGGAGGAGAGCCAAGGTTGTAGAGTTATTCACGTTAGCTTCTCTTTGCCAGCTAGTGCAAGGCAACGCTTGTTTTAACTTTACTCCGTGGTTTAGTCAGTAGAAAACAACCTCCTCGTTCTCCGCACATCCCCTTGGAATTTTGGAATTTTGGAATTTGCATTTTTACACCCTGCAATCTTTTTAAAAAAAGAATACTATACTATCTATATATATACTATATAAGTATAGTTAGCCATATAAAAACTCATCCAAAAAAATTCCAACCATTTTCCAAATTCCAACACCACTTTACAAAAGCCAAATAAATTCCAATCCAACCCCATCTCAAAATAGTTGACCCCAACATTTCTTGTAATCAAGTATACATGTTATAATGGAAGTTCGGTGGGTGATTAGACTCATCGAACCTCTGTTTAGTCATTCAGGGGGTAGTGAAAAAATTCTAGGAGAAAGCAATGAAAGTTCACTTTTTGGTCAATCCCACAAATCGGGAACAACACCAATACCTACCTCGCAAGATGCGTAAAGCATTGCGCGTTACAACCCCACGGACTGTACGTCAGTCTGCCACGCAACTAGACGCTGACAAGGTGGTCAGCGATTGGTTAGCGATTCACGACCCCCTGAACGACAGAGACTATCTCTGCACAAACACGACTGACCCCGCATTCGACTTTGATGAGTTCAAGGACATCGACAACGAGTACGAGGGTCTATCGATAGTCAGCATGGGCAAAGACACAAGACGCTGGCTCAAAGGCTACAACATCTTGTAAACAATAAACAACGGAGATAGATATGAAAGTCCGAGACATACGCAAGCGTAGGGCAAAGAGCAAGTACCAATCCAATGGTTCGTTCAGTTTCCTACGCATAAGTCAGACTAAGCGTTGCCGTACCTACGAGGAGGGATGCTTTATCTGTGACCCGTGGCACTTCTACGACACGCACAAACGATTCCCTACATGGCACGAACTAATGGATGAAGGAGTACTCAAATGACATACAACATCAGCGAGTTCGTGGTGCATGTCCGCGTAATGGATGTATATGGGAAACGTGTGGTCTACCCCGTGTGTGACAAGGCGAAGGTGTTTGCATCTATCGCGGGTACAAAGACCCTGACTGAGATAACTCTCAGGTGTATTCAGAAGCTTGGGTACACGATTCATGTCGTGCCGCAAGAGCCTTTAACACTAGACCTATGACTCAACAAAGTTGGGGTATATCCCTATGTTTATTTGTAAAGTTATGGTATAATGTAAGTTGAGTGGGGAAGTTCTCTGCTCAATAGTCTAAGTTAGTCATTCACGTTATCGTGAAATTTACAGTAAGGAGTTAGTTATGGGACAGTTCAAACAAATCAGCGTTATCCTCGATCAGATCGCGGAGGATTCCAATGTGCATCCATCCATCCGCGAGGCGATGCGCGATCTAGTCGTGAGCAAGACAATACAGTCTCAGCCCATCGTGGAAGTCTATGTGCTTCTGTGTGATGGTGTAGTCACCGACGTATTCACCGACAAGGCAATGGCAGAGTATGACTTGCACATTTGCCAAATGGAAGACAACGAGGAGGGTTTAGCCCATGACTGGACATTGCTTACTCGACAACTCAATACTGCAACGCTGTGACACCTAGTTGTTCAGCCTGTGGTGAAACTTACTCTGCACTGCGTCATCGTATGGGATATACGTTGTGTATGCCATGCGGTGAATCACACGCGCGTTCTGTGAAACACACAATCGTGCCGATGCCCAAGTCCAACTACATCGTTGTGACTGATCGTTCCTTGTTACTTAACCTTAACTCATCTCACAAAGGGAGTCGTTGAAATGAACTTTGAATTACAACAACCAAGCCAAGTGATCTCACTTGCAACATCTGCGCTTATTGTTTCAGTAGATGTGAATGTGTGGACTGCGACCAAGCAAGACCGCGCTATCTCTGACGAGGTTACATCCGCTAAGAATGCATCCTCTGAGGCAGGTAAGTTCACCAAGAACTTGCTTGCTAACTCGCCCGACCACAGAGCACTTCTCAACTATCGGCAAACTGTCTACAACTGGCTTCAGCGTTGCACCTACGATTGGGCGGGTTCGATGCGCCTGTTACCCATGATCAACCTTGAGAAGTTCAAGAAAGAATATGAGGGGCATGAGAAAGCCTTTGATGACTTGTTTGATAAGTTTCTTGCGTCATACCCCACGATGGTCAGCGATGCGGCATTCAAGCAAGGCGACATGTTTAATCGTTCAGAGTACCCTGAACCACAAGAATTGAGAAGCAAATTCCGAATCAAGTTGTTCGTGACCAAAGTCCCCGCAAATGACTTCAGGTCTAACATCAGCGAAGCTATCGCTGAAGACTTGATGCGCGGATACGAGAAGCAAGTGGGAGAGATCATCGATACAGTCATGCAAGATGCGAGCGAGAGACTTGTCCTTTTTGCTGAGCGCATCAGCAATGCATGTACCGAGAGTGTCGCCAACGAGGACGGCAAGGTCAAGCGCAAGAAGATCTATGACACAACCATCACACAAGCCAAGGAGTTGTGTGAGACCCTGAAGTCCTTTAACTTAACAAATAACAATGCATTGGAGGATGCAAGAGCTAGATTAGAGAACGCATTGGATGGTGTGACATGCGAGGAGTTACGTGAGAGTTCGTATGCACGAAGCCAAGTGAAAGAGAGTGTGGATGACTTGTTGTCCAACTTCAAACCCCTGACAGTCATTTATTAACCCCTGAAAAATTAGGAGAGAACCATGTCAAAAGTAAACTTTTCGTTGACCGCATCTATCGATGAGACCAAGCAACTCATCAAGTCCATTGGACAAACAAATACTGTAATCGTTGTCTCTGAGCCTGGCGTTGGCAAGTCAACTATCTTAGAAATGCTTAAGGCAGAGATGGGTGAGGATGAGTACGACTACATCTATGTTGATTGCCCTGTGAAGGACATGATGGATATCGCGGCATCAATACCGAACCATCAAAGCAAGTCTCTTGAGTACTATGTCTCATCGTTGTTCAAGATGGGCAATGGCAAGAAGAAGGTGATCATGCTTGACGAGTTTATGAAGTCACCCAAGCTGATGCAGATCATTTATACAAGGCTTATGCTAGAGCGTAGTGTGGGTGATTGGCAGTTACCAGAAGGTAGCTATGTGTTTGCAACAAGTAACAATGCAAGCGATGGTGTGGGTGACGGCATGTTGGCTCACGTTGGGAATCGTGTGTGCTTGGTCAGTATGCGTAAGCCTAACCATGATGAGTGGAATACATGGGCAAGTGCGAACGGCATTGCGCGACCCATTCGGGCATGGGCGGCTATGAACACCAAGGCGTTCAAGTCTTACTTAGATCCCGATCAGCAAGACAACCCATATATCTTTAAACCATCATCGACCAACAAGTCCTTTGTGTCTCCTCGCTCATTGGCTAAGTGTTCTCCAATCGTGGAGAAGCGTAGCGAATTCTCAGAGAATGCATTAACTGTTGCATTGGCGGGCACTGCTGGCGAAGCATTCGCTAAGTCTATCGCGTCATTCATCTCACTTGAGGGTCGCCTGACTAAGTATGAGGACATCATCAAGAACCCCAAGACCATCAGCGTTCCTGACAACGTGAGTGCATTGGTGATGATGTTGTTCGAGGCTATTGACAAATTAGATACTCAGGACACCCTGAACAAGTACATGGACTTTGTGAATCGTATCCCCCAAGAAGAAATTCAATCGATCTTTTTCACCATGATGATGCGAGCCAAGCCTAAGTTGGCGCGATACAACCAAGAGATCAACAAGTGGGCAACTGACAATCACCAACTTCTGTGAGGTAGCACATGCTTACAAGATGGGAAAAGTTTGAGCGAGTGCTACTGCTGTTGGCACTCATCGTTTTACTGTTAGACCTTTATTACTGGAGACCATAATGATTACTGAAGAGCAACGAATCAAGAAGGGGCATATTGCCCTGATGAAACACCCCGAGACTGCATTGTGGGGTGGCGTGATGATGATGGGTTCGACTGAGGTGGTGGATGAAGCAATCACCGCCTACACAGACGGCATCAACAAGAAGTATGGCAGAGCATTCTTGACTGCTATCTGTCCAACACAAGCCGAGGTGAACGGACTCATCTTGCATGAGAACTTGCACATTGGATTGCGACACCATCTGCACGGAGCCGACCTCTTCAAAGAAGATGGGGATAAGGCGAATAAGGCGGCTGACTATGTGGTCAATGACATGATCACGGAGATCAGCAAGAAGTATCCCGATCTAGTCCAACTACCTAGAGGTGGATTATATGATCCTCAGTATCACAACATGAGCATGCGTGAGGTATACAAATTACTCAAGAGCAAGAAGGGTGGTGGCGGAGGTGGTAAGCCTGACAAGGAAGGCGAGAAGGGTAGTGGTTCAGGGGGTGGTGAATACGAATTCGATAAGCATGACTTTGGCAAACCCATGACCCAAGAGGAAGCCAAGGAGATGGACGGCAAGATAGACAGAGCAATACGAGAAGGCGCACTCCTAGCGGGTCGCTTGGGTATTGATCTACCCCGAACCATCAGCGACTTACTCAACCCTGTCATTGATTGGAAGAAAGAGTTGGCTGAGTTTGTAACATCAACATGCAAAGGCAAGGATGAGTACACATGGCGCAAGTTCAATAGACGACTCATCTCCAACGATATCTATCTACCAACAGTAGAGAATGAAACTATTGGTGAGGTGGTGGTGGGCATAGATACTTCAGGCTCGATTGGACAAAAGCAACTTGATGCGTTTGCCTCAGAACTGGTCTCTATCTGCGAAGCAGTCTCGCCTGATGCGGTGCGCGTTTTGTGGTGGGACACCAAGGTTCATGGTGAACAACTCTTTACAGATAACTATGACCAAATCGGTTCGATGTTGAAGCCTTTGGGTGGCGGGGGAACTAGAGTTTCATCTGTGGCTGAATACATAAACAAGAAGAAGATCAACGCTGAATGCGTATTGGTGTTCACCGATGGTTATCTTGAGAGCGATGTGGTATGGAACATCTCTGCACCAACTTTGTGGATGGTTACGGAGAACAAGAATTGGACTCCTCCGACAGGCAAAAAAGTATTTATGGAGAATTGATCATGGCATTTTACGACATGCAAGACATTAGCTATAACGCACTCATTGAGCACGCAAAGACGGCTAAGCCGTACAGAGATTCAAATGGCGCGTACAACCTAGGCGCAAGGCGATACTCTGACAGGCACTATCGACTCAGAGATGATCTCATTGATGTGTACTATACCCATCCCGACAGTTCTAAGAAGATCATTGAGAAGGACAAGTCTTTGGACTCATGGAGTTATAAGAGACACTTGATGACGATCTATCCTGACAATTCGTTTGAGGTAATTAACTTCTCAGGACAGGGTGACAACATGTTTTTGTCCCAAGCAACTCAAGCTTACATTCATCAAGATGGTGGGCGTAAGGGCGTGGTGTACTACACCAATACAAAGATGCATCCAGTATTCAAGGGTCTGCGCATTGACTTGAAGACAGGAGATGCAGTCACGCCATATAAGTTTTTTAAGCGGGACATTGACAAGAAGAAAGCCAATGAGTTACTTAAAGAGTACAAAGACTTTCAAGATGTAGCGATGAAGTTCATTGAGCCGATGACATCGATGGGCATACTGGAAGTGTTCAAAGATTTGTATGAACAAGAAGGTGACCTTGACTCTCTTGATGAGGGATTGTTTGTTCAGTTGGTACAAGAGAAGAAGTATGTTGATGCCGCAGTCGTGTTCTCTATTGCAGGTGTGGGTCATCACTACTACAGTTATCGTCACCTATTGAATACCATATTCACATCCGATGATACCGAGCATGCGATGCGACAAATCACAAGATCATTTGATGAGCATTACAAACTCACTCTTGATAGAAGAATTAAAGAGAACATAAGAGACATTGTTCTAATAGGTTGTGACGATGCCGCAATCTTAAAAGAGTTACCCATTGGTGAGAAGTTCCCATCGTCTAAGTGGGGGTACATCATCACCGATGAGAACAACAGTAGATTCATTCGTATTTAACTAGGAGAAAGTAATCATGGAAATAGTATCTGTACATGGCGATGCGTGGAAAGCCCATAGACTTCTGTCTAATAGCACGCACCTGAATAAATTTGCGCATGAGTTCTGCCATGAATTTGACACGCGAGTTAGTTTTGGTGGAGATAACTTTAGCAATAAAAGCATTACGCTTGAGATGCCCAACGGCATGAAGATTGGTGAACTGAGTGTGAATACAAGTAATGGGAATACTGTCTATGTTGCTAGTATGCCAAACATCATCAGCAAAGATAGGTCTAGTAAATGGTCAGGTAGTGAGGCACGTGACTCTGAAAAGCTACCCAATCTGATTCGCACTATCAAGAAGAACAAAGAACAACCCACAGAAGCCAAGGTGATGGAGATGTTCAATAGCGCTATTTATCATGCAATAAATGAGATAACAAACGAAAGAGAACCGCACATCGGTATTATCGGGACTCAAGCACTAGATGCATTGAAGGCTTTGTTGGGCATCGATAATATATCTGTACATCAGCACATTCCTGACTATCAGAAAATATATGATAACTACATGAAAGTTTCTGAATCTGTCAAAGGCAATCAAGCAACGGCAGACCGCTTTAAGAAGGGATGTACTATGATATTCATAGAGAATGATAGGTACAAAAACAATTCTGTGAATGCATACTATGTGTCAGACTTTGTGACTGCAATGAATCCGAATACTGGCAAGCTTGGGTATGAGTTTCAGTCACCCCTGAAACGCTATGCTAGTCTGAAAGAAACTGAGCATGCACCAACTGTTGCAATGATTCGTTCATACATGGAAAGTCAGACTAGATATTTTGACAAAGACAATGAGATAGGTGTTAAATTCACAGATCATTACTTTGAAGACATGGACTTCTCGGTGGGACATTCAAACAATAAACTTATTGTACTGTTGCCCAAGCATGCTCCATGACGTCAACAGCGAACTAACACCTGTCGCTCATAGAAATCTTAATGGAAACAGTAGGGTAGCTATGTGGGTCAGAGACAATGAATACGCGGTCGTGGTGGCGAAGAACCATGTAAGAATATTTGACGAGAATACCTTGCCTGATCAGATCAAAGCCCTCATATCAATGATTCACGCATTCCCTCCCAACATACTGGAGGAGTGGGAGTCTGATAACACGACTGTATTTATCAATCATCAAGACCTAAGACTAGACGATATAGGTTGGCAAGTAACCAAGAACCTATACATACTTGTTTTGAACAACGATTTCATAAACAAGCTACAAGGATTTAAGGAGTAACTGATATGGCTGATACACCCGAGAAGAAAGTCAAGAGGAAGGTAATTGAAACGCTCAAGAATATGGGCGCATACCACGCTATGCCTGTCGCCTCGGGGTTTGGTCATTCAGGCATCCCTGACATTCTATGTTGTTACAAGGGACACTTTGTAGGCATCGAGTGCAAAGCCAATGGTGGTAAGCCAACGGCTTTGCAACTTCACAATTTAAATTCTATCGAGATCGCGGGAGGCTTAGCATTGATCATCGATGAGAACAACGTACATCATCTACAACTCTTAATGGATGGATTTATCAAATGAACACCAACAAAAAACTGGTCTCTATACCCGCGCAGAAACTACAAAAGCCTGTGCGCCCAAGTTTGCTAGACCCAAAATTTGTCTATGTCCCCGCCAATTTAACCAATGTACAAGATACATGGCGTAAGTTTGGATGGACACCCCCGAGTGAGAAACGTCAATGAAAGCCGTACTTGAGTTTGAGTACCCCGAGGATGAACAGAAACTTCAACATGCAATGCGAGCAACAGAATACTACGAGGCACTATGCGAAATAGACAATGTACTAGCGATGCCATACACGAAGGCGGAAGCCTACACGAAGATCAGGAAGATCGTACTGGAAACATTGGGGGAGGCGTGACATGGCCTTTCCCTCCATTCCCAAATCCAAAAGACAAGGGAATTAAACAACCCAAATTTAACCCCGATAACCATGAGGATGCACCGAGATGAACAATCGTATACCACGCAAGGCAGGGCAACCTGCCAAGTCAGACAAGCACTCTGACCTCTACACAGACGAAGACCCCAAAGGCACGATCACGGGCTTGAAGTTTGCTACGGCACAAGATGCTAGAGCAAGTGTAGCCAAGATCAAGAACAGTGGCAGACCCCATGCTCACAAGATACAAGCCGCGATCGCTATGGAACAACGAGCCAAGGTGATGGGCAAAACTGATGCCGCTGGTGTGTATCGCAAGTTTATTAACTCACAAAAGAAAGATAAACCATGACTGATGACGATGACATCCAAGACTACATAGATTCAAAAGAGCAACGCAACGCAGTTCTTGAAGAAGTAGCCAAAGAGATTGAGAAAATGACTGCTTTTGGACAAGACACGATAGCGAGTTTTGCAAGGTATGTTAGGAACATGAAAAATGCCAAGACCTAAACCGCCCGAGCCACTACTAGGAAGACAAGTCCGAATGTCAGACAGACAATGGATTGTTCTTAATCATCTTGGAGGCGCTGAATGGTTAAGAAAGTTATTAGATAAGAAAGACCCATTCCCTAAACAATATTATGAAAGGACAAAAATATTTTCAGAAAAACACTTGACAAATAAAAACTAAGCCTTACTATATCAATCCCAAACCTTATTTAAGAAAGTCTATATGACAAAACGCAAACTCACCACAATCGAAAAAGTTCGTCGCCACTATGAGAAGTTCCCTGACGCTAAGCATGCCGAGGTATCTTCCGCATTGGGTATTGACATCAAGTACTTGTACGTCATCAAGAACAAGCTTAAAACAACTGGGCGCTTACCGACTACCCCGGCGGTTCCCTTAACTACCTTTACCACGGATAAAAGTTTTAAGGCATTGTTGGAAGAGGTTCGCATCAAACCTACTGATAAAGTTATGCAGTACGCCAAGCCACCTACAGTTTCAGCTATCCCTGACTCTGTAAATCATCCCGCGCACTACACAGCAGGGGGTATTGAAACCATCGACTTCATCGAAGCGAAGAAGCTGAATTACAACCTCGGCAATGTGGTGAAGTATCTTACGAGGGCTGGTCACAAAGACAACAAGCTAGAAGACTTATGCAAAGCGCAGTGGTATCTGACACGCGAGATCAACTCTACTAAGTAATCAATGAGCCTTATCACCATTGACTTTGAGACTTACTACACAAGTAAAGACCTAGGCTTCAGAACTCAGACCACGGAGGAATACATCAGAGACTCGCGGTTTGAAGTTATTGGGGTTGCAGTACAGGTTGATGCTGGTGAGCCAGTATGGTTCTCGGGAGACCGCGAAGCGACACGCAAGTGGCTGAAGCAATTCAACTGGAAGAACAGTATGATGCTTGCCCACAACACGTTGTTTGATGGCGCGATCTTGAAGTGGCACTTTGGTATCACTCCAATGGTTTACTTAGATACGCTATGTATGGCGAGAGCCATACATGGTGTAGAGGTTGGTGGTTCTCTGGCCAAGCTCGCACTCCAATATGGAATAGGTGAGAAAGGTACAGAAGTTACTGCCGCTATCGACAAGACACGTTCGGACTTTACTCCCGAGGACTTAGCGCAATACGGAGAGTATTGCCGTAACGATGTCGCGTTGACCTATCAACTGTTCAATAATATGTCTAAGGGTTTCCCAATCGAGGAACTCAAACTAATAGACATGACCATACGCATGTTCACTCATCCCATGCTTTATGTGGATGAAGAAACACTTCAGCAACGGCTTGATGATCTACGCAAAGAGCAGAGCGAATTACTCTCGTCTTTGATGGAGAGCCTTAAGTGTGAAACTGAAGAAGAGGTGCGTAAACAACTCTCTAGCAATCAGAAATTTGCCAAGGTGCTAGAAAGTTTTGGTATAACCATACCACTCAAAAACAGTCCTACGACTGGCAAAGAAGTACCCGCACTAGCCAAGAAGGATGAAGGCTTCATTGCGTTAACTGAGAATGAAGATACTTTTATCCAACACCTGTGTGCAGTGCGTCTCGGCACGAAGTCAACCCTTGAAGAAAAGCGCATTCAACGATTCATCGACATAGGCAAGCGCAACAGAGGAATGATTCCTGTCCCCCTGAAATACTATGGCGCACATACTGGCAGATGGTCGGGGTTAGACAAGATTAACTTTCAGAACTTGCCAAGTCGTGACGTAAAAAAGAAAGCCTTGAAGAAGGGAATCATCCCGCCCGAGGGCTACATCGTAATTAACTCTGATTCATCGCAAATTGAGGCTCGCGTGCTTGCGTGGCTTGCGGGTCAAGATGATGTAGTTAAACAATTCGCAGATGGTGAAGATGTGTACTCTGTGTTTGCATCCAGTATCTACGAGCGACCCATATCTAAGAAAGATCCAACTGAAAGGTTCGTGGGTAAGACTTGCATATTGGGATTGGGCTATGGCACTGGAGCATTGAAGTTACAACACACGCTATCTACCTCGCAGCCAGTGAGCGTTAAGCTGACTGAAGAAGAGTGCAAACGTATCGTGGGTGTGTACCGAGAGAAGAACGACAACATCATTGACCTGTGGGATGAAGCTGATCAACTGCTTGAGGACATGATGAACAAGAAGTTTGATAAGCCACTATCGTTCGGTCAGCATGGTTGTGTGTTCTACGACGCGGAAGGCATCATCTTGCCTAATAACTTGCGCATCCGATACCCTAACCTACGCAGGGCCGAGAAGGATGGGAAGTCTCAAATCGTCTATGACTCACGCAGGGGCGAGATATCCATTTGGGGTGGTGGAGTTGTAGAGAACATTGTTCAAGCATTGGCGCGAATAATCGTGGGTACTCAGATGGTTGAGATCAATGATAAGTATCGCGTTGCATTGACTGTACATGATGCCGCAGTCGTGGTTGTAGAAGAAGACAAGGTTGACATAGCCCTAGAGGTCATAACTGGTCTCATGTTCAAACCGCCAACATGGGCGAGTGGGCTACCTGTCGCGTGCGAAGCAAAAGCGGGAGTAACTTATGGAGATTGCTGATGATTAAATTTGATAAACCTGCTGTAACTAAAACTAAAAGTACACAGAACCCTGAAAATTTAAAAATTATTTCATTTGGGCGTATTGCGGCTAATACAAAGTACGAATCCCTGAGAAAAGGTTTAGAAGACCCAAGAATAAAAGATGGTCTCAGACTCATAATGGGTGAAGTATGCGATTTTGTAAAACAAAAGGAGTGGGTTGGTTTGGAAGGCGCGGGAGAAGAAGTGGTCAATGCTATTGTTAAGTATCCCAAGATAGCAATTGAACGGGACTATGAAACCCCACCTAATTTTGAGAATGTATTTATTGAGGAAGGCAAGATTAAATTGCCGTTCCCTAAAATTGTTGTTATCACAGGGCAATACGAAACCGAAGAGCGTGTTTATTCGTACATGGATGAATACGGTAGCATCATAAATAGACTTGCTTTTTTCACTGTTACACAACAAGAAAACGCTATAACAGTACATACACTTCTAGCTGAAGATATTAACAAGCCCTTGCATATAGCCACGACTGGCGTAGAAGTTTTTCTAGATGGGGAAACGCAAGTACTCTCAATAGCAAGTCAAACCCATATTACTCAGGAAAAGTGGATTCCAAAACTTGGAAGCATAATATACAACGTGCTAAGAGCTATCTATATGATGACTTATCACACAGGCGAAGTCTATATATCTGTACCTACCCTAAGAGATATAGAAGTCAACGAGAAGAAGGTGCGTAAAGGTAAGAAGCCCTTAATTGAATTTCGCTTGATCTCAGTCACCGCGCAGAAAAGAGATCTACCAAGCATACCTCAAGGGACACACGCCTCTCCACGGCAGCACTGGAGAAGAGGTCACTGGAGAACATATAAATCTGGATTACGTTCATGGGTTGAACCCATGCTTGTTGGCGACGAGAAGAACGGCAAGATCGTCAAAGACTACGTTATCGGACACTATGACGAAGACAAAAGAAATGGTACGATGAGGGCTTCAAAAACTCCTAGTCAAAGTCAGTACCATGCACCCATCTGAAATCAAATGGTCGTACTCCGGTCTCAAGGATTACGCGAATTGCCCCAAACAGTACCAAGAAGTTAAAGTACTAAAAAGGTTTACAAAGTTTCCTACCAAAGAGATGCGGTACGGTACAGAGGTTCACTCTGCACTGGAAGACTATGTTAAGGATGGTACTCCGCTTGTCAAGAATTACGCGCACTTTAGTAAACAATTAGACCCCTTGCGTGACATGGATGGGGACAAGTACCCCGAGCATCGTATGGCGCTTACTTATGACAAAGTACCCTGTACATTTGGCGCAAAGGATTATTGGGTTCGCGGTATCGCTGACTTGTTAGTTGTCAATGATGATCAAGGTTTTATCGTGGACTACAAGACAGGAAGCAACAAGTACCCTGATCCAAAACAATTACAGTTGATGGCACTTATGGCGTTTGCCCATTTTCCTCAGTTGGAGCATATCAAAGCAGGTCTTTTGTTTGTAGCCCACGAACATTTTGTGACTTCCGACTATGAGCGCACCAAGGTAGATGGTTACTGGGAAGACTTTACTTGGAGTCTTGAACGATTGCATAATTCGTTTGAGACAGATACATGGCAAGCCAACCCCACACCCCTGTGCGGATGGTGTCCAGTTAATACATGTGAGTACCACAAAGGAAGGTAACATGGCATACGTTAATAAACCTAGACCTTATGATAAAGAATACCAACAGCAGAAAGCTAGGGGTGAACACGAGCGTAGGATGGAACGTCAGCGCGGGCGTCGTTCAATCGACAAGACTGGCTCAGATGCAAATGGAAACGGTAAGGCGGATCGCAGAGAAGGTAGGGATGTAGCACACGTTCGCGCCTTAGACAAAGGCGGCTCAAACAAGAATGGTTTGCGCGTTCAAAGCGCGGCAAAGAATCGTTCATTCAAACGTGACTCTCAAGGAAACTTAATCTCTGAAGTTAGTAAGCGTGAGAAGCGTAAGTGAAAACACCTACGATATTTTTCAAAAAGTAACTTGACAATTAAGATTAAGACTCCATAATAGAGATGTGTCGTAAGGCGTGAGTGGACACAGAGGCGTGCTTTGCAGATTGCTGGCCTCGTAACCGCGTCAATTAGTCGGTGGGGCTTTCTCTCCTAGAGTTAACACTTTCACCCACGACAGGACTAATCGTCTAGGACACGCAGACGTTAAAGAGAGGTGGGGCAGGTGGAATCCCTGCACCTAACAAGTTGAAAGATAGTATGGATATAGTTGACAACATTGCATTGCGTTTGTATTGCTCACATGACATGGCTGATCAGATCACCAAGTACATTGACAAGAGCGAGATAGTAAGTACGACAGGCAACCATGTGCAGGTGCTTGTTTATTGGGGAATCCAAGAGGTTCAAACACTCACACGCTTGCTAGATGTATCCCATAAAATTCCATCCCCCATTGAGAAACACTACGGCTGGCCCGGGATGTTTCAACCGTTTGATCACCAAAGAGATACTTCTAGGTTTCTCACACTTCATAGACGGGCGTTTTGTTTTAATGAAGCAGGTACAGGCAAAACTTCTGCGGCAATCTGGGCGGCTGACTATCTTATGAATCAAGGTTTAATTGATAGAGCCTTGGTTGTCTGCCCGCTTTCTATTATGCAAAGCGCATGGCAAGCTGATCTTTTTAAAACAGCAATGCACCGAACATGCGCGATAGCCCACGGCTCAAAGCGTAAAAAAGTCATCCAAGCAGATTACAACTTTGTAATCATCAATTACGACGGTGTTAACGCTGAGCGCGAAGCCATTACCGCCCAAGATTTTGACTTGATTATCATTGATGAGGCAAACGCATACAAGAACCCAAGCACCATGCGTTGGAAAACACTTGCCAAGATCATCAAGCCCTCTACCTATCTGTGGATGATGACAGGTACACCTGCATCTCAATCACCCGAGGATGCGTTTGGATTAGCTAGGCTAGTCAACCCATCCAATGTTCCAAAGTACAAGACCGCTTGGAAGGACATGGTGATGACTCAGGCATCTAGGTTTAAGTGGTATCCCAAGCCCACTGCCCGAGATACAGTATTTAAAGCGTTGCAACCCGCAATCCGCTATGAAAAAGATCAATGCCTAGACTTGCCTGATGTGATGTATCAGACACGCGAAGTACCTTTGACGGGGCAAGCATCAGCATACTATAAGGAACTCGTTAAAGAGATGCAGATTCAGGCGGCTGGCGAGACAATTAGCACAGTCAATGCGGCGGCTTCATTAACCAAACTGCTTCAGCTATCAGGTGGTGCTGTGTATACAGACGACCACAACATCATCGAGTTCGATGTATCTCCGCGATTGCAGGTTCTCAAAGAGGTAATGGACGAGGCTTTGCACAAAGTCATCGTGTTCATTCCCTACAAGCACACCATCAAGTTGGTGCAAGACTCACTGACCAAGGATGGTATCTCTACAGAGATTATTTCAGGCGATGTATCAGCCAACGAACGGTCAGCAATATTTAATAAATTTCAAACAACAGATGATCCACAAGTGCTGTTAATTCAGCCACAATCTGCATCTCACGGTGTCACGCTCACTGCCGCGAGTATTGTAGTTTTTTGGTCGCCTGTAATGTCCGTTGAGACATACCTACAGTGCATTGCGCGGATTGATCGCGTGGGTCAAAAGAACAAAATGACAGTAATACACCTCCAAGGGTCTGAGGTGGAAAGGCGTATGTACAAGATGCTTCAGGGCAAAGTGGACATGCACACAAAATTAGTAGACCTGTATCGTGAAGAAATCAAAGGAGAAAGCAGTGAATGTAGTAAATGACACCGAAGAGTTAGTATCAGATTACCTTGAGATTCGCAGACTACGCGAGTCATTAAAGGCAACCTACGAGTCTCAAGACGAAGAACTAAAAAATGCTATGGAATCAATTAAAGAAGCACTTTTAGCAATTTGCAATGAGAACAATCAAAACGGATTTAAGACACACAGTGGCACAGTTACACGCCAAGTCAAAGACCGTTTCTTTTGCACTGATTGGGACAACTTTAAAAAGTTCATTGAGTTGGAAGGCTCGATTGATCTGCTTGAACGCCGCATCCATCAGCGCAACTTCAAAGAATTTATGTCTGAGAGAGTGGGCGAGGGCCTACCCCCCGGAGTAAATGCATTGCGTGAATACGATATTGTTGTACGCAAAGCTTCATCAACCAGTGAAACATTAGTTTAAGGAAATTCAAAATGAGTAACGAACTCGCAACCATTCTCGGCACATCTGATTTAGTCGGCCTCGGCCTTGACGAAGACACACTTGCAGTAGCAGGTGGTGCAACCAAAGGCAACAAACGTATCTCTATTGAGGGGCGCGTATTCCGCAAGATCGTTGGCGGTAAAGAGCAGAGTGTCAATACAGACAACTCTATGAATGTAGTAATCGTTAAGATGGCACATGAGGCATCACGCACATACTACAATCAAACTTACAAGAAGGGCGTTAAGTTGTCCCCTGCTTGCTGGTCTAACGACTCCAAGGTTCCTGACGCAGAGGTTACATCTCCGTGCGCGGCAACATGCGCCGAATGCCCTAACTCTGTGAAGGGTTCAGGTCAAGGCGGTACAGGTTCTGCTTGCCGTTTGTCATGGCGCATTGCTGTGGTATTGCCTAATGATCCATCAGGTGATGTGTATCAGTTGGTGCTACCGGCAACAAGCGCATTTGGCAAAGAAGAAGGCGGTAAATGGCCTTTCAGACCATACATTCAAATGTTGGCTAACAACAATGTGTCAGCAGGTCGCATCGTGACCAAGATGCAGTTTGACATTAACTCACCTGTGCCTCGTCTGTTGTTTGCTCCAGTCAGTGCCGTACCGGAAGACGTACGTGATGTGATTGCACGTCAAGGCAAAACTCCTGCGGCAGAGAACGCTATCCGCTTAACAGTCTACAAGACTGATGGCGGTAGTGAAGCTGAAGCACCTGCTCAAGCTGAAATAGCAGAGCCAGTCAAGCGCGAAACAACTCGCAAGGCGGCTCCTGAGACTGCCGAAGATGTGAGTGACATTGTTAAAAAGTGGGCGAAGAAGTAAATGGTCAGAACGTATAGCCCCAAACTTGTTGATCTTGTAAACGAAGACAACGGCAAGTACAACCTTGGCATCGATTTGGCGAAGCATTGCATCGAAGCAGGGTTGAATGCATCTTACGTTGCGGAAATACTTGAGACTTCACGCATGACTGTACATGCATGGTTTAGGGGCGGGGTTATACGTCCTAGTACTCGCAAAAAAATTGAAGTTTTTATTGACATTTTAGAGGAGGATAAAAAGCGTGGATTGTTGCCTGTCAACAGTCTTGCGCAAGCAAAGGCTTATGCAGAGGACATTCTAGGTCGTCCTTTGAAAAGCAGTTTGCTTAAAGAGCTGGACTAATTAGTCTTTATTGTTACGGGCGGAGCCGGACTCCGCCCTTTTTGTCTCTGCGATCATGAACAAACAATTTTACGAGAAAGTATTGCCAACGCAGGGCAACATCTGTGTGGTGGGAATGAAAGACGGAGTAGTCCGTCCCAAATTTACTGAAGACCTAGATGAAGCCCTAGAATATATACAACAGTTTGATGCTGATGACTTCAATACATTCTTTGGAGTCGGTACATTTGAAGGATATCAACGCAAAGCCAATGCATGTATCTTCATGCGAGCGTTCTTCGTTGACCTTGACTGTGGTAAAAACAAACCATTCCAAACATGGGAAGACGCACTGATTAGACTGCATCAGTTTGTGGCAGAAAAGCAGTTGCCGTTACCTGTAATTGTAAATTCCGGACGTGGCGTACACGCTTACTGGCCTTTTACTGATGAAGTACCAACGGATATTTGGAAGCCCTACGCAGAGAAATTCAAACAACTTTGCCTAGACGATGGCTTTCTAATAGATGAGGCAGTTACAGCGGATGCTGCACGGATACTGCGGGCCCCTGGAAGTAGAAATTTAAAAGGAGAACCATTACCTTGTGAAGTTATACAAGACGCAGATGCAAATCCATTTGAATTATTTACCGCACTACTTGGCAAAGTCCAAGAGAAGTTTGATCTATCCAAGGTTGCCAAAGGACTTGATGAAGATACCCAAGCAATCTACGACAAACTGAACGGCAATTTTGAATATGACTTTGGAACAATTGCGTACAAGAGCGTAATAGAAGGGACTGGCTGTGCTCAACTTAAACAAATCCTCACCACAAATGGTTGTTCAGAGCCGTTGTGGTACGCTGGAATATCTGTCGCCTCTCGGTGTAGAGATGCTGATACAGCAATCCATGACATGTCCAACCACGACGACAGGTATGACTGGCAGGACACAGAGAACAAACGTAACCAATCAATCTCAAGCGCAAAGTGGGCGCACAGTTGTGATGCCTTTGAAAGGGAAAACAGAGGGGGGTGTGATGGATGTCCTCATAGATCAGTCCTCGGTAAGCGGGGGCCTATTGAGCTTGGTCGAGTCCTCAAATCCGTTGAGGCCGTTGTTGAAGAGCCAGCAGTTGCCGGAGAAACCAAAGATGAAGCGCAACCAATACGGCTCGAAACGAATGCCCAAAAATATGTAGCCTTTCCTGACTTCCTGTATCCATACTCTCGCGGGGCTAATGGTGGTGTGTACTTCACGCCTCCTCCACGTTCTACTAAGAAGGGCATGGTGCAAGACCCCGATGAGTTGCTACTGCATTTCACAATGTACCCAGTGCAGCGCTTGAAGAGTCCTCATGATGGTGAATGTTTGCTTATACGAGTTGAGTTACCGCATGATGGCATAAATGAATTCCTACTACCACTACGCTCTGTGGCTGCCACTGACAAACTTAAAGAAGCATTGGCAAATAACAGTGTAACTTTTGAACCTGCGCAAGCACCGCGCATCGCAAGCTACTTAATGAAGTGGTCAACATTTTTAACTAATACAAAAAGGGCGGACATAATGAGAGTGCAACAAGGATGGACATCCGAAACACATGAATCATTTGTGCTTGGCACAAATGAGTACATGAACACAGGAGAGATTCGTTACTGCCCACCGTCGCCAATCTCAAAGAACGTGGTACGCAATATTAAATCAGGTGGGACGCTTGAGGGTTGGAAGTCCGCTATAAAACTATTTAATGATCCTGGATATGAGTGGCATGCATTTGCGGTTCTTTGTGGATTTGCTAGTCCACTGATTGAGTTCACTAACATCAACGGTGTGATCTTCTCGCTGTATGGAAAGTCAGGCTACGGTAAAACAGGTGCGCTATACGGTGCGCTGAGCATTTGGGGACATCCTGAGAACTTGTCAATCTTTGATGCTACACAGAATGCATTGATCAACCGCATGGTGACTTGCAAGAACATTCTTTATGGATTAGATGAACAATCAAACACAGATGGCAAAGTAGTATCACATGTTTCTTACAACATTTCATCAGGTCAACCCAAACTGCGAATGATGTCATCAGCCAATCAAGAACGAGAAACAACTTATGTAACCAAACTGATAGCAATTATCACAACCAATACAAAACTTCGTGAGTTAATGGCTACATTCAAAGGAGACACAAATGCAGAAGAGATGCGTATCCTTGAGCCAACCATTCACAAACCTATGGTTCCCGGGTATGAGCTGACTGATGAGCGTGGTCTTCTAATGTTTGAATCTTTAAAGACACATCATGGTCATGCAGGCCCCTTGTATATACCTGAGTTATTTAAGATAGGCGTACCTGAACTGCGTAAACGTCTTAAAACAGAATACCTGTCTGTTGGTGAGCAGTATTCAAAGAACGCAGAGTATCGTTTTTTATCTAACCTAATTGGTACAACACGCATAGCAGGGAAGATTACCAACAACATGGGTCTGACTGAGTTTGACCTTGACCGCATCTTTTCAGTTGTAGGCGAAGGCTTTATCCGATTGATCGATGGCAGAGCAGAGGACGATGAGTCCAAAGCAGAGAGCGTACTCGGTGACTTCATCAACAAGAACATTCAGAACGCATTGGTGTTCCGTAATGGTAAGCATGTCATGGAGCCTCGCAATGCGCTGAGCATTACTGCCGATGTGGATGAGGGTGTGATTTGGTTGTCTACCAGCGCAGTCAAAGAATACTTACGTCAGAATAAACTTAGCCCAACTTGGTTTGAAGGTGAGCTTGAGCGTAGAAGCATCTTGAAAGAAAAGTCACGCAAGCAGATGGCGGCAGGATGGAAAGCGGCATTTGGTTCTACCAACGTGCAAGCTTACAAAGTTGTAATGGACATCAGTCAGATATTCAAAGATGACGAAGACACCACCGCCACCACAACCACCCAATGAGCCTGAATGGTTATTCCCCTTTCACTCCTTGCGAGTGGGGGATAGCTTCTTTGTGCCTACGATGCGCCCTGCGTACATGCTTTTTATAATAGACACTACATCTAAGAAAGCGGGTGTCAGAGTGAAAACATTTGTAACAACCAAGGATGGTGTCCTTGGTGTACGAGCATGGCGCATGCGTTAGGGCTTGATATCAAATGCTTCAAACGCATCAATCATGTGGCGCTTTTCAAAGTTCTGCATCTGCACAATGTTCTTTAGCGCATCGGTACGTTCTTTAGGAGAAAGATCAGGCATCTTACGAATTATGTTGGCTTCTTGTCGGTATTCTTTTATACGGCCATTGATACCCTCGTTGTACATTTTGACAAGGTACTCATCCATAGGATTAGCTTCAACATATTTTGCATACTGTTCTGGATTAGACTCAAACATATTAAGTCTGCGTTCTTTTTCTTTAATTTGTTTTTCAATGTTTGAAAATTGTTTAGCGTCAAAGTTTGAAGCAGAGCCAAAGAAACTATCAAACAAAACTGTGTCTGTCTTGGGATTGAACGCCTTTTCTCCAGCCGCAAGCAGTGATAGGTTCATACCTGTTTGCGCAAGTCGCATCGGCCCATCAGCATAGTTGTTAGCAAAAAAGTACATTGTGTTGGGACTCCAATCCACAGCACCGTTTGTAACATCCGCAAGAGTACGGGCGGCTGATTTATACAACTCAGGAATGTTATCGCCACCTGTGTACGCATCACCCACACGAGTCTGGCGATTGTTGTATATTTCACGACCCAAAGCATCGATGTTCATCTGCCATTCAAACAGAGGACGAGCCGCAGATGGCAGCGCAGAGTCCATCAACCATGCGGGGAAGTTATCAAACATGTTGATGCGCGATACTGGTAGCGGTAAGAATGAATCCATCATCACAGACAACGTGTTGCTAAAGCCTTCTTTAATAGACGCTTGTCCATTTCCCATAGCAGCGATCTGTGCGCCAGCCGCTGCAAATGCGCCCAAGCCAAAGCCCCAAGGAATCTGAATTGGGGTTTCCATTCCGGGAATATAGAATCGCGCATAACGTGCCCAACGATTGATGTCGTCTGTCTTAGCGCGGTTGCGCCCCATCTCATCATCGTCTGCTAATGCCATCGATAGTAAATACATAACAGCACCAAAACCAAGCAAACTTAACGTCATGGCTTTAGCGGCTTCACGTTGTTTTTCATGACTCTTACGAAATTCTGCAACTGCCTTTTCATCTTTACGCACTTCAGGCGGCAAATCTAAAATTGCATCATCTGTACTGCGAAGCATTGGCCCTAATGTTTCAATAGCACGTACCGCACCTGTAGCGGCAGGTCTAAAAAACATGAACATTGCACCAGCGCCACGCCCCCATTCACCAACTTGCTCAAAGTTTGCAAGATTTTTTACATAGGCAGCCGCGCGAGTTTTGGCGGCTTCATCAGACAACTTGTCTTCACGCAACAATTTATTGCGGGTGATGCGGTAAGCGGCAGTGCGGCTAGACAATTCAAACATGTCGGCATATACGTCAAAGAAACCATTCATAGCGGCTAATGCTTTTTTAGGTTTGCTTGAATTAAGATCTTTCTGCAAGTTTTGAAATGTGCCTTTAGCAGACAAGCCTTGCAAATAAGACACCATGCCGCCCTCTTTGATGTACTCCATGACATCTTTAGAAAAACCTGATTTGTCTTTTGCAACGAATGCATTAAGTTCAGCAGTTTTACCTGCGTTGTACAAACTAGCAATTTTAAATGTTTTGTACATACCACCGTTTACAACTTGTGATGTAATAGCACCAATGTATTGCGCAGCAGTTGTTGCATTCATGTCTACACCAATGGTAAACGCATTAGTTAACGCATCACGGAAGTAGTTCATTGGCGCAAACGCCACGTTATAGCGTGTGTGGAATTGACCCACAGTGCTGGTAACAGTGTTGAGCATGTCAATCAAAGGATTGGTTTGCTGATATGCACGACGAATAGCATTGCGTTCAGCTTCGCTGTACACTTGCAACACATCAATGCTACCGTTTTCGTTGTAATGGAAGATAGTTGTTTTGCCAGCCAACTCACCCAAATCAATTTTGTTACGATCAACAAACTCAATTGGACTGCCATTTAGACCTTTAACTTCATTGACTGAACCCATCAACAATTTTTGATCAATTGCATTTTTAATTGCCAGCGTCAAGTCTTTGCGCCCAGCACGCATTGCAGCGCGTGTAGCATCACTCATGATCTGCGTCAACGAATTATCTGACCATGACTCACGGCCTTCAAACTCACTTTGGAAATCTTGCAATTTTTCTGCAAATCGCTTGTCAGTTTTGAGAATATCAAAGTCAAGCATTCCATCTTGGCTACTTGATATTTCTTTACCCTTGAATGGAATGTAGTGATTCCAACCATAGAAGTCTACGACGCTCTGCACAGGTTTAGACCAATAGTTAGCCTTTTTGTTTAACTCAGCTGTAACATCGTTCATGGCTTTCATAGCAGTAATTACTGCATCAGCCTTCTTGTTGCCATCAAACTTGTCACGAATAGCTTTTGCTTCATCAGGATACAGATTACCAATTACGTTGTAGTCTGAGCCATTCATGTCAGTAGTTTTATAACCAGCAGGGCTAAAACCTGAAGCTTCGGCAAACTGCGCCACAACTGCATCTAGTTCTTGACGTAAACGTTTAATTTCTTTTTTAGTCAACTTACCAGACTCAACTGCCTCAAGCACATCTTTACGGAAATTAGCAGGATTGATTGTGCGAGTATTAGATTGCGCATCCGTAAATTGCACATCTAAATTTTTCAAAGGTACGTTACGCAAAAATTTAATTAAACGACGTTCTGGCTCATGCAACGCCATAAAGTATGTATGCAGTTGTTTGAGTGCCAAATTAGAATCAATCTTGGCAGCTTGCGCATATTCACCAATTGCTTTTTGCAACTCAGTAGCTGGTGTATTAACCATTGTTAAATACAAATCTTTAGCACGCGCCGCAGACAGTGTGATCTGTGTATAGATGTTGTTTAAACCAGGGCCAGCATCAATAATTTTCTTTGCGCGTTGCAATCCATCTTCCCATACCTTAATAGGGTAACGGCTGTTTGCAAAGATGGTAGCAAGTCTACGCGCACCAGCAGTGCTGGTTATAAAGTCACGAACTTTGTTTGCGCCTTTTTCATCAGGCAATTTTTGTTCTGCAATGATCTCGTCAGGAGAACGTTGCGTAGTTTTCTTTGGCGCTTTCTGTGTAGTAGGTTTAGCAGCCGCGCCTTTTGCTGTAGAAGGTAACTCCGCACTAATTCCTCCTAAACCGGCAAGGCGCTCAATACCACCTTCAGGTGCAGCAAGAATTGCTTGAACCATTTCTGCGGCTTCTAAAAGCAAATTGCCTTTGTATCCGGGTTCCCTCAATACATCGCGTTTTAAATTTGCAACACCACGTTGTATAACCAATTCCCCTTCATACGCAGGAATGTCAGCGGCCTTCATCTCTTCTTCTGGATTGTCAAATAAAGTTTCAGGCGCAAGCGCTTCTTCACTCTCTTTGGAAAGTGTTTTTACTTTAGAATCTTCAAGGTCTTGAATCTCTTGCTCATAGCGCTGCATAGTGCTTAATACGCGCTCTTCGTCTGATACATTTAAATCTTCTATTTTGGTGTAAAGCTCTTTAATTCTTTTGTCAATGCGAGCATTAAATTCATCAATGTTTTCGTTGCTGTTAGGTACAAGCTTTTTCTGTTTAATTTCTCTATCAGCAAGTTCTTTTTTAGTAATTGGTTTAGTTCTACGTGTCAGTTTAGACGTTTCAGTAGGCATGAGTACGCGAGTAGCTTTAGAGCCAGGCGTAAACAATTTGTACATGTATGCCAAAGTACCTGTGTAGTACCCAAACAACGTGTCCATAAATGTGTCATAACCTGATATTCCACGATCTGTTTCACGTTCTTTTTGAAGTTCTAATGATTGTTCTTCCGTTTTTGCCGTAGCAGATGCCAAACTTGCTACTTGAATCTTAGATAGTTCAAATTGAAAATCCATGTCAGTTTGTGAATAGGCCACAAACTCATACAGGTCAGTAAATGCAGGTTCAAATTGTGGCCTGCTGCCAAGTACTTTTTTAGCCGCAGATGCAATTTGAATTAAACGTTTAACGGATTCGCGTGAACGGGCTGTAAGTTTACTTGCGTCAGTAAAATATTGATGGATAATTTTTACAGTTGCTGCGTGTAACAACTCATGCAGAATAGTCGCTTCATCTAATCCGTTCGGGCCAACATAAATTGTGTTTGTGCTGGCTTTATACACAGCAAGCTGGTCATAAATTAAATTTTCATCGTATACAACGTTGACTTTAAAGTTATCAATGTTGCCCAACGTTCCAGCAAGTGCGCGAAATACGCCCATTGCAATTGAATCACGGATTGGAAGTTTTTTATCTTTAAATATTGGCCGGTAATAAGGCGAACTAAATTTTCCAGTTTTTTTGTTGTAACGCCCCGCAACTGTTTTTACTTTGGTTAAAACAGAAACTATGTTTTCTTTTACTGCTAAACCATTGCCCTTTTCATTCAGGTAATTTAATACAGTTTTAATGTCGCCTTCGTACAGTGCTTTAACAATATCAGCAGGCAGTATGTCGCCTTTGCCAGAAGGCTGTGATGCACGAGCACGTTCTGCGGCATCTTGCATTTGTTGCAATGAACGACGCTCCGCATCTTGCAATAATTCTCTAGAAGATTCTTCTAACTTTTCTTTTTGAATTTGGTTTTTTACAGCGCGGAACGCCATGTCTAATTCAAGCGAAGAATCTACTTTGTTGATTGAAGCATAAAGTTTTTTGCTTTCATCTGACAACGAAGACCAATCAGGAAAAGAATAGGCCAATCCTGTTCTTTTACCAAACTCACTGCGTTCACGATTGTAAATACGCTTTGATTTATTTTCGCCTTCAAAAGTTTCTGACTTTGATCCAGCGCGATAAATAGCTAATTTTTCTGCGGCTTTAACGTGTTCTTCAGGTTTGCCTCTACCGGGACGAGTTATGTTTTCTTCAAAATAAACTCTACGTTCATCATCGGATAGCTCTTTGTATGCAGGCAAAATTGCTTCATCTTCCCCCAATCCTTTGTTATACGCTTGGCGAGAATTTTCGTATTCTTCTATTTGAAGATCAGGCGGAATGTAAGGAGTTACCTTGCCTAATTGTTGTTTAGCAATAGTTTGTGAACTAACTTCAGACAACGGTATGTTACTGATATTAGTCTCAGGATCTGTGCCACGCGCCTGTTCAAACTCGGCAGTGTTCAAAAGTACTTCTGTAATACGCCCTTTTAGATCTTGAGAAGATTCGCCCTTGTTGCGTTTTAATCCATACTGCTCAGCTATTGCATCTACTTTATCATCGCGTGCAATTTGCTCGTTGGTGCGACGTGTAGCAGGAAGCCCATCATCTCCAAAAAGACTATTAAGCTCATCTAGCTTTTGTT
>SXGQ01589406.1_pt1 | contig 34088 bp, 38 predicted proteins | sample 3178371 | NCBI WGS metagenome assembly SXGQ01 (sample SAMN11356859, study PRJNA531348) | freshwater metagenome | isolation source: freshwater sample F1-20 | place: China: Fuxian Lake, Yuxi | collected 2017-12-25 | reverse complement strand
GCCCCGGGCGGCCTCTAGTTCTGTATGAGCTGCGTTTCCGGTTGCAAATTTGTGTACCGCCAAAAGGCAATCACGAATACGACGATCGCCGGGGTACGCCTTCTCGAAAAGGGGCAGCACGCGCGCCGCGCAATGAACAGCGAAGAGCTGGGCGGTGCGAGCGTTCCAGGTATCGACCCGGCGCAGCAGTCGAGCCTTGCGGACGACGACCTTGTCGTCCCCGATGATAATCTCACCCTGGTGCTCGACCTCCCATAGGGCCTCCCCAAGCCAGAAGACCAAATCCTGCGGCCTGCAGAGATGCAAGCCATTTTCGCAAGGCCTCAGACGTCCAGCCACGTAGCGCCACGCGCCGTACCGCTTGCCGCGAGGAAGAGACCACGTGCCGGATCCGCCGTTGCACGGCTCGCCGGTGGCAGTCGTGAACTTGTAGAGCTTCATGGCCGGCGCTCCTTCAGCGGGGTGAGCTTGTCGATGGCATCAGGGTAGATCTGCAGCACGACGTCGAGCATGGCCGAGTAGTCCATGAGGAGGGCGGCCAGGGCGTCCCGGTCGACGCGCACGGACTTCGACGTGCGCTTGACCTTGTCGATCTCACGATGGAGACCGTCGAGGGCGGTGCCGGTGAGGCGGAGGTTGGGGGCGGGCATCAGGCTTCTCTCTGGAACGCCTTGAGGGCGAGCCCAACCTTGCAGTCATCGGCGTGGCCGGCATCCTTATTGTGCCCGCACGCGCTACAGAGCGAGCCGAGATAGCTGTCGGATCCAGCACCCTCCCACTGGTTTTCCTCCAGTGCCTCGGCGAGCTGCGCCTCCAGCTCCGTGCGAACGTACCCCCAATCCGAGTCCGCGCTGAAACGCGCGCCCTTATATGCGACCCATGGGTAGACCGCGTCGTCGATCTTGTAGCCGAGGCGACGCGCCTCGGTGGGACTGCTGAACGTCTTCATGGCCTATTCCTCCACCTTGATCTCGCCGCCGCAGGCGGCTGACGGGCACTGCAGCTCGCCGCCGTCGGCGATCCACTTGCGCGTCGTCCTGAACGTGAACCCGCAGTTCTGGCACTCGGCCTTGATCATGCGCGTCGTCTGCTTCTCGCGCTTGCCGGCGTTGAAGCGGGCGTGCGGGTAGGGGCCGAGCTGCTCCAGGAGCGGCGCCCAGACCTTGGCGAAGGCAGCGCCGCCATGCATGGACTTCGGCTTGCCCTCGAGCAGCATCGCCTCGCCCAGGCGCCGGAACTCGGCCTTGTGCTTCACCTCGTGCGGCAGCGCCGCATGGCACAGCTCGTGGATGAGCACACTGAGGATCTGGAGGGGCTTGTCCAGCTCGGGCCGGATGAAGATCTCGCGACCGCCGTCGAGGGAGGCCTTGGGGCTCCAGCACTCGCCGATGTGCTTCTGGGAGCGCGCCCCGCCGGCGGTGAAGCCGACGGAGACGCGGGTGTTGAGCGGGAGCGGCTTGCCGGCCGCGATGAACATCGGGCGGGCGAGGTCGACCGCCGCCTGCATCCAGCCCTCGCGGGTGTCGTGCTTGGGCTGGATGTCGAAGCCGGCGACGCGGCTGAAGGGGGCGGGCTTCAAGACACGCTCCCCGAGGTGGCGTCGTTCACGGTCACCGCGCCAGCTCCGCCCGCCTTGATCGCCCAGGCGTAGTCGGCCAGCTCGGTCATGATGCGCTCCAGGCGGCCAATCAGCTCATCGCGGCACTCGCGCGGCTTGATCGCATTGCTGTCGCCCTGGGGATAGAAGTCGCGCCCATGGATGGTGATCTGTCGGATGGCGTCGCGAGCGGTGGCGAGGGCCTCGTAAGCCTTCACGGCCTCGTCCTCAAGGTACTGCCTGGGTGTGCCGTTGAGGTGGATGGTGGGAATGAGAAGCGGCATGGTGTGTCTCCTCTGGTTGGGGTGTCGCGGCTCTCCGGGACACCCCTAACGTATAAACGGCTGATAGTCGGGCGTCAAGCCCTGGTTTTGGCCGCCTCCTTCTCGACCCAACTCTCGAACTTGTCGAGGGGCCCTCGAAACAGCTCTTTCTGCATCCAGGCACCGCCCGTCTCGCGAACCGCAAACGCCATCACCCTCAGATGACGGCCCGTGCCGTAGGCGTGCAGGCCGATCTCGTAGCGGTACTCGATGTCGCCGGGCGCCACGGTCTTCCAGTCCCCGGACTGCAGCAGGCGCACGCCGCCCCCGCAATACTGCCTCGGGAGATCCGGCTTGGCGCCGTCCTTGTTGGCGGCGACGAAGGCCGCGCCGAACTCGTCGGCCTCGAACTGGGGCAGCGGCCACGCGTATTCGAGGGCCTTCCTGATGGCGATAGCCGCGCCCGACGGGTAGCCGTCGTGGTGCTTGTAGACGTGGTAGGCGGTGCCGTCTTCTTCGATGAAGGTGTAGATGGCGCGGGTCGACATGGTTGGTACTCCTCTGGTTGGTAGTCAGACGACGGTCAGTCCGTCGCCCTGGATGCCGGCGATGATGTCGCCGATGTAGCGGTGCTCGACGACGATCGCCGGGCCGAGACGCTGCGCGTCCTCGGGCAGGTGCTCTTCAGCCCAGGCATCCGCCGCCTCCGTGAACGGGGTCAGCAGGAAGATCGAGCCGTGGTTGGCGACGCCGAAATCTGCGGTCATGACGTGGCTCCTTTGACGGGGGCTTGAAGGCGGATTTCCCAGAACGGCACGTAGGCAAAGGGGATCTCGTACCAGAGCTGACCCTTCTCGTCTGGACGCTGGCTGGCGAACAGTGCCGGCCGCGCGATGCGCTTGGCCTTCACCGCTGCGTGGATGATCGGGCGCGAGATGTCATCGGCCCTCACGTACAAATCGCTCTCGTGATTTCCGATGCGGCAACCTGCGGCCACCAGTTCTTCGTACAGCGTCATCATCGGCTCCTCTGGTGATCATCTCCGCGCCTGGGTACCTCGGGCGCAGGCGCGGTGACGGTCGTCAGATCAGCGGTTCTTGAGCATCTTGTTCAGCTCGGCCTTCACGCGCTTGGCGGTCTCCCCGCGCCAGCTGGTTGCGTTGCCGAGGAAGTAGGCGACGATCTGTCGGGCCGGGTCGTGGTCGAAGTTGTCGTTGATGGTGTCGAGCTGGCCCATGGCCTCCAGGTACGGGACAGCAGCGTAGTTGGGCTTCTTCCAGTCGCGGCGGATCTCGGCGGCGATGGTCGAGAGGGGGCGATACTCGGTCACGGCTCAGGCCGCCAGGATCGAGCTGCGGGACAGCTGCGCCACGACGCGGACGGTATGCTGGGTCCGGGTCGAGAGCAGGCCGTGCTTGGCGAGGTAGGCATCGCCGAGCAGCTCGCGGACGGCGGGTCCGTTGACGACGGTCGCCTCGGAGAGCGAGACCGTGGCGCGGAACAGCTCGCCGTCGATCTCGGGATCGCCGCGCTTCTTCAGCTCGTCGATCAGCTCCTTCTCGATCTTCGCCAGCTTGGCAATGTCCGCCTTGAGATTGCCGAGCCGGTCGACGATGGTCTCGGACTTGAGTTTGGCAACAGGGGTCATGGCTGTCTCCTCTGGTTACCGGTCATGGCGACCGGCGACCATGAATATAAACCCCTTATAGTTGGTGTCAAGCCTCTATTTCGCCCGGTTTCCTGATGGTTCGCGCCCGATGCTCGGCGCAGTACGGCGAGCCCAAGACGCGCGTCGCGTTGCAGTAGTCGCTGTCCTGGCCAGTCGGGTGGCCTTCGATGAAGCGGCAGCCCTCCTGGGCGGACGGCGCCGGCCTCGGCGCGGGTGCGGCCTTCCGCCCCGTACGCTTCTTCGCCACATTGGCGCCGTCGCGCCTGAGGCGGTTGGCACGGCCGATCACCGTGTTCTTGGTTGAGGGGTAGCCGATCGACGTCAGGTGCGAGGCGATGAGGGACGCCGGAACGCCGGCGTTCCACTTCTCGATCAGCACCTTCTCATGGTGCTGGGTCCACTTGTCCTCGTGCTTGTGTGCGCCGGTCTTCCGGCGCACCGCGACGTAATCGTCCGTTGAATAATTCCCCTTCGTGTCAGGCATGCGCGTCCCTCCAGTTGGCGCCGAGCTTACCCTCGACGAAGAGAGGCACCTCCAGCGTCACGGCGTTTTCCATCAGGTTGATCATCTCGGCAAAGGCCTCCTTGCCGGCGGGCGTCCTGGGCACGCTGGTGACCAGCTCGTCGTGAACGGTCAGATGCGGGACCAGCGTATTGAAGATCCCCGCCTCGTAGCAGTCGACCATCGCCTTCTTCATCACGTCCGCAGCGGTGCCCTGGCAGAGGCAGTTGAGGGCACGGTAGTGACGATCGCGGAGGCGGCGGCGCCTTCCCAGCCACGTGATGATCTCGCCCCGGTTGCGTGCGCGCCGCGTGCAGAACTCCGCCATGTCCTTCAGGAAGGGGAGCTTCTCGTCGAACTCGGTCGAGATCTTGTAGGCCTCGTGATACGGCAGGCCCAGTTCATCGGCCATGCGCGCAACCCCGGAGCCGTAGATCTTGCCGAGCAGGATTGACTTGGCGATGCCGCGCGGCTTGCCCGTGATCTTCGACGACATCGCATGGAAGTCGGTCTTCCGATCCTCGCGATAGGCCGCCACCATCTCGGCCGCGCCGGCGAGCGCACGGCCCCCGATGCGGGTCAGGTACGCGTAGTGTGCCAGGATGCGCGGCTCGATCTGCGAGTAGTCGACATCGCCGAGGTCATGATCCTCCTCGGGCAGGAACAGGCTGCGGATCAGCTGGCCTTCTTCCGTGCGCGTCGGGATGTTCTGAAGGTTCGGATCCTGCGAGGAGAAGCGGCCCGTGACGGCGCCGCTGTCGTCGGCTCTCAGCTGGTTGAAGGTGCAGTGGACGCGCCCGTTGACGTGACCGTCCAGGATGTAGCCGCCGACGAAGGTTCCCGCCAGCTTCTCGCCATGGCGAACCGCGAGGATCTGCTTCGCCATCGGATGCGTGTGCGCCTCAAGCCACTTTTTCTTGAAGCTCGGCTTGGGCACGTGCTCCTTCTTCGGCGGCTTCTTCCGGTCGGCCTCGGTCATCGGGTAGACGACGCCGAGCGCGTCGAAGGCCTTGGCGAGGCTGTCGGCCGACCAGACGTCGACCTGATGCCCGACGATCTGGTTGAGCCGGTCCTGCGCCACGCGGGCGCTTTCGACGAGCGCGTGCTTGACCGTCCTCGCGGTAGGAAGGTCGACGCGGATGCCCGTGGCACGCATCTGCACCAGCAGCGGCGGCAGCTTGCACTCCATCTCGAACAGCGCGGTCAGCTTCTCGTCGGCGAGCCGCTCACGCTGCACGTCGGCGATGCGCCATGACAGCTCGCAGTCGCGCTCGCCGTAGGCCGCCACATGGGCCGAATGCATGTCGGCCACGCGAGACATGCACCCTGGTCCGTACATTTCCTCCAGATCGGGCATCTTTCCGATCCCGAGGTACTTTTCTCCGAGGGCATCGAGACCGAACCGGAACTGGTTTTCATCGATCAGAGGCTCCGCCAGCTGTGTGTCGAAGATCTTCGCGTGCGGGAACCGGATGCCGACGTGCTGCAGGAAGTCCAGGTCGTAGGCGAGATTGCTTCCGCGCAGCTCGCCCCGAAACTCGAGTGCCTGCTTTTTCAGCCACTGCAGGAAGGCGGCGGGATCATCGACATTGGGGCCGCGACGATGCGCGAGCGGGAAGTAGCGGACATCCACGATCGTGCTCCGCAGCGCCACGCCGCAGATGAAGGCCCCGGTGCGGACACCGGGACCGCGTTCCTTCAGGTGCGGGTCGTTGGTCTCAAGGTCGAGTGAGATCGCCGGCATGTCGGCGAAGTCGACCGGGTGCGGGACGACGTAGTCCTCTGGCGCCGGCACCGTCGATGGGTCGACGGCTTTCCGCTTCTTCTTTTTTCCGGCTGCGCTGCTGTTTCCTATGGTGACGATCGGCACGGTTATTTGCTCCACTTCTTGAAGGGGTGCTCTCCGGGATGAAGGAGGGGTCCGTCATGAACCTTTTGTAGCCACTCCCGCAGCTGATAGCTTTTCCAGGAAAAGCACCGCTCGGCTTCTTCGCGTCGGTCCTTGAGACGAACCAGCTCGGGCGGGTACGGCGTGTACGTCGAACGCGCTGTCATATCCGGTAATGCCTCATCTGGAAGGGTTGCACCAAAAAGAGGTTCTGCTTGGCGCGCGAGGCGCCGACGAAGAAGCACCGGTCCTCGGCGTCGTGGTCGCGACGATACGCGTTGTAGGCCTTGGTCGCGAGATCGCACGACAGCACGACGCTGTCGGCCTCGCCTCCCTTGGCGCCATGGATGGTCGAGATGCTGATGCGCGGCTCCCTGGTCAGGCTCTCGCCCCTGGCACGGATGGCGCGGACGTACTCACGGTTCTCTGGCGTCAGGTTGATCACGTGCATCCAGTCCTTGTCCGTCAGGAGGCCGAACCGGGACTTGAGATCGCCCAAGCCGTACATCTCGCGCGGCGACACTTTGGGCTTGCGATGCCCTTTCGAGACGATGCCTTTCAGGAAGCTGCCGTAGACGTTCTCGACGTCCGTGCCCGAGATCTGCTCGCCGCGCCTGAGGCGCTCCCACTGGATGACGGCGCGAATTTGAGGAACGGCGATCGACGACTGGCCGCTGCAGATGTAGGGGTAGCCCTTGGTGCGGAGATGGGTGACGTATCGGCCGAGCATGAAACGATGGCGCGCCAGGAACAGCCACGTCCCGTCGAGCGGGTCCACCATCTCCGGGTCGGCAACGCGGATGACATTCCCGCCATCATCCTTCGGCACCCAGGCCTTGGGGATCTTCTGTCGGATGCGATTGCCGATCATGGTGGCGAGGGTATGGACGGCACTGCTGCAGCGGTGGCTCTCGGCCAGCACGATGCGCTCGCCGGGGGTCGCCAGGAACGTCGAGACGTCGGCGCCGGCCCACTGGTAGATCGCCTGCCAGTCATCTCCGCCGATGTAGACCTGGGGAACGTCCTGGACGATGCGGCGGATGACACGCCACTGCAGCTTGGTCAGATCCTGGGCCTCGTCGACGACGACGACGTCGAGGGCCGGCACCTCGCCCTCGCCGCCGGCGAAGCGCTCCAGCATGTCGGTGTAGTCAGTCAGATAGCGGGCGCGCTTGTAGGTGACCAGGGCTTCGGCGTAGTGGGCCGCTCGCCAGGGGTTCTCCTTCTCGGCCGCGCAGAGGCCCCGCAGTGGCTGCCCCGTGGCCCTCGCCAGATGGTCAAGGAAGACCAGCTTGTGTCCGATGGGCGCCAGGGTGTCGTCGTCGATCTCGACCGCCAGGGCCTCTCCCAGGACGTCCCCAAGGGCCTTGTAGTCGGTCGGCTTCATCACCTCCTCGACGGACAGGCCGAGGCGCGCGAAGGCGAGGCTATGGATGGTCCTGAAGAAGGGAAGATCCTCGGCGCTGAAGCCGAAGGCCTCCATCGCTCGCGATCTCGCTTCGTGCGCGGCCTTGCGTGTAAACGCGAGGTAGGCGATGCGCTGGGGGCTGACGCCGGCCTTCAGGTGGTCCTGGACGATCGAGAGGAGACGCGTGGTCTTTCCCGTTCCAGGGCCGCCGAGGACCAGCGTGGTGGTCATGTCCGCCAACCCGAGATGATTTCCACGCTCCTCTCGTGGGTGAAGCGGGTCAGGCACGAGCCCGACCAAAAGACCTCGTTCAGCACGCGCGCAACGACCACCTCCTTCGTCTGCGGCCAGGACGCTCTCAGGGCGTCCGTATAGGCCGCCTCGAACGTCTTCGGCGCGGGCGGCAGCATGGCAAGCGTCTTGGCGACAGCGGGCGCCGTCAGCAGCGCTGCGGCACCGAGGAAGAACCTGCGTCGGTTCATCATGGCTGTGGTCCGTCGAGTGCGTCGGTGACGACGATAGGCGCGAAGGCGGCATCCTGCAGCCCGATCTTCTTCTCGGGCACCGCCCACCATTGGAGGTTCACTCCCTTGGCGTTCCAGCGCCCCTTCTTCGCGGCGAGCGTATCCTTGAGCACGGACCAGACCAGACGCGTCACCGGGCGCATGCCGCGCTTCCTGAGATACGAGATGAAGTCCGACGCCCTGAAGTAGATGATGCCGTGGTCGTCCTTCCAACTGTTGCCCTTGAGCAGCTGGTCACGGTCCTGCTCGGTCATCGTCTCGGTCAGAAACTCGCGCATATGGTCGACCAGCTGCCCTTCGTCGCTGGCGTCCTCGGGGGCCTCAAGCACCTGGATCTCGTCGAACAGCTCCTGCACGATCGCGTGCCACTTCTTGGTCTGCATGTTCGGGATCATCTTGTGGACGCGCGAGAGCACCAGATCCTGAAACAGGTCAAGGCTCTTCAGCTCGCGGACACTGTCGATGCGGATCCTGGAGGCGACGCCATCGGCCTCGATGGTCAGGTAGAAGATCGGCGGGTTGGTATCGAGCTTGACGAGATCGCGCAACTCGACGGGCATCTCGGCGTTCTTGTCAGACACGCCGTGCTTTCTCATGACGCAGGTGCGCCGATCGCAATGCGGCTTGAGCGGCGACTGCTGGCACTGGTAGGAGTATTCTTTCTTGCGAAGGCTGCCGATGATCGTCTGCAGTTCGGCATTGGGGATGGGGTTGGCCATCTCCACGTTCGCCTGCACCAGTTCGTCTTCCCAGGTGTCCTTCGACACGAGGCGGAAATAGATGCCGAGGTTGAAGAGCGCCGTGTTCCGGCCGCCCTCTGGAACGCCATTGTTGAACAGGTGCTGGAGGCAAGGCGGACCATCAGTGTAGTCTGATGCGGCGATCTCGATCGCCTTCAAGTCCTTCTCGCTGATGGCGCGCTCGTTGGCGACGCGAACGAAGGTATCCAGGTCGACGTCCTGGCCGTTGATGAAGCCTAGCCTCGTCTCGCCATGGTATGGAAGATTGATCCAGTTGCCGGCGTCCTGCTCGCCGGCGCGCTTGGTCTGTTTGGGGAATATCTCGCACCCGCCGTGGCCGAGCTTGGCGGCCCACTCTCCCAGCTTCTTCCTGACCAGCGTGGCTGGGACTGGCTCGGAGCAGAACAGCCACACATGGACGCCACCAGACTTGCTGTGCGACAGGACGACGGGGAGGTTCTTGCAGTCTTCCTCGACCTTGGCGATGTCGACGGTGTAGTCGTCGATGTCGATCGCACCGAAGACGACCGACTTGTTGTCGTCGAGGAGCGGGATGATGCCTATGCCGGGCCCGGTGGCGCTCAGGTGGCGCTCGTAGTCCGCCGGCTGGGCACCGCCTACCTTGGTGATGGCGGTGCCCGTAGCCTTGCCGTTGCCTTCCTTGAACTCGCCGTCAAGGACGTAGCGGCCATGCCGTTTCGAGAACCCCTTGAACAGGTCCGCGAACGTGAATGTACCCTTTAGTGCCGACATGGCCGCCCACCCCTGGTGCGAAGACGACTAGAACGGCGCCTTGTCGCCTTCGCGCTCGCCCGCAGCCCCGTCACCGGCGCCGCGATCGGCCTTGCTGTAGTCGACCGTCACCGCGCCGGCAGTGAGATCGTCGCGCAGCTTCTTCGCTGCCGCGTAGACCTCGTCGCCATTCGGCAGGTCGCGAACGTCGCCGATCGGGGTGATCTTCCAGCCGTCCCAGCTGTAGTCCTTCTTGGACTCGCCGATGGTGGTGAACTTGTAGACCCAGAAGAACCGCGCCGGCTTGATGATCTTGCCGCCGATGTCGGCGGTGCGCTGGGAGAGGTTGTAGTTCCAGTCGCGGCTCTTCTTGAGCTGGGTCGACGACATGCTGATGATCGCCGGCTGCATGGCGCCCTCGTAGAGATCGAGGACCACGTGGGACGCCGTCTCCACCAGCTCGTTGCCGGGCGTGCCGACGGGCGAGCCCGCCATGATGATCGGCTTGTTGCTGTCGTTCCGCTGGATCAGGGCTTTCTCGCCCTGCTCGACCGGGTACTTGGCGACGAAGCCGCCGCCGTCGTCTCGCTGGATCCACTCGATGAAGCAGCGCTCGTACATGACGGGGATCAGCGGCAGGCCGACGTCGCCGGGGATCAGGCGCTGCGTGATGGTGTTGAAGATCATGCCGGGCAGCGCGCCCTCGACGTACTTGGCGTGCGTGCGCTTGATCTGGGGCGACATGCCCTGGATGATGGTGAGGAACGGGATCGACAGATCCTGCGCCGCGTATTTTTCCTGGTACTGCTCGGCGTCGCCTGCGAAGTCGGTGGTGGCCACGGCGCGAGACGTCTCGTCGGTGAGTGCCACGTCCTGGCCGGCGATCTTTCCTTTGACGGATGTCATGGTAGCTCCTGTTTTAGCGGGGCCGGGCCTCCCGCAATGAAATCCCGGTGGGTGCCGTCTCTCCGAGCTGTCACTCCACTCTTACGCGGCCGGCAGGTGTCGCCGACTAGGAGGTCCGAGGAGAGGCCGGGGGGATAGCCGTCTCGGTCCCGCGATCCGTTACTTGGCGAAAAACCAGATCAGGAAGGCGACGAAGAACAGCGCGCCGACGAAGATCACGCGATCCGTCACCCATTGGCGGCGGAGGCGCTGCCGTTCGCGATAGTCCCTCATGACGCCGGGGCCGTGATGATGGCGCGCTTCCAGGCGTAGCCGCCGAAGAACTTCAGGTCGATGTCCTTGCCTTCGGCGATCTGCTCGCGAAGGACCGCCTTCAGCGTCGAGGTGTTGACGTCGAGCTTGGCGTCGCCGGTCAGCTCGTAGTCCTTCATCACCATGTCGATGATCTTCTTCGTCGCCGGGTCATCCAGGGAGATCACCATGGTCTCCTTCAGGATGTCGCCGAGCCCGTTGGCGCGCAGCCACTCGGCGATCTCGACGATGCGCGCCTTGGGTACGCTGACCGAGAGATCTTCCTTGATCGAGATCTTGGCACCGTTGGTCAGTTTGAACTCGGAGACGCCGGCCTGGGCCATCGCCTCGGGCAGCTGCACCTCCTGCACCTTCTTCAGGTGTTCGGCGACACGCTTGGTCTGGGCGGCCAGGACGTCAAGCTCCTCGGCGAGCGTGATCTGCAGGCTGGCCAGCTCCGAGATGGCGGTGATCTGCTCGTTCGTGGCGGTGACGACTGCATCCTCGGCAAGCGTGTCTGCGGCGAAGGTCATCGGCTGCTCCTGTGATTGGAAATGCGATCGACTATGGCGGGCACAGACTGGGCTGCTGCCAGTCGCATGGTGACGGGGATGTAGTGACCGGATCCGTTGGCCTGACGCGTCTCGGGGTCGCGGTTGTTCTCCCACTTGAGAAATCGGATGTTGCCGTCCAGGCTCAGATCGTACGCGACGGCGCCGACGATCAGCATACCGGCGGGATCGCCACCGGCCCAGACGATGTAGTCCTCGTCGCTGTTGAACTGGCGGAGCGCCCTACGCGCCGCCGCGATCGCCACGTCGGGCTGCGCCGACGGCGAGAAGGCGCCTTCGAAAATGTAGCGGATCTGTCCGTACTGCTCCGCCGGCGTCGTGTCGTACGTCGCCTTGCGGTGCCCGCCGGGGATCGAGGCCTGGATGATGTAGACCGTGCTCATCGACTGGTGTCCTCTGCTAACCACGTCCTCAACGACTCGCCAGTAAGCTGGCTCGAAAGCTCCTGCTTGTCAACGAGTGCGGCAAGAATTTTATCGTCCACGGTGTTTACACCGAGGATGTCGGTGTAGCTGACGCTTTTCGTCTGCCCGATGCGGTGCGCGCGGTCTTCCGACTGGACCCGCTGCACGTAGCTGTACCCACTCGAGAAATAGATCACGTCTCGCGCAGCGGTGAGCGTAATCCCAACTCCTCCAGCCGCTGGGTGACCGACGAAAAATCGGACTGGGCACTCGGGCTCAAGATCCTGGAAAGCCTCCACCGCGTAACGCCGGTCAGCTTCACTGGTGTCTCCGTAGAAATGCACGGCTGTGCCGAGGCCGAATTTTTCACTGATAGCCGCGCAGATCGCACGAATGCTTTCCCGGTAGCTCGCCCAGATGATGACTTTGCCATGGCACTCCTCCAGCAGCTCCATCAATGCGTCGATGCGCGGGTTGGCGTCGGCGGGAACGACGGTGCCGTCGTCGAGCTGCAGGAACCCGCAGCTGATCTGGTGAAGTCGCATCAGCTTCGTCATCGCCATCGGCGCCGTCATGCGACCGCCGGCGATCTCCATCATCACGCTCTTCTTCAGCTCGTCGTACCAGCCACGCTGCTGCTTCGACAGCTCGAACATGCGCGGCGCACGGTAGACCTTCGGCGGCAGATCCAGGCAGTCCTCCTTGCGGAGGATCGAGGCGCGCACCTTCACCTTGTCGATCAGCTCGTCGACGTTCTTGAAGCCGACGACGATCTCGATCTGGCGTCCATTCACGATGCGGCCGGGCAGCGGCTTCATCACCGCGTAGCGAGCGCGGAAGGCGTAATAGGAAGCGAAGCCGAGGATGTCCTGGTGAAGGATGCGGAATTGCGCGTAGAGATCGAGCGGCCCGTTCGCGATCGGCGTGCCCGTCATGATCCGCCGGTACGTTGCGAGCGGTGCCAGCTTCCACATCGTCTTGGTGCGGAGCGCGGACGGGTTCTTGAACATGTGGCTCTCGTCGACGACGAGCAGGCACTTTCGCCGCTTGAGGAATGCCGTCGCCGCCGCGATGCCCCGAGCCGTGGCGAAGGCCTCCGCGTTCATCACGAAGACCACGAGCTTTGCGAGACTGTCGGTCTCCTTCATCTCCTTCTCCCAGCGCTCGGAGCGCCAGCGGAGATGGTGGCCGATGTCGGGGAGGAATTTCTCGACCTCCTGCTTCCAGGAGTGCCTGACGCCGTTGGCGGTGACCACGAGCACGCCGGTGATCTCGCGGTTGTTCCAGAGCACCTTCGCCGTCATCAGCGCGGCCAGGGTCTTGCCGAGGCCCATCTCCCACAGCATCGCGTAGGTGCGGATCGACGTCGTCGCCTGGAGGAATGCCGACTGGTGGGCGTAGAGCTGCATCGTCTGGTGTCCTCTGCTTCTCGAAACCTGCAGGCCGGGCTTGAGTACCGGCTCCCGTTTCCCTCGCCGGCGTTGACGTCTCGCCTCCGACGGTTCTTCCCGATCTAGCCCCGCTCCATCTTGGCCACCGCACGTTCGCCTGCCGGCGACGGATCGGGGTGAAGCTCATGGTGCGGGCAGCTGCGTGTCCATCCACGCCGCTGCAGGCCTCGGAAGCTACGGCGATCGGCCGCCGCTGTCGACAGGGTGTAAACGTCGATGCGCTCTCCATTACGCGCGAAGCCGCGTAGAAAAAATAAATCTGCTGGACGTTTTTGGCTCGACACATCTAACACACCCAGGAATCTCTTGCTTATAGAACCCCTTACCGCTGTCATAAACGCCTTGTATAGAATTGGCGGATGTGGCCGGTTTGATTACTATCGGCGGTAAATCCACGAGTTTGCGGACATCGGTCCGTTGACTTTTAAGTCAACTCGAGAGATCGCCGTTTACACCGGGTCGACGCCGGCCGCCGCCAGGGGTATAAGCGGCTTATCGTCAACAACCAGGAAGTCCGTACTCCATGAAGAAGCCCATGTCGCCCGTCACCTTCTGCCGTATCCAGAAGGCCGCCGGCATCAGCAACCTCGCGCTCGCGAAGATGCTGCATAAGTCGCCCCAGTCGGTCTCGAACTACCGCACGGGCTATCAGGCGATCGTGCCGCACGTCGCCGCCTTCATGAAGGCGCTGGCGGAGAAGAAGGCGCCGAAGATCGTGAAGAAGCCAAAGCACCGCGTGCCGATGGTCGCGCTGTGAGCGGGTTCTCGGCCTACGGCGTGCCCGCCGACGGCTGGGCGGAAGGCGCCGGACCTCGCCCGTCGACGACACCGTCAGGGACGCGCGCGGTGCCCGACCTGGGCCCCAACCAGCTCGCGTGGCTCCGCCAGAAGGAGGTGTTCTTCGACGCCAATAGGCGAGCCCTGGAGAGCCGGGGAGAGCCTGCAGCATGAGCAGTGGCGCATCAAACCTCGTCGACCTGGAGGGGCACATCACCGCCAGAACCAGCCACGCGGTTCTGTTCGGAGACGGTCAGACCGAGGCGTGGCTGCCTCTCTCGCAGATCGAGATCGAGGGTGACGACAAGAAATGCGTCGTCACCTGCCCTGAATGGCTGGCGATCGAGAAGAAGCTGGTCTAGCTCGCCCTCACCAGGACGACGATCACGACGAAGAGCACGAAGCCGACGCTGCCGGCCGGGTATGGGCCCCAGCCGGCAGCGTATGGCTGTGTAGGAAGCACCGCGACCAGGAGAACGATGAGCGTGATGAGGAGGAGCGTCGCCACGCAGCGTGCCTAGCTGGCCCCGTACGCCAGCAGCGCGACGACGATCAGGATGACGACGATCGTGCTTGGGGAGATGCTCACGGTCTTATCCTCGGCAGATGTCCAGTTGGCGCTTGAAGCGGTTTAAACGCTCAAGCCACTCGTCGATTGCCGGGCACATGGCGGCCGGACAGACCTTGTCCAGCTCGTCGGCCACTGCCTTGCCGGCCAGGGGCCATGGAGGGCACACCGACGGGCTAGAGCTTGCCGTCGCGCATGCGCTCACGAATAGCAGGCTGCCCAACAGGAGGGCGGTTCGCTTCTTCACGCTGCTTCTCCACGATCTTGCTGTTGGCCTTCAGGTCGGCCATCTGCTGGGCCTTCTTGCCGGCGCCGTAGACGCGCCACAGGAAGACAAGGAATGCGCCGATCGCCGCCAGGATACCGACCAGCTTGGCGAACCACGGCTTCGCCATCAGCTTGAGGCCCCAGGCGACGAGGAATGGCGGCATCAGATGAGACCCTTCCTGAGCTTCTGCACCAGCCCGTATACCACGGCGATGGCACCCACGACACTGAGTGCCAGGAGCGCGTACTTGGCGATGCTGACGGCGGGGGAGATGTCGATCAGGGTCTGCTTGATTGGCTCCAACTTGTCCAGGTTGTCGTAGACAGTCTCGATCGCGGTCGTGCCGATCCCACCGGTGCCGGCGCCGACCGCGCCCCTGGCTTCCACCGAGGCCGCCGGCTGTGCTTGCGGCGTGTGGGCGACGCCCGCCGACCGAAGGGCGGCTCGAATGGTCTCGTCGTCGTACGGCTGCTGGCCGTTCTCGTGCCTGATGATTGCCTTCACCAGCGGGGCCATGATCGCGTAGTCGTCCACGTCGATCACGGTATCTGGTGCGACATTCAGGGCCTCGCACACCACCGAAACATAGACGCGCGTGTTGTTTTCGGAGGGCGGCGCCCACTCGGTCACGATCTCCCGGACGGTATCCTTGCCGCGCTTGTACCCGGACAGGAGATCCCTGGCGATGGCGCGAATGCCCATCTCGGCCGAGACGAACTGCTCGAAATCCGGGTCGGTCGGACTGGCGACCTTCCCCTGCCATTTGATCTTGGTGCGGCGGAGATTGCCGGGATTGTTGTTGCGGATGCCGCGAGGCGTCATGCTCAGTCCCCCTGCTTCTTGATCATCGGCCCACCTCATAGGATCGGGCTTGCAGCCCGTCGATGCGTTTTCTTAGCACGATCTGGTCGGCACTCAGTGCCCTGATCTGCTCTTCATGAACCGCGACCTTGGTTATGAGGGAGCCCATGCCCCTGCTGACAGCAGACAGCTCGTCCGAGGCGCGAAGGAAGATCCATACCGCGAGGCTGGCGATAGTGGTCCCCAGGATGCCGAAGAGCACGGCGGCGATCGACGCCAGACGCGACGCCAGGACCAGGAGGGGGCTGTTCGCCCAGGGGGGTGGCGATGCCATGTCAGGGGGCCTCGATCGCTATTTTTCGCTCTGCTTCTTCACGGCCTCGTCGTACGCGTCGGGTCCGGTGAACTTCTTGCCATCACCGGCCTCGTACAGCTTTCCGTACGCGGGGTCGTATTTCATGAAGACAACATCTGGCTCGCCGTTGTTGAACTGGGCGAAGGCCTTCTTGTCCCAGCCGGGCGGTTTGTCGGGATCGGACCACGGGATCCGGGAAACGGCGCGGAAGCCAGCCAGCGAGTAGGCGCGCGGCAGGCCCACATCGAAGGCGTCCAGGCGTCGGCCGCCCTGCTGTGTCGCCAGCATGAGTGCCGTCAGGGCCCAGCCCTTCAGCTCGGGATCCTGGTTGAACACCGAGACGATGTCATCGCCCTTCAGCGCGAAACCGGCCTTGCCGTTCGGCGTGGTGAAAAGGCGCATCTTGCCGTATTCCTCCGGGGAGTAGGCGTAGACGGCTTCGCCGCGCGGATGGGCCGCCTTGGCATCCAGGATCGCCTTGTGGAAGTCGGGTGCCGCCGTCGCGCTGGGCAGTTCGTAGATGTCCGGTGCGGTGACGCCGATCGCGCGGAGCGCGTTGCTCGTCGTCTTGGGCAGGCTGAACTGGTGGACGGGCGTGACTGCCCGTCCACCTACAGCAGGTTTAGCGCGCGTATCGTCGCCAAATCGTCTTTCGTAAACGAGGCCTCCAGGGCCGCGTCGAGCTTCGATTTCCCGGAGGACGCGGGCGGTGAGGAACTCCTGACGCTCGCTTTTTCCATAAGCGGGCCGAGTGCCTTCACCTTCGCCTTGAGCTGTTCCGGCGTCTCCTCCTCGTCCGGTATCACGGGCACCACTGATTGCGTCATCGTCAACTCCTTTCTCGCGCGCGAGCGCAGCCATCTCCTTGGCATAGTCCGTAGGCTCGGCTCGTTTAGCACGATACCCTAGTCGCTTATATAGTTCTTTTTCAGGATACCACCAGATCGCCTGGGCGTCGGCGGTGGTGAGGCCAGGAATGTCGGCTCTCGCCTTCTCCATCGCCTTCCTGAAGATGTGGCGCAGCTCCACGCGCCGGCCGCCGCTGCCGGGCTGGTCGTTGGTTGCCCCCTGCTCAAGGAGGCGCTTTGCCGCCTGCACGACATCAGGCTTGATCAGCTTGCCGCTGTCGTAGTCGGCGCGGTTTTTGATGTAGTCGCCCGTATGCCATCCGACGATGCGATGCGCGAACTCCATCAGAACGTCTTCGTTGGCCCTGACGTTCGCTGGCGTGAAGCCGTCTATGCCAAGCTCCTCCGCCTGCTCTGCCCGAGGCGCCAAGGCGAACCAGTCGATCTTTCGCCCGTCCTTGACGACCTTCTCGGTCTTGAGCGCATCGAGCAGGCGCTTTCGCTGCTTGGCGGCCAGCTCGGGGTCGCCCGGCATCAGGTCGCCCGATAGCCGCCCCATGCCGCGCATGAACCACATGTCCATGGTCAGCGGGTCGAAATTGCCGGTCAGGTTTTGGTAGAAGCCGTTGCCGATCTTGGGCCCGAAGATCGCCGAGCCGTAGACTTCCTGGTCTGACTTCTCGCCGCCGATGTCCCAGCCGGCGCGCTCCAGCTCCGCCACCTTGAACTTGGTGTTGAGGAAGCGCTCGACCTTCTCTGGCGAGTATTCCGCCATCAAGGCGTTGGCCTTGGCGAAGTTGCCACTCATCGATTTCGATGCCGTGCCCTGTCCGATGAGCGGGAACTTGCCGGTCTTCTTGTAGGCACTGTACTGCTTCTCGGCGAGCTTCAGGTTGGTGGCGACGTCCATGTTCTGGCTGGCGATCGCCATGGCCAGGAGGAACGGCACGCGCGCGGCTGGATCCGTTTCCAGCTCGGGATGCATGGTCGCGGCGATCTTCATCGCCTCCACCAGGGTGGACGAGTACCAGCCGCTGGCGCTACCCGAGGCGTTGTGCGCGGCGACGATCTCGGCGGCTATCGCGTCCGACATGATTTCGATCAGCTTCGGATTGCCGTAGTCACCGGCGGGGATCTTCAGCTTCGCCAGCAGCTTCTTCGCGCGTTCGTTCAGCTCGAACCCGACCTGGGACTTGGTGCGGGATCCAGGGGCGCGCTCCTTGACCTCGTCGCCGCGCAGGATGTCGATGTTGGAGAGGCGATGCGCGGCGGTCTTCGGAGCCGACCTGCCGGGGCGCTGCTGCACCGTCTCGCTCGTCTCTGCCTTCGCCGGCGCCCGCGCGCCAACCTCGCCGCTGTCGACACGACGGAACACCTGCTGCGGCGACACCAGTCCCAGCGCGTCGAGCCGGATGCCGAGCTGATCGAAGAACTGCGAGATGCGATCGAACACCTTGGCGATGAAGGTGCCGGGCTTCAGCTCGCCGCGCGAGAAGGCCTCCTTGGCCTTGGCGGTTGCCTCCTCGGCCCAGATGTCCTGCCGGCCAGGGTAGAGCTTCTCGACATCGAAACGCTGGATCCAGCTGGCCTTGTTCTCGAGTCCGGCCAGCTCTTTCTTCTCCGACGCATTCAGCTCGCCGCGTTCGCGGAGATCGGTCATGCGCGCCTGCTCGCGCTTATCCAGGCCTTTGCCCTCGGCCTTCTTCTGCAGGACGGACCACTCGTCCTTGCTGATGTAGCCGGCGCGCTTCAGGAAGTGGACGATCTCGTGGTTGAGTGTCGCCTGCCAGTCAGGCGAGTTCATGCTGATCGCCACCATATGGTCGATCAGGTTGCCGTCGAGCGCGGGCGTGTAGTAGGCGCCCATCACCTCCTCACGCTTGCCGTCGATCTCGGCGATCAGCTTGTCGGCCACCGTCAGGTCGACGCCCGGCGCGATCTTCTTGAGCAGCGCCAGCGCTTCCTTCTCGACCTGCTGGCGCTGCTCCTCGTACTCGGGCGTGCGCTCGTAGATCGCCTCCAGGTCGTGGGTCAGGCGTTCGCCGGCGCCGTCGGCCTCTTCGCCGGTGCGCTTGTAGAGCGGCACGCCCTCGCCGGAGATCGTCGCGGCCATCTCGGGCGGGATGTCGATGTAGTGATATTCCTCGCTCGGCGTGTACTTCGTCTTTAGCGCCTTCTCGGCCTCCTCGCGTGTCTTGAAGCGCTCGACGGTTTTCGCCGTGTCGTTATCGAAGATGCGGTACGTCGCGCCGGGGACGTCGTCGAGCTTGGCGCGCCCGAAAGAGGGCCCCACCACCCTGACCTCGTATCGCGGCCCCTCGCCTGGATTGCCATCTTCGTCTTCGCCGGCGCGCCCGCCGATTGGTCCCGCAGGCAGCGTCACGCGCTTGGCCTTGACGCCCCACTTCCGGCCGATGCGCTCCAGCTCGTTCTTCACCATCACGTCGTAGATCTGGCGCTTGCCGTCGCCCTTCATCTCCAGACCTTCGCCTTTGAGGGAGCGCTTCTCCGTCACAATCTGTGGCGTGTCATCCTGCGCCCTGCCGGGACGATACGTGCGGCTGGCCCCAGTGACGACCTCCCCCTCCTGCGCCTGGATCCGCCCGGCGATGTCCTTGCCGACAGCCTCGGTCAGCTCGGCCGGATGCACGGTCATCGTCACCGGCGTGCGGTCGTCGTGGTCGAGCGGGAAAGCCTCGATCTCGTACTTGCCGTCGGGCGCGACGTGGTAGCGCAGCTCCCTGATCTTGGTAGAGAGCTGGTTGCGCTCGTTCTGCGCGTCGCCAGTAGTCCAGGCGAAGCGCGTGAGACCCTTCTTGACCGCCTTTGCGAGCGCAGTCTTCAGGACCAGCGGCATCCAGTCCTTGAAGGGGGCATCGGGCAGAAGACCTGTTTGGCGACCGCCTGTATTGCCGGTCTCGTTCACCCGCGTCGCGGCTTCTTGCTTGGCGACGTACAGCGCGCGGCGTCGGTCGTCGTTCTCCTTCGACGGGTCGACTTCCCAGGCATCGGTTGCCGCCGCCCAGGCATCGGTCGCCGCTCTGTAGGCCGCTACCGCCTCTTCTCGTGCCTGCCTCTTCGCTTCGGTCTCGTACCCGAAATCGCGCGGCACCCTCTTCGCCGCCTCGGCGCGGTCCATGCCCTCGTCGCGCACGAGACGCGAGATTTCCTGCAGTCGCTTTGCCTGGGCATCCTGGTGGATGTCGGACTGGCCCTCCTGGAGTACGAAGTAGGCATTGCCGTCAGGGTCGAGACGCTGGTCGTAGCGCGCATGCGCGATCGGGTTCTTGACGCCGGGCCAGTGGGAGTGCCTGTACGAGGTGTCGCTTTTCTCGACGGCTTCGCGATGCTTCCTATCAGCCGTCTCTCGGATCAGGGTGGCATCTGACTTTTTCGCGTCCACGCCGTAGGTTGGTATCCGATAAAGCTCGGTGCCTGCCTCATCACGAACGGAGATGATGCTCGCCTCGTTGGCTGCCGCCTGGGCACGAACCGCTTCTCTGTAGTCGTCATACGCTGCGCTTCGATCCCGGTTCAGGTCATCTGGCACATCCAGGCCGTTATCCACGAGCTTGCGGATGCGCTTGTCCAGATCGTTGAGCAAGGTTTCCGCCACGGCGTATTTGCGATTGGCGATCTTCAGGCGATCCAGCGCGCCTTCCGCCGGGCGCCTCACTTCCCAGCGCTGTAGATCCTCGTCCGTGTATGGCGGGATCTCGCGCGGCTTCGTCATCTCAGGCGCGGTGATGATGAACTCTTCGTACGTGCCGGGCTCGCCGCCGCCGGGCGTGGTCTGCTGCTCATCGGGGCCGCGCGAGGGATCGTAGTGCCAGCGCGTGTCCGTGCTCTGCTCGGATCGGTCGAGCACCTCCAGCTTCACCGCCTTGCTGTCGAGGTGATCGATGATCGCGTCCTTGGTCAGCGGGATCTCGCGGGCGCTCTCCAGGAGCGACCAGATTTTCGCCTGCTCCAGCTCGGCCGGCTTCAGGCCCCCCTTGTTGATGCGCGAGCGCAGGAACTCCGCCCACTGCTTCGACGTCCCTTCCTCGAACGGAGCCTCGTCGAAGGTCTTCCTGAGCGCCGAGTGCGTGCCGGGCGGGGAGGGGTCGGCTCGTTTAAACATCGTCTCCCCCGGAGACGCCGGCGTCTCGGGGGTCGGGACGCGCATGTCCTGGGGGGCCTTCAGCGGCGGCAGCGTCGCGTCACTGGAGCCTGCTGTGTAAACGCCATGCACGCCGGTGCCGGTCAGGGTGCCGCCGATCGCCGCGTCACCCAGCTCGACGAGGTTCTCCCTGGTGAGGAGCGGGTCGCCGTAGGCCCCGGCCTTGGCCACCTGCCCGAGCGCGGTCTGGGCGGTCTCGGCGCCCGCCTCGCCGGTAAGGGCGCCCACCACTCCCTTGCCGCCGCCAGGGCCGAAATATCGGGCTGGGAGGCCAAAGCGCTCGGCGACCGAGCCCAGGGCCCCGGCGCCGAGCGCCCACGGTCCCATGGCATCGGGATCGCCCCGGCGGATGCCTTCGCTCATGCTCTCGCCGGTGCCCAGCGGCCATGCCGTCAGCGCAGCCGCGCCCCGGCCCAGGACAGCACCGGCGCCCAGGCCGAGGGCCAGGGACGGAACTGCGGAGCCCGCGAGGGCCTTCAGGTAGTCGGGGACGTCTGCAAGGCTCTCGATGCGCGACGCGGCGGGCACCCTGGGGGCCCAGGGGGCCTTCTCTTCCTCCAGGCGGGCATGGGCGGCCGTCCGCTCCGCTATGCCGGTCCTGGCGCTCTCCTGGGCCGCCTGGGCACGCTCGCGAAGACGTTTCCTGGTCTCAGGCCCGGCGCGGGCGTAGAGGCGGCTGGTGCCCGTTCCCTCGGCCACGGAGGGGGGCGTCTCGCCGGCATCGATCGCGTCATAGTCGGCCAGCTGCCGGTCGACGCCCTTAAGCTCTCTTCCGCGCAGCAGGACGGGCAGGCCGGTGGTCAGGCCCTGCTCCATGCTGATGAGGCTCGTGTTCAGGCCCTTGGTGAACTCGCCGACGGGTGCCGGGGCCTTCCTGGCACGGTCCAGGAGGGCCACGCCGGGGTCCGGCGGCAGGGGCGGCACCTCGGCCATGGGCGACTTCCAGGTGCCCGAATTGGCGAGGCTGAAGGAGCGGTCACGCTGAAGCCGTTCGGCGCGCTCGTCCTCGGTCTCCTCGATCGGCGCCGACAGGTCGTAGAGGGAGCGGGGACCGGTCACGGGCCTTCCTCGAGTGCGCGCAGCTTGTCCATGACGCGGCTCTCGACGGCTTGGCTGGCACCGACGGCGGTGATGCCGCCGGCGCCCGGCGCCGCTCGCCGCTCGGCGACGGATCCGGTGCGGTGGCCGGCGGCCTTGAACGCCATGCCCATCTTGTAGAGGTGCTTGACGCCGATCGTCGAGGCGAGACGCGCCGAGGCGTTCTCGCCCATGAAGGTGGCGTGGAACAGGTTCTGCGCGGCATTGGCCAGGGCAGGTGTCGTGTTCGAGAAGTTCTTGCCACCCTCGACCGGGATCGTGGTGCGCGCGGCGACGCGCTTGAACTGCTGCATCAGGCCCAGCTCCTCGGGCGAGAAGAGCGCCTTCATCGCGGCAGGATGATCGCGGAGCGTGTCGTCGAGGGCCTTGGCGAACTTGGCGCCAGAGAATGCGTGGCCGCCATCGGGACGGATCGGACCCTCGCCGGCACGCGCGAAGCGCAGCCACGCCTCCTCGCGGATGGCGTTCCACTCCTTGCTGCCGGCACCGAGCAGGCCCTTCAGGCGCACGATGTTCCGCGACACCTCGGGCCCGCCGAATAGCCGTGACGAGCCGAAGATGACGTTGCTCGCCACCTCGGGCGACACCGCCAGTGTCCCAGGCTCGGCGCCTCGCTTAGGCTTCACCAGGGCGCCGACGACGTTGTCCCCCTTGAACCGCCTCGCGTAGTCCTTGTGGGACTGGAGCGCGTTCTTGAACAGGTCGATGGTCTTCTCGTCGCCAAGCAGAAGACCCTGCGATAGCGCGTCGTCGAGCTTGGCGCGGATGGTCGACTTGATCTTGCCGAGGGCCATGGCCTCTTCGCCGCCGGCCTTCTGCGCGTTGGTGATGCGCTTGTCCATGTCGATGAGCTTCCTCACCGACTGCGTCGGCATCTCATAGTCGGGACCGGCATTCACCGGTACCGCCTCTGCCATGTCGTCCAGCTGCTTCAGGAAGCGAGACGTCGCCGGCAGGCCGAGGAGGTCGTGCTCCGCCTCGATCGTGGCACGCGCCGTGGTGCGGAGATCGTCCATGAGCGGACGCGCGATCTGGGCATCCGTGGAGCGAAGCGTCTCGTACGCGGCATCGACGCCCTGCTTCTCGGCTGCCCGCATCGCCTCCAGTCGCTTCTGCACCATCGGCCCCGCCTCGCCGGTCTGCGCCAGCTGCGTCGGGCCCTTGGCGACAGTGCCCTGGATCGCGGGCAGGTTCTGGTGCAGCGCCTGATTGGTCGCGTCCCGCGCATCACGGATCGTCGAGCCGGCAACTTCGCCGTAGGCCCCCTTGCCGGCAAGATCCTCGAACATCTGGTCCGAGGGATTGCCGGTGACGATGCCCCGTGTCTGCGGCACGGGTACCGGGAGGGTCTGCGCCTCGGCCAAGCGCGCGGCCTGCGCCGGGTCCGTCGCCTTGTCGGCCATGGCGGCGAAGCGACGCGCGAACTCGTCGGTGACCGTCGCCGGATCGATGCCGGCATCCTTCAGGGCCTGCAGTCCGTGGGGCGTCAGCCTGCCCGTCTTCAGGTCGACCACCTCCTTGCGCGTGATCGCACGTGCAAGCGGAGAGAGCGCGGGCGACAGCATCTCGCCGCCGGCGCCGACCGCTGCATATGTCAGTGCGCCAGGAAGGTCGATCGGCTGTTTCGATCCGGCATCGCGAGAGGCGACGTCCTGGACGATGCTTCCGGTTCCGGCGCCGCCGCCCGTGCCAGCGAAACGACCAAGGGGACCGAGGGTCTTGCCGACGACGGCGCCTGCACGCATGGCCGGCGCCAGGAAAGCCGCCTCGGTCGCGAGATCAGGGATGTCCCGCCACGACGCCCCCGGCTTGTTGATGTAGCCTTCCTTGCCGTCTGGTCCGGTGACGACGGGGTTGCCGTATGCATCCACGCGAGACTTGGCCTCGGGGTGCGCCTGCTTGTAGATGTCGAGCTTGCCCTCGGGCGTGCGCGCGAACGAGGTGCGGCCAGTGATGGTGCCGAAGTTGGGGATGAACTCGTCGGGGATCTCGTCAAGGCCTTCCTCCCGCCGGCCTTCCCCGGTGATCAGGCTCTTGCCGTAGTCGTAGATCTTGCCAGGAAGGTCGGCGATCGTCTCGCGCACCGGGCGCGCGGGCTTGGCCCGCCCGCTGTTCTCGGGGACAAGATCTCCCGGCGAGATCTCGATCGCGCCCGGTACCGTGGGCGTGACGATGTCTTCCGGCTCGATCGCGACCGCCCCTTCCACGAGATCCTCGGCCATGGGCTAGACCTTCGGGGCTGGAATGAACTGCTTTCCGTCGGGCGACACCCACCCGACACCCAGCGTGCGATGCGTCTGCGACTTCCAGTTTTCCGCATCGGGAGGCGGCTCGACGAACAGCCGGTTGGCGTCGGACCATTCGGCCAGCTCGGCATGGAACGTCGCGTCGAGCGCGCCGTGCTTTCTCACATAGTCCCAGGCTCGCTTCGCCACGGCCTTCGTCCGTGCATTGACCGCCTTGGTGTAGTCGATGATCAGCTTTCGGCCAGCCGGCGTGATGGACAGGCCGGGAACCATCGACTGCAGGAAATTCCGGTCCTGATCCGACAGTGCGCCCGGCATGCCGGCGCCGCCGGCAGGATTGCGAAGCTGGAGAGCCATGTCGGCGGCGAGCGCTCGCGCGGCTTCCTCCTTGCCGACGGTGTCGGGGATGCCCATCGCGGTGATGAACTCGCGCCCAGCCTCGCCAAACAGGCCCGTGATCGCCTTCTTCACCTCGAGCCCGGTCTCGGCGAACTTGCCCGTCTCGACATCCTTCAGGAGCGAAGCGAGACGGTCGTTGTTGAAGTCGCTTTTCCGCGCGGCAGTTTCCGCGTCGCGGATGTCCGCGATCCCCTTGGCCAGGATCGTGCCGGTTTCTTTCTGTCCCGCCTTCTGTGCGGGCGTCAGCTTCGGCTGCCCGGCGGGAACAGGAAGCGTCGGAAGCGTCGGAAGCGTCGGCAGCGGCGACAAGGTCGGGGCCAAGGCCGGCGGCGGCATAGGCGCGGCAGGCGCCGCCGGGTTCGGCTGCAGAACGGTGCCGACCTGCGTCGGCCCCTGCTGGCGCGGCAGCGTCGGCGGAGGAGCCGGGGCCACCGGCGGCATTGGCGGACGCGCGGAGACAGGCCCTGGAGCCGGTGGGGGCAGCGGAGCCGGTCCCTGCATGGGCGCGGGCATCGGAGCCGGCGCGGCGGCGGGCGCAGGAGATAGCGGCCCGCTTGGCGCGGAAGGTGCCACGGACGCCGCCGCGACACCGGCATCGAAAATCGATTTCGCCCGCTGCGTCGTCATTTCCCGGATCTGCTCCGGGGTGTAGTTGACCCCGGAAACTTCCTGCTGAAGCTTCACCTCCTGCTGGGCGCGCACCTGCGCGTTGTTCCAGATGGCGGTTCGTTGCGCGGGCGACAGTCCGGCACCCCCGGCACCCGCTCCCGGCCGACGATTGGATGGGAGAAGGCCCGCCTCGATCGCGGCCTTGACCCCCTCCGTATCGTCAGGGTCGATGCCGAGCGTACGCAGGCGACGCTCGAACTCCGAGCCCTTCAGGTCGCTCTTGAACTCGACGTATTGCTGGCGCTGATCGGGGATCCTCAGGTCAAGACCGAGCAGCTCCGCTTCGGCGGCCATCGCTGGCGGCGCGGCGCCTGACCGTTTAAACGCGTTGAAGGCCTTCTGGCCATCGGCGGTCTTCAGGTCGAACCCCAGGGATCGTGCCAGGGTGACTTCCGGCGAGACAGGCCCGCGCCGTGCAACCTCGATCCCGCTCATCGTCGAGAGAGCGTTCCAGTCTTCCTTGCGCCGGCCGGCTTCCGATCCGACGCCGGCGAGGCCCGCCTCCCCCAGCGCGCCCAGCGGAGACGGATTGCGCGACGCCATCATGGCGAAGCCGGCCGTGGTGAACGGGTTGTCCCAGCTCGGCCGCTTCGGGATGCCGTACGAGTTCGCGACCTCAGGCGCAGCGGGCGGCGAAATGAAATCCTTCACCCGCTTGACCGCATCACTGAGGGGCCCAACCATCGACGAGCTGTTCGCCTTCTTCCCTGGCGCAGTCTTCTCGTCGATCATGCTCTGCCACTCTGGCGTCGAGAGCGGGCTCTGGCCGAGCGCCACGGCCGGGACGACACCCATGCTGGACAAGGCGCCCGTCTCTTCCTCGTCATCGCGAAGAGGCTTCGGTTCCGGCAGGGGTTCTACGGTGCGCGGCGCGATCGTCGGCGCGATCGTCGGCGCGCTTGCGGTCTCCAGGAGCTTCCGCGCCTCGTCTTCCATGCCGGGATCGGTAAAGCCGGGGATGCCCGCCGCATAGCGCCTCAGGTCGTCCTCGGGCGTGTCGTCGAGAAGTCCCAGGACGCCTCGGCCGCCCTGAGCGAAGCGCTTTGGCGTCCTGCCGCCATCCTTGTAGCCACGAAACATTCCATAACCGGCGAGCGCTGCACCGCCAAGCTGCGACCAGATGCTCGGGCCGGGCGACGTCTGCGTGGTCGTCATCGGCATGGGCGTGCCTTGCATGATGCTGCCGAGCCGCGCGAGCTGGTCCCAGTTGAAGTTGGTCTGGCCGAGGTTCTGCTGCTGCTGCTGGTTCCCCGTCGCCATCAGCGAGCTGGCATCCTGCAGCGACTGCTGCTGTTGCTGCTGGCCGAGCGCGCCGTACTGCTGGCCGACGGCGAGCAGTCCCGCTCGATCGGCATTGGTTCCGGCCTGGGCGAGGCTGCCGAGGTTCGACTGGGCCGCGCCGACAGCAAGGTTCTTGTTGATGTTCGACTGCGTTCCAGCCAGGGCCATGTTGCCGAGGTTCGACTGGGCCGCGCCGACAGCAAGGTTCTTGTTGATGTCGGCCTGGGTGGCGTTGAGGCCGAGCGTTCCGGCCTGCAGCGCGCGAGCGGCATCGCTGTCGGCGAGCCCGCCGGCAACCCCGGCGAGCTGTGCCTGTCGCGCGAGGTCCGTCTGCGCTGCACCGAGCGCCCCCTGGTACCCGGACTGCAGCACGTTGCCCTGCGCCCCCAGCAGGCTGTCTTGCGTGTCACGGATTGCGCGATTGGTGAAGTCGGCCGACCTGTCGGAGCCGAACATGCCGGCACCGATGAAGGTGTTGTTGACGGCGGGAAGAAGGTTCTCGCTCAGGTTTCGACCAGCGAGCACGCCGAGACGATCGGTCACCGCCGCGTTATACGGGTTCATGTAGTTGCCGACCGTCGTATTCGCACCGACGCCCGCAGCGTCGATATAGGGCCTCGCCGTATCGAGCGCCCCCGTCTCCATGCTCTTCGACAGGTAGGGAGAGATGTTGTTGACTGCGTGGATGTTTCCGGCAGCGTTGGCCCAGTTTCCGGCGGCATCCATGTACGGGGACATCGCGGTCAGCCCATTCTCACGGCCGGCGGCGTTGGCCCAGTTTCCGGCGGCATCCATGTACGGCGCCGAGGCGGCCATCGAAGAAAGCGCGCCCGCCTGCCCGGTCGCCGTCAGTGCGTTGTTCATCGCCGGCTGCCATGCGCCCTGGGCGTTGCGCACGCCCTGCATCGAAGACAGCTGGTCAGTGGTGAAGCCGCGCGTCGACGTCGCCCCGGCAGGAAGCCCCATCGCCGTCAGCTGTGCCGGCGTCATGCCGCCCGTATTGGCCCACGGTGCCGTACTCTCGGTGAGGCCCCGACTGACAAGGGCCTGCGCGCCAGGAAGTGCCCATTCCGGCAGGGTGCTGGACGACGTTGCTGTCTGGGTTCCTGCGCCGCACATGCCTTACACTCCCGTGGCGTACATGCCGCCGATGCACTTGAGGCCGAGGCGCTGCAGCAGCGCCCCGAGACGATCGACGTCCGTACCGGTGCTGACCCCGAAGAAAAGCGGCATGTGCGCACGCTTGGCGAGGTCGATCAGGTGCCGGATCAGGGTAATGCCAATCCGGCTCTGGCGCCACTCCGGCATAACGTAAACGAACTGCTGCTGCAGGATCACGTCGTCGGTGAAGGGGTAGGTATGCACGTCGGCGGCGATCGCGCCGACCAGGACGCCACCCTCTTCTGCCACCAGGACGCGTCCGCGCGACACTAGATCACGGAAGTACACCAGGGCCTTTTCCTCGTTCACGGTAAAAATGGTGAAGATGCTCTCTTCCCTGAACCGGTGAAAAAGCGCCATGCCGGACTCGAGATCTGCGAGTGTTGCCACGCGTATCACTTCTTCGGGCCCGGCAGCTTGGCTAGATGCTTGGAGTAGTGCTTGCGAAGCTCCTTCACCATCTTGTCGAGGGCGTCTGGGCCGCCCGCTCTTTTCTGATCGGCCGGCGAGACATAGAACTCGCCCGCCGATACCCGAGCCCTGACCGGGCCGCCCGTAACCGTGTCATGCTTGACCAGGGGGCTTTGCGTGAAGTAGTGCGCGAGACTGAGGGCCCCTGCTTCGCTGTTTCCGTCACCGAGCCCAGAGACGATGTCGGCCGGGATCACGTAGGAGTTCTCCGGTAGCTCCGCGTCGACGAGGTCGGCGCGGCCAGGGGTGCCGCCCGCGAAGAGGCCAGACGGCGGCCCCTCCTCGCCGGCGCCTGGAACAGCTCCGCCGGCGGCGTACGCGAGCGGACGTCCCTGAAGGTCCGTTCTCACGCCGTCGTGCCGGATCATGATCTGCTCGTAGTCCCCGGTGCCTGGGATGTACCGCGTGCTTGGCGTGGGCGCCGCCGTCGAAGGTGTGGGCGTCGTCGTCGGCGCACCTCCCTCCGTCTCGCTCGCGCTCGCGCCACGATTGTCCGGGTTGTTGTTGGTGCCGCCAGGGCCTACCCCGTGCGAGTGGCCTCGCGCATCGATCTGCGGCGTCCCGGTCGAGAGAAGATCCTGCAGCTGGGCTGGCGTCAGATCTCGCTGGGCATTGCTCAGGGCCGCCCCTTCAAGCGCGTTGATGGCTGGGCCCGCCATCAGCCCGAGCGGCCCTCCGACGAAACCACTGGCGATCGTACCGAGCGCCTTGTCTTTCTCCATGAAAGAGTTGGCGTAATCAGCGAGCCCGCTGAAAGGCCCGCGTGATCCCGTGGTACTCGGCGACGCCATACGATCGATGACGGCTTGGCTCTCGCGTCCGCTCACGCCACCACCGGTGCGGTCGCCGAAGCCTCCCTCGGCGATGCCTCTGTCGTTCTGGTCGGCCGCCGGACCTTCGCTTTCGGCGGCGCCGCCCGAGGCGTACAGGCGAAGGATGGAAAGCGGGCCCAGGTCGTTCGTCGTCATGTGCCCCTCTCGTATGCCCGCCAGAACGCCATGGCCCAGGCCATAGGATCGGTATACCCGTCAGGCGGCGGGATGGCGAGACCGGAGAGCTGTGAGCTGCAGACCACGTATCGCGCCCAGTCCTTCCAGCCGTCTGGCGATGTGAGCTGCGGCACCGTCGGCGCGAACTGTTCGCGCAGGATGTCGGCCCATCGCGCGAAATTGATATTGATCGGGATCGGGATGCTGCTCACGTGTGGCCATCCCCGATGCCGAGAAGGCCCATCGTATTGCCCATCTCGTAAAAACCTCCGACAGCATTGCTCTCGAACCGGAGGCGCATCTGCCGGCGCTGCTCGCGCACGTACTTCACGAAGGTCTCGAAATTATCCGCGTCGAACTCGGCCGGGTCGAAGACGTAGCTGCGGTTGGTGATGTCGGGAGACATCGCGTAAGCGCGGCCGATCGGCGTGATCGTCAGTGCCTTGGTCAGGTTGAAGTCCGGCTCGATGCGATCGATGGTCAGCTGCTTGTCCATCGGTGCCGCGACCTGCATGCTGTCATCCATCAGGGACCAGTTAGACGTGTCGAAGTACGAGCGGATCGCGGTGACCGACGACCCGACAACTTCGTCCGTTCCGATCTCGTGCTGCCACAGCCGGTACTGGTTGAGGAAGCCGTCCATCTGGAAGGCCTCCGACGACGTCGAGGTGCTGCCCTGGAAGGCACCGCTGCCCCCGCTTCCGGTCGCTCCCTGGAAAGCCTGGGCTGATCCTGCGCGCACGCTCTCCACGCCAGCCATGAGAGGAAATCGGTTGTGCTGTGAGAATGTCGCCGCCGACCGGCCTCCGTTTGGAAGCTCAGTGTCGTACCACGTCTTCTCGCGCACATTGAAGATGGCTGCGTGGCTGCACTCGGTGTTCGGATACCGAGGATACGCGAAGCCGATCTCGCCGAAGCGCGGCGTCTTGAAGGCGAACGACTTCTCGTGATACGGCCAGTTCATGCCGTCGAAGAACCAGTTGAGGTTCATGTCGTTCGGCAGTTCCTGCACCACGCCGTTGTACATCAGGAAGCGATCGAGACCGGCCCAGTAGTAGACGCCGTCATACTCGATCACGATGTTCGGGGACAGGATGCTGGTGTCGGAGCTGACCGTGTCGAAGGCGAAGATCGCCGTACCTCCGACGAAGTTTCCGCGCACCACACTGTCGAGCGTCCAGAAAAGAACCGCCGGCGAGTTGCTGGCGCCTCCTCGTGACACCATCCCGAAGATGACCTTGCTGGCACTGATGCGCCCGCCGTTCGGTCCTCCGCCCCCTTGAGCGGTGGAGAAGTTGGTCGGCGTATTGGGCGCCGACCACGTGACGTAGCCGAAGGCGTCATAGACGAAGAGATACGGCGGCACGAAGCAGACGCCGCCGGCGGTGCCTGTGGGGACATCCGTTCCGGTCAGCTGCGTGAGCGGCGACGAGCCAAGGATGTCGCCGTACCAGATGTTCTGACGAGACGTCGAAGCGAGATCGCCAAGTATCGGTGTCGCCACGCCGATGATCGCCGTGTTGGTGCCGGCGGAGTTGTACATCGCCGTCAGCGACCAGGAGTTATTGGCGTCAGACACGAAGCCGACAGGCGTGCGCGCGACGGGATCTCCCGTCGCAATGCCGTTCACGTCGAGCTGCACCACCTCGATGCCACCATACCATCCGTTGTGGACGTAGGTGACCATGTTCGCGGAGTAGACGTTGAGGCCGCGAGAGATGCCGGTGAGCTTCGACGTGCTCGCCTTGTAGCCGCCCATCTTGCGCGGCTTGCCGCGCTGAAAGCGGCACCAGAGGCCGTCCGTGTAGTTGCGGCCCTCGTACAGCGTACCGTCGCGCTTGATCCCTGGCTGCGAGAGCAGCTTGAACGGAAACTGGGTGACGGGAGGGGGCATCAGAAGGAAAGCGCCGTCGCCTGCATCGCCGCGAGATTGGCCGAGGCCGGGCTCGACCACGCGCCGCTGCCGTCCCAGTAGGTGCTCGCGCTTGCGTTCGTTCCACTGTTCAGGCGGGCGACCGGGATGTTGTTGGAGGCGTCAGTCAGGGGTACGCCATTGACCAGGAGGCCGCTGGCAGCCATGCGGAAGACTTCCGCGCCGGAGGCCGCGAAGGCCATGGAGATCGTCGACGGGAAGTAGAGGCCCGTCGTCGCCGTCCCGGTGAGGAAAATCGATGGCGTCCCAACAAGACCAGCGGCGTAGCTTGTCGGCGCGATCGCCGTTGTGCTGACGCCGGCATACATGTTCGTGCCGTCGCTCCAGAACACTTGCGACGTCGCAGGCGCGAGAATGACGCCAGGATCTCCGCCGGTGACTGCAATGGTGACGGAGAATGCGCCTGTCGTGGTGTTCTGGATGAACCAACGCCCGACGATCGCCGGAAACTCGACGCGTCGATCGCCGGTCAAGAGACCGGAAAGAGGGATGAGCGAGTAGCCCGCCTGCGTCGAGGTGAGCGGCCCGTAGGTGCCCGTGCCTGCGATGTTGAGCGCAAGGTAGGTGATGCTCGAGGAAACATTCCGGCTGAAGGATGATGTCCACCACGCCGCCCCATCGCAGCCAAACACGATTGCCTCGCCTGGAGCCAGGGCCCAGGTGGCGACGCCGTTGAACAGCTCCAGCGCGACGGGCGTGATCGTCAGCGTGCCGGTACCGGCGTTGTACACGCCCTCGTAGAAGTTGTTGCCTGCCGTTGCCACGGCCTGGAGGCTCATGGTTCCCGCACCGCCCGTGTAAATATTCAGGTAGGCGCGATCGGTATTGGCGGACGTCCAGGATGTCGTTCGCGTGACGCAAGGCATCGCCGTAGCGAGCTGGGAAGCGGAGTAGGCGAAGAGCCCTGGGCCAGCGGCAGCGATAGGCGAGAAGGACGCCGCCGTCGCGCCGAAAGCGAAGAACCGCCACGTGCCCGATGCCGACCCGGTCCCCGCGAGATAGGTGTAGCTCTGTATGCCGGCGGTAAGCGTGCCGACAGAAACTCCGGTCGACGTCTTTAGCGTGATATTGACGGAGCCGATGTTGTTGAAGAGCAGCGCACTGCCCGGCGTCACCTGGGTGGCGTCAGGCAGGAAGATGGACAGGCCGGCGGTGACGGTCTGGACGTCGATGATGGGCGCGGTTCGGTTGCCCGTTGTCGTCTCGAGCGGCCACACCATCGTCAGATCGGCGGTGAGCGTATAGCTCTGATACGCCGTCTGCGACGGGCCGATGTTGGAGTTAGGCGGAAAGACGAGAGAGAAGCCGGTCATGTTTCTATTCCCTCGTCGACTCTGATCTGTCCATGAGCTTGCGCTGGTCTTCCATCAGCAATGTCGATGCTGCCTTGCCGTACATCTGCTGCCACGTGCCGATGCGCTCGTCGTTCTTCAGGAACGGGGTGGCTTGCAGCAGCGTACCGAAAAGGATGAGGTCGGGCGCATACTTCGTCAGCCAGTTGGTGCCATTGGAGGCATCGAGCGGCGCGAGGATCTCGTAGTAGCCCATCTCGAACGGATACGCGAGAGCTGGCGAAGGGGCCACCAGCCAGTTGAAGGGTCCGTAGTCACCGTAGTATTTCGGCTCACCGAGAACGGTCGGATCCGGCCAGTAGTCGCGCATGTACGGAAGGGACTTGGGCCACAGCGTCTTCCGCGTGTTGTAGCCCGTGCCAGTGCCCATGCTCCAGAAGAACGTCTCGCGCCAGCGATCGGGCTTCTGCAGAACAGAGCCCGCCGCCGAGGCGATGAACGTGCTGGTCACGTAGACCTCGAACCCTTGCGGCTTGATCGTGCGGGCGATGTCTTTTTCCGCCATGGCGATCAGGTGCGGGATCTGGTCATAGACCGTGGGATCCGTCGGGTAGCCACGCGCAATGTACGCCTGCACGTCGGCGACCAGCGACGTGTAGGTCATCACGTACGGCATGGCTCAGGCGCTCCTGGTCCTGTGTCTCCGCTAGTCGCCCTGGTACAGGTTGGCGATTGCCGCCTTCACGCCGGCGACATCCAGGGCAGCGAGGATGGCCGTCACGCTGTCGGCGACAGCGGCTCCGGTTCCACTCCCGCCGGTACGGATGAGCGGGTTCGCGGCGGCGTCCTCGATCTTGTTGGAGTTGTAGCCGCCCGTGTTCAGGATGCTCTGCATCGGGATCTCGGCGGCGCGCATCTCGGCGATCGCATCGACGAGCTTCCTCGCAGCCGAAGACAGCTTGGCGTTCACAGCGAAGGACGGGTTGAGGTAGACGGTCATGTGAGCAGCTCCTTATCATTCAGAAGGGCGATGGCTTTCAGGCCTTCGCCGGCGTTGAACAATTCCTTGGCGGTGCGCCGCACGCGCACGTCGGTGTCGATCTTGGCCTGCGCCGCCACCACGAGGGGAAGCGTCGTCGGATCGGCCTCGGCGGCGTACGTCGCGGTCACCGTCTTCGGACCAGCGTTGACCGTGTAAACAGGATCGGCGTAACGCTGGCCGGGCAGGAGCATCACGCGCATCTCGACCACGCGCCAGTAGCCCTTGCCGACGAGCGAACTGCCGAAGTTGGGCGCGGTCCAGGATAGGTCGGCGATGCTTCCAGGTCCGTCCTGCGCGAGACCAACGAACGCCTGCGGCAGCGGCGCGGGATCCGTCTCCCGGATGCCGGTGGTGATGTCGACGCGGCAGTATAGAGGCATATCTATGCGCTCCCGCTGTGACGAACATGGGATAGGGGCGTGAGGAAAGAGCGCATCACGCCGCCAGAAGGATCGTGACGACGCCGTAACCGCCGCGAAGACCGGCGGCGCCGCCGGGTCCGCCCGCACCGCCGCCGCCGCCATCGCCGCCGTTGCCGGCTCCTGCTCCGCCTCCGCCCTGCGTGCCGACCGTCGCGGGAGGAACAAGAAAGACGCCAGCCGTCGTATCAGGAACGCCGCCAAGCGTGGTCCCGGCCGCATCAGCCCCGCCTTTTTGAGCGACGCCGCCGCCGCCGCCGGGCTGGGTACCCGTGCTGCCCGACCCACCGCCGCCGCCGCCGAACCCGGACCCGCTGCCACCCGCGCCGCCACCCGCAGCTACTCCCGCGCCGCCGGTTCCT
>SXGQ01467649.1_pt1 | contig 34095 bp, 44 predicted proteins | sample 3178371 | NCBI WGS metagenome assembly SXGQ01 (sample SAMN11356859, study PRJNA531348) | freshwater metagenome | isolation source: freshwater sample F1-20 | place: China: Fuxian Lake, Yuxi | collected 2017-12-25 | reverse complement strand
AACCCACCCATATAGATATGGTTCTGACCGCCAGCGAAACCAACGAAACGAAACCCTGTGTTCGCATGAGTGAACAGCGCAGCACCAGGGCCCCCACTCGAAGTGAAGTTGTATGCCTTGTTATCTTCCGAAGCCATCAAACGGCCTTTCACATAACGCAAATTAGTGAAAGTATGCGAACCGGTAATGTATGAACTGAACGCATCAGAACTTGTAGTCACGTTGTAGATGCTGTGACCTGCGAACGCAACAAACACGTTGAACCCGTCTGTTGCCATACCGCCAACGTTGCCAGCAGGTTCACCTGTGCAATCCGTGAACGTAGATAAATTGCTTGTATATTTTACGCTTCCACCAGTACCGACATACAGGCGTGTGCCGACAGTCAAAGCTTGCAAAGTTGCGGCAGCATCAGCCAACACCTGTGTCGTATCTTTCAACAAAGAACATTCGCCTTTATCCCAAACATACACACCTTTAGAAGTGTTGAAACGGTACGCTTCAGCGTCAGCGGTATCAGCATATTTTTGACCGGCACCATAATGCCAAGATGACTGTGAGCGTCGCCACAAACCTTGCGGGTTGATCGCAGACTCACCAGGTTCAGCCGACTGGTCAACCGAATCACGGACACGCGCATCGTACTGTCGTTGAAACGAACCTGCTTTCAAATCGATCAGATACGGTCTGCCGTTGATAGCGACAGGGAAAACGTTTGGTACAAGCGTCGTCGCACCAGTACCCGAATAGAACCCGGGCGCAGGAGTGTATGCGGTGGTAAAATTTATTAAGTAAGCCGACATAGGCTACTTCCTGAAAACTAATGGATACTGCTGTTTAAGTCGTGCTGCTTCTGCAATAATGCGTTCACGACGCAATCTTTGGATATTTGTCAAAGAATCCCGCGTAGAGCCAGCAGGTACTTCATCAGATCTGCGTGTGTCGCCTTGAGATTCGATAAAGTTTCGTTTGATTTCACGACCATTCATCATTCGTAAAATAACACCCATCTCCAAAATATCCTCACAAGACTGAGGCACAAAGCAAGCCGACTGCAAGTCTGATGACTCGGTGCTGGCACGAGTGAATTCACGTTTCGTAACAACTCGTAGAGTGCCAGCCATAACAGGTTCGTCAAAAACAATAGCGAAACCCGACGCAAAATCTGCCGTAGGTAAATTGCGCTGCAACCTGACGTTGCGAATTATCGGGAAGTCGTCAGCCAAAAACCGCAACCTGACGTCTAGCAAATCGATAATACCCGTAGCCGATGTAATGTTAATTTGACGGTCAGACCCGTTGTAACTAATGTCTTGGGCAACAACCCTGAACAGGCCGTTCACCGTAGAACTTAAATCGTCAATGTCGGCGTTTAGTGCATCCAACATTTGTTGCCGTGGGAACCGAGGGTTTACTGTGGCAAGCACACCGCTAGTGTGTGCCGCCGCAGTAGTACCGTCATAACCTCGTTCAACTGTCAAAGTTTTTGTTGCTGTGGTGGACTCCCACACATACATCAACTCTGATTCGATCTCAATAACTGAACCTTCGCGGAACCCACCAAGATCATAGGACAGCACAATAGAAGTGTCTGCCGAAGTAACCGTTACCGCTAACTTATTTCGTTCCTCAACGGTTCCCGATAGAAGTTGGCGACTGGCTCTAGTGAGTACCGCACCAGCAGTTGACATCTGTTAGTATTTTTTGGCTTTCTTCATCGGTTTCCCCGATTTTTTTGCTTCCTTTTTAGCGTCGGCTTTACCCTTCGCTGTGTATGGAAACTTCTTTTTTCCTACCATTGGCATAGTTTTGCTCCGTTCTGTTTAGTTAATTAATATACCACAAGGGCTATTAGCCAACAATGTTGGTTTTGTCGGGCAAGATACCTGTTGCTACTTGCCAGTTTTCTTCGGCGCGTTTCTCAACCTTGGCAGCGCCATCGATGCTTTTGGGTTGTTGACCATCTAGGCGCAATCGATGATAGGCGTCAAGGTCTTTATCCAACACCCGTTCTTTCTCAATGATCCTTTTAGACTCAGGCTTGCGAGTAGGCATAGCTTCAGCCGAAACATTAAAATGCGCAATTTTGCACCCAAAACAATCCTCAACATCCAAGTTCGGATGCACCCTTTGATGAAGCATATTAGTAACTTATGCCGCCGCCATCAAAATAAGCAGCTCCGTCGGTGAAGCCTTGGCTAAAGGCACGAATTGTCGTATCAAAACCACCGATTGAAATTGAGCCAAAATCAAGATCGTCAAGAGATATGTTTGCATCTTTGGTCCCGTCGCCACCATTTGCTAAAGAAATCAAACGCAACACACCATTGAACTCTTTGCCTGTAGTACCGGCAATAATGTTTAAAGCAGACAGCAACTCTTTACCTGTGGTACCAGCCAAAACATTTGCGGCACGCTGCGCCTCTAGGCCATCGGTGCCAACAAGACGATTAATTTCTCTTTGAAAACTCATGTTATATAACCACCAGACCCTGCTGCGGTCAAAGACGCAGCCTCAGCACTAGACACAGTATGCACATGACCACCATGGTAAGTAACAGCAATCGTAGTTGAATCACCGGGCTGATCTTCGGTGTAGCTGTTATTGGTTAATTTATAAACGTTGCGCCCACGTTCTCCAGGGTGTAAATACCTGAACAGACGATGTTCTACCGAAGTTTCAAATGGGTCAGCCCAACGCACCAATTCGTCGGTAGGTGGAGTAAACGTTGGCATAAAACAAATCCTAACACAAAAGTAGGGCCAAGCAGAAGGGGGAACTGCCTGACCCTACATTTTGTAAACTTACTTCGACTAGCGAGTGTTATACACCGCCAAGTGAAGACGACGAGTTGATTACTCGGATAGCTGCCTGACGGAAAATTCCGTAGCCACCCAACCAGTACCAACCAACCGGATTGAAACGCATCAACGAATCAACTACTGGACCACGCACGACTTTTGGATATGCTCCGTTGCCGTCTGTGATCGAGTGAGCCTTCGCCAATGATTGACGACCCATGATGATTGTTGAGTACAGGTCAACTGTGCTGCTTGCACCACCAGTCAAATCCAATGGAGCGCGTGGAGTCTCAATGAAACGAACGGCTTCAAACGCACCAATTTCGCCATTGTAGATTGGCCCAATGTTGTTGTAATTGTGTGGATCGCGCCACGAAGCTGCACCGGTTTCACGGCGAAGATCGTACGACACGTCTGGGTGGATGAAAGCCATGTACATTCCATTGAATGTCTGGGCTTTTGCACCACGCAACTGCGCAGTAACGATACGAATATCGTTGGCTTCGATGATGTCTTCTGCTGCAACTGTGGCGTTGCTTGATGGGGTTGTTGCACCGCCACCACCGTAAACAACGTTTGATGCGGCCTTCAAAACGTTAGCAACAATAGTATCGATTGACGATCCTGCGTTGTAGCCAATGAGGTTTGCCGCAACAGCATCAACGTCAAGGAACGAAGTTCCACGAAGTTTGGCTGTGGTGTTTACTGTGTTGCCGTACTCTGCGAGAGTTACGGATACTTGACTGTCAGCCATTGTTGTTGGCGTGAGGTCAACCGTTTCGCTGAGTGTTGAGGTTGCATCAGCAAGTTCCGAGAAAATCGTGAACGTGACTGAAGAACCAGGCATTGATTGAGCGACAGGCTGTACGTCTGCTGCTGCGTCAAAAAGCATTTCTGATCGGAGTGCGAAATACGCAATCTGATCAAACGCTTGCTGATCAACTGATAATGAACTTGCTTGTGTAATTGCCATGACCTTGAGGTCTTTCTCCCCAAAGACATGCTTTGAGGCTAGTTATGTTGTGCTGCTTGATTCGCTTGAGCCAGTATTTGCATAACTTCGTCTTGATTCTTGGCGTTTTGGATTTTGGTATTCCAGTCCACAGGTCCGTCGCTTTGCTCGCTGGCGCGGGACGCTCTTTGTACCCGGTTCCAAGCATTTTGTTCTGCTTGTATTTCGGCTTTCGGTTGCGTAACACCAATGAGATTTGCTTCTTGTGCGGCTTGGCGGATTGCGTCTGCTGTCATTTCGCCGTCATAGGCCTTAACGAAGTAGCGTGAAACCGGAGCGTTCAAATCAACGCCCGCCTCCACAAATGCCAACTTGCGTTGTGCTTCTGTAGCTTCTAACAGTTTGGCTTCCAGTTCTTTGTTCTTGGCTTCAAGATTCCGAAGCTGTGCTCGTACTGGATTCCGTTCTACCTGGTCCTTAACGTCTTCTTCAAACTCCATGTTTGCATCTGACATGACCCACTCCTTCTGCCCACACCCTGGTCGGAGGGACCAGAATGGCTGCAAATCTCACCCTTGTTACACATTGAAATCGGGGGGCTCCAATGGTTATCCCGTTTGGGATAATGAAACTATAACACACCCCTTGGCTAAAATTGGTTATTTAACCAGCTTCGCCCAAACCGGTTTCAACGGTGCCTGAAGTTGCGCCAGTTGTTCTAGCAAACGACCCGCCGCCAAGAAACGGTGACTTGCGAGTTTCCCTACGTTGTGCAATTTTTTTCTGCGATTCAACGTCGTAACCAAACGCAGAACCAACTTTTTCCTCTTGGGTCAAAGCGGTTTCGCCAGCCATTTCGTCATAAAGCCCTTGCTGTTCGCCAAGGATTTTAAACGCGGCTAACGCCTGTGATTCGGTATACCCACGGTCTACTAGTTCTTCTGCTGTTAATTTGCTTAATTGTGTTTTGGCTTGTTCTTTGCCTCTAGCGGAAATAACAGCGGCAGTAGCTTGTTTTTCCAGAACGGGCGCTGTTTTGCCTGGGTCTAAAAAGTACTGAGCCAATTGGGCTGGAGTAACTTTGTATAGTTCTTGCATTTGACGAAGAACTTCGGGATCGGCCTCTGCAACCATTCTGTAGCCAAAGTTGATTCTTCGTTGTAGTTCGGCGTTTGAGACATCGCCTTCGATTAAGGCTTGGAAATCGGTTGCTTGATCATAGAGCGTTGAATCCAAACCGTTTGCTCTTAGGGTTTCCCTGTATTGGTTTTCTAGCGCAACATAGGTCAATGGTTTGAGTTCCGGCAAGCCCTTTAATTTGCGGGCCGCATTTGCCGCAAACCGTGATTGAAACTCTGGGGTATCCCTTAGGTTGAACAAAATGGCGTCGCCATCCAAGATGCCTTTGGCAATTAAATCGCGGACATTGCCGGTCAAACTACTTAAACCAAGTTCGTTAAGCAACGATTTTAATTGTGCAAAAGCGTCTTCAGAAAACGTCGAGGTGTTATCATTACCACTATCGTCATCACCACCACCAACAGGAGCGCTTGAATAAGCATCTACTGATCCACGCTCTGCAAGATTGCGATCTTTGCCTTGTTGAATAAGAGTGTTGATAGCGTTCTGTCTTTGTTCTAGAGTGCCCTTACCTACTCCAGTATTAGATACAAGTTCATTAATATAGGTTTCGTCACCGTAGTAACCGCGTGCTTGATAAACAAGATTTGGATCTAAGGTTTTTGGGGTTTCTGGGGTTTCTTCGCCGCCTTCTGCGTCAGCAAACATCATTGACATTATCTAGCCTTTCCAAAAGCTTCTTCCAAGCCCATAATGATTGAATCAACCTCATTCTTGGCCTGTTGTGTTTTGCCATAACCATACTTTGGATCGCTTTTTATTTTATATAAAAATTGACTTCCAGAGACACCCATACCCTTGTCGTCAACCATACTCAAAATGTCCATAAACAAAGGATTGTCCATAGTGATTGAGTTTGGGTTTAACTCGAGTGTCTTGGCTGCAAGTTCTTTGTATGGCTCGAAAATATCCTCGAGGGTAAAACCTTTATCAATCAACGGTGCATAGTGTTGATACATAATCTTGGCTGCGTTCTTGGCTTTGGTTTCAAGAAGCTCTGGGGTGTACAAAACGCCGTTGTATTTTTCGCCAGTCAAACTTGATTGGATCATTGCATCAATGTTTTTAGGTTGATAACCATACGCCCTTAATGCTCGTTTGATTGCGCTTGCTTCTTCGGTTGTTGGTAAATCGGCTTTGTCGGCTCGTTTGCCAACCAAAGAATAGGCAAAATATTTTTGTTGTGTTGCGTCGGCTTTATTGCGCAGGGTGTATAAAGCAAGGTCGCTTGCTTCTTGGTCGGTTAATTGAAGCGTACTGTAGGCAGCCATGACTCGTTTACGTTCATCAGCGAGCAAAGCCTCTTGCTGGTTCTTGGGGATTAAATCCCACTCACGATGTTTTGGTAATACGTTTTGATAAAACTTTGTTGCTTGGACTTTGTTGGTCCAGGCTGTTTTCCCAGCCTCGCTTATGAAATCATATTTGTCTGGGTTTTGGGCGGCATCCAAAAACAGGTCAATAAGGTCGTCGCCAAAGGTGGCCCGTGCTTCCGCCTCTCCTGCGCCACCATCAACAAGCGGAGCAAACTGTGGAAACTGGGTTTTGAATATTGTTCTCCAATCTTCGGAGCTGCCGCCTAAATATTTTTGTTCCCATTCAGCCGTAAGCTTCTTGCGATTCGCAGCAGTATCTTTTAATTTTCTTACTTTGAGCTGTTCTTCTATGTATTGTTCTTTTGTCATTATGCCCCCAACGCTTGAAATGCTAATCTCATGGCGTTACCCAAACCGTAGGACGCAGCCTGGGCTGGGTTTGATTTAGGTATTTGTTGTTCCAAAATTGTTGCAGATCTTGGGGCATCTGTACCGCTGGCAAATGCGCTTCGTTGGGTTGCCACCGTGCTTTCAAGCGCCTGTTTAAGTTTTGCTTTTGATAATTTTTCGCCAGTAAGCGCCAACGATATTTCGCTGGCGTACGCAATCATTTCAGCTTCTGAATCTGGTCTAAATCTTGGGCCACCAGCGGAGCCGATAGTGGACATTTGTGCTAGTTGCGGAGCTACTGCTTGCCAGGTTTGAAACTTTTGATTTGAGAAATTTAAAAATCTTGCCATTGCTATTTCGTCTTCTGGTCCAAAACCTTGGTTGTTTAAAGCTATGTTGCTAACATCTGTATTGCCGTAAAACCCGGTTCTTTTTAATTCTTTTAAAAGCGCCAATGTTTGACCTTCGGCGCGATTCAATAACATCAATTCGTTTCTTGCATCTACGCCAGCGGGATCTTCTGCGTCGTATTTTCTGCGAGCCAATCGTCCGAACTCGTCAGTTAATGCAGAACCCTTGTAGTAAGCTGGGCCGCGACCTCGAGCTGGCACGAATTTATTGGGGTTAAGTTCTTTGGCGCCGCTTGGGGCAACGCGTATAAGTCCTGGTTCTAAATACTCAACGGTTGTTAAATCTGGTGGTTGATTGCCAACCATCGGCGCAAAACCAAGAACTGGTCGCCATTGATATATGCCTTCGTTGGCTGTAGCAATTTGCGTGTCGACAAAATCATCAACTGCTTTTTGCTCTCGTTCTACAACTTGTTCTTCGGTGAACGATTTTGGTGCATCAAAATCTGTTCCAATTTTAGCCAAACCTTGCCAATCGCTTGGCTTCGGTTTTGTGCCAATAAATCGAGAGCCCAATGGACCCGTACCTTCTGGCGCGAATGTGTTTTGTTTATACCAAGCCCCTATATCAGACCACCAACCGCCAGAGTAATCAGCTTCTCTGGCTTTTTTTGCACGCACCGCAGCCAGCGCAGCAATGTTTTTTTGCACTTCTTCTGGAGTAAGACCGAATTTAGTCAAACCCCTATCGTCGACAGTAAGATCTAAGCCAAGATTTGGATCATCTGACATTATTCTTCAACCTCCGAAACTAATAAACGAGTCCAAATTCTATCAAATTCAGGATTTTGAAAGGCAAGACTTTCCCCAAATGAATAGAGTTGTGCCCTAAACGGAGTGGCTTTTTTGGACTGCAAACTCTTGCCGCCAGCATTTGCCAGGGCCTGATCGTGGGCGTTTAGATAAAGAATGATTGACTGTGTAACCGGGTTGTCAATCAACCGTTCGTCCTGCACCATTCTTCTGAGGGTGATTAAATCGTTCTTTAATTCATTGACTTTAAACTCAACGTTTACTGGGAAACCAGGAAGTTGTTCATTCAAATAAATGCGATAGTCCTTGAGCTTTTGGGTTTGTTCTTCTGTTGGGAACGCCCCAAATTGACGTCTAGCGGCTCGATATTTGGTTGCTCCTAAACGATTTTGAGCCGTATCTATCAATTCTTGGTCGCTCAAAGCCACGCGCAATCCAGCTCTTTTTTGTCGATCCCAAACGGTGAATTCAAAATCAGAACCCTTTGGCGCAAAATAAGTTGCAAGGTCTGGGTATTCATCCAAAAGATCTTTGTTGGTTCGTGCCCAGGCGTCAAATTCAATAGAGGTTTCAAGACCCTTTTGGGTGGCTTTTGTTTTTGAGCTTGCGTACAGCATGAGTTCGTCACCATACAAATCAAGGAATCTTGGGATTGCGCTATCGTAATCTTCTTCTTGAAACATCTGAAGTTGCTTGGTCAATTCGCTTACATAAACATCGCCATCCTTGGCTGAAACTTTGAACTCCAAAGTTCCGGCTGTTGGGCCGGTAAATTGACTTACTGCTCGCATGACCGTCAATATGCGGGCTCTTGATTTGGCGTCGGCTTTCAAACGAATCAAATCGTCTGAATTGTTTAAGTTGTAACTAGGGTTTGTAGACAAAGCTCTTAAGGTTTCAATATATGTTTGCCCATAAACACCTGTAAGATCTTCCGTGTTTTGGTCCATTGCGGAAAGAATTTTGCCGAAATAACCAGGCATCGGGTTTGCTGTTTGAAGAAAACTTTTTTTACCATATGGGGTAAGTAGTTCTCTAAATTTGTCGTAATCTGGAACGTCTGGAATCAATTGATTTGCGGCGAACTGACCCCACGGCCCAAGAGCTGGATAGAAACCAATACCGCCAGACAGTCTTTGCACCGGCCCAGCCAATGGTGCGTTGATACCGGTGAACAATTTTGTCAGCCCACCAGAAAGCGGGAACGTAAACATTAATTGATTGGTTTGTGGATCTCTAAAAAATATACCTCGTCCGTCTTGATCTGGGTCTGCGTTAGTAAGACCGGTATAAACTCTTTGCGATGCGCGAGCAACTTGTATGTTGTGGGTTCGAGAAAAACTCAACCAGGTTCCCATAACATCCATCCAGGCTCCAGCAAATGGCGAAACAACACGCATTGCGTCACCAAAATTGTTTCGATTTGTTGCGTCGTAAAGCAATTCCTGGGTGTCTGACAAACCTTTAAACCGACTGAAATCGTCGAGTTCTTCTACCGTGAGTGTCCCTCTTGCGTTTGTTCTGGTGGGAAGTGATTCAATTTTTTTAGCTATTCCAAAATTTCTTTTAATACCAGGCATCCCGATCCAACTGTCCTCGCCAAGATATTGGGCTATGGTTTTGCCTTCTTCTTTTGCCTTGCTTAAAACATCGTCGTAAAGTTTTACGCCTTCTTCAAACGAAAGTTGATCAATATTTTCGCCAATTGTTTTGTAGTAGTAAGTGCGAAAGGTTGGTGATTTTTCTAGGGTTCTTACCGACACGTCGTTTAGCACATTAAAAAACCAACTAACCGCTCTTGTGTTCATTGCATCTAATTCTGGTTTTTTAATTGTTGACCAAGAAATTTGTTCTCTTGTAATTTTTTCTGGCAAACCTTTGGCACCGGTTGTCGGATCAAAAATCGGTGCTCGTTCAATGAGGCGCCGTGCATCTCTGTCGCCTGTTTTGCCTCGTTTTCCCCCTCGACTCAACGCGGGGTTTTTTGAAACTGGAACAAAGGTAGCAATTTTGGTTCCGTCTGGGGCTTCGGAAATGTTGTTGATTACGCCTTCGATTGATTTGCCGTCTTCGTTGACAATGGTTTTAATATCTCCAATTTGTAATTCTGTTTGATTTTTTGCTAACGAAAACTCTGAAACTGGTTTGTTTAATGTTCCCTTGAAATAAGGCACTCTGTCATGTGCAAACATAAACAAAATCTCATCAAGCATTCCGGTGTTGTTTTTTACATTTGGCAAAACAATTGTTTTTAAATGGTTGCGCATTTGGACTTGATATGCAGCCGGGTCGGTTTTGCGCAACTGTCGCAGGTTTACCGGGAATGCTTTAAGCAGGTTGCCATTATCCCAATAGTTGATGCCGTCGTTGTAAAGAGCCTGCAACCTGCGAAAAGCCGGGCTTCTAACGTCTTTGAGATATTCCATCATTTCGTCAATTATTTTTTCGTCGTCCATGCCGGCGGACAAACCCCTTGCCGCGATGCTTTGCAATGGATCTGCAATGGTTTTTTGTCCCGCCTGCACAATGCCGTCTGTGTGGTACTGCGTGGGGTAGGTGCTTGGTCCGGAGTTTCTGCTTACAACCGGAAACGAACCAGTTTCTACGCCTTTGGAATAACTGTCCGAAGCTGTCCAACCAACCCTGTCGGCAGCATATGAAAGATTTTGACGCAGCTGATCGTAAACCCTTTTTTTGTGTTCTGCGTCTACGTTTCCTGCTCGATATGCGTAGCCTTCCGAACCCTGAATAACTTCTTCTTCTCCGCCCCCTGCCAAACCTTTTTTGAATCCAAGCCCTGTTATGTCAGCGCCCCTGATGTCTTTACCATATTTTGAACCTATTACCAAATTGATGTAATCAAACGGGTGAGACAAATTGTTGATGCCACCAAAAGCCATACGCATTTGTGCGTCAAATCCATTGCGCAAAATGTAACCAAAGGTTGCAAGGTTTAGGGGTTTCCAAATATCGTTTTGCAATCTTTCGATATAATTTAAAAGAAGTCTTTGATTGCCACTAATAACTACGTCTTCATATTGTTCTTCATTTGCTTTTTTGATGTCGTATAGTTCATCAATTCTTTCATCCGCAGCAAGTCTCGCCGGACCCTCGAGCGCCTCAAGATCCATTAATTCATCATCGGCTGCTTGCCAAGCTTCTTCGTCAAGAATCCTCGTTAAATTAACTTTCTTTTTATTAGAAGTCAAAGCTAATTTACTAACAAGAGCAACACCTTTTTCATCTTTTGGCATTAATTTGTTTATCAAACGATTTCGCGTTAAACGTCGCAGTTTGCGAACATCTGGCAAAACTTGTACTCGGTTCAACATTTCCACTAGTTGCATTGGCTGGGCGAATTCAAGATCCGCACCATAATGACCCAATCCTTCAAGCCAAGCATTAAAAACATCGGGGGGTAATTGTTGACGATGCATTTCGACCATCATTGCAAGATGCCCGTTGTCGGTCCCCATACCAGATCTAGTGATCATGTAATTTCTTATTCTGTCAATATGGTCCGATGCCATAAAAATAACATCTTTAATGATTGGTTCGGTGATGCCGTTGCTTTTTAGAGTAAGAGCAACCAGTTCGTTAAATGAGGTTAATGAATTTTTTCTATCTACTGCACTTCCTCCGCCCTGTGTAAAAGCTTTTATTGCGCCCATTTTTGCAGGAACACCATCTTTGGCGGGCGTTCCATCTAGCCAGAGTTTGATTTCTGCCTCTGGAACCCCTCCGCTTCGCATTGTATTGACGGCGTTTTTGACCGCTTCTGCGCTTTGTATTTCGTCGCCGTCTACGATAATGCTTTGTTTTGGCAATTGAGTAAAGTATTTAGATTTTCTAATACCTTGAATAAAAGGGCTTCTAACAACCCTGTAGGTGCGTTTACCAAAAGTGCCAATGTTTGCCGACAAAGCATTTTCTCCATAAGTCCAACCATAAGTCAATGCGGAAATAACTTTTTCTTCTGTATTTGCATCGGCAAGCCGAACAGCTATGTCGTTGGAAATTTTGTATCTAAAAATTTCATCTTGGATAGTTGCGGCGCTAGTTTCGTCTTTTAATAAAGTCACCAAACGTTGCGCAGATGGATTTTTGCGCATCCAATCAACAAATTTTTCACCCCGTACGGTTGCCCCAGTAATTTCTTTTACTAAACCCGCATCTCCGTGCGCTGTGTCAGCAAAGGCTTTTCTTACCGAAACCGCATCTTCTGAACTCAAAAGAGGAACTATGCCCCTGATACCACCGCCGGCTTTATAGCCTTCGGTAAAAGCCAATCCTGATCTAACTGCACCAACCCCGCCAGCAACTGCTTTTACCGTTTTTGTAACATATTTTGTTGGATCTGGTGATGTCATCAAAACAATTGCGTCTATGATTCCGGACGCATAATTGTAAGCTTGAGAGCCTTCTTGAAAGACTGTTCCCGCGGAACCTCGGCCCAAAGTAAATGCGGCACCAGCTTCTGTGGTACCCCGAAACAATCGAGCGCGTTTGGCTTGTTCTTGCCGAACGCGTTCTGACATTAAGTAACCCGTACCAATATCTACGCCTTCGTTTCTTGCATCCAACAACGTCGCAATCGAAGTACTGTTCCACAATCCACCAAGGTCATAACTGCTTTGGCCCAGAACCATTGACGAAACGTTTTGAATAGTTTCTGGAATTATGTCCAAAGCCGCAACACCCCAACGAGTTACTGGTCTGATTCCTGGAGCCACGGCACCATACGCACCCGAAACCAACTGTCCTGCTGCCCCGGTGCTTTCTGACAAAACAAATCTTGCTGGGCCTGGAACAACTTTGTTGTAAGCCGCTTTGGCTGTTTTGGCAGCAAAACCAATTCCGCTATACGCCCAACGAACAGGTGCCCACAATTGTCCTGTTTTGGCGACTCTTTCTTCATAGGTGTCAATTTGTCTTTGCCCTGCAAATTGACCTACTCTGTCAATTGCTTCAGTTGATGCATTGGCTTTAGCCAAAGTCATCATTGTTTCTGGCGTAAGCCATGGCGCTCTTAAATTAATTTCTTCTAACTTTGCCGCGATCATTGGCGATTGAGCCGCACCGCTGTATGGAATTGTTTTAAAAGCTGGAAGTAATGTGTCGTTTTGGTATTGAATATCTTCCGGGGCAAAAGTCCTAAACGGATCTGTCATGGCTAATTTCCGCCATAACGGGAAACCAAATCAAAAAGATCGTCGGTTGGATAAAACTGCAAAATTTGTTTGATTTCTTCAAGGGCGTTATCTCTTGGAAGCCCCAATGGGATACCTGCACCAGCAGCCGTAACTCCAGGGCCTACGTCAAGACCAGCCGTAATTGGTTCGTTTGGATCTTCTGTTGGACGCAAAAATGCACCAGGGTTTTTGAGTTTAGGTTTCTCAACTGCTAGCCCGGGTGTGCCCGTAGGTGATGGTCCCATTGGCACCAAAGATTGACTAGCTAGCTGTTGTGCTGCTTTTCCATATGTTTGATTTCTTGCCGCAGATTTAGCGACATTTGCTTTTACTGTGTTGTAATCCGCCACTTATCCTCCTAATTGAGCCAACAATGAATCCAGCGATGGTTGTCCACCCCCAGCCACTTGGGCTTCACCTCCCATACCCGGCATTGCTAAACCTGGCATTGTTTCCGGAGAACCCATCGGCATCATCGATGCTTGACGATCTTGTGCGCGTTGCTGTGTTCTTCTGACTGCCTCATACAGCGTAACATCTAATTCGATTACCTGTTTGGTTAGATATGCAAGATCATCTGGTTGATACGGGCCGTTGGGGTCCGCTGCTTGTGCTTGTATGGACGAAAGCAAAGCTGCTTCGACGCCTTCTGAAACAATCCGGTCATGCTCTAAATCTGGATCGGTAATCAATGGGTCGGCTTCGCGGGCAGATTCTTTGCTCATCATGCCGGTGCCAAGACGTTGACCCAAACCAATAATCAAACTGTTTACATCCGAACCAGCAGCCGAATAGGTAACATAATGAAAGTCTGTTTCCCAAATTTTGTTTGGCACATAACTTTCTTGAGTCACTCCAGCGCGTGAAGGAATAAAAAAGGTTTTTTGAAAATCTCCAAAATATGATTTTTCAATAGCAATAGCTGTTTTGTCTTCTTCAAACAAAGCCGTTTCAAAAATTGCTTGAGCTTCTTGTACTCGGAAGTCAACTGTTGCCGAAAGAACGTTTTCGCCACGTCGACCCGTGCGGATGTTGGAAGCTGATTCGCCACCGAACTCTGCTGGTATTGCGCTCTCTAAACGTTCTTGTCGCTCAAGTCGGTCCAACGCTTCGTATGTTTTGTACCCAGGGTTCAAGTCTTTACTTACGATATCTCCACCTTTGACAACACCAAGGACGCCTTGCTTGGAGTTTGCCAATTGCAAGATCTCTGGGTTTTCGCCAGTTCGCGCAACCAAGTATTCTTCGGGGAAGATGCCGCGCTCAATGGCAATTTCTGTCAATGCTTGCAGTCGTGCGCGGGTGTAGTACATGCCCAAGCTTCCATCAAATTGTCCGCGTGGTTTATCAAGCGTTATGCGATTTGCAACGATGGCAAGTGGTCTTCCTGTTCTGTTTGGTATGACTTCTAAGGTAAGAGAATCAATACCTGCTCGTTCTGCCGAACTTAAACCAGGATCATTTTCTGCGCCGACAACAACAAGTTGCAATGAGTCGGAATCAACATATTCAATCATTGTGTATTTTGAATCAGCATCAACCCTGCCCATTCGCAAGGTTCCAAGAACCGCTTCGCCGTAATTGGCAATTAAGTAATTGGCAGTAGCTCTAAATGTAAAAATACAATCTTCTGGAAGCATGTCGTCTGGGTCGTCAACCGGCGCAGCAAAAGTATCAAGAGGGTTGCGAACGGTCCATCTTGGGGTGAGTGTGCGAAAGTCTGGTTTAAGTACAACCGCAGATGACGAATAAGCAAGAAGATGTCGTGCTCGTCTGCGCATCTTCATTGGCATTTTGTTTTGATCCCAAATAGACAGCATCGCTTTGCGACGAGTATCAGCATAACTTTTTGCTCGCTCCGAGCCTTCTTTGACGGGTGGAAAAAACGGCGAAGGCATCGTTGACGCCACACGCATTGACATTTGATCCAAACCCTGTACTAAAAGGTTTGCGATGTTTGATTTCGCGTTTCGATCTAATTCGTTTAAAGGAACAACAATGTCGCCGTTTGCAAGCGAACGCACCCTACGCATTTGATCATGCAAAGGACCTTTTGCAATACGGCGTTGGTTGTATAACTCTACGATTTCTTCGGTAGTTCGCATGTGCTATGGCTTTAAATTAAATTTTTTCCAGGCGTACAATGCGTCGACGTATTCTTCCATTGCGTCACTCCTGGCCCATTTGTTTCTGTCTTCTTTGCTTAAACCACGTGGCATTGTAGGTTGAGTAGGCATTGGATCTCCAGGTTTGGGGTCTTTATAGGACCCAGATATTCGAGTGCCAAGTTGGTCGTAAACGCTTCCTGGTTTACCAGCAACAACCGTTGTTGGTGTGGTTGATTTAGGAACAGTTGTGGAAGGAGATTTAGTGGCCTTTGGTGCTGTTGTGGTTGGAGACTTAGGAGTTGTTGTGGCTGAAGCCTTAGGCGCAGTTGTAGTTGGAGCCTTGGGCGCAGTTGTAGTTGGAGCCTTGGGCGCAGTTGTAGTTGGAGCCTTGGGCGCAGTTGTGGTTGGAGCTTTAGGCGCAGTTGTAGCCGGAGCTTTAGGTTCTTTAGGAGCTTTAGGTTCTTTAGGAGCTTTAGGTTCTTTAGGAGCTTTAGGAGCTTTAGAGGCCGCAGCAGCATCTTCTGGGAAAAAATCAATTCTTTTACCAGGGTAGCCGGTTTTCGGAGGCCTACCAGCAAAAGCAGGACCCGTTGCGCCGCTAATTATATCTTTAACGTATGCAGAATCTCCTGGATAAGTACGTGGCTCTGATCGAACTGGGTAATTTTTTGGTCCACCCAAATTGCCTTGCAATGCTTGAACCGAACTTTCAGCCCTAACTCCACCAGGGGTTGTATGCCCCATCAAACCTTGTTGAGAACCAAATTGTTGGTTTTGTAATCTTGTAAGATCTTTTTGATAAACTTTATTTTCAATTCGCAATGATGTTTGATTGGTTGGGCCAACTGTTAATTTGCCAGCTCTCCCTCCTTTTGTCATTGCCAAAACCGTAACTCCAACTTCCGCAACGCCAAGAAGGGTTCTTGGTATCCCACCAAAATAATTTCCTTTTTGAATTTCTTTTACTCCTTTAAAAATGCCACCTATTCCTAATGGAAGTGTTGTAAAATCAAAAGGATTATCGGTTTTTGGAGCAGTAGGAATTAAAGCTGATGAACTGGCATTACTAGGAGGCACGGTCCCACCAGCGATTGTGCCAGGTACTCTAGGAACAGTCGTAGAAGTACTAGACCTAGGAACGGTCGTGGAAGTACTAGGTTTGGGAACGGTTGTGGGTGTAGTAGATCCAGTAACGGTAGTTTTTGGTTTTACACCAACATAACCAGGGACATATCCAGGGTTTACAACTCTGCTTGGTGAAGTTGAACCTGTTGTGGTTGTCGAACCCGTTGTTGAAGTCTTGGTTGGTCTTAGTGATTTTTTGAGCTCAAGACGTTCTGATGCGGTTCCGCTTGGCAAGACGGTTTGGGCAATTTTTGTGCGACCTTCTTTGGTTTCTGTTAATTTATTAAAACGTTGGCGTAGTTTGGCTTTTTGTTCTGGCGTAGCTTCTCCGCCAAGTGCTTTAAGCCTTGCCTGTACAAACTTTTTTCGCGCATCTTGTTTAGCCATAACCCGTTATCGTATCATATCGGTATTGGCAAACCAGGAAGGTCTCCAACGTTTGGGTGGGGACATCAACGGACTCAGTTTTGGCATGTGTAGTTCGGCAAACCAATGCGCCATAACCAGGTCGGTCCCGTTTTTTTTGTTACGAGTCCAGGAAGTCATTTCGTCAATAAGGGCCAAGGTTTTCCAGTTCTCGATCATGGTTGGCAACCGTATTTGCCCTGTGCGCCACAACGGTGGCAACAGCGCTTCAACACCTAAGTTTTCGTCCAGCTTGTTCCTGTGGGTTGTGTGAGGCACAACGTTTACCGAATGAAACGCTTGCCATTTGCGCACGAAGTCGTGGGCCAAAAGAAATCGCTGTGCGGCGTTGACCTCAACGATCCAATGGGTGATTGGGTAACCAGCGCTTAAAGAGCGGTTTTGCCATTCGTCCATGATGCCCGAGTAGACACCGCTGCCCGTGTCGTATCCCAACAATTCTTCTGCGCTGAGTTTGCACCGTTCAACATCGATCAAATAACGCAGGTTGGTTGACGGTTGATAGATCCACCATTGAATTGCCCAGAACTGCGTGGGCGAAGGGTCAACCGAAGCAACCGAAATAAGTGGGCCTTCTAAACCCCACGGCACATAACCGGGCTGTCTGTTTTTGTCAACACAGCCTGGATACATCACACCGTCGGCACCCATACCACCAGTAGCCCAAACTCTTTCAATTAAATAATTACCAGCATCCAAGTTTTCTTGTTGATACACAACTGCGAATTTGCTCGGATTCGAGTGCCTGATATATGAAAGATCTTTCCAGGTCAAACGATATGGCTCGAGCAATGGTCCGTTGGGCCACGGTGCGGAGTCTTGCCTGCGCGAAACAGGCCCTGTGTCGAGTTCTTCGTAATAGGCCTTGTAGACCATGTGCTCATATTTAGCTGACTTGATTGGTTCCGAATCTGGTTGATGGCGAATGTCCGTGCCATCGTATTCTTCCACGTCTTCGTATGTAACTTTTGACAAACAATGCGCGTATAGATCTCCTGGTCCAAGTCTTTGACCGATAACAGCAAGAACGCCACCCGGGTCTACGCGAGCCTCAGCCATCGAATCCCATCGTTCTATTAACTTGTCTCGGGCCATAGATTCTTTTGCGTTCTCTGGTGACGCAACGTCGTCGAACAAACACAGATCGGCACGATGACCAATAAACTCTGATTCAATACCGTAAGCAGAAACTGTTGGTTCTTTGTTGTCCAGGCCGGCGCCACCAAGTTGTTCAACCACAAATTCTTCGGCACGCCACAAAGCGCCTACGTTGTTTGGTTTGAATCTGCCAAAGTCAAGAGCAAGACAAGCTTCGGCATTTAACGCCAACCCTCGTTTGACCAACTCTGGATCTGGTTGCAAAGGCACGGTGCGCTCAAGGGTTTCTCGAATACGACGGCTGTACATCTTTGCCAACGTTTGCGAGATTGAGCCAATCATCACGCGGATTGACCTGTTGCGCACGATACACCACACAGCCACATCATGAAACAACGTGGACTTACCCGCGCCCGGGGGGCAGTTAAGAACCAAAAATTCTTTGTCCTTGGAATCAAGTTTGGCGACGATCTTGTACGCAGCGTCTACTTGCCACGGTGAAGGTACGCGGCCCAGATAAACCCTGCGAAAGTAATCAAAGTCTTTCAAGGCTCTGGCTGCACGTTCGTTCACTCGCGATGCTGGAAGAACCGGCGGCATGTCTTTCATCTGGTTCAGGTCGCGTGCAATCGCGTTGCCGCCAGAACCTTTGCCTGTTTCTAATTTAATTTGATCCAGCTCGACCTGGGTTTGTTTGGTTTTAGCCATCCACTTTGTAGCCGTAGCGTAGGAGATGCCAGCCATTCTTGCTGCTTCTTTGTAGTTTATTCCTGATTGAACTGCCTGCCAATAAATGGCGCGGTCTTCCGGTTGTATTACCCTTCGCCCTTTTGCCACGGTTATTTTTTTCTAGATCTTTGCGGAGATAAAAAATTTGCTCTAGACCTAAGTCTTTCCGCTTCGTTCATCATTCTGATTTGTTCAATTTTGGTAAACATTTCATCTTGTTCGTTCATTTTAAAAAATTTGCTATAATAAGAAGGATGGTTCATTTGTTGAACTGTTCGCTCCAAGGCTGCTGCTTGACCAGCATAATAATCTGATTGTTCTTGAGTGGTCCAGCTTGTGTTCTTGCCTACTTTTGGTTGTTTCATGTAAGGCGCTTTCGTTTTTGCATACGCAAGACCGGCTATGCCAACACCAACAGCCGTAGTCCAACCCATCAACGGATCAAACCCACCGCGAGCTTCGCCGGCATAACCGCCGCCACCCGCATCTGGAGTTTGTTCGTTGAGTTTAGGTTTGCGTTTTGTCACCTATTCCACTCCTTGACTTCTAGATCCACCGCCTCGGCCTTTTGGTTTTTTGGGTTTTGGTTTGCGCGGAGTTTTAGGAGTTTTTCCAGGAGGAACTTGATCCCGAGGAATACCTGGTGTTATTTGTCTAGGTCGTGTTGGGAGAGGGATGTACGGATCTGGAAAATCATACGGAGCATTTGGTGTAATTATTATTTGTGAAGGGGGAGTTATGCGTGGAGGAGTTTTACCTGGGGGAATGCCTGGTGTTACTTGTAAACCTCGTTGTGGTGGTTTTCGTTTAGGTGTTGGACGAGGAACATACGGATCTGGAAAATCGTAATAAGGGTAGGGAGATAAACTTCCTCCAGGCGGAGCACCAATGATTGTGTCGGGACGATTGGTCCCAATGCTGCCGGGTATGACACCACCACCGACGATGCTTGCAACACCGCCGCCACTATCAATCTCTGACTGGTTTGCCGATCCTGATTTTTTGCGTCGTTTAGTAGCCACGGATTTTTTGTCCAAAATATTTGTATTTGAAATCTGTCAACTGCTGTTTGATTAAAGCTTTTTGTTGTGCTTCTTTTGCTTTTTTAAGTTTTTCTACTCCGGTATACCCAAGATTCATGTTCATGATATTTTTATAGTAGTTGATAGTTGATGGACCCAATTTTGCGCCGTCACCTCGGTCATAGTATGACAGTTCTGAGTTCTTGGTAGTTCCTCTTGGGTATTCATGGGGATGATTTAAGCCCATGGTGTGTCCAAACTCGTGTTGGATTGTGCTTGCAGAATCCATTTGGTTATAACCCATTCCCATATTTGTATTAAGAGTCATTGTTTTTTGGAGCGCACCCGCTTTCGTAACTCGATTTTCTCCACCTGGAGCTTTTAACACTTTTTTAGGTCTAGGCGTTAAGCTGCCAGTGCTCATATAAACCCAACCAGCAGCATTGTTCTTTGTATATTCCCCTTCAATGTTTACTCGTGTCGTAAGCGGAGAACCTTGATTAAAAACAGGAGACTTGCCAACAACAATAGGTTTGTTAAAATATTTTGAAGTAGCTTCTGCCCATATCCGCGTACCCTCACCTATCTCCCGAAGATTTATCCGTAGTTGATCCGAAATCCCAAGTGACGGGCCTCGACTTCGGTCTTTAGAATCTGGGTCGTTGCCAACTTTGTCGTAAGGATCTTTGTACAATGGATTGACAAATACTGATTTTGTATTTAAAAAATCTTGGACCGAACCAATAGAGCCAGGTATCATACCGCCAGAAATATTTCCCGCTTTGTTTATTTTTGGTTTAGTAGAATCAAATTTAAACCCATCATCATCCCAATTAACTGGGTAATCGGTATAACCAGCTTTTTGAAACGGAAGGTTTTTAATAAATTGAGGCTCTGGTAATCGAGCTTGTGTTTGTAACATTCCGGGCAACTGGTTGTTGAAACCATAATCTCGTATTTCTTTGTAAAAACCTGTTTGGTTTGACAAGTTCTTAGGTACTTTGCCTTTTTGGAATACGGGCAATTTGCCAGACGGATCTGTGGGGAATGTCGCACTACCGTAATTCCCGCTCAACATACCAGAGGTGACATACCTACTGTTTTGGGGTGGCGTGGTTTTGCCGGCAACGTAAATGTTTGGTCCAGGATTGCCGCCAAGCAATGGAGAATAAACACCGCTTCCGGAATCCGAATGCTTAGGTCTTTGTTTAGCTTTAGCCATAATCGTATGTTACAGTAGCACACGTTGGTAGGTGCCCGTTGAGCATGGTTGGGTTTGTTCCGGGGTTCTCGCGCCTACCAACTTTAAAAGTTTGAATTTTTAAAATGATCTGATATGGTGTACGCACAATCGAGAAACGCATGGCTGTACACCTTTTGCAAGGTGCGGGGCATAGAACACCTGGGAACAGGGGTAGATGTTCTATTTAGTAGAACAAGCAGCGAGTTGAACGACAAATCAACAATCATGGTGTCGGCTAAAAATATTGGCTACGGCGACCAGTTCTTAGGAACGAACTGTGGGGGGAGCTAATTGGTTGCCTTGAAGAAGGCGGATGCTTTGGCTATGGCTTCTGCCCCCGCTCGATTTACGCAAATAGAGAGGTGGGGTTATTAATATATACACCGGCGGGTGGCTCGGCAGACCCCGGGTTTTGGGGTACGCAAAAAAGCCCACCCTTGCGGGTGGGCTCTTTCGCTGACGCTGGGGAGAGCGTCAGTGCTGTACGAGTTCGCCTCGCCAAGTTGTGAGTGCTACGCCTTCAGGGGTGTGGGTGTAGGCACTCTCCAACTGCTCCACCAAGACGAATGGAGCGCAACCGCCCTTCGCTTTGGAGACCATCACGACCCTGCCGACTTCGGCCTGACCGTTGATCTGACCGCTTGGCACGATGATGTCAAACAGTGGGCGAGATTTGCCCTCTTTGTTTGCCACCGTTGCGCCACGCTTCGCTGACCATGTACCTCGCAAGAATGGCTGGAGTGCCTTAAAGTACTCCATGACCGAGACTTGGTCTGTTGAGTTGATAGTGATAACTTGCCTTTCGTTTAGGTCAGCGGGATTGCTGACACTCATCACTTTACCCACCCCGCCGAAAATGTCAAGCCGACCCACCCACGACCCACACAAGCGCACGCGTTGTGCGTTATTCCGCGCCGGCATTGGTAGCGATAGCGCTTAGTGTGTATGCGTGATATGACATTTAGGCGTGTCGGGGCAAAAAAAATAGGGGCTAGGGCATTAGCCCTAGCCCCTACTGGGGGTTAGTTATTGTTTAACTAGCGTACCTGACCACAGCGTATAGCCGATACCGTCAGTAGTAATACCTTCGCCTACCTGCTCGGTGAGAATAAACAATGCTACTTCACCTTTAGCCTTAGTCACTAGGGCTACCTTGTCTACTTCTGGTGCGCCATTGACCTGACCGTTTACGACTTTGATATCGTAGACTTTATCCTCGTGAGTCTTGCCTAACTTGTCTACTCGTGGCTTTACTGCGCCCCGTGTAGCAGTCCAAGTACCCCTTATGAAGCCTGACATAGCGTTAAAGAACGCCTGTATGGCTTGTTTATCCTCGTTACTTACTGGCATTGCGTTTACCCTTTCGTTTAGATCGGCGTTATTGCCGACCCTGAGAGTTTGCCCGACCCGAAACCGAAAGTCAAACCGACCCTGCTAATGTGTGTGTACGCGTTATTTGCGCTTGTCATCGGTAGTGGCACGATAATCGCTACTCTTAGTGACTATCGCACCACTATCCGAAGGTTTATCTAGGTTTGGCAGCCTAGCCCGTTACAGCCCATCACTTAGAAGCCTGCCAAAGAACCCAGATGGCAAACGATATAACGCTAAGAGCGATAATACCGTGAACCGTAGAGTATCTCTTGGCGTTCTCAGCCGAGACTGTGATGATATATCCGATAGTAAATATCGAAGTTGCTTTGAGTATTGCCATTGGTTATTCCTCCGTGTCATCTTGTTCCTCTATTGCTTTACGAAGTCTCTCAACAGAGACCTTGTAAGCGTTAGGAAACTGTTGCTTCATAAGTTGGGGCTTGAGATGAAACTCTATTAACGCCCTAACAAGTTCGCTTTCTGACTCGGTAATACCACAAGCCCCAAAGAACTTCTCTGGCGTGTCATAGCCATCGGTGTTTCGCATAAGGTCTGTGGACTCCGTAACCGTTTCATCGTTGCCTATTACCCTTGATACTGTCAAGCAGTTAGCAGCAATGAGTACAGCGATGTCATACTTCTTGCGCTGAAGTAGCATATACATTGCCGTACCTTCTGGGTTTATCTCGTGAGCCAATAGGGCTGCTGCTGGTTGCTGTAAGCACTCCATAGCGTCCCCCATATCGTCAAACGAGTAAAACACAGACATCTTTGCGCTAGTGAAATCATTGGGTGATTTCTCAATGTCAGCCTTGCTAAACACGCCAGAAGCAATGATGGTTGCGTCTGTGTCTAGTTGCTCGTCTGGCTCTATGTAGCCAAGATGTATCTTGCCGTTTCGTTCTTTGATTAACTCGGTAAAGCCTTTGGTGATAAGTGGCAGAGAGTGTATGTGTTCTCTCTTGCGTTGCTCTGCCATTGACACCATAGCCTCTGCCATAATGCTTTCTGCTTCCTTGATTACCTCATCATCGTAAGTCATCTGGGTTCTCCTCTATTGGTTTGTAGTTGACTCTCTGACCTGCTTGTAACTTCCTGAGTAACTCTGTTGCTTGCTCACAGTTAGGCGCAATATAAATGTTGTTTAAGCGACACAACCGTAAGCACCACGCCCTAAGTCGTGCTTGGTTGTAGCCACTTTCGCCCGTTACCATAGTGTCTGATATCCACACAACGGGGGCATTGTGCGTACGGAAACTAAGCCCATACTCCAATGCTGGACCATCTACGCCATTACCACCAGGGAAAGCAGGTAAGTCTCTTACTTGCCTGCCCCTACGAGCAACGAGCCATATGTTGGGTTCTCCCTTTGTGCCAGAGCCACCTGCCGAATAGGCAATAACCGTACAGCCTGCTGATGATCGCATAATGGCTTTCATCTCCTCGTCTGTAAGGCTCATAGAACCTGAGCAGTCCACCACCACAACACCACCCAACGCTCTGGTCTTGCGACCAAATACACGCTGTTCTGGGTCTGAGATAATGCGCCCTAAGTCCCTGATGTACTTGCCTTCTTTGGCAGCCTTGACCCGTCTGCCGATTAAGCCAGTATGAGATACTGATAGTTCGGGTTTGGCGACTATCGCCAACTCCCAGCCACTATTGACACTTGACTCTATGACACGACCCTTAGCAGGTCTGTTTAGTTTGTCTCTCTTGGCTTTGTTCTCAGCCTCTCTGGCTTCTTTGGCTTCTTTGGCTCTGCGCTCATTTTCCGACTGTCGCTCATTTCTCCTGCGATTAACCCTATCGGGTATCATTCGTAGGTAATCACATACTAACTTGTAACTTCGAAACGCATCACGCTGTTCTCGTTTGTCGGTATCGTTGATATAAGCCATTATCATATGCGTATGATAAGACATATGAGATTTGCCTGTTATATCTGGACTTGTATCCTCTAGGGCATTTCGCATATGACTGTTGATATCAAGCAAAACCTCTAAAGCGTCAGGGTCTTTGACGCTTTCCATCAAAGGAACGAAGGCGTCAGTACCCATATAACACGCTATCGCCATCATCACATCATCACTAAGTATTGGTGATTGTGCTGCTGACTGTAATGGTGCTAGATGAACAGTACCTTCTGTGGGGTCTGCTTCATAGATACTGCGAAACAAGAAGTTAGCAACTACTCGGCAAGCAGTATCTATGGTTCTGATATCGTGGTTGTATCGCTTAGCAAACTTGTGCTTGTCCACTATTTGATAACGAGCCATAACCAAACCATATTGTCGTAGGGTGTGGTATATATCGCCCTCTATGTCTGGCAATGTGTACTCGTTGTCCTTAGTGGCAGTAGTGCTAATAGATAAAGAAACACTGTCTAGTGTTCCAGCGAAGTTGCCTACGCTAGAATACCTAGTGTGCTTCTGCTCTGGTCGCTTAGGCAGTACGGCTGGTGAGCCGTTAGCCGTTTTGCGCTTGGGCTTACGGGACTGAGCCATTATTACGCCTTCTCTTTGGACTCTTTAGCCAAGATAGCCAAAGCGTCAATGATTAGGTCTGATGACTCAGGGAACACAGACTGTACTGATTTGGCAAGGTCGTTAGTCTTGCTAAACAACTGCTCAAACACAACGAAGTTGCGTATTGAGTATCTGTGGTCTGCGCTTGGGTCAGTAAGCGATTGGGCTAAGCCACGAAGGTATTCGGGCAAAGCGTCAATGGCTTCTGGGTGTGGTGTATTGACCTCGCAACGAACAACGAAACGGTCAAGTATCGCTGGTGCTAAGTCCTCAGGCTCACCGTTCATAGTGGCTACAACGCTGAAGTTTGGGTGAGGCTTAATCACTTCGCCCGTTTCCTCGTTCTGCCAAGACGCACTTACCTCTGTGTCTGTAAGAGCCATAAGCCTGCTCTCAACATCAGAGTTCATACGGTTGATTTCATCAACTACGAGCCTTGCGCCTTCACGCCAAGCCTTGATACCAACGCCTTCACGGAACTTCCACAAGCCATTGCCTTGTTGCCTGTAGCCACCGATAAGGTCAGCGTCTGTCATTTCCTCAGTACAAATGAGGCGATAAGCCTTTGCGTTTGGCGCAAGCCCCTTTGTCAACCCGAAGTATGTCTTACCTGTTCCGGGTAAGCCGTGAAGCAACACCCGTGATGAGTTTGCGATAGCAAACTCAGCCTTCTCCCAAGCCGTAAGGCTCGGTATAGCAGTTTTCTTGGTACTCATTGTCTTTCTCCTTTGTTGTTGGTTTGTTGTCTGTCTCTTTCTCCGTCTTGCCTTACTAACTCTTTCCACTCAAGGAAAGCCTCTATTTCGATATACATAATGTGGGCGATAAACATCACCAACATAGGTACAACGAAAAATACGAGAAGTTGTTCTATCACTTGTTCTCCTTTGCTTCGTAGTCTTTGACCAATGCCTCAAACAGTTCAGGCGCATTGACCCTCATCAGTCTTGGCAGAAGGAAGTAATCAAACAAAGCGTCTAACAACTTCTGCTGACCTGGCTCATAGTCGCTCAAATCTGATTGCTGAGTAATAATCTCATCAGGGCTTTCGCTCTTACGAACAATAGTCTGTATGCGATCATTAGTCATCATTATCGTGATGATACAACTCTGTTTGTCCTCTGCTTCGCTTGGCTTTACGTCCTTAGACTCAGACATCCAAGCACCACAACGAACAATACAACCAACGCTGTTGCTGTTTTGAGCAAATCGCAAACCACTCAACTTGTCGCCAAGTATGCCGTACAGGTCTTGTGATTTAGCAATAGCCTTGACAGCCATAGCAGAATGTACTTCCTCATCACCATTGGGATTTAACACCGACATTGACGGTTTGTCTTTGTATCTTGGGTCTAAGTCAAGTGCCTTAACTTCCTCTGGAGTTTGAGCGATAACTGACATATGAAACATATATGAGTCCTCGTCATCAAAGCCAAAGTTCTTAAACATCTCACCCTCAATGACTACGAAGTGTTTAAGTTGTTCTGTCTTGACTTCGTTGTCTATCTCCCCAGCAGAAGCATTAACTATCTCTGCTGCTTGGGCGAGTATGTCCTTCTCGTTTTCCATATTGCTTTCTCCTTTGTTTGGTTGGTTATTCATTGGTGAGCCTCGCCACAAATACATTGCTGGTGTCTAGGCACATAGATAAGTAACTTTGGGCATAGTGCTTCGTACACTTTGCGCCTAGCAATCTTGCCCTGCTTTTCTCGCCGTATCGTGATTTCGCTTAGCAACTTCATCGCCTTGCTCCTTTGCTCGGTATCGGCGTGGTTGCCGACCCCACGATTAGACCCGACCCGACCCCGAAAGTCAAGCCGACCGACCCAGAGGTAGGAACGTGCGAGAGTTTGGTTTTGGTAGCGGTAGCGGTAGCGCTACTTCAAAGTTTTGGCGTATTCGTTCTTGCGGTAACGCGCATAATCTTTGCAGCGTTCAATTGTTTCAGAATCCAATACATCGCATAGGCCTTCGCACAAATCAACTAATGCCAAGCGGATAGTCGGGTTGCCGGTCAAAGCAAGATACAAAAGCTCTGATAGTAGATCGGCTATAACTTCTTTATCGTGACCCTGCGTGGTCAAGTCTAGGTTTAGATTCTCGTTCATTGTGTAGTTCCATTTCTATAGTGGTTGTCGAATGCCACCTCACACTACGACATGTGGGTGGCATTGACGGGTTTACATACAAGACAACAAAGTTGTCACATTTTGGGCATTTCCATAACTGTTTCAATTATCCCCCTTAGATAATAATTAAAACATTTCTTCAGCTACCGGAGCTTCCTGTGTTACTGACCACAATTGAGCGTCATCAAATTTAGCAGCTCTTTCTACAAGCCACACCTTTTTTGTTTCACCCTTGGAATTGGTAACTTCTACTTCTTCATTTGCTTGACCGTCATGTTTGATCTTGACGCCCCAATCGCCTGACTTTAACTTGTACCAACTAGCACTCATAGTTCCCTTCCTTCGCTTAAAGCGATTCTCATTCTTTCAACCATGCTGGAATAAATTTTTAACTGTTCTGCCAGCTTGGCATTCTCCTGTTGGAGATCATCTCGTTGTTCGCGCATTCGATCTAATGCAACTTGCATATCATCTGTACGTGCTTGCCACAACGACAACTCTGCTTGGTATGATTCACTCATCTGATTGTTCTAACTTTACCAGATCTTTTTCGTTCTGTCACGGATACCCCACCCCAAATGCCATACATGATTCCGTTATTGTTGGCAAATTCCAAACATCTTTCTTTAACCGGACAAGACTTACATATCTCTTTAGCCATTTTGGCGTAGTCGGAACGGCCCGGGTCTGGGAAAAAAATACTAAAGTCCAAGCCCCTACAAACGGCATCGGACATCCATTTGGCCTCTGGGTCAACCAGGGTTAACTCTGCCATTAATTCCATATAGCTATAACCCCCACGGCTGGAACCCGTTGTTGTTGATTTTTTGGCTGTAGTCATACAAGCTTTTAGCGGCTTTTAAGTTGACGTACGGATCTAATAAGTCTTTACAGTAGTCCAGAACCTCCAATGACTGCAAGTACCCATCCGGATACCATCTGGTGGTCTTGCACCAAGACTTGTCGTTGATCTGTGTCAAGCCGTAATCCCAAGAACCATCTCGATTTAGAACTTTGTTGATGCTTTTAGGGTTACACCTTGACTCTCTCCACAGGATGTAATCAAGAGTGGGTAGGTGCCGGTCATGCCAACCAGCCTGCTTGGCAAGCGCCCACCACTCAGCACACTTTTGAACGGGTCGCTGAGCAGCGTTAACGGTAGTGGCCCCAAACATCATGAGTATGGATATAGCCAAAGACAATAACTTTGTTGCTTTCATTGCACTCCAATCTAAATAGTGGGTTTCGCCCCCTCCCAAGGAACGACTAAAAAACTTGGGCAGGGGGACAACAACTCCCTTCAAAGGAAAAGGGCACCCTATGTTGTTGTTACGTCCTTGATTAATGAAATCAGTTCTGCAAATTCATTTAGTGTCATAAGTACAATCCCATCTGAGTTCCCCTCGGGCATAGCAATCATAGCAAATGGTCTTATGTCGCCCAACGCCTTGGAAATATCTGATTGTTGTTTAGCTAAACGGAATCTTGTTTCAATCGGGCCAACTTGCGCACCGGCTTTAACTTCAACGCGAAAAATACCGGACCAATGTTCTTCATGCCGAGAGCCTGCGTTGCCTGTCGCAGACAATCCCAACTTGTGTCGGGCATGTCTGGCTTTAGCATCACCTTTAGCTCGATTCCTTTTCCCCCGAGCCGCAGGATCGTTACATCCACGAACCCGTCGCTTACCGTCACGCGATGGACGATTGAGCAACCCGAACTTCGGACACTCAGGTAGGTTGCATTTGTCGCGGTTGCCTTGGCATTCACCTTTGCGATCATGTTCATACATCACGAGCGTTGACGTTTAATCAAAACCTTGATGACATCATCTGCTTCACCTTTGGTTAGTGAATCAAGTTTGTCGATCTTGCGCATGAGAACTTCAGATACAAGGTCTATCTGATCATTGCGTTCGGCAACCCCAGCACCTTGAAGCAAACCACGAACCTTGCCGATCTGCGCATTCGTAGCACGAGCAGTTTTGTTCTTGACTTCAGGCTCTACCACCGTTGCTCCAAAGGCTTCGGCTACTTGGTCAATTGATACGGCAACCGTTTGTACCGGCACCTCAACAACTTTTGCTTGCTCTTGCATTGATTTAAACGCATCCCTGAGGCGCGGCATGTCGCTGTCCTTTAGGTCATGCAAATCCAAACCAGCTTTAAGAGCTACATCTTCGGGCGAGATTTTTGCGTTCTCGCAGGCGGTCCGAAACTTTGACAATAAGTCGGCGGTCAAAACCGGCGGTCGGGCATACGGTCCGCGAGCCACCTTTTCCATCTCCTCACGGGATGGACGCGACCCCTTGGCGGCGTACCCGCAGTTTGCCAAACCTCTGCCGATTGCGCTCGTCTCGGCGTTCTCGACGTGGCTTGTCCTATTGACTGGCGATGCACCGCGGACTTCCTCGGCGTAACCCGTGGCAATTGGCCTGTTGTCGTCGCGATCAAAATAAATCTCGGCTCGGACAACGATGCGGTTTTCGTCATAATAATGAATGAAGGTCAAAATTCGACCCCTTTGATGCTCTTGCCAAAATCTTGCAAGCCTGTCTTCTACTGTCTCGTAATTGTCTAAGTTGAACGCTGGCATTACTTTTCTCCTTTTGTTACCGTACGGAACGTACGGAACGTCGTTTGTTTTTGGAACTTTTCTACCAATGCTGGGTGTTCTGTCTCTAATCGTTTCTGGTCTAACGAATTACGAAATGCGGTTTTCCAAGTAAAGACAAGCCTACCGTCTACGGTACCAAACTCGGCGTCACCTAACAAACCACAAATCTCTGCTTTGATTCTATCTTCTTGCTCGTCTATTTCTTTTCTTGTTTTCTTTATTGCTTCCAATTCTCGCAACTGAGCAATCGTCTCAACCGGTAATTCTACTGTGAGATTTTTGTCGCCAGCGGGATGTTGGGTTGCCACATGACGGTATTCGTATTGAACGCCTTCTGGCAACATGCCCATGTCTATCTGGGCCAAGAAACGACGGCAGGCTTCGATATGGATTTGTTTTTCGTCGGAAGAAACCTTTTGAACATAATGATGCAGTTCTAAGTTTGAATCAAAGATCGCCCAATCAATACTGTGGACCCCGGTACAGATGGCTTGGTGTACGCCTTGCCAGTACCAGTAATCAGGCAGGACGCTTTGCCATTGCTTGTTGGTTGTTTTTACTTCAAAGACTCTTTCGTAACCCTGTTCTGCCAGGCTCATGGCGTCAATCGTTGCGAGCAAACGTACGCCTTCTTCTTCGTAACAATACATTTCGTCAGGCGTTATCAGGTTTAGTTTCTGATTGTCAGCTACCCATTTGATCAACGTAGGTTCAAGTCTGTTGCCACGCTCCATAGCAGCATTGGGCTTGGTTGGTTCTGGTGGTGTTGAACTCAGTAATTGGCTAGCCAAATCGGCGGCACTCATGAATGGGTGCGCACCATGGATAACGCCAGCTACAGAAGCTGTTATGCGAGCGTTCCCATTTTCATCTTTCCATCTTGCAGTAAGCCATTCTTGTGAACCGTGAACCGGCTTAGAGATTCTGTACCTTCTCATTGTTTACCCCTTTGTTTAGTGTGAAATTTGGTTGATCCAACACAACGACCCGTTCGACCATTTTTGTTGGGATGTGTGTAACCATACCAACAGTTTTTATGTTTGGCAACTCGTCCGGAAAATAAGATCCGGTTATTGTTATGTAGTTGACCAAACATTCAGGCAACAAATAACCCACCGAAATCACGTTGCAAATTTCAGGCTTGTAATTCTCTAACTCAATCCAGCCGTTATCGGAATCAAACGCATCAATCCAATGAACCACCACTAAAGCCCAAGGACAAGTCATTGTTTCCAACCTAGGTTTGATGCCCGCCAAATTGACGGGGAATGATTGGCTTCGACTGCTTGTTTTATTTCGTCGTCTTCGTACAATCTAACAATATACATACAGGGGTCGTGGCCTTCTGTTAGTTCATCGTCTTCAAAAATTGTTGTTGGTAGTCCATCGTGTATTTCGCAAACCGGTGGGCCGCACCATCCTTTTTTGTAACCGAATTGTAGCCATTGATCAAAGTTCATTATTGTTCTTTGGTTAAATATTCATAAGAAGCATGAGACATAGACATAATGCGACCTTCACGGGTTATCGCTACCCACGTTGGGGCATCGGGGTCGCAGAGACAAGAAACAACTTTTGTCTCATCGTGCTCAATGATTGCATCACAATGCTGGCAGCAAAGTTTCACAGCCAGCACACATATTCTGAGGTGACGCGACCTTTGATTGGATCAACGAAATGCAACCGTTGTGAGGGTTTACCAACAGCCGCAATAAATGTACGGGCGTATTCGTTGTGTGACTCTGGAGAACCTGTTACGAACACGCGACCGCCGTTTGCCATAGTAAGAGCTGTGGGCGTGTGAAAATGCCCCATGTAGCAATCATGAAATGATTCTACAACACCGGTAGACCACGCTGAAACCTTGCGTAATATGCTTCCAAACGCACCTATTTCGTCTCCGTGAACCAACAACACGTTGTAGTTGCCTATGGCAAATACTTGATACCAATCATCAGACATCTGCCATTTGACATGTTTGATATCTGCGCAATTGTTTGCCGCAATCTGGTAGGCCATGCGGTCAATGTTGTCACCGGCGGGCATGTCACCCTTGTGTCCGAGACGTCCATGATTGCCGAACTCGCACACCACTTTGACTGATTCAAAGTTGCTGGCAAGGGTACGGATAGATGACTCGATGATGCGCACGACAGCAAACATCTGTTCGTACAGGTGTGCACCAATCTCGAACTGTTGGCCTGGGAATATGCCTACGCCTTCCACCATGTCGCCACCCAACATAACGACACATTCTTTGACGGGGTGGTGGGCGCGTTGTATGTCGGTAAGTTGTATTACTTTGCGAATCATGTCCTCGATGCGGGCTGTCAACACAGCGATATCGTAAGAGACTGTCCGTTTACCTGCCTGCCAATCGGTAAGATGCACAAGAGCCACTTCGGCTTTTGTTTTTCGTTTATCTTTTACCGGCGCAATAATTGTGGGTCTAGGTGTAGCAAGCAAAGATGTTCGCGCTGCCTCAAACACGGCTTCTACATAATCTGCCGTTTTTAATTTTGCTCGCGCTTCTGCTAATTGTGCTTTGCGTAAAGCGGTACGCAAATCTATGATTTGCTGTTCATAAGTAGCTTCATCAGATAGTTTCATTAAGGGCCTTTCGTGCGCTAAGGATTGCGGTCAAACCAGCAACATGAATGTCGCGTTTGATTAATGCGGTGTGTATTGCTCGAGCACTAATAGAAGAATCCTTTAATGCCCTTACGAGATCTTTAAAATCTTCATCGTCCAATGCTTTGCGCAACCTAGCCAATGGATCGTTTTCTCGTTTTGCAGTTTTTAATTCTTCGTAAAAAGCACCCATTATTTCGCCGCCATATTTAAGCAAGCCAAATAACCGAGCGCATCCACCAGGCTGTCGTGGTGAATCCTGTCGTTCTCTAAGTTGGTGCGCAATCGAGCCAGCTTGACCGACACCATAAATAGAATTGCTTCAGATACCGACAAATTTACGCCGGTTATTGCGTAAAAAATGTCTGATACTTTTCGATAATCGTCGGCTGGATGACCGTAATCGTTTTGTCGTGGTCCGTTAACAAGTTTGTAAGCTTCGTTTAGGATTTCACTTCCTGATGTTTGCTTTGGTTTGTTTGCCATGTTTTGCCCCCTCGATAAGTTTGTCTAACTTTGCTATCAAATTCCACAGATCATCTTGTTCAGCTACTCCTGGGTAAACTTTACTCAGGTACTTCCGTATTGCTTTCAGTTCTATTCTTGTCAATTCGTTGGTCATTGTCAAGCACCCCAGTTGCATGTGAAATTAGATGATCGGTTAGTCTAGTATCAACCTTATCTACTTTGGTTTCAACACGCCCTATTCCTTTGTGCATGATGCGTAACGTGGACATTACGTTGTCGTGGTCCGTTCTGTTTTCTTTACGGAACTGCGCAATAATAGAAACGATAATACCACCGACTGCCGTAACAACAGCCGAAAGTATTAACGCCCAACCGCCATCCATATCATACGGCCTTACGCAAATCAACCCACGCCTGCACGGCAGGAGTGGGGTTGTCCCCAGTTACCAATCTTAAATGCCACGGTTCGCTTAACACTTCCCAACTAAAACCAAAGTCTTTAACATGCTGAACAAGCCACCTAAGTCGCGCTGGTTCGCTAGCAGAATGAACATCAATAGCCAAACCTAAATTATGGTTTGATTTACCTGGGCTGGCAAGCATCGCCATACCTTTTCGTAGATACCAAGTTTTGCCTTCAAACGTTTTTGTTGACGCACCGGGAATCGGATCAAGCCTGTAGCGTTGCAAGAACGCTGTTTTCTGTGACTCGTAAGAACGATACAAGTCGCCTGCGCTCGTTGGTTTAAGGACAAGGCCATCTAATGTGGCTTTTGTGGTCATAGCGTTCCAAGCGTCAGCAGCCCGCCAATGCAGTTTGCCGCCACCTTTGATTGGGCGCAACAAACCGTCGGGCAGTTTCCCGGGCTCGACACCTTTGAGATCGGTTGGCATAACGATAGGCACAACGTAGTCCCATTCAACCTTCTTGGGCATCAGCAATCCCATTTTCGTAAAGCCAACGCTTTACGAGTCGGGCGACCCTTACTGTCTTTCATTGGACCTGGCATACCACCCATTCTTGCACAGAACGATTTGCGTCGAGCCGCAGCTTTTGGTGATTTTGCTGCCTGTTTTGCAGATACAGGTGGCTTTAGGGTGCCACCGGTTTCACGCTTATATGAGGCACGACCTTTGGCGTTTAAACCACCCGCTGGATTTTTACCTTCTTTACGTTGCCATGCTGCTGTTTTAGCCATTATCGATACCCTTTCGTTTTCTTCGCTATGTTTTTTGGTTGCCTTACGAACTGTTTACCTGCGGCGTTACCTTTTGCTTTTGCTCGATTCGTTGCCGCTTTCTCTGCGGGGCTTAGTGCGTTCCAGGCAGCGTCAGGTAAATAACGCTTTTTGCCTTTTGATGGTTTGCCGTCGGAGGTGCGCCACTTCTGGTTGGACCAGTTCTTTAACGACTGTTGCGATTTTGCAAGAGCCATTACTTGTACCCGCCACCTGCTTTTTTGTACTGAGATGCAAGAAGTTGTGCTTTGCGAGCTGACCATTCGCCTGGGTCGCCACCCTTTGTGCCGGCTTTGATCTTTTTAAACAGCCGTTTACGCATCTCAGGTTTCGTGTAGTTACCTGCTTCGTTTACACGCGACTTAGATTTTTTGGCTGGCATTACTTACCTTTACGTACAGCTTT
>SXGQ01488231.1_pt1 | contig 34119 bp, 36 predicted proteins | sample 3178371 | NCBI WGS metagenome assembly SXGQ01 (sample SAMN11356859, study PRJNA531348) | freshwater metagenome | isolation source: freshwater sample F1-20 | place: China: Fuxian Lake, Yuxi | collected 2017-12-25 | reverse complement strand
GCCCGACACCATGACGGCAGGCTCCGATCTCGGAGCCTGCCGTGTTATGTCTCGTGATGTTTTGCGTGATGGTTCTGACGCGCGTAAAGCCTGCTGGCAGCAGTTGCGGCAACTACCTTTGGGATATGGCTAGTTCTGTTCATCTCTCGCGTACCTTGTCCGAATCGGCATCGAAAGCCCTGCTTCGCGAAGCGGGAGTTCCTATGGCCGATGAAAGAGAAGTTGCGACGGCTGAACTTGCAGCGCTTGCAGCAACCGAGATTGGCTTTCCGGTCGTCGCCAAATTGTGCGGTGATGCCATTGCTCACAAGACTGAACGCGGATTGGTTCGATTGAAATTGGGTTCTGCCCAAGCAGTCAACGACGCGGCGGCAGATCTACTCGCTGCGACTCGTCCTGAAGATGGACCCGTCACCGTACTGGTCGCTCCGATGGTGCAAGGTAATCGGGAGTTGATTGCCGGTGTTGTTCGCGACCCGCAGTTTGGTGCGAGCGTCATGCTTGGTATCGGCGGAATCTTGGCTGAAGCGATCGCCGACGTTGTGTTCCGACCGGCACCGCTTGATCGGGTGACTGCTCACGAAATGATCGCCGATTTAGCGACCCAAAAATTGCTCGGTGATTTCCGTGGTGAAGCAGCAGTTGATCGCGAAAAGCTTGTTGATGTTTTGGTCGGGTTAGGAAACTTGGCGAGTGAACGTTCAGATATCGCCAGTATTGACGTCAACCCGTTAATTGTTCGCGCTGACGGAGTTCCAATTGCGGTCGATGCTTTAGTCGAAATTGGTGAACCCGATACTTCAATTGCGACCGCACGTCCGCGGCCAAGCGATGCGCAATTCAAAGCCCTCTTTGAGCCTCAAGGCGTTTTAGTTACTGGCGCGTCAACTCATCCCGGAAAATTTGGTTTTGTATCGCTGCACAATATTTTGGCGGGCGGATTTGCTGGGGGAATTTACGGCACCAATTTGCAAGGTGAAAATGTCTTAGGTATCCAGACCGTTGCCGATATCGAGCAACTTCCCGACAATGCCATTGATTTGGTTTTTGTGTGTACGCCGGCCTCTGCCAACCCCGCGTTACTTCGTGCCTGTGCCGCTAAAGGAGTGAAAGCAGCGTTTCTCACCTCGGCTGGATACGGCGAGGCTGGCGAAGAAGGTAAGCACGCTGAAAAAGAGTTGATCGCTTTAGCTGATGAATTGGGCATCTTGTTGGCCGGTCCAAATGGTCAAGGTGTGGTGAGTACGCCAGCCAATTTGTGTGCGCAAATTGTTGCGCCGTATCCGCCAGCTGGAAAAATTGGTGTCGCTAGTCAAAGCGGAAACTTTGTTTCGAGTTTCCTGAACTGGTCACGCTCATCGGGAGTCGGAATCAGTCGTGCGGTATCAGCTGGTAATGCCGCTGCTGTGACCGTTGCTGATTATCTGGATTACTACGCCGATGACGATGCAACTGCTGTGGGTCTGGCCTACGTCGAAGGTATCGCGGACGGTCGCACTCTCATGACTCGTTTGGCCTCAGTCGCTCAACGTAAGCCACTGGTGTTGGTGAAAGGTGGAGCAACCGAGGGTGGTGCGCAAGCGGCCGCCTCGCATACCGGTGCACTTGCCGCTAATGACAAGGTCTTTGATGGGTTCTGTCGAGCCGCTGGTATCACCCGTACAGAAACTGTTGAAGAAGCGTTTGAGGCCGCCGCCACTTTTGCCACACAACCATTACCCAAGGGACCCAATGTGGTCATCATGACAACCGCCGGTGGATGGGGAGTCGTGACATCAGACGCCATCACTCAAGATGGTCAATTGAAATTGATGGAACTGCCTGAAGACCTGAAAACTCAGATTGATACGAAACTTCCTCCGAGATGGAGCAAGGGCAACCCGGTTGACTGTGCGGGTGGAGAAACCCGCGACACTATCCCGGAAGTTTTGGAAATGATTGCGGTGCATCCCGATGTGCATGCGGTGATTTATCTTGGGATCGGAATTCAATCGAATCAAGCGCGCCTCTTGCGAGAAGGCGGCTTTTATCCTGATCACGGAATTGATCGCATCGTTGCGTATCACGAACGTCAAGATCAGCGTTTCGCCGAAGCAGCTGACGAGTTGTCAAAGCGAACTGGCAAACCAATTCTGACGGCAACCGAATTGGCTGTAGCCGACCCAGACAATCCTGGGCCCGCAACTGTTCGTGAGACTGGCCGTTTGTGTTATCCGTCTGGTAACCGTGCGGTCACGGCTTTGGGTCACCTGCATCGCGCTGCTGCATTTCGTTCACGTCGAGGAATGTGACTGAATGGTGTCGCAGGCGAAGACCCACGCTAAGAATCGAGCGCGTCCAGCGGGCAATCCGATTGCTAGTTTGCTGTTCTTGGCAGTGGTGCCTTCAATTGTTTTGGGCGGATTGTGGCAGTTCGCCAATTCTCATGACAACAGTGCTCCACCTGCTCCTGATCTCATTGCGACGTCCCCGGCCAATCTTCCGCAGACTCCAGTTTTGTCGGCGCGTCGAACACCAGGTGTATTGGCTCGGGAAACTTCTTCAGTGGCTTTTGAGCAAGCTTTGAGACCTTTAGGTGGTTCTGTGCTCGGTGGCTCATGTGCTGCAGTGTCGGTTGATGGTCTTTTGATGTTGTCAGATGGAATTGACACTCCAGTGACTCCAGCCAGCACTCTGAAGTTCTTAGTTGCAGCGACGGCGCTTGATTCGCTTGGTGCGGACTTTCAGTATTCGACCGAGGTAAAAGCTGAGATCAATGCGGGTGTCGTTGGCTCAATTTATTTAGTGGGTGGCGGAGATCCGCTTTTAGCTACTGCGTGGTATCCCGATGACCTGACCCTGTCGAGGTATCCGCAACAGCCAGCGACCTCTTTAGAGGCACTTGCCGACTCGGTCGTTGCGGCTGGAGTGACACAGATAACTGGCAACGTTGTTGGCGACGCGTCTCACTATGACGCCGAGTTGTATCCACCATCGTGGCCAATCGGATTTCGCGCGATTGAAGGTGGGCCTATTTCGGGATTGCTCGTCAATGATGGGGCAGTACTTGGTGCTTCGATGAAGTCAACTGACCCAGCAATGGGCGCGGCACAAGAGTTTTACCGTTTGTTGCAAGAGCGGGGCGTGACGATTATTGGTGCGCCGGCATCGGGCGTCACTCCCGTTGGTTTACCAACCGTTTCAGCAGTTCAGTCAGCGCCTCTCATCAACATTGTCGGGGAGATGTTACGAAATAGCGATAACAACACTGCCGAAATGATGCTGAAGGAAATTGGATTTCAAGTGAGTGGTATCGGAAGTCGGGCAGCTGGGAATGCAGCGATGATGGCCAAGATGAGCGCGTGGGGGATTCCGCTTGATGGGGTAACGCTGAGTGATGGTTCTGGTTTGTCGGGAGACAACAAGGTGACATGCGCAGCTTTTTTGGCGGTGCTGGAAAGATATTCAATTGACGATCCACTTATTTCTCAATTGGCTGTTGCCGGCACATCGGGAACTCTTTCCACGTTTTTTGTCGATTCATCGTTAGAAGGCCGCCTATTTGGAAAAACGGGAAGTTTGAGCGGCGTGAAGGCCTTGGTTGGATTTGTTCCAGTGAAGGGCGGCTCGACGATTCGTTTTGCACTGTTGTTGCAGTCACCCCGAGTTGACGATGAACCAGTTTTTAAACCCTTATGGGAGGGTGTCTTTGCCGATGCTTTGGGCTCGTATCCACAGGGACCGAGTGCAGATGCGATTGCGCCTCTTCCAGCCAATCCTGCAACGCCGTAGTCGAGGTTGTTTTAATGGACCCGTATCGTTTGCCGATGTTTCCGTTAGGTACTCCGTTAGTTCCTGGGGCTTTATTGCCGCTGCAAATTTTTGAACCGCGATATCAGTTGATGATGTCCGATGTGTTGGCTGCGAGTGAACCCGAGTTTGGTGTTGTTCTGATTGAACGAGGTCACGAAGTTGGTGGAGGAGACATTCGATCAATGGTCGGAACTGTGGCGCGGATTGTCGACAATCAGCTGCTTGCAGACGGCCGAAGACTGGTGATTGCTCTTGGTACTCGTCGTATACGCGTAGATGAGTGGCTTGCCGACGGCGAATATCCCATGGCATTAGTGAGTGACTGGCCAGATGTCCCCCACGAGGTTATTGAAGCAGCAGAATTTGTCCGTGTATACGACTACCTGATTGAGGTCAGTCGTTTAGTTGAACGGTTGGGCGGGTCGATTCCGCGATTTGATTCGGTCGAACTTTCCGTTGACCCCACTTTCGCCTCATTTCAGTTGGTTGCGCTCGCTCCAATTGGGCCAGCCGACCGTCAGCGAATGTTGCAATGTGATGGTCCAGTTCGACGGCTTGAACTATTGACAGAGTCGCTCGGGGATGTGGATGCGGCCTGCCAATTTCGGTTGCTAGAAGACTGACCAAAAAACATCGGAACGGCGAAGCGATGAGTAGTAAAAAGCCGCGACAAAGAGCCTTTCAGGTGGGGTTTGCCCGTTCTGGTGCTAGAAACTAGGCATGGTTGAAGAGATTTCACGAACAGGTCGTCCCTCGCCTCGTCGAGAGTCGGCGGGCGTCAGCGACGTTGTTGAACTCGTCAAAGAGTACGCCAAACAGGAAACTCTTGGACCGTTAAAAGGTGCGGGTCGTTGGTTAGTCCTTGGTTCAGCGGGCGCAACTTTTCTTGGGCTTGGTCTGGTGCTCGTGTTACTCGGAATTCTTCGTCTTTTGCAGACAGAACTCAGTGCCTTTGACGGCGGCTTCTCTTGGGTTCCGTATGTCATCGTGCTGGTGTTGTGCCTCGGACTTGCGTGGATTGCATTATCGCGGGTGAAAAAAGCGACTCTTGGAAAGGAACCCAACTGATGGCGAGCACCAAAAATCAATCACACATTTCGCGTGATGATATTGAGTCAAAATTGCGCGCGCTTCAAGGAGACGTGCAGGGCAAAGTTGATGATCGTCGTTCAACATTGTTGGCAATCGCTGGTGCAGTCGGTGTGGTTTTAGTTGTGGCGTTTTATCTCATGGGCCGTCGTAGCGGAAAGCGTCGTTCAACAGTCGTTGAGATTCGACGCGTCTGAAAGGTCGCTATGGCACTGATGTCGTACCTGCGAACACGCAGTGTTAAAGAGGGTCTTCTGCGTGGGCGTCGATCGTGGTTTATCGTTGGCCTTTTCGTTTGGAGTTTTCGACTCATCCGTAAGTTGATGTCGCGTTCACCCCAGGTCGTGTCAACCGAAGTACTGCGATCGGGACAAACCCTTTCGGTTTCGGCGTTGGAACCAAAGTCTCGCCGACGGAATCGCTGAGACTTATGAAGGTGCTCTTGCGCAATCCCCGCCGTGAAATTGAGATTGAGGGTCGACGTCGTGTTCACGCATTGCTTACGGAATTAGGCTTACCGAGAGAGTCTCATCTGGTGATTCGCAACGGGACCTTAATTCCGGGGGATGAAGAACTAGATAAAGATGACGTGATAGAAATTCGCCCGGTCATTTCCGGAGGTTTCTAATATGAAATGTCGGACGTGTCGCGGAGCCGCAATTATTGAGTTGCCTCGCCATAATGCCAATTTTTGCGCGGAACATTTCTTGCAGTTATGTCGTCGCCAAGTTGAAAAAGCCATTCATGATCACGACATGATCCAAAAAACCGATCGCGTGCTAGTTGCGGTCTCTGGTGGTAAAGATTCTTTAGCGGTTTGGGACATGCTGGTCGAACTTGGCTATCAAGCTGACGGTCTGTATATCGCCCTAGGCATAGGCGAATACAGCGAGGAGTCACGCGAATACACCGAGCGATTCGCGGATGAGAGAAACTTAAAGCTCACGGTGGTCTCCTTGCGCGATGACTACGGCTACGACATTCCGACCGCTACAAAGGTGACCGGTCGAGTTTCGTGCTCGGCTTGCGGAATGAGCAAACGACATTTGTTTGATAAGGCGGCAGTCGATGGGGGATATGACGTCGTTGTGACCGGACATAATCTCGACGACGAAGCAGCGGTGCTATTTGGTAACGCGTTGCGCTGGGACGTTGAGTATTTGGCGCGACAACTCCCGGTGTTGCCGAGTCGTCATGGTTTTCCAAAAAAGGTCAAGCCATTGATTCGCTTGACCGAACGAGAGATGGCCGCCTGGTGTGTCATTCGCGGAATTGATTACATCGTCGAAGAGTGTCCAATGGCTGAGGGAAATCGCCACATTGGGTACAAAGAGGCTTTAAACCTGCTTGAAGAGAAGTCTCCCGGAACCAAGGCTTCGTATTACCTTGGTTTCCTTGACCGAATGGCTCCCATTTTGGCATCAATTGCCGCCACTGGGGCCGACAGCGTGACCCCCTGTGTGCAGTGTGGTGCTCCAACCGGTGGAGAGGAAGGGTCAATTTGCGCATTTTGCCGACTCGTTGAACGTTCAGCCGCTCACGAGCCCGTCTCGGTTGAATTAGTTCGAAAGAAAACGCGTTCGCAAAAACGTGTGCGGGCGGAGGCCTCCAAAAAATGAGTTCCTTAACTTCCCCAACATTCGCTTATGGTGACAAAGTTCTTTTGATAGACGGAAAACAGCGTCGATATTTGATCAACCTTACTGAGGGATCAGAATTTCATAGCCATGCGGGTTATGTCTCGCACAGTGAGATTGCTGGCCAGCCCGAAGGTTTCCGAGTTCAATCGACTAAAGGTGCCCGCTACATTGCGCTGCGCCCAACGCTCGAGGATTTCGTGGTGGAAATGCCGCGTGGAGCCCAGGTCATCTATCCCAAAGACCTCGCACCTATTTGCATGTTGGCTGATATCGGACCAGGAGTCAAAGTCCTAGAAAGTGGTGTCGGCTCAGGTGCTCTGTCGATGACGATGTTGCGCTACGGCGCCGAGATTGTTGGATACGAATTACGTGAGGATTTTGCCAATCGTGCCGTGACCAATGTTCGTTCGTTTCTGGGCGAAGAAGCTTTGAGTCGCTACCACGTCGAAGTTCGCGATTGCTACGAGGGAATAGATGCACCCGATATTGATCGCGTGATTCTTGATTTACCAGAGCCATGGCAAGTTGTGCCTCAGGCGCAAAAAGTCATGAGACCAGGAGGAATTCTGGTGGCGTATACGCCGTCGATCACTCAGGCCGTTCAAACCCGGGAAGCCATGGCTAATCCGATGTGGACTGGCACGCGAACACTCGAGGTTTTACATCGTGGCTGGTATATCGAAGGCCAAGCAGTTCGACCGGACCATCGAATGGTGGCACACACTGGCTTCTTGACAACTGGTCGTCTCTTAAGCGCTGATACGCCGAAGCAGGTTTAGGGTTCGATGAAGATGCATTCCCCAGGGCATTCCTCGGCGGATTCAATGACGCCGTCAAGTTCTCCATCGGGAATATTGGCGAGACCGTCGGCGCCTTGGGCATTGCCTTTGGCTGTCGCGTAGATCGTGGCGCCTTCTCGCACATATGCCAAGCCGTCGTCTAACAGAGTGAAAACATTGGGCGAGATTTCTTCGCAAAGTCCGTCGCCTGTGCATAGATCCTGATCAATCCAGACCTTCATGTTCGCTCGCTTGCTCCTCGGGTAATTCTGCGGAACCTAACCGCTCGAGTTCCTACTTTACATGGGCGTTAGCCCGTTCATCGCCTTCCTGGTGGAACGAGTTGCAACTTTTGTCAGAAAACTCCGTCCGAGAGTTTGCCCGTTTGTGAAGAGATCAGATGACGATGTACTGGTGAGACGAGAAATTGATGACTTCTGACCTCGCCAAGACCCTGGTTGTCGAGGGGGTGTAAGTTCGTCTAGGTAGGCATATGGGAAAGGCCCGATCATGGAGCGTAACTCGGAGCAAAACGGTGGTGATCCCAGTCAAGATATGACTGGTCAAGATGTACCTGGTCAAGATGTACCTGAGCAGCTTGCGTTGGTATCAGAAGTGGCGGCCTTGCGAATGCGACTGGTCGAAGCCCAAACCGACCAACCACGGCGAGTTCGACAGCTTGAAGAGCGTCTCATGGAGATTAAGGGTCAACTTGCGCAAGAGACTGCCAAGAACGAGAAATTGAGTTACACCCTCCGAGAAGCCCGCGAGAATATCGTGTCCCTTCGCGACGAGGTTGACAAGTTGTCACAGCCACCTTCGGCTTATGGTGTGGTCGTCGGCAAAAATGACGACCAGACAATCGACGTTTTAACGAGTGGACGCAAGTTGCGCGTCAACGTTCACCCGGATATTGATATTGAGTTGCTCCATCGTGGGGCCGAAGTTGTGCTTAACGAAAGCTTCAATGTAGTCACAGCCCGTGAGTCCGAAGGCTCTGGCGAAGTGGTCACGATCAAAGAAGTTCTTGAAGATGGTATTCGCGCAATCGTGACAGGGCGAACCGATGATGAACTGGTGTGTGAACTTGCTGATGCGCTTCGCGGAGTTCATTTGCGTAGTGGTGACACGGTGCGTCGTGACAATCGAACCAACTTATTGTTAGAAAAATTGCCTCGACCCGAGGTGGAGGATCTACTTCTTGAAGAGGTTCCCGACATCAGTTATGTCGATATCGGAGGACTTGACTCGCAAATTGAGCAAATTGCGGACGCTGTTGAATTGCCATTTTTGTATCATGACCTTTTTGCTGAACATCAGTTGCCGGCGCCAAAAGGAATCCTGCTGTACGGTCCACCAGGATGCGGTAAGACGCTCATTGCAAAGGCAGTTGCCAATAGCTTGGCCAAAAAAGTTGCGGCACGAACAGGCGATGAAAAGGGTCGAAGTTATTTTATCAACATCAAGGGTCCTGAATTGCTCAATAAGTACGTGGGTGAAACTGAACGTCAAATTCGATTGGTGTTTCAACGCGCCCGTGAAAAGAGCGAAGAGGGTTGGCCAGTCATCGTCTTTTTTGACGAAATGGATTCGATGTTTCGCACCCGAGGTACCGGAATTTCCTCAGATATGGAATCTACGATAGTGCCCCAATTATTGGCTGAAATTGATGGTGTTGAAGGTCTTCGTAATGTGATCGTGATTGGTGCGACCAACCGTGAAGATCTCATTGACCCGGCGATCTTGCGACCTGGTCGACTTGACGTCAAGATCAAAATTGAACGCCCGTCAGATGTGGCGGCGACGCAGATTTTCGGCAGGTATTTAACTACCGAGATTCCGATCGCCGAATCGGAAGTCGCGCAGCACGGCACACCTGAGTCGGCCATTGTGAACATGATTTCGTCAGCAGTTGAAAGTATGTACAGCGAAGACGAAATCAACCGTTTCCTCGAAGTGACATACGCAAACGGCGACAAAGAAGTGATGTACTTCCGTGATTTTTCATCAGGCGCAATGATTGAAAATATTGTGCGACGATCAAAGAAACTGGCGATTAAGCGAGTCATTTCTGGCGGTAGTCGCGGTGTTTGCACGCAAGATCTCTTGGACTCAATTCGACAAGAATTCCGTGAGCATGAGGACCTACCGAACACTACTAACCCAGATGATTGGGCCAAGATTTCGGGCAAAAAGGGTGAAAGAATTGTATTTATTCGTACTTTGGTGAATGAAGGTAATGAGCGTGCTGTCGCAGGCGGTAGGGCCATTGAACGAAGCGCAACCGGTCAATACCTCTGATGAGATGTAGTCAAGATCAGCGACTTGTGGTGAATTAGATGGCCATTGTCAAGGTTTCTGGAATTGAAACTGAATACGGGATTATGGTGCGGGGCACTGAATCAAATCCGATTCTGGCGTCTTCAATCTTGATCAATTCGTACATTGAGGCGAACTCACGAGAGACGGAACATGATGTGCCGTCATGGAATTTTGATGATGAGCAACCTGGTACGGACGCTCGAGGATTTACGCTTGAATCAGCCATGCCACCTGAAGTGGAAATGCATCTTGTCAATGCGGTGCTCACTAATGGAGCTAGATATTACGTAGATCACGCTCATCCCGAAATTTCAACTCCTGAATGTGCCAATGCTTGGGAAACTTTGATCTATGACTGTGCAGGTGAAGAGATCATTCGGCAGTCAATGGCGGCTGCGAATCGAGCCTTGCCTTCTGAAGTTGAAATGCTCCTGTATAAGAACAACAGTGACGGCAAAGGCAACAGTTACGGTTGCCATGAAAACTTTTTAGTGGCTCGTGATGTCCCTTTTGGTCAAATCGTCGCGCAGATCACGCCGCATTTTGTCACTCGCCAGGTGTTTGCTGGAGCTGGCAAAGTCGGTTCAGAAATGTTGGGTGTGTCAGCAGAACAAGTGCCGTACCAACTCAGCCAACGCGCCGATTTTTTCGAAGAAGAAGTAGGACTGGAAACAACGTTGAAGCGTCCCATCGTGAATACGAGGGATGAACCTCACTGCGATCCCCAAAAGTATCGGCGCCTGCATGTGATTGTGGGCGATGCCAATATGTCCCAAGTTGCCACTTTTTTGAAAGTGGGCACCACCTCGTTGATTTTGTCGCTCATCGAAGATGATGTGCTTGGTTCTGATTTGGTGTTGGCGCATCCGGTGTCGGCAATTCGTCAAGTGAGTTATGACCCATCTTTGAAGCAGACAATCTTGTTAGCTAACGGTTCACGAATGACCGCAATCGAAATTCAGTGGGAACTGTTGCAAAAATCTATTGATTATGTTGGCTCCGCTGGTTTTGAAAGTGTTGGCGGAGAGGTCATCGGGAAGAAAATCATCAGCCTTTGGGAAGAGGTGTTGACTGGTCTAGAAAGCGATCCAGAAACTGTCTCTGACATGGTCGACTGGGTTGCCAAAAAGCGCATCGTTGACGGGATGAAGCTGCGTCACGGTTTGTTAGTGGCGGATTCGCGGTTAAAAGCCATTGATTTGCAATATCACGATATGCGGGTTGAAAAATGCTTGGCGTCGCGGGCAGGACTGAGAACTTTGGTAGATCCCACTGATGTAGAACGTGCCATTCGCAGTGCACCAGATTCGACGCGTGCCTATTTCCGTGGCCATTGTCTTGAGCGTTGGCCCGATCAAGTCGTGTCAGCCAATTGGGATTGTCTGGTTCTTGATGTTGGTCGTGGCCCGCTACGGCGCGTACCGATGATGGAACCATTGCGGGGTACCAAAGAATTGGTGGGAGAACTTTGTACCCAGAGTGGCACCCTGCTCGAATTACTTGACCGATTAGCTATTGAAAGGTGACATTGGATGAAATGGGTGGCAAGATCAAGTTGTCGGTATATTTCATTGAGTGTCGTAAAAACCACAAATGTCATGATTGTTTGCAACGAATATCGACAGAAAAACATCCGACTTACTAATTGACTGACTCCCTGACAGACATAATTGATTGAGAGCAAATGATGGCCGAGCGTGTGCAGAAGCAAAAATCAAACTCCGAACGTGTTGAAGAAGAAGTTGTCTCTTCAGATGCTTCGAGTCAGCAAGGTGAGAAGTTGAAGGCTGAACTCGATGACTTACTTGACGAAATTGATGATGTTCTGGAAAGCAATGCTGAAGATTTCGTCAAGTCGTACGTTCAAAAAGGCGGCGAATGAATCGTGGTAGTGCCATTTTTTAATACTGAAAATGATCCTGGCAGCAACTTCTCATCGTTGCTCCGCAAGGTTGGTCTCGACCCATTTTCTTACGGTCCGTCAGGCGATCATCATCATCCGATTCAGACTCCCCATGGAACCACGGTGTTGGCAATCCGTTATAACGAAGGCGTTGTCATGGCCGGTGATCGCCGTGCCACAATGGGCTCGAGAATTTCGAATCGTGAAATGGAAAAGGTCGTTCCTGCTGATCGTCATAGCGGGGTGGCAATTTCGGGAACAGCCGGAATCGCTATGGACATGATCAAGATCTTCCAATTACAACTTGAACATTTCGAAAAACTTGACGGTCGCCCGATCAGCCTTGAAGGTAAGGCCAATCAGTTATCACAACTTGTGCGCGCGAATCTTTCGGGAGCGATGCAGGGTCTGGCCGTTGTTCCGATTTTCGCTGGCTATGACCTTTTGCGAGGCACTGGTCGTTTATGGGATTTTGATGTCACGGGCGGTCGTTATGAAGAACGTGAGTTTGTCGCAACTGGATCTGGCGGAGGCCCCGCTTCCACAGTTCTCAAAGTTGGATTTCGCTCCGAGATGAATGTCGATGATGCCATCAACTTGGCATGTCAGGCTCTATGGGAAGCCGCAGATGTCGACTCGGCAACAGGTGGCCCCGATGTTCTGCGAAGTATCTATCCGGTTATCGCAACGATTACGGCCAACGGTTGGGAGCGTTGCGAAGATGCAGACTTGGCAACCCGTTTTGATGTCCTAGTGCAACAACAACGCTCACAACGTGAAGGAACAGCACCATGAATCAGCCTTTTTATGTAGCTCCTGAACAGTTGATGAAAGATCGAGCCGACTATGCGCGTAAGGGAATTGCGCGAGGTAGAGCCTTGGTGGCGGTTCAATACAACGAAGGGATTGTTGTCGTAGCCGAGAATACCTCCAACACGCTACGTAAGATCAGTGAAATTTACGATCGCATCGGCTTCGCAGGCGTCGGTAAGTACAACGAGTTTGATCAACTGCGTCGTTTTGGTGTGCGTAATGCTGATGTGAGGGGTTATCAGTATTCGCGTGATGATGTAGAGGCTCGTAGTTTGGCCAATGAGTACGCCCAGATCTTGGGTCAAACGTTCACTCATGATGTCAAACCCTATGAAGTCGAGATTTTGTTGGCTGAAGTTGGAGTTGATCAAGACACCGACCAACTGTTCCACATCATGTACGACGGCACGTTGATGGATGAACGTGGGTTGAGTGTTCTCGGAGGTGATGCCGAATCAATTGGTGAGCGGTTGCGTAGTTCCTGGAAGTCCGACGATGATTTGTCGTCAGCAATCAAAAAGTGTGTTGCTGCGCTCTCAGGACCTGAACGCACTTTGAATGTCGGCGACTTGGAAATCGCAGTGCTAGCGCGAAATGCGCAACGACGTTGCTTCCTGCGTTTTGATGACCTCGAAGTGGAGAAACTTTTGTCGTGAGAGCATGGAGTATGCCTATTGCGCGATGGTGATTTCGGTCCTGCGACAAATCAACGAGTGCCGCGAATACTCGAATGATGGCAGTTTGATTGTGTATCTACGAGAATATTGCTCGTAGTTGGAGTTCAATCAGAAGGCGTGGTGCTTGCTGGACAACTCGGCGAGTGGGGAAAGTACTAATCGGGCTTTTCGTAGTTTGTGGCAAAAAGCCCGTATTCGTCAAACGCAGATGCTTCGGTTTGAGGTCTTCGTAGCAGAGTTTGTTGAGGAGCCAGAACTTTGTGAGAAGACGAGTTCTGTCGTCATCAAAATAGCGAGTACTTTGCGATAAGTGGAGCGACGTATCTATGGCCTAGAGAATGAATACGGAGTGACGTGTACGCTGCGTGGGCAGCGACGCTTGAGCCCCGACGAGGTCAGTCGCTATTTGTTTCGCAAAGTCGTCTCTTGGGGACGCAGTTCAAATGTCTTTCTCGAAAACGGCTCTCGTCTGTATCTCGATGTGGGTTCGCACCCCGAATATGCAACGGCTGAGTGCGACTCGATTTATGACGTTGTAGTCCAGGACAAAGCGGGCGAGCGCATTTTGGAAAATTTGGTGAGTTCGGCCGAAGAACGTCTTCGTGAAGAAGGTATTCGGGGAACCATTTATCTCTTCAAGAACAACACCGACTCGGCAGGGAATAGTTATGGATGTCATGAGAATTACCTCACGTCACGGGACGACGACGTGAGTTTGCATAATTCAAACTTGATTCCGTTTTTGGTGTCGCGAATGATCTTTACTGGTGCCGGGAAAATTGTGCAGACTGCTCGTGGTCCGGTGTATTCCGTCACCCAACGAGCCGACCACATTTGGGAGACGATGTCTTCAGCGACGACCCGCAGTCGTCCAATTATCAATACTCGTGATGAGCCTCATGCCGATGCCGAGCGCTACCGACGACTGCACGTCATCGTCGGGGATTCCAATATGAGCGAATACTCCAATTTTTTGAAAGTGGGCTCAACAGCGTGCCTTTTACGGATGTTGGAAGATCCCAATTGCGAATTGCGGGATATGACTCTTGAAAACCCAATTCGTGCGATCCGCGACTTCAGTCACGATACGACCTGTCGTAAAACTGTTCACTTGGCAAGTGGTAGAGAAGTGAGTGCGTTGGATATCCAACGCGAGTATCTCAATTCGGCCTTGAAATATGCGGAGACTCGTGGTTTTCAGCCCAATGAACAAAAGGCCTTAGAAATGTGGAAATACTGTGTTGAGGCAATTGAAGTGGATCCCTTCAGTTTGGATCGCGAAGTTGACTGGGTCATCAAGCACAAGTTGATTGATTCCTATTGTTTGAAGAATGGGCTTGAACTGGGGGACCCCAAAGCACAGCTGATTGATCTGCAGTATCACGATGTGGTTCGCACTAGGGGTCTTTTCTACAAGATGCAAGATCGGGACCTGGTTGAGCGGATGTGCTCGGACGCCGACATTGTTGTAGCGATGGATGTTCCGCCCCAAACAACTCGGGCCCGACTGCGAGGCGAGTTCATTCGGGCCGCAAAAGAAAAGAAACGGGATTACACCGTTGATTGGGTGCACTTGAAATTGAATGACCAAGCCCAACGAACAGTGTTATGTAAAGACCCGCTCAAGAGCCGTGATGAAAGGGTCGAAAAACTCATCGCGTCGCTCTGATGCGCCGTGTGCTGGGTGGTTGGACGCTGTACGGTTGTCATCTAATGAGTGAAGGAATTGAAATCGCTGAAGAAGGAGCGGGTATCGATCTTGACGATGCCGAAACGGGAGAAGCAGTTCGCACGGATTTTAATGCTAAACGGCGGTCGCAAATTCGAGCCGTTTGGGAATGGGTGTTCGTCGTCGTTATATCTATCGGCGCTGCGTTATTCATCCGAGTGTTTTTATTTCAGCAGTACTACATTGATGGTCCGAGCATGCAAACGACTTTGATGCCACAAGATCGCGTGCTCGTCAACAAGATGTCGTACAAGTTGCACGACGTTCATCGCGGAGATGTCATCGTTTTTGACCGTGTCACCAACGAAATGCAACATGATGATCTGATTAAAAGAGTCTTAGGTTTACCCGGTGAGACACTCGAAATTCGATCATGTGTTGTATATATTGACGGCGTTCAGGTGGAAGAGCCTTATCTCAACCTTGAACAGACTTCACAAATTGAGCCCAGTGCCCGCTGTGGGTCACACACAGATATGGCCCCAGTCGTGATGCCAGAAAACATGGTTTTTGTGATGGGTGACAATCGAGCACAAAGTTTCGATAGCCGAGACTTCGGGCCAATTAATATTGACAAAGTTCGCGGTCGGGCCTTCGTGGTGATCTGGCCTGCTAGTGCTTGGGCCTGGCTATAACGAGACCTAGCAATAATGCAGCCTAGGCACTAAACATTTCGTGCAAAAGCATCAACCATGCGGTCGGTGTAATCGCTGAAGACTCCATCAAGTCCCATTCGAATTCCGTCGTCAAGAACATGATCTTGTTGCATATCCCAACCGAGGGCAAAACGATTGAAACGATGAAATAACGTCACTAATCCACCATTCCAATCGGTGTGATGCATGTTGATGCAATCAATGCCCGTTTCGTGTAACTGCGCTGCTCGACGTTCGGGACCATCTTTTAAGCGACTGAGTCGAGTTGAATCAACGAGTTTTGCTTCGGTCAGACTTCGCCAAGTGGCGACAATTTGCCAGTCATGGTGGCAAAGCCAAAGTCGTGGTTCTAGCTCAGGTTTAACGAGTCGTACGGAATCAAGAGTCGCCGATAGCGCCGCTATATCTTTGATATCAAGTGAAAAGTCGAAATCACCGGGAATTTTGGTGAGCATTTCGGCGACGGTGGGAATATGACTGGGGAGGTCGGCGTGGGTGACCTTGGAAATGGCGATTTTGCGGCCACGGTGGCGCACGATTCCGTCGTGATCAAGCACCGCGACTCCATCAGACGTGACCCAGACATCACTTTCTAGTCCGGTCGCCCCAAGGCGCAATGCCAATTGAAAGGCCTCAATCGTGTTCTCGGGAGCGTAGGCGCTAGCTCCGCGGTGTGCGAATGCGATGGGAGGATCAATTAAGGAAGGGAGGCGCTGTTGCACCACTTGATGATGTCACTGTTGAGGAAATACAGCAAGTACTGCTCAGCAGGGCTCAGTATCGAGTATTCGGGTAATTAGACTTGCGACGTGTTCAACTTGTCGGGAAGCGAGATCGTTGTCATTTTGTTGTTGGCGTTGATAGTTCTTGGTCCAGAAAAACTCCCTGAAGCGATTCGTAAGTTTGGTCGGGTGTACAACGAGGTTCGTAAAATCAGCAGTGGTTTTCAAAGCGAGTTTAAAAGTGCATTTGAAGAGCCCATGAAAGAACTTCGGGAAACTGCGCAATTGACGCGCGACGCGGTTTTGAAACCGTTGAACGAAGAGCCTGAAGTTCAGCAACCTGAAGTAACCCCACCTCCAACGACCGATGGTGACACGCCATGAAACTTGGCATTGGGAAGCTCGGTATTGGGAAAAATCGTTCAGGGAGTGGGAAAGATAATAAAGAATCGGCCACTGAAGATGCCATGACGCTCACTGAGCATTTGGGCGAACTGCGTTCCCGAATTATCCGAGCTGTTCTTGCCGTGGTGATCGGCATGATGGGTGTTTTAGCTTTTTATGAACCTGTTCTGCGCTTCTTACGTCAACCATACGACAACGTGTGTCAGCGTCGACCCGATTTGGTGTCTAACTGTGACTTTTACTCGCTCGGGCCGCTTGAAGGTTTCAACGCTCGTCTCAAGATTTCTCTGTATGGCGGATTGATTCTGGCTTTGCCCGTGGTGTTGTGGCAGATTTGGCGCTTTGTTGTGCCTGCGCTTCATGCCAAAGAAAAGCGTTACGCCATTCCGTTTGTTTTTTCGTCAGTTTTGCTTTTTGTTGTTGGTGGATTCTTCGCGTACTTCACCTTGGATAAGGGTCTGGAATGGTTGATTTCGTGGTCGGGCGAAGATGTCCAACAAGCTTTTCAGATTTCGAAATATGTCAGCTTCGTCGGTCTGATGATCGCCGCTTTTGGGATCGGCTTTGAGTTTCCGGTTTTACTTGTTTTCCTACAACTTGTCGGTGTTTTGAAGCCGCGACAATTAATTAAAGGTTGGCGGGTCGCGATATTGGTGATCGTGGTGATCGCTGCAGTGATCACACCGTCGGGCGACCCGATCACCCTGATGCTTCTGACAGTTCCACTGATTTTGTTCTATTTCATTTCTATTCTGATTGGCTATATCGGTACGCGAAATCGTCCGGTCGACGCCTAGATACTTTTCAGATGTCCCGAAGAAGCCGACTGTGACTGTGCGGACTGATCGACTGGCGCTCACCGCCCAGTACAAGTTTCCGCTTGATCGATTTCAGGTTGAAGCCATGGATGTACTTGACGCGGGCGAGTCTGTTTTGGTGGCTGCCCCGACGGGAAGCGGAAAGACTGTCGTCGCCGAATACGGAATTTCCTGCGCGTTAGCCGACGGAAAGCGAGCGTTTTACACCGCGCCGATTAAAGCACTGTCGAATCAAAAGTTCAATGATCTCGTCGAACTCTATGGCCGCGACAAGATTGGCTTGCTGACTGGCGATAATGCCGTCAACGGAGAAGCGCCAATCGTTGTCATGACGACTGAAGTCTTACGCAACATGATCTATGCGCGTTCGCGAGCCTTGGACGATTTGGCCGTAGTGGTGCTTGATGAAGTGCACTTTATTCAAGATACGTTTCGCGGACCTGTTTGGGAAGAAGTCATCATTCACTTGCCGCGACAAGTCAAATTGGTTTGTCTGTCGGCAACTGTCAGTAATGCCAACGAAGTAGCCGATTGGATCAGTACGGTTCGGGGTCCCACCAAGTTTGTTGTTGAAGAAAAGCGACCGGTTGAACTTGAGAATCTGTACATGGTTGGTGACAAGACCGCTCAGCGCGAACATCTCTTCCCGACCTTGGTCTCAGGGCGACCGAATCCTGAAGCGGCTCGACTTGAAGATCAGACTCGAAAAATAGGAGGACGCGGCCCAGTCAAAGGTCGTCCCCGTCGAGCGCTCTACACGCCGAGTCGCCTCGAGGTTGTCGATCGGCTGAATGACGAGGGACTTCTTCCAGCGATCTTCTTTATTTTCAGTCGCAACGGATGTAACGAAGCGGCGCAGTCGTGTTTGAAACAAGGGCTCCGTCTGACATCTCCCGATGAGCGGCGACGAATACATGAAATCGTCGCTAATCGCCTGGGTGATATTGATGATGATGACCTTGATGTTTTGGGGTATCCGCAATTTGTGGCGCAACTTGAAGCAGGGATTGCGGCTCACCATGCTGGCTTGGTCCCCCCGTTTAAAGAGACGGTTGAAGCATGTTTCGTTGAAGGCCTCGTGAAGATCGTTTTTGCGACCGAAACGTTGGCAGTAGGTATCAATATGCCTGCACGCTCAGTGGTGATCGAGAAGTTGTCTAAGTTCACCGGAGAACATCATGAATTCCTGACGGCCGGTGAGTTCACTCAGTTAACAGGTCGTGCTGGACGACGAGGTCTCGATGATAAGGGCCATGCAGTGGTGTTATGGAATCCTTTCGTGACGTTTGATCAAGTTGCAGGTCTCGCGAGTTCACGAACATTTCGTTTGACGTCATCATTTCGACCGACATACAACATGGCAGTCAACTTGGTTCGGTCGTATTCGAGTGACGAGGCTCGTCACTTGCTGAATTTGTCGTTCGCTCAATATCAGGCTGATCGTGATGTTGTGAAAATTGAGACACGTTTAGAACGGCGTCTTGAGCAGTTATCAGAATTGCGATTGGCGGCTGAAAGTCCGTTCGGCGATATTCACGACTATCGAGCACGGCTTGAAGGAAATCTCGGTATTCGTAGCGAAAGTTCAATTGAATTTTCAATGGCTCGTTTGCGGCCGGGGTCGGTCATTTTTGTCGATAAAGGAAAGTCGCCGGGACGTGCAGTCGTGCTGTCGACAGCTAATCGTTCAGGCGGAGTCAAGATCACAGTGTTGACGGCGAAACGGGCGACTCTGAATCTTTCGTCCCGTGATTTTCATGAACCGCCCCGTTTGCTCGGTCACATTGAACTTCCTGAACCTTTCGCACCCACTCAGCCGGAATTTCAGAAGATCGTGGTGACGCGTTTGCACCAAGCCAAAGAGGTTGCAAGCGAATGGCGTTCTCCAGAACCTGGACGCCAAGCAGTGCATCCGGTAGAAGACGATCCTGATTTACGTGATCGATTGAAGGCGGCAGCACAGGCTGACCAGGTCTCTCGTGATGTTGATCAGTTACGTGATCAAGTTCGCGGTAAGGGAAATTCAGTGGCGCGAAAATTTGAACGAGTTCTCCGAATTCTGCAGGATTGGGATTATGTTGCAGGCTGGTCGTTGACTGAAAAAGGTGAAGTTTTGGCTCGTACTTTCCACGAAAGTGATCTACTGGTCGCCGATTGTCTAGATCGTGGATATCTCGATGATCTCGACCCATCGTCCCTAGCTGCCTTGGCTTCAGTCTTCGTTTACGAACATCGGTCAAGTGAAGCCCCACCAGCACCATGGTTTCCATCCGCTGAAGTGCGTAAGAAGTGGCGTCGTATTGAGTCGGTCAGTCGTGAGTTGCAAGCAATAGAAGAAGCCGCTTCGTTGAACCAGCATCGTGCGCCAGATCCGACGTATATCGCGATTGCATACGCATGGGCGGCGGGTGAAGGTTTCGCCGATGTCGTTGAAGCAGAGGAATTATCTGGTGGAGATTTTGTTCGGACAATGAAGCAGCTTATTGATCTTTTGCGACAGATCGGAATTATGGCTCCCGTTCTGCAAACACGTCGAAACGCTGAAGCAGCAGCTGATTTATTGATGCGTGGGGTGGTTGCAGCGTCTACGTCAGTGCCGGGAGAAATCTGATGGTTATTCAACGAGGAGAGTCGTGGGGTAGTGAAGGCATCGCAGTTGATGATTTGGTGTGGGCTTCGTCCGACTCCGAATTGGCTGAGCAAATTTCCGCCGGTCAAAGAAATATTGCGGTCTCGGGCGGCGATATGTGGCGCACCATCGGTAGTCGGAATCGTCGGGTGTTATCTGGTGAAACGGCAATGTGTCTTCCCATAGATGTGATGCATGTTGAGTATCAGACGGACAAAGGTGACCTCTTCACGAAGATCGCAGTTGCCAATGTGATTTTGCGAACTGCAAATTTGCGGGGCGGGTGGCTACGAGGAGAGATCAGCGTTGTTGCCAATGCCCAATTTCTTTACAAATGGGATGTCGCACCACGGGGTCATCCAAATGATGGGCGAGTTGAGTTGACTCAAGTTTCTCGGGCCATGGGTTTGCGGCAACGTTGGTCGGCTCGCCCACGGTTACGAACTGGCACCCATTTGCCGCACCCTTTCATTGAGTCAAAATCAGTGAAAAATTTTGTCACTAGTTTTGATGAAGGCTCTCATCAAATTTTGTGGATTGACCAACAACGAATGGGTCGGGTGAAGAATGTGACGATTCAAGTGATATGCGACGCGGCTTTTTTGTGGATGTAGTGTTTTCGTATGAACGCAATAAATCAGCAGATCCTCGAAGCCGTTGACAATCTTGCGGATCGTTTAATCGCAGTGAGTCGCGATATTCATGCTCACCCCGAACTCAATTACGCCGAGTATTACGCTCACGATCTATTGGCAGGTGTGCTGGCCGATCAAGGACTTGAAGTCACTTGCCACGCATATGGAGTTGACACTGCGTTTGAGGCGGTTGTTGGTGATGCTGGCGCTCCTGAAGTATTGGTGCTTTTGGAATATGACGCTTTGCCCGGCATTGGTCATGCATGTGGACATAACGTGATCGCTGCTGCTGGTCTTGGTGCAGGTTTAGTAGCGGCTTCTTTGGCGAAAGAACTCGGTGGGCGAGTGCGCATTCTTGGCACTCCCGCTGAAGAGGGCGGCGGTGGCAAAATTGCCATGGCGCGTCAGGGTGCATTTGCGACAGGCATCGCGGCGATGATGATCCATCCAGCTGATGCCGATCTCATCAAAATGGATTCAATCGCGGTGCACACCGTTGATGTGACTTACGAGGGCAGGGCTGCGCATGCAGCGGCGGCTCCTTGGGAGGGCAGAAACGCCTTAGATGCTGCTGTTTTGGGTTACATGAATGTTGCGGCACTCCGGCAACACATTCGACCCACCGAACGGATTCACGGAATCATCACCGAGGGTGGAGAAAAACCAAACATCGTTCCTCGTCGAGCAGCAGCAAAGTGGTATGTCCGATCCGACACGATTTCTACTCTGCAACCTTTGAAGGCGCGCGTGGTGAGATGTCTTGAAGGAGCAACAAGCGCGTGCGGTTGTTCAATGTTAACAACTTGGGATGATCACACCTATGCCGATGTTCGTGACAACATGGCCATCGTGAATAGTTTTGTCAGCAACATGGCAACGCTAGGTCGTCTAGTTCGCGACCCGCGCACTGATGGTCGGCCAGTAATGGGTTCGACCGATATGGGTAATGTCTCGTACCTGATGCCATCCATCCACCCGATGGTGAAAATCGCTCCCGATGGAGTGGCCATTCATACTGAGGATTTTGCCCACTACGCCGGTTCCGAGTCGGGAGACGAGGGAGTGCTCATTGGGGCTAAAGCAATGGCGATGACAGTGGTCGATCTGTGGACAAATGCCGAGTTGCGGTCGGGAGCAGCCGCTGAGTTCGCATCTGTGACGTCTGATGTGGATGTTTTGGCGCGCTGAAGACGCGACTATTCCACTTTGTGCACCATCTGACCAACTAGCGTAAAAAACCGTGACGGTCTACGCCCCAGAGGAGTTCACCGCCGAGGAGTCGGAGGTTTTACGACGCTATTTCACCAATTTGGACGGACCTGTTTTCGCCCTGGTGAACTTACCCGAGGTGGTCAAAGGTGCTTTATTTGCGCGGTACAGCCGCACCCACAAGAGTCTCCGCCGACTTTTCCTGGATGAGTTTGTCGGCGATCTTGATATCGCCGGTGATCAGAGTGTTGATGCGACGATCGGTCTTGAGCGGGCTGAGGAGCTGTACGAAAAGGTCTTTTTCGAATACGGCGATGACTCAGTGGCGCAACTTGGTGGGGTACACCTGGCGTGCGAACAAGCATCCAACGTCTTGACCAAAATTCTTGAGTGGGGTCGTCTTGCGAGTTACCTTGAACAAAGTACGCGTTACATCTCTTACGACGCTCGTCTAGCGGGTCGTTACCGTTTCTATCGCGATCCTGAAGTTCTGAGGTCGCGTTACGGAACTCGCTATGTGGGCGATATGGATAGGATGTTCGATTCATATTCGCAATTGATTGAAAAGGTCACTGATCATGTTCGGGCTTCGGTCAAGCGTGACCCTGCCGACAGCGATTTTGTTTTCCGAATGGCAACGCGAGCCAAGTCCCTTGATGCGGTTCGTGGAGTTTTGCCGGCGGCTTCGTTATCGAACGTTGGTATTTACGGTAGTGGGCAGTCGTACGAAGCAATGCTGATTCGGATGCGGTCGCATCCATTGCCGGAAGCTCGTCACTACGCCGATTTGATGCTTGAAGAATTGCGCAAAGTCATACCAAGCTTCTTGAAGCGCGTTGACTTAGCCGATCGTGGTGGACGTTGGAGTGATTATTTGTCTGATACTCGCGAATCAACGAGCGAACTTGTGGGTGGACTTTTTGCCGAGACTCCCGTCGATCACAGTCCTCCAGTCGTTCTCACCGATTTTGATCCTGAAGGTGAAGACAAGTTGATAGCCGCAATTTGTTATTCCCATACGAGCCTGCCCGAAACTCAAATCATGCAGCGCGTTCAACGTATGAGTCATGCGGAAAAGGTGGCTATTTTGAAGGCCTATATCGGTGATCGTGAAAATCGTCGCCACCGTCCTGGTCGTGCTTTTGAGCGGATCGACTATCGATTTGATGTGCTGTCCGACTACGGCGCCTTCCGCGATATGCAACGCCATCGCATGTTGACCATCGAATGGCAGCCCCTCACCCCCAATCACGGGTACACGCGTCCTGATTTGATTGACGAAGCGGGACAGACGGTCGCCTTTGATGAGGTTATGAGCCGCTCAGCCGCACTCTTTGACGCTATGAAGCCAGAATTCCCGCAACAGGCGTCGTACGCTGTTTCCATGGCCTATCGAGTGCGCTACGCCATGCAGTTCAACGCTCGTGAAGCCATGCATATGCTCGAGTTGCGTTCATCGCCCCAAGGGCATCCGGCTTATCGTCGTGTAGCCCTGGAGATGCACCGTTTGATCGGTGAAAAAGCCGGACATCGGGCCGTCGCTGAGGCGATGACCCATCTCACTGTTGAAGCCCCCGAACTGGAGCGTTTGGCTGCCGAACGGAGAGCGGAATCTCGTCGTGGGGGCCAATAAGCACACCGTTTTGGTATTTCGTGACTAGTGTCACCCAAGTATTCAACAGTTGGGTCCCTCGGCGTGTCTAATATCCGCGCTCAGTCTTATTTTTTACTGGTTAAGTTCGCAAACTTCAGGAGTAACACAAAATCTCATGGCAAAAGATGATGACAATTTAGATCCTGAACTCGATGACGAGTTTCCCGAGGAAGAAGAAGGTGTCGACGGGGTCGACCCTGACGAGTTACTTGACGTCGAACTTGAGGACGGAGAAGACCTTGAGGTCGAAGATCTTGACACCGTCCTAGCGGAAGAGGATCCCGAGGCTGAGGTTGTGCCGCTGGTTGCGAAAAAGAAGGCTAAGAAGGCCAAGAAGGATGTCGCCGAGGATGACGAAGATGACGAGGATGACGAACTCATCGGCGAAGACGACATTGAAGAAGACCTGGGTGTCATTTTGGCGGCTCGAGTGAAGGGTCGCAGTGAGGACGATGAAGAGGATCCCGAAGAAGAAGAAGAAGCAGACATCCAGTTGTCTAATGATCCCGAAAGTGGCATTCAACCAAAGCGCGCCGATGAACGGATGTGTGCTCAGTGCTTTTTGCTCGTTCGTAAAGGTGCGCCAATGTGTCCAATTGGCGACGACACCTGTCCGTTATTCCCGTAGTCGCTGATGAGCATTGAGCCAGTCATTCGATCGGCAGAGCCTGATGATCTGGTGATGATTGTTGAACTCGATTCCACGGCTCGTGTTGCCGTGGCATCTCAGCGGGGCGGGCACAATTGGTTAGTTGAACATGCTCCAGCAATATCGCTTGACCCGAAAGACGTGATTCTTGATTGTTGGGTCGGAACCGTCGACGAACATATCGTCGGGTTTCTGCGTTGCGTGTTTGACGAGGTTCAACAACATGGTTTGGTGTGTTCTGTAGAGCGGGTCTACGTCACCGAGCAAGCCCGCGAACTCGGTTTTGGTGATGCTTTGCTGCGTCAAGCCATCGAGCACGCAACAAACTTGGGATGCGTTGCCATTGAAGGCAATGCGTTGCCGGGGGACCGCGAAACCAAAAACTTGTTTGAGCGTGCCGGAATTGTCGCACGAAAAATTACTGTGTCGCGACGGCTGAACCAGTAAAAGATTCAGCAACACATTTCGGCTTACTTGCCCGTCCAGTTCGGAGTGCGCTTTTCGATGAAGGCAGTCAAACCCTCTTTGGTGTCTTCTGATGACATCACTTGCGCAAACAAAGTATTGGTGAGTTTCTTTAACTCGTCATCAGGTTGGTAGGCCGCAGCCAAAACAACTTGACGACTGGCGTAAACGGCTAACGGTGCGCTCGTGGCAATCTGTGTGGCCAACTTGCGGGCTTCATTCATGGCCTCTCCAGGAGCAACTAAACGCGAAACTAATCCGAGGTGGTATGCACGCTCGGCGGGAATGGGGTCGCCCGTGAGAATTGCTTCCATGGCCGCTGCTTGGCCGATTGCTCGCGGTAAGCGGAAGAGTCCACCGGCCCCCGCAATGAGATTGCGCTTGACTTCAGCAAGTCCAAATGATGATCGACTTGTGGCGATCACGAGATCAGCGGCCAAAACAATTTCGCATCCACCTGCGGTGGCAAGTCCGTCAACGGCAACGATGATGGGCTTGCGTCGTTCGCGATAAACAAAGCCGGCGAACCCACCACGCTTGGTATTGAGATCTCCAGCTTGGCCAGAATTAATTGCTTTGAGGTCAGCGCCTGCGCAAAAGACTGGGCGCTCTTGGCCTTCTGTGTTGGCGGTCAGAATGCCGACCCAAACTTCATCGTCAGCTTCTAATTGATCAATGGCTGCTTCAACACCACGAGCAACATCGCCGTTAATCGCGTTGCGCGCATCCGGGCGGTTGAGGGTGATGATACCCATTCGGCCTTCAGTGCTGTATGTGACGATGTCGTTTGGTGCTGAGTCGCTCATACCTTTGACCGTAGCGGGAGCGAACCGCTTAGAACTAACCCTTGTCAGTTGTTGGTGTCTCGGCGACCGGTGCTTCGGCGACGTCTGAGGTCAATCCGGCCGAGGCTTCAATGGGCAGTTCGGCGACGACAGACTCAACGGCTGTTTCGCTCGCTGTTTCTGTTGGAATAACGACGACGGGGGTCTTGGGTGCAGTCGGCGGCTTGGGCGGCAACTTTTTGGCTGGCGGACGAACGGAGCGTAATGGCTTTGGTGCGTGATTCGTTGAGGCAACAGCAATACCGAGGCTGGTCGCGATCTGGGGCAGCAATGCGCTGAGGCGTTCAACGGTTTTGGCCAAATCGGGAGTAATTGTCTCAGGCTTTGAGGTGACACACACCTGAGCGCGGATAGGAGCGAAGGCAACCGCTTCGAGAACCGCAATCCAACGATCGGCCAACGCGTCAGCCACGAGGCTCTGTGACGTGGCTTCAGCGAGTCGACGTCCGAGTTCGTCAGGGAATATGGTTCCGGCCTTCGGTGGTTGACCCGCCAACTTGAGCGCACGAACAATACGTCCGACGCCAAGCGCGGCATCAATATCTTCGAGCCAATTACGCTGTTCCTGATCAGCCCGAGCAGTCAGTCCGGCTCGCAATTCGGCAACGAGTTCACGACAATTTTCGGCTCGTTCGATCACCGGGTCGTTAGCCGCAGCGACAACGCTGCGTAGATCGCGCAAGTCAAGATCGGTCAGGTCTTTGCGAGCGGCTTCGGCACGGTCGAGCCAATCGGCGACGCGGAGACGGGGGAGAAGATTCTCGGCCATCTGCAAGACGCTTTGCTCGGGCATGGTTGGCTTGCCTTCGGCTACAAGGACGGCGTTGGCGTCTCTGAGACGCTGACGAACGGTCTGCATACCTTGCAGTGCCAACTCGGCAATGGGACGTTGATCTTCGGGAAGCTCAGATAAAACTGCTGTGCGATTGGCTGAACCAGCCTTTAAACGCTTGGCTTTGGGACGTTGGGGCAATTCGGGGGGAGTTTTGAAATGGGGACGATGCGGTCCTCGCGGCTTGTCGGCACCGACTGCATTATCGCGACGAGAACGACGATCATTGTCTCGGCCAGCGCCATCACTACGTGTTGGACGATCACTACGTGTTGGACGATCACTGCGTGTTGGACGATCACTGCGTGTTGGACGATCACGACGATCACCGCCAGCGCGACGGTCGCCACGATCTTTTTTGGCGAGTTGCTGAGTCACCGCTTCAAAGGGCTTGTCGTTTCCAACGACAGTGATTTTTTCGACTTTGTCAACTTTGACGCGGCCGTGGATGACGCCGATGATCGTGATTCCGTCAATGTCGAAGTCTGCTTCGACTTTGACAACATCTCCGGGCTTTGATCCCTGCGATAAGAGGGTTCCGTCGAGAACCCCCTTGGGCTCGCGGGCACCTGCGGCGCGCCAGGTCCAGGTCCCATCGGGGCGTAAACTCGTCAACTCAATTTCAATCCTGCGGGACATGGTTGCCAACCCTATCGGGAACGCATATCGGTGCGTTCATGTCTGCGTGAACCGAATTTGTGCTGGTAATTTCAACAAGTGCCGATTTACGCCCTGGGTGACCGCACCCCAACGATTCATCCTGATGCCTACATCCATCCTGAAGCCGTGATTATTGGTTCCGTCACAATCGGGGCGCACAGTTCAATTTGGCCAGGGGCGGTGTTGCGAGGTGATGACGGTGACATCATCATCGGCGAGCGCTCTTCAATCCAAGATGGTTCAGTGCTCCACACCACCCACGTCTTTCCGACAATTGTGGGTAACGATTGCGTGATTGGCCACATTGTGCATCTTGAAGGTTGCACGATCGAAGATGGTTCGCTCATCGGTAACGGTTCAATCGTCTTGCACCGGGTCATTGTCCGTGCGGGTGCAGTGGTCGGGGCCAATTCGGTGGTGTTAAATGGTTTAGAAGTTCCGAGTGGCGCATTGGCTGTCGGCGCGCCAGCAACTATCAAATTAGATAAGGCGCGAGCAGCCGACATCCAGTTAGGTGCAGCTTCTTATGTGGCACGAGCCAAGATGTACAAAGAACAGCTCCGTCGACTCGACTGAGTGATCGGTAATTTTGTCATGACGCTTTCGGTAGTCATTCGTACAATGCCAACTGAGGTTGAATTCGTCAGTGACCTTTTGTGGTCACTTGGTGTGGTGGCGATTGAAGAGCACTGGGATCCCAACGGGGTAGTGCGTTTGCAAACTTCACTCGGGGATGACATTGAAGTCGTTAATCAAGCTATGAATTCTTTGCCCATTGTTTTGGATTGGTCAACGACAACTGTCAATGAAACAGTGGCGAATACTTGGCGTGAATTTGCGCAGCCAACAGTTATCGGTCGACGAATCGTCATTGCCCCCGTATGGTGCGCTGAACAGGAAGTTGCCGAAGCGGTCGCATCTTTGCCTGACCCCAATCTGGCCATGGTGATTCCGATTGAACCCGCCAGCACATTTGGCATGGGTGATCATCCAACGACAATGAGCAGTCTGTTGATGATTGAAAAGTACTTGAAGTCTGGGGATGTGCTGATTGACGTCGGTTGCGGAAGTGGCGTGCTCGGTATTGGTGCACTGCGAATGGGAGCATCTCGAGCGATAGGTATTGATATCAATCCGTCCTGTGTTCCGGTTTCTCAGGAGAATGCCCGACTGAATCAAGTGAGTGATCGATGGTCTGTTACGACCGAACCCCTTGCAGTTATTGGCTTTCCAGCCAACATTGTGGTTGCCAATATTTTGGCTCCAGCACTCATTGAGTTGAGTAGTGAACTCAAGAGACTCGCCAGACCTGATGGAGTATTGATTATCAGTGGGGTGCTTGCAGAACATTACGAGCACGTCGCCGATGCACTAGAGCCATTTCACGAGTTTGATCGAATTGACCGCGGCGGATGGGCTGCTGTGGCCTTTCAAAAAATCTGAAAAGTAGTTGCTGTTTTAATTGACGAGAGCGTCGATGTCTTGCTGAGTCGGTAACGAAGGCACTGCACCTTTTTTCGTTGCTGCGAGTGCGCCGGCTGCGGAGGCTCGACGGGCAGCAGTTGTGATATCTGCTCCATGGGCAAGAGCGGTAGCCAAGGCACCACACGCTGCATCGCCAGCACCAGTCGTGTCGATTGCTCGTACTGCAAATGGAGGTATCTGAAGTTCTCCATCTTTGGTGACTATTTTGATTCCGCGAGCGCCAAGCGTAATGACAACTATTGAGACACCTGAATTAAGAAGTGATGTTGCTCCGCCGAGCAATGCCACTTCATGTTGATTAGGCATGATGACATCACATAACTGCAGAACTGAACGATTAAGTTGAATCGCTGGAGCAGGGTTTAGGATTGTTCGGGCCCCACCAACTTTGGCAATGGCAAGGGCAGCCTCAACCGCGTCAACGGGGACTTCAAGTTGGCATAACAAAACTCCCGCCCGACTGATTACATCACGATGAGCATCAACGACACTGATGGATAAATGGGCGTTGGCACCTGGAACGACGACGATGGAGTTCTCACCCTGTTCGTCAACTGAAATCAGTGCACGCCCCGTGGGACCTTGGTGATCGGTGACATAAGCGGCGATTCCCTCAGAGGTCGTGAGTCGATGCAAGGTTTCACCAGCGGCGTCGGTACCGAGACATGTGATGAAAGCGGTATCGGCACCAGCGCGTCGACTGGCGACTGCTTGGTTCAGACCTTTTCCACCGGCATGTTCGGCGTAACTTGTTCCGAGAACTGTTTCGCCAGGGGCGGGGAGACGTTCGACCGAGGCGACGAGGTCAAGGTTGCTGCTACCGAGAACCACAACTTCGTAAACGTGAGAGCCATTAGCCATGTCACTAGTGAACCATGCCGTACGGAGACAAACACTGCACTGATTTTCCGTAGGTCCTCACAAGGCGTTATTTCGTCATGACGAAATAACGCGCAGAAGTGAGGTGAGATCAAGGCGGTCGATCGCTGGCAAGTAAGAGCGCGCCGCGTCACTGCGAAATTTGGTGCATAAATCCGGGCGAAAAAATCGTGCGCCTTCTCGTACGACATAGTTCAAAATAAAGAAGCGATATGCCTCGGGAAGAAAACGAATATCGGATTCAGTTAATGGAAAAACCTGGTGATAGGCCCGTATGAACTCCACAAACTGAGGTTCAACCAAAGTGTGAGGGGAGTACGCCCACTGAGTTTGATCACCAGTCGCCGATGAGACTCGGGATAAGAAGTAAAAGTCAAGTAATCGTGACTCGACACGGAACCAGTCGTAGTCCCAACGTGAGAACAAGGTAAAAGGTTCAATTGACGAACCGTGATTGTCAACCGAGAAATTACCGAGATTCCAATCAACCAAAATAGGAATACGTTTCCATGAGTCGTAACGAATATTCTCCAACTCTAATAAAAAGTCATGCGTGTGCTTATGGAGTACTCCGATGTGTTCGGGAGGAAGGGAGAAATTCCTTGGAGCGAACGGACTTGAGAGAAGATCCAAGAGATGAATCGCATCGGCCTTAATGCTGTTTGACGTAGCTGGAATCTCGGTTGCAATCTCATCACACGCACGATGAAAATAGGCAATTTCGCGAGCCAGGCAACGCGATTGCTCGTGATCCAACTGGGGGGGCAACATGTTGCGTTTTGATGCTTCGCCGTAAAAAGCGACCCACAAGTTGCCGTCGTACCATGTGAAGGGTCTTTCCGTAGCGAACGTATCTGGGCTTGGCTGTGTCGACTTTGCTAAGACCGGTGCTAAGAAGTTTTCAAAACGCGTACCCTGCAGTAACCGCGTGCAGCGAAACAATCGATCGTGATCTTCGGCGAAAAGAAAATACGATCCGTAATTCGATACTTTGGCGTAAACATGAGAGGTGTCCTCAAGATGGACACGAAAGACGGTGTTCGTTGAGACTCGTGGGCTGGTGTCCTCAACGTCGACGATGACGCGAGGGTCTCCAAAATCTGACCATGCGGCAGCGAGGGCCTGACGATATTCAGAGGGACTCATTGCCCCATTGTCTCACTCAGGAGGGACGGTTGAACGGCAGTAAAAAAGGGTCTTCAGCTGGCGTTGGCTCGAATGCCGATGGGGGCAATCAAACGGAATCCGGCTTCGTGGCGTTCATCTTCGCTTTCGCCACCCCACAAGCCGTACTCGTGATTGTCGCGAGCGAAATCACGACATAGATCTTGGACTGTGCAACCTGAGCACACGCTGCGGGCCAGGGCTTCTCGACGTTCACGGGCTTGCGGTCGTTCCGCAGTCGTGGGAAAGAAGAGGTGAGTCATGCCGCGGCATGCGCCTGCGTCCATCCAAATGTCGTCCGTCTGTCGACGGGTGATGATGATTTCTACAGCTGCCACACGACCCCCTGGTGGTGAAAACTTGCTACTAACCCTGTCGACTTCCCATGTTGCTTGCTGGTCACATCGCCGTCAACGGGACGATCCTAGATGTAATTAATCATCGAGTCAAAAAAATCTGGCGAAAGAAAAAACCCTTAACTTATAAAATGACGGATCCCGGCAACGAACTGATCGATGTCGGCCACTTGAGTGTCCCACGACGCCATCCAACGCACCTGATGGTGGTGGGAATCCCAGTCATAGAAAAAGGACCAGTCCCGTAATGCCTCAATTTTGCTGGCAGGCAGAATGGGAAAAATGCTGTTGACCTCGGGCTTTGAAGACAGTTGAACGCCAGGCAGTACGACAGTTTGCTGGTGCAGGAGGGCCGCCATTGAATTGGCATGACGGGCATTCGTGATCCAGAGATCGTCAGTGAGGAGAGCCGAAAACTGAGCCGAGATAAAGCGGACCTTGGACGGAAGTTGAGTGACCTGCTTGCGAACGTAAGGAGCACTCTGCGCCATCTGGGGATCAAGGTACACAACTGCTTCTCCATACATCATTCCGTTCTTCGCGCCACCAAAGGAGATGACGTCCACGCCAGCATCAATCGTGAATGACTTCAACGCTTGTTGTGTGCCGCCAAGAGCAGCCGTCGCATTCGCAATACGCGCACCATCAAGGTGTACCTTCATCCCCATTGAGTGGGCGGCATCGCACAAGGCCCCGATCTCATTGGGCGTATAAAGCGTTCCCCATTCGGTGCTTTGAGTAATTGAGAGAACACTCGGCTGAACGTGATGAACAATTCCAAGAAAATGTTGCAGGCTCAATACTTGGTCAGGTGTGATCTTGCCGTTTGTTGACGGGAGATCAATGAGCTTTGAACCAAGAATTCGTTCTGGAGCGCCAGTCTCATCGACGTTGATGTGAGCTGCGTCGCTACAGACGACTGCCCCGGCGGGGGAGAGCAATGTTGCGAGTGCGAGGACATTGGCCCCTGTTCCATTCCACACCATCAACGTTGACACCTGTTGACCGAATAAATCGTTGAAGTCGGCTTCGGCTTGCGCTGTCCATGGATCATCGCCGTAGGCCACCGCATGCCCGCTGTTAGCGCGGTCAATGGCCTCAAGAACCAATGGGTGAACTGCGGCATTGTTGTCGCTAGCGAAGCGACGATCGGGGGAGGGAGGAGTCGATCTCGAACCAGTAGGCAAACTCTCGGGAGAATTCATGGTCAGAGTCTGTCGCCTCCATCAAGGATTGTGACTCATTCCCAAAAATTGATCTCGACATGTGCGAGTATTTCGTCATGACGAAATCAACCACAGGGGTACGGGTGCGGACCGAGAGTGGTCCACGATGCCGTTGGTGTCGCCGAGTTCTGCCCGAGCAAAAAGGCGCTGGACGAAAAAGGGTTTTCTGCAGTCAGGCGTGTCGTCAATGGGATTGGGTCGGTCGCCAACGAGCCCGAGAACTCAAACTTAGTGAAGATGAGTTGGTTGTAGCCCGGCAAGAGATCGATTCGCTGTACGACGATCTGTATGTCTTGGCGTGCGCCGTTGACGACACCGAACGTGAACTAAAAGCCGGCAGGCCAACCGTGACAAGTTTGAAAGAAGCCATGGAATGGATCTTGGATGCAGCGCGACCATTACGAGATCGAACGTTGACTCCATCGGGGCAACACGAATAAGTGACGCAATAGTTCGGACTGTGGGCTCTACGTGACGGCTTGGTATTACGCCCATAATCTCCGTTATGACACTTAAGACTGGAACGACGATCAAGCCGTTTTCAGATCTCAAAAAGCCCGCTCCTACTGCTGTTCTGCAGTTGTCAGTGTTTCAGCGCACGTCAATGAGATCGACGACGAAAATCAATGTTTCGTTGCCTTTGATGACGCCGCCAGCGCCACGGCTGCCGTAGCCAAGTTCGGGCGGAATCGTCAGCTGGCGTCGTCCGCCAATTTTCATGCCGACGATCCCCTGGTCCCATCCGCCAATGACTTCACCGGCACCGAGACGGAAACTGAAGGTCTCCATACGATCCCATGAGGCGTCAAATTCGCGGCCGGTACTCCAAGCGACTCCCACGTAGTGCATCACGGGTCGGCAACCCGAGGTTGCTTCCTTGCCATCTCCAGTCACGATGTCATCGATGATCAAACTGTTGGGTGGATCCCCTACGGGAACTGTGATGACGGGCTTACCGGTGTGTGTAGACATCTGACGATCTTAGATCTCTGGCTCAGATGGTTTCAGACTTCTTGGGGCGCATATAGGTGCCCTGAGCGACCGCTACGGGCTTGGATTCGTCATCGGTATAGGCAATGACGGATCCGACTATCGAACGCGAACCAACGCTATTGAGGGTCGCTCGGGCCCGAATGACTTCTCCCCTTGCTGGGCGTAAGAAACGAATGGACATCTCACTGGTCAACGTCATGGGCTCCATTCCGATCGCCGATAAGGACGCGTAGAACAATGCGGCATCACAAATGCTGAAGACCGTGGGACCGCTAATGATTTTGCCAGGACGCAACGAGGCTTCGCTTGGGTACATCACCGCGACAGACATCCCGTAGGCCATTTCTTCACAGGCGTTCTGATTGCCGCCGAACGCTCCCCCGATGAATGCATTCATTTCTTCAACTGATACGAGTGGTTCTCGTGATTCAAACTCTTTGTTCGACATAGTTCATACCGTAGTCATGACAGTTGCCTACAGTGCGAGTTATGGATTCACGCGCGCAAGAAGTCTTGGCAGAAGTTTCAGCAACCGGTCAATTTGACTTGCGTTGGAAAGAAGGTCGCGCTTTTTCTTTGGCTTACTACGCTGGACCCGCAGTCCAAGATGTCGCCGATCAGGCGTATGCGATGTACGGATCAACCAACGGCCTCAATGCCGATGCGTTTCCGAGTTTGAAAAAGTTCCAAGCCGATGTTGTTTCAACTGTTAATCGTTGGGTTCATGGCGATAAAACTTCAGCCGGTTTCATGACGAGTGGTGGAACAGAAAGTATTTTGCTGGCTGTCAAAGCGGCTCGCGAACGGGGTCAGCGTGAATTCGGAATTACTCAGCCCAATGTGGTGCTGCCAACTTCTGCCCACGCGGCATTCGAAAAGGCTTGCTACTACTTTGGTCTTGAAAGTCGACGAGTTCCGGTGCGCGCTGACTGGCGGGCCGATGTTGACGCCATGCAACAAGCTATTGATGAAAACACAGTTTTGCTCGTGGGTTCTGCTCCGCAGTATCCGCAAGGAGTGGTTGATCCAATCGTGAATATTGCGGCCCTCGCCCGTCAACGAAATATCAACTGTCACGTTGATGCGTGCATGG
>SXGQ01525349.1_pt1 | contig 34123 bp, 26 predicted proteins | sample 3178371 | NCBI WGS metagenome assembly SXGQ01 (sample SAMN11356859, study PRJNA531348) | freshwater metagenome | isolation source: freshwater sample F1-20 | place: China: Fuxian Lake, Yuxi | collected 2017-12-25 | reverse complement strand
GGCCGGTTCACGCTCGCCGCGCCTCAGATCGCACCGAGGTATTTTGTCCAAAGCGCGCTGTTTTGGGCGACGTTGCTCACGATCTTGGCCGAGACGGCCGTGCCGAAGCACCGGTTCTTGCAGTGGGCATTGCCGGTGACCCTGGGTGTGAGCGCCTTCAATGTGGTCGCATCGACCCGATACCTGCCGGTGGCCGAGGATTTTTTCCGCCGGCGACTTGAGACGATCCGTTACTACGACAAGTGGCTGACGCTGGGCGGGGCTCCACATCCGATTTACCCCGATCATACGCAGGCTGACCAAATTTTAAATACGGCGTTGGAGAAAGGCATTTACCGGCTGCAGGCCCGAACTTCGCCTCCGATCGCGAAGAGGGTTCATTCGAAAGAACAGGCGATGGCTTATTACCTCGACGAAGTCGTGCTCGCCGACCGGCGCTTGCATGTGCGCGGCTGGATGTTGCCGAATGAAAAAGGGCAGGAAGATCTCGAGCCTTATTTGGTGCTAAAAACGGCAGACCGGGAGTTTGTCTTTCAGGGGCGGCGGCAACGGCGACCGGACGTGGCCAAGGACTTTAATCGACCAGATGCGCTTAATTCGGGATTTGTTTTTGTGGTGCGGCGGATGGAAATCCCGCCCACGGAATTGCGGGTTTCGCTGGAGTATCGCACGGCCAAAGGCGGGGTCTTCACGAATACCGACCACCGGGTGGCGAATCAGGAGAACTACGAGGAGGCGACCTTGGCGAACGTCCACCCCTCGCTGACGAAACCGGCCCGGCAGATTTTCTTAGGCGTGTTGCCCTAAAATCCCGGGGCGCAGGCGCCGTAAATTGTCGCACACGATCGCGGCGGCGCAGGCGGCGTTGAGCGACTCGGCGGTGCCGTAGCGGGGAATGGTGATCCGGCGGGTCACGAGCGCGGCGACGGCCGGCGAGAGGCCGCGGCCCTCGCTGCCGATCACGATGATGGCGTCGCGGAGAGCAGGGAGGGCATGGACATCGTCGCCGGTAAGATCGCAGCCGAGGACGTGCGTGCTGGGCGCGACCGACGCGAGGGCGGCGGTGAGGTCGGCGGTGTGCGTGATGACGCGGGCAAAAGAGCCCATGCTGGCGTTGATGACTTTTTGGGAAAAGAGATCGGCGCAGTCGGGGGAAAGGAGGACGCGGTCGAGGGCGAACCAATCGGCGAGGCGGAGCAGCGTGCCGACGTTGCCGGCGTCTTGCACGCCGTCGAGGGCGAGGGTGAGGCCGTGGTCGAGGGCGGCGGGGGCGAGGGGAGAGCGCGTGAGCGGGCCGACGGCGAGGACAGAGGACGGTGTGGGAAAATGGCTGGCGCGGGCCATCTCCGCGGGGGTGAGCTCGGTCGTCTCGATATATTCGGCGGCTTTTGCGTTCGCGATGATCCAGGCGCGCGTGGCGTAGATTTCGGTGAAGGGGAAATTCGCCGCGAGCAGTTCAGCGACGACCTTTTCGCCTTCGACGACGAATAGACCGAGGGACTCGCGGGTCTTTTTATCGCGCAGGGAGCGGAGGCGCTGGAGGTCGGCTTTGGCGAGCATGGCCCGATGCTCGACCGGTTCAGCGGTCGCTGGCAAGCGGCTCGGATTTAAGCGCAGGGTCGGAAAGGCGAAGCCACTTGTCGGTCATCACGTATTCGGTGCGGTTGCCGTCGGCGAGAAGCAGACCGATCTGGAAATCTTCGTCGGGCAGGCGATGGCGTAACAGCGCGAAGTTGTAGCCGCAGTAGTGCCAAAGCGGCTCTTTGAAGGCCTTGGCCACGTCGGGCCGCGGGACGCTGAGCGTGGTGAAATAGAGCGTGGTCTTGGCGGAGCGGAGCACGACGTGGATGGTGCCGCGTTTGGAGCGTTGCGCCGGGAGCATCGCCCAACCTTCGAAACCGACGGCCGTGGTGGTGGCCGTGAGATCGGCGACATAGTTGACGATGTTGGCGTTGGGCTGCGGGGCCTCAAAATGGCGTTGAAAACAGAAGCGGGGGAATCGGTAGATACCGCGATTGCTGGCGGCGGCGATGGCGTTTTCGGCGGTGCCTTCGTCCGGATGCAGGCGGAAGGGCCCCGCGTTGGAGTCGTTGCCGAACTGCTTGTAGCGTATGGCCGGGTAGTCGCGGGAATGGAGAAACGTCTCGGCCCGGTCGACCGTGTTGAAATCCGAAGCGAGGTTGAAGACGATCAAGGCCGGAAGGCAGTAGGCGAGGAGCCGATACGGCCGGGCGGGGTCAGTCCACTGCTCAGTGGCCAAGAAGACGGCGAGACTCCACGCGAGCGAGGCGACGACCAGATAGCGTGATTGGATATGGTCGCCCGCCATGCCGAGCCGGCTGAAGGCGATCAGGGCGAGCGAGCCGACGGCGAACAGAGCCAACGCCATGACCAAGGGTTGGCGCGTGAAAGCGCCGCGGGCCCCAAGCCAGCCGAGCAGCGCAAGCAGAACCACGCCGAGCACCGGGGCATGGGCGCGGTCGCCGAGGGCCAATGGACCGCCCAGCAGAGCGAGCCAGAATTGCAGGAGCCGGCCCAGCCCGGCCGGCGAGAAATCGGTCGAGGTGTGAGCCGGGTTGAGTGTGAAACCGTGGAGGAAGACAGCGACCGCGGCGGCGCCGAAACCACCCCAAAAGCCGAGCACGTGCCAGCGGCGTTGATGGATTAGGATGAGAGCACCGACCGGCCAGATGACGCAGCCGTGGGCGAGCGTAAAGGTGGCAAGGACGCCGAGCAGGGTCGCGGCGGCGACGGCGTTGGGAGACGGCCGGGTCAGCGCGGCGAGAGCGCCGCCGGCCAGCAGGAGAATCTGAAAATGATCGATGGAAGCCCCGCCCCAAAAAAACGGTTCGTAGTGCTGGAGGTGGAAGAGGCCCAAGGCGAGAACTACGCCCATCCGCGCCCGCTGCGCGACGTCCCCTGCTCGGGCGATCAGCAGGAAACAGAGGCCCACGAGGGTGAGATTGCCGATGATGCTGATGAAATGGAAATTGACGCCGCCGGTGAGCCAGTAGCTGCCGGCAAAAAGGATGCGGCTGACGACCGTGCGATGACCGCTGTCAAAGCGGAGCAGGCGTTGGAAAAACTCGTTCCAAGTGGCGCCGCTGTCCAATTGCAGCAAGAAGCCGAGCACACTGTCGTAGTCATCCCAAAAGGGCACATTTCGACTCGTCAGTATGATCTGGTAGGCGATGAAGGCCACCGGGGCGAACGCGATCACGCCTAGAACGGGCAGAACAGTGCCTCGCAGGGCGGTCCTGAAATCCTGGTGTGGAGGAACCCTCATAGACAGGTGGGTGAGCGAAATCGCAGCGCGAGAGGAGCGTCAAGTCTGGCGGTGGACAGCGGTCCAAGGCGGTGGCTGAGGAGCGGTTGGAGGATAAAATTCTTGGAAGGAAGCAGCGGGTGGTAAAGGGCTTGTTACTGGAATGCGAGGGGGCCGCCCGCGGTTGCGTGGCGCGAATCCGGTGCCGGAGTGGGTGGACCGCACCGGCGTGATGCGGCAGCGCGGCGACTCGCGCTCCGACTTCAGGGAAATAAAAAGCGGCGCCGAGTGGGGCGCCGCGGGAGGGAGTGAGGGGTAGTGGCGAGGGCGCTCAGTTGCGGTCGATGAAGGGGAGCTTCAGCGAGTCGAGGTTGGCGGTGAAAGAGAGCACGTAACTGGAGCCGAAGTCCCGGCGGCTGGCAGCGCGACCGTATTGGAACGTGCGGAGCGACGGATCTTCAAAAACATTGGAGCCGGTGAGTTCGAGGGCGTAGTTGCGGGAGAAGCGGTAGCGCATTGTAAAGTCCCAGCGTTGATGGCGGGCTTCGTAGAGGGGGTTGAGGTTGGTCGCGCTGGCGGCGGTGCGCACGCCGCCGGGATAGATGACGGTGCGAGCCTGCACGTAGAAGGTGCGGGCGGGGGTGGCGTAGCTGACGCCGTAGTTGGCGTTCCAGTCGTAGAAGTTGTTTCCGATAGTCGGCTTCACGATGAGGCCTTGGCGGTTGGGTGCTTCGCCTTTGTAGAATTTGGTGTAGTTGGCGAAGAGCTCGATGCCTTGGATCGCCTGCGGAAGCATTTTCAAGTAGGGCTTCAAGGGTTGACGGGCGCTGAGCTCGACGCCCTCGAAGTGGCCGTTGCCGCCGTTGTCCTGGGTGTTGAGATTATAGCCGGCATAGAGCCCGTCGAAGCCGTTGTCGTCGCCGGGTTGGATTTGGGTGACCTCGTTGATGATGTAGTTGGTGATCTTCTTGCGGAACCAACCGGCGGACAACGTGCCGGCGGCGGCGGTGAAATACTCGATCTGGGCGTCGATGTTTTGCGAGTAAGTGGGGAGGAGGCCGGTGTTGTTGATCGTCACGTTGGGGATCGCGGCGGTGTCGTTGACGGTGGTGTTGGGGAGAATCGTCTGGATGCCGGGCCGGGACATCGAGCGCGTGGCGGCGACCCGGAGGACGAGGTTCGGCGTGAAGCGGTAGGTGAGCTGATAGTTGGGGAAGTAATCGAGGTAGTCGCTCGTGACGCGCTGGGTGCGGGAGAAGACGGCGCTCAGATATTCGCGGGAAGAGGCGGGGAAACCGGCGGCGAGGACGGGGACACCGAGGGAGTTGATGCGGATGGCGCCGCGGGCGAAGTTTTCCGTCTGCTCGGCGCGGACGCCGGCGAGGAGAGTGAGGCGAGGCGTGATCCGGACGGTCGCGGCGGTGTAGGCGGCGGTGATGATCTGGGTCAGATTCTGGGAATTGACGGCCTGGCGCTGGACGTTGGCACCGGCGATGTTCTGGAAGGCCTTGGGGTTTTGCCGCATGTAGGCCGCGACCTTGTAGGGATCGATGAGGGGTGGGCGGCGGATGCCGAAGAGGAAGTCGTCGCCGTATTCGGCGTCGGTCATTTCGAAGGCCTTGGCGTTGATGAGTTCGTCGCCGCTGGCGGCGATGCCGTCGGGCCCGAGGAAATCGAGGACGATCTGGCCGGCGGCTTTGCGGCGCTGGATGCGGTAGAGATTGGCGCCGGTGCGGAATTCGACGGGGAAACGCCACTCGCCGAAAGCGGCGCGGAGGTCGGTCTTCAGGTTGATCGTGCGGTCGTTTTGAAAACGGGGCGAAGTCTGGAGGGAGACGGAGCGTTGGTCGTAGTTGCGGAGGTCGTAGATGTCGGGTCCGGCGAGTTGGACGAGAGAGGTGGGCGCAACGCGATCGGAGTTCGCCTGGATGCGATAGGTGACGCCGCGCTGGTTGTTCATGTTGAACTGGGCGGACTGGATCATCTCGGGCAGGTCGGCGACCTTGGAGTCGGATTTGCCGTAGTTGGCCGAGTAGGTCAGGCGCCAGCGGCCCCAATCGTGACGAACCCCGGCGTTGTAGGTGTAGTTGGCGCTGGTGGAGTCGGAGTAATCGGCGAAGACGTCGGTCTGGCCGTTGACGACGGTGGTATCGGTCGCGGAAACGCTGGGAAAGGTGCTGAGCGGAAGGACATTGCCCGTGGTGATCGGGCGGATGCGCCACGTGTGGCCGCGGTTTTGGCTGAGGAAAGCGTTGTAGGTGAAACCGGCGTTGAAAATGGTGTGGGCGCCAAGTTTGTAGTCGGCCTTGAGGCTACTATTGCGGCGGAATTTGACCTGCGGACCGTCGACCAACGTGAAGGTGTCGAGGCGGACGGGGGCGTTGATCGGGACGGGTGCGGCAACGGTGCCGGCGACGATCGGGGTGTAGCCGAGGGCGTTGTTATGGGAGGGATTGATGCTGTTGGTTTCGGAGTAGGAGAAGGTGAGGCCGAGGGTGTTCTTTAGAAACGCCTCCGAATAGACGACGCTGGCGCCGGGCTTGATGCGGTGGGTGGGACGTTGGCCGGGGCCGGGGACCGCGTCGAAGGTGAGCATCTCGCTGTTGGCGTTGAGGAGGAGGACGGTGCGGAAGACGCGGCGCTTCTGGTTAAAGGCGCTCTTGGTCTCGGCGTTAATGACGCCGCCGGTGGACGGGGCATACCAAGGTGGCGGAGCTTTGTAGACCTCGATGGATTCGATGTTGGTGATGCTGGCCTGGGTAAACTCGAAGGCGCGGCTGGACGCGTCGGATGAGCCCGTGCTGGAGCGGGGCGGAGTGCCGGCGGCGGCGGGGACCTGTCCATCGATGGTGAAGGTGGTGGCCTCGGGATCTTGGCCGCGCACGGAGACGGTGGCGGCATCGGCGTTGGAGTAGTTCACCAGGAGACCGGGGACGTATTTGAGAAATTCGCCGATGTTGCCGTCGGGGACCTCGCCGAGGGTGTCGGCGGAAATGGCGGTCATGAAGTGGTCGGCGCGTTTCTGTTTGTTGACCTGGGCGGCGTTGCCCTCGACCTCGCTGGCGACGACGAAGGCGCCGAGTTTATAAATGCCGGCGGTGAGCGCGAAATCCTGTGTGGTGCTTTTGCCCGCAACGACCGTGAGGGACTGTTTTTGGCCGTCGAGGCCGGCGTAACTGACCACCGCCGTGTAGGTGCCGGGAGAGACGTTGAGCAGGGTGTAGGATCCGTCACGGTCGGTGAGCGCACGGAAAGCGGTGCCCTCGAGCGAGACCTCGGCTTCACCGAGGTATTGAGCGGTGGCCTGATTGGAAACGCGGCCGGAGACGGTGCCGGTGGCGGGGCTTTGAGCGAAGGCCGAAGCACAGAGCGTAGCGATGGCAAGGGCCAGTGAGACGAGGAGGCGGGTTGGAATCATGGTAAGGTCGGGGTCGGGAGTCAGGTAAGGCGGGGCTACCGGTCGGCTCAAAAGCGTCAAGCTGCCGAACGATGGGGAGGGAGAGCAAACGAACTCCAAGCGCCCCGGGCCAACTGCCCGCTGGTGCGGACAGTCCGAAGGGGGCGATATCAGACGCGGGGCGGGTTCGCGCTTTTCAACGCAAGGACGATACCTAAGGTCGTGCGATGAAGCGACTCCTGCCCCTTTTTGTCTTGGCCCTGACTCTGTCGATGATCATCGCGCCATTTGCGTTGGCGGCGGATGCGGCCAAGCCAACGCCGGCGGTGCCGGACCGGTCGCCGGGCGCGCCGATCGCGGGCGCGATTTCCACGGTGACGGGCATGGCGATCTCGCCGCTGCTCGGCACGGGTGCCTATGGTGCCTATCAGTATTTCAATGCGACCACGCCGGAGCAAAAAGCGGCTTTGCCTTGGTTTGCCCAGTGGGCGTTTTTTGGCCCGGCGTTGCTGATCGTGGGCGCGTGTGCGGCGAAGGACGCGCTCGGGGCGTCGGTGCCGCCGGGCCTGAAAAAGCCGTTCGATGTGCTGGAGACGATCGAGAACAAGGCGACGGGGCTCGTCGCGGCGGGCGCGGTCGTGCCGTTTACGATGGCGGCGGTTTCGAAGCTGCTGGTCGGATCAAAGACGGCGGGCGTGGAGGGGGCGGTCTTGGAGTCGAGCGGCATGGCGATGTTGCAGGTAGGAGCGATCGACTTTTCCTGGTTGCTGAATCTGCTCACGGCGCCGTTTGGCATCGCGATGTTTGCGGTCGTCTGGATGGCATCGCACGCGATCAACGTGCTGATTTTGCTGAGCCCTTGGGGTGCGATCGATGCGGCGCTGAAGGGGATGCGGACGGGATTGCTCGGACTGCTCGCGCTTTCGGCAACCATCAACCCGTGGTTGGGCGCGGCGCTCTCGCTGCTTGTGATCATTGTGGCATGGCTGGTGGCGGGCTGGGCGTTTCGCCTGACGTTCTTCGGTTCGGTGTTCTGCTGGGACTTTTTAACGCTGCGGCGCACGCGGTTCACGCCGAAGGAGAACGGCAACAAACTGTTTTCCGGCGGGAATTTCCCCGGGGTGCCGCCACGCACCTACGGACGGCTCGCGCAGCGCACGGCGGGCGGGATCGAGTTCCAGTACCGGCCCTGGCTGGTGATGGCGGAGCGCAGCGCGTTGGTGCCGGTTGACAAGAGCCAGCTCGCGGTGGGCAAGGGCCTGTTCTTTTCGAGCATCACGGCAAACGATCGCGATACGCTCTTTCTGCTGCCGCCCCGCTATCATGGCCACGAGGACACGGTGGCGCGGGCGTATCTGATGGGCGGCGGAGTACGTGACGCGGGCTTGCGCAAAGCGTGGGGCGTGATGCGCGAGCTGTTTGGCGGTTCGGCGGCGAAGACGCAGGTGGTGTGAGGGAGCGGCTACGGGTAGGAGCGCGCTTGCGCGCGAAAGGAGGCGGCGTGGGCGCGCGATCGCCCGCGAGTGGGCTCCTACCTGCGGAAATCCGCGTCAGCCACGCAGGATTTTGCGCAGGCCGCGGACGAGCCGGCCCATGCCCTCGTTGGCGTTGGCGGTCGTCAGTGCGCCGTAGGCCACGCGGATCGTGCAACTCCCGGTGACCCCGAAGGCGCTGCCGGGAATCACGGCGACGCCGTGATCGCGGATGAGTTCTTCGGCGATCTCCATCGCAGAGCGGGTGGTGCGGAGCCGGGGTAGAAAATAAAACGCACCGTGGGCCGGCGGGATTTCGGCGAGTTCCTCGGTGATGAGCGGGGCGAGTTCGCGGCCGACCACGAGGCGCACGGCAGCGAGGTCGCGGAGTTTGTCGCGGAGGTAGTGGGCGCTGTCGGTGAGCGCACCGAGAGCGGCGAATTGCGAGATGACGGGCGGGCAGATGATGAGCGTGTCTTGGATTTTGCGCAGGGCGGCTTCGAGGGCGGCGGGGTAAACCATCCAGCCGATGCGCCAACTGGCGAAGCCGTAGGTCTTGGACATGGAGTAGAGCGAGATCGTGTGGGCGGCGGCGCCCGGGATCGAGGCGGGTGAGAAGTGTTTTGCGCCGTCGTGGAGGAAGTATTCGTAGGCCTCGTCGTGGATGTGCGTGAGACCATGTTCGGCGCACAGGGCGTTGACGGCGCGGAGATCGGCCTCGGGGTAGACGGCGCCGGTGGGGTTGTTCGGTGAGACGGTGATGATCGCGCGCGTGCGCGGGGTGATCGCGGCGCGGAGGGCGGCGAGGTCGAGCTGATAGTTGGCGTCAGTCGGCACGAGCACGGGCCGGCAATTGGCCAACGTGACGGCCATTTCTTGGTTAAAATAATACGGCGTGGGCAGAATGAATTCGTCGCCGGGGTCGCCGAGGGCGAGGACGGCGTTGATGAACGCTTGGTTGCCACCGGCAGTGACCATAATGCGGTTGCCGTGGGACTCGCCGGTGGGGATCCGATTTTCGGCGGCGAGTTTTTGCGCGAGCGCTTCGAGGAGGGCGGGGATGCCGGCGACGGGTTGGTATTTATGGAGGCCGGGGTCGGCGAGAAAGCGGGCGATTTGGGCGGTGGCGGCGGGCGGCGGGCCGTAGCCGACGACGCCTTGACCGAGCGAGATCGTGCCGGGATGGCGGCGGATGAGATCGGCAATGGCGGGGATAATCGGTGCCTGCGTGGCGGCGGCGCGGCGGGATTCGGCGGGCATGGTCATCGCGGTGGAAGCGAAGACGACCGCGCCCGTCCGGCAAGCGTTTCAGCGGATCTGTGCGTTCGCCGCGCTCCTTGCAAAAGCGAGCGGGGAGCGGGGCGGCGCATGGCGGGATCCCGAGTCTTCGTGCCGGGGGCACAAGAACGCCGACACGTTTCTTTGTGGCGCAGGCTCGACGTCGGGTCCGGCGCGGATCAATTTTGGCTCTGTTGCCAGAAAGCGCGCAGGCTCCGCCCATCGGCGGTGAGCGCAGCCCGATGGCTCCCCCACTATGCCTATGAACCCCATGAATCGTCGTCATTTCCTCAAAGCTGCAGCCGTCACCGGGACCGGACTCACAATCCTCCGCAGCGGCACGTTGTTTGGACAGAATACGCCCAATAAAAAGCTCAACATCGCCCTGATCGGAGTGTGGGGGCGCGGCTTGGCCCATTATGCGGGACTCGCCAAAGAGAACGTGGTCGCGCTGTGCGACGTGGACGAACTGCGCTTTCCCGAGGCGTTGCAGAAATTTCCGGGCGCGAAGACCTACATCGATTGGAGAAAGTGTCTCGATCACAAAGGGCTCGATGCGATCGTGTGCTGCACGCCGGACCATCATCACGCGCATATCGCGATCTGGGCGATGAACCGCGGGCTCCATGTCTTCATGGAGAAACCGATCGCGCTGAGCGTGGAGGAAACCCGTTTGGTGCGGGCGGCTTATCTGAAAAACAAGCACAAGATCGCCACGCAGGCGGGTACCCAGCGGCACGCGAACCCAAATTTCGCGCGCGTGCGCGAGCTGATCAAGGACGGCGCCGTCGGCGACCTGCAGGGCGTATTCGTCTGGGGCAACCGCCAGCTGCGGCAACCCGGCTACCGTCCCGCGCTGGGCACGCCGCCGAGCACGTTGCATTACGACCAATGGATCGGGCCTTCGCCGTATCACCCCTACAATCCCGAGTATTTCTCGGGCAAGGCGGGGGCAAATTGTCTGCAATGGAATATGTTTTGGGACTTCGGCACGGGGCAAATCGGCGACATGGGCGCCCACACGATGGACCTCGCTTGGAATGCGCTCGACGCGGGCTTGCCGACGTCGATCGAGGCAAAAGGCGATCTGTTTAACCCCGACGTGACGCCGGTGGAACTCACCGCGCATTTCAATCATCCGGCGAATGACTGGCGTCCGGCGATCCGCGTGAGCTGGTATCAGGGCGGCGCTCTGCCGACGGCCCCGAAACCATGGATCGATCTCAACAAGATCGGCCACGGCGCGATGTTCAAGGGCTCGAAGGGCCTGCTCGTGGCGGACTTTAACTCGCGCATGTTGATCCCGGCGGCCGATTCATCCGACCTGACCTACTATAAAACCCGCAAACCCGAGGAAGTGACGCCACCGATCGGCAACTTCCAGGAAGAGTGGATCAACGCGTGCAAAGGAAACCTGCAGACCTCCTGCAACTTTGATTACAACGGACTCATGACCGAGCAGATGGCGTTGGGCCTCGTCGCCTATCGCGCCGGCAAGAAGCTCGATTACGACGGGAAGGCGGGCGTGGTGACGAACGCACCGGAAGCGAATGCCTTCCTGAAACGTCCCTACCGCGACGGCTGGCCGATCAACGGCTGAGCCGCGCCGGGGGGGTTGAAATCGCGCGGGAAGTCTGCTCCCTGACGACATGCGTTACCCCCAACTCGCCCTCGTCGTCGCTCTGCTTGCTGCCGTATCGCCGCTCTTCTCCGCCGCTCTCCCGGGCGGCGGAGCGGCCAAGCCCAATATCATTTTCATCCTCGCCGATGATCTGGGCTACGGGGATCTCGGCTCCTACGGGCAGAAGCTGATCCAAACGCCCCGGCTGGACCGGATGGCAGCGGAAGGGATGCGCTTCACGCAGTTCTACGCGGGGAGCACGGTCTGCGCGCCCTCGCGCAGCGTGTTGATGACCGGTCGACACACCGGCCAAACGTCGGTGCGCGGCAATGCCGGCACGTTGGGTTACGCGGCACAGACGCTCCCGGCCAACGAAGTCACCGTTGCCCGAGTTTTGAAAAGCGCGGGCTACACCACGGGATTGGTCGGCAAGTGGGGCCTCGGCGAGAACGGCAGCGCGGGATCGCCGGACAAGCAGGGCTTTGACACCTATTTTGGGTTTCTCAACCAGACCCACGCGCACAACCACTATCCGGATTTTCTCTGGCGCAACGGCGAGCGCGTGCCACTGCCGAATGACCGCGTGCAGGTCGGTCCGGTCGAAGGCGCCGGCTATGCGACGAAACGCATGGTCTATGCGGGCGACCTCTTTTTTCAGGAGGCGAAAGAGTTCGTCGCGAAGAACCGCGAGAAGCCGTTTTTCCTCTACCTCTCGCTCGTTGTACCCCACGCGAACAACGAGCGCTCCCGTGAACTCGGCGACGGCCAAGAAGTGCCGAGCTACGGAGTTTACGCGGACAAGTCCTGGCCCGACGTACAAAAAGGCCAGGCGGCGATGATCACGCGGATGGACGAAGGGATCGGCGAACTGTTGGCGCAGTTGAAGCAGCTCGGTCTCGACGAGAATACTGTGGTGATGTTCTCCAGCGACAACGGTCCGCATCGCGAAGGCGGGCCCTTGCAGAATCCCGATTTTTTTGCGGCGAGCGGACCGCTGAAAGGCATCAAACGCAGTCTCACTGATGGCGGCATCCGCGTGCCGTTCCTCGTGCGTTGGCCGGGTAAGATCAAAGCGGGCGCGGTGTCGGACCACGTCGGCTACTTTGGCGACATGCTGGCGACGTTTGCGGAATTGTCCGGCGTGCCGGCGCCGAAGCCGCACAACAGCGTGAGTCTCTTGCCGGAGCTGACGGGCCGGGGAACGCAGGCGAAGCACGACTATCTCTATTGGGAGTTTTTTGAGAAAGGATTCAGCCAGGCGGTGTTGCTCGGCAATCAATGGAAAGGCATCCGGCTCTTGAAGCGGGACGCGCCCTTGCAGTTGTTCGATTTGGTGGCGGATCTCGGCGAAACGACGGATGTCGCCGCCAAGCACCCGGAGGTGGTGGCGCGCATCACCGAGATCATGCGCACCGGACGCACGGACAACGAGTTTTGGAAAGCGCCGAAGAACTGAGCGGCGGCGCACCGGGCCGGTTGAAGCGAAGGCAAGGCGAGCGCTGGCCCGCGGTTTACTTTGGCGTTGAAGGCGCTGGCGGCAGGTTGCGGCAGGACTGCCACGAGAAGAAACGCCATTTGCCGTTTTCCTCGCGCCAGACCGCGAGGAAATTGAGATCGAGTTCATTGCGGCCGCTCTTGTTGGTCGCCTTGACGAGGATGCGGCCGGTCATCTGCACGACGCCGGGAGCGATGGGGGTGAAGGTGCGCGACTGATAGTCGAAGCTTTCGTAGACCGTGTTGCGCGTGAGGAGGGACGTCATGAAAGACGCCTTCGTGTCGATCTTGCCGTTGGAGTGGGCGTAGTGGAGGGCGTCGGAGAAGATCGCGTCGAGGCGGCTTTTGTCGGCGGCCTTGGTGGCGGCGAGACGCTCGTCGTCGGCGGCAGCGACAGCGGCGAGAAAGGCCGGGTCGGCGGCGGACGAGCGCGCAGCGGAAACGAAAAGGAACAGGCCGGCGAAAAGCAGGGTGGGGAGGCGGGGGAATTTGAGTTTCATGGGCTGAATCGGGGCTGAGGGTTGATCTTGTGGAAACGGGTGAGCCAAAGGATGGAGGAGTCCGGAGACAAGCGGGGGCGCGGCGAGTTTTCGTTTGGCTTTCGCGGCGGGGCAGGGCGAGAGTGCGCGCATGTTGGCACGTTCTCCGCAGGCCGCTTTGCAACGGCTCTTTGATGAAGTCGGCTCGGTCGATCAAATCGGCGTCGATGAGCGCGTCGCGAAATACGGCACGCGTTCGATCAAAAAAGCTTCGAAAGTTCAGGGTCTGAAACTCGCGGCGTCGATGGTCGATGTCACGACGCTCGAAGGCAAAGACACGCCGGGCAAAGTGGCCTCGCTCTGCCAAAAGGCGCTCGCGCCGCACGACCCGGAGCTGGGCGTGCCGCAGGTCGCGGCCGTATGCGTCTATCCCGCGATGGTGAAGCACGCGCGCCGCGCGCTCGGCCGCGATACGGCCGTGCGGATCGCTTCCGTCGCGACGGCGTTCCCCAGCGGCCAGTCGCCGCTGAAAACCCGTTTGGCGGAAGTGAAGGCGGCGGTCGCCGACGGCGCCGACGAGATCGACATGGTGATCAACCGCGGGGCGTTTCTCGCGGGCGAGTTTGGCGAGATGCAGGATGAAATCGCGGCCGTGGTGCAGGCCTGCGGCGATGCGACGCTCAAGGTGATCTTGGAAGTCAGCGAACTGGAAACCTACGACAACATCCGCGCCGCGTCGTTTCTGGCGATGCGGGTGATTCGCCCGGGTGATTTCATCAAGACGAGCACGGGCAAGACTTCGCTCAACGCCACGCTCGGCAACAATCAGGTGATGCTCGAGGCGATCCGCGATTTCTACCTCGCTACGGGCGTCGCCATTGCGATGAAGCCCGCTGGCGGTATCCGCACGGCGAAGCAGGCGCTCACGTTTCTCGTCGCGGTAAAGGAGACGCTCGGCGACGCGTGGTTGAACAACCGCCGCTACCGGTTCGGCGCGAGCTCGCTGCTCAACGACTTGGTGCGCCAGCTCGAGAAGGAAAAGACCGGGGCCTATCAGGCGCCGTATTATTTCAGCGAAGCGGCCGAGAGTTATTGAGAGGTGAGTTGCCCGCGAATCACGCGAATTGACGCGAATTGTTTAATACCAAAAGCAAAACCACTCCGTTTGAATTCGCGTTTATTCGCGTGATTCGCGGGTAAAAATAAAATGCCCATTTTGACCGCCTCCAAAAAATCCAACCGCTCCGCCGTTCGTGCGGGCCGTCCCGCGCCCGAGCTGATTTTTGGCGACCTTTGGGAGTTTGATCCTGCGCCCGAGTCGGCTGATCCGAAGCTGAAGGCGCGCTACGAGTTGTTTATCGACGGAAAGTTCGTCGCGCCCAAGGGCGGCAAGTATTTCGACTCCATCAATCCGGCCAACGAGCAGAAGCTCGCGGAGATCGCTCTCGCCGGTCCGGCCGATGTCGATGCGGCTTATGCTGCGGCGCAGCGCGCCTACGATGGCGTCTGGGGCAAGCTGCCCGGCCGCGAACGCGCCAAATATCTCTATCGCATTGCCCGGCTCTTGCAGGATCGCGCGCGAGAATTCGCCGTCGCGGAGACGCTCGACGGCGGCAAGCCCATCAAGGAGTCGCGCGACTTCGACGTGCCCATGGCGGCCGCACATTTTTTCTACCACGCCGGTTGGGCGGACAAACTCGACTACGTCGCGCCGGGCCGGAAGGTCGCGCCGCTTGGGGTCGTCGGGCAGGTGATCCCGTGGAATTTCCCACTGCTGATGTGCGCCTGGAAACTCGCGCCGGCGCTCGCGATGGGCAACCCGGTCGTGCTCAACCCCGCCGAGTCTACGTCGATCACGGCACTCAAGCTCGCGGAGATTTTCCAGGACGCCGGGCTGCCGCCGGGTGTCGTCAACTTTGTCACGGGCGCGGGCGAAGTCGGCGCGGCGGTGATGAATCATCCCACGCCAGCGAAGATCGCATTCACCGGCTCGACCGAAGTGGGCAAGATCATCATGCGCGGGCTCGCGGGCACCGACAAAAAGATGACGATGGAGCTCGGCGGGAAGGCGGCGAACATCGTATTTGACGATGCGCCGCTCGATCAGGCGGTCGAAGGCATCGTCAACGGCATCTTCTTTAACCAAGGCCACGTGTGCTGCGCGGGTTCGCGTCTGCTTGTGCAGGAGAGCGTGGCGGCCAAGGTGCTTGCGAAACTCAAGAACCGCATCCGCACGCTGCGCGTGGGCGATCCGATGGACAAGAACACCGACATCGGTGCGATTAACTCGCGCGAGCAGCTCAACAAGATCACCCGGCTCGTCGCCGCCGGAGTGAAAGAGGGCGGCGAGATGTTTCAACCGGCGTGCAAGCTGCCGGCGAAAGGTTTTTACTTCCGGCCGACGATTTTCTCCGGCGTGAGCATGAGCAGCCGGGTGGCGCGTGAGGAAATTTTCGGCCCGGTGCTGTCGATCCTGACCTTCCGCACCGTCGACGAGGCGATCGAGAAGGCCAACAACACGGCCTACGGTCTGAGTGCCGGCGTCTGGACTGACAAGGGCTCACGAATTCTGAAGATGTCCTCGGAGCTCAAAGCGGGCGTGGTGTGGGCCAATACCTACAACAAGTTCGACCCCACGTCGCCCTTCGGCGGCTACAAAGAAAGCGGTTTCGGCCGCGAAGGCGGCCGACAGGGCCTGCTCGATTACTGCAAACTCGTCTAAGCTCAACGTATCGCCCGCGAATCGACGCGAATCACTTTAAACAAATCTCCCAAAGGCCTGATTGAATTCGCGCTCATTCGCGTGATTCGCGGGCAACTCCGACCATGGCCCGACTTCCCATCACCAAGACTCCGAAAGTTTACGTTGGCGGCGCGTTTATCCGATCCGAGAGCGCGCGCGTGTTCCCGATCAAGGGTTTCGCGGGCGAATTTTTCGCCAACATCCCGCAGTGCACGCGCAAAGATCTGCGCAACGCCGTCGAGGCCGCTGCTAAGGCCGGTCCCGGTTGGGCAAAGCGCACGGCTTACAACCGTGGGCAGATTCTTTACCGGCTCGGCGAGATGATTGAGGCGCGCGCCGGTGAGATGGCCGACGCGATTATGCTCGGCGGCGCGACACCCGCGGCCGCTGCACGCGAAGTCGCGGCCACGGTGGACCGTCTGATTTACTATGCGGGCTGGACCGACAAGTATGAGCAGGTGCTCGGCAACGTGAATCCCGTGGCGGCGCCTTATTTCAATTTCACCGTGACCGAGCCCATGGGCATCATCGGCGTGATCGCGCCGGACGAGGCGCCGTTGCTCGCGCTGATTTCGCTCATCGCCCCCGCGATCACGAGCGGCAACACCGTGGTCGCGCTCGCTTCGTCGACGCAGCCCTACCCGGCGATACTGCTCGGCGAAATGCTCGCGACGAGCGATCTGCCCGGCGGCGTGGTCAATTTGCTCACCGGTTTCCGCAAAGAACTGATCTCCACGTTTGCGACGCACACGCACCTGCGCGCGATCAGCGCCGTGGTGAATGCCGAGGAACGCAAAGCCCTCGCGCTCGGCGCCGCCGACAGCGTGAAACGCACGCACCTGCGGAATGCCGAGGACAAACACGACTGGCTGGCCGACAGCGCGCAGAGTCTCGAGGCGATCCGCGAGACGTTGGAGTTCAAGACGACGTGGCACCCCGTGGGGGCGTGAGGCGGTAACGACGTTTCAGCGCCGCAGGAAGCGTGCGATCTCGCGCGCCGTCGGCATCGATGGTGCAGTGCCGAATTTCGTGACGGAGAGCGCGGCGACCGCGTTGCCGAAGTGGGCGGCGGCGAGAATGTCGCCGGCGAATTTCACCAGTCCCGCCGCGAAGCCGCCGCAGAACGCGTCACCGGCGCCGGTGGTGTCGACGACATTTACTTTGTGCGAAGGAATCAAGGTGCCGCCGTCGGCTTGCGAAACGAAGGCGCCTTTTGAGCCGAGGGTGACGATCACGGTCGGCACCTGGAGCGCGCGGCAAACGGCGTGAAGCTGCTCGGGTGGCAGGGCGGCGACTGCGTCGGCGGTGAGGGCCGGCTTCGGTCCGACGCCGAGCTGATTCACGATCGCGGCGAACTCGGACTCGTTGGGGATGAGCACGTCGACGTGTTTCAAAAGGGCGGGATCAAAGTCGGTCCGCATCGGCGCCGGATTGTGGATCGTGGTCGCGCCGGCGCGGCGGGCGGCGCGGAGCACGGCCGCGACGGTGCGCAGATCGGATTCGTGCTGGGTGACGACGACGCGGGCCGACCTCAGCGCGGCGGCGGGCACATCGGCGGGACGGAGTGCGGCGTTGGCCCCGAGGGCGACGATGATCTCGTTTTGGCCGGCGGCGTTGACGAGAATTGCGGCTGTGCCGGTGGCGTGCGGCGGTTTCTCGACGAAGCGCGCACCGATTCCCTCCGCCCGGTAAAACTTCTTCGCATCGGCAGCGAAGGCATCGCGGCCGACGGCGCCGACGAACAGCGTGCGGGCCCCGGCGCGGCCGGCGGCGACGGCTTGGTTGGAACCCTTGCCGCCGGGGCCGGTGACGAATGTGCCAACGACGGTCTCCCCGGCAGCGGGAAAGGCGGCGCACTTCCAAGTGAGATCTTGGACAAAACTGCCAACGACGACGACGTGGGGTTGCATGGCTCAAAGCTAGATCGGGGTCGGAAGCTGACAAGCCGCCGTTCATCCCGGTGCGTTGTCCGCTCATCCCGAAGGGTGAGGCAGCGGAGGCGAAGACCGTTAAGGTGGGGAGATGAAGTTCAGACCTCTGCTTGTCATGGTGCTCGCGCTGAATGCCGTCTTTGTTTCCGGAGGCGTCGGGCTGCTCGGCCGGGAGGCAGCGTCGGGCCGGCGGTCGGTTGCGCGCGCGGAAGCGGCGGCGGTGGTCGCGGTGAGCGGCGTTGCCAAAGGAGCGGTTCGCCTGCTGATCTGGTCGGTGAAAACGGGCTCGTTCCAATGATCGACACCACATCCTTGCCGCCGGCCGACGACGAAGCTCGCCGCGAGCGCGCCAAGATGCGGCTCTATGTGTTGTGTCAGACTGTGGGCTGGGGGCTCTTCTTTGCGGTGCAACTGGTAGTCTCGATGAGCCTGAGTGCGTCGCGCGCCGAGCGCGATGGGCTCACGACGGCGGCCATGATTGCGATGCTGGTGACGTTGGGACTATTGCTGACTCATTATTTCCGGCCGTTCGTCCGCCGCTGGGCGTGGCGGGATTTGGGCTGGCGCGCATTGTTGCCCCGCGTGTTGCTGGCCGCCGTGGCGTTGGCGGCGGTGTGGAACTTGATCACCTTTACCTACAGCTACGGCGTTCTTCGGAAGGATTGGGACAGCGAGCACAGCCCGGTGCTTATTTTTGGTATTAACTGGGTGAATCTGAGCGCTCTGATGCTAGGCTGGTTCTCGTGTTATTTTATCTACCACCTCTTTGACCGCTTCAACCGCTCCGAGATCGAGCGGCTGCGGCTCATGGCGGCCGCAAAGGATTCCGAACTTCGCGCGCTGAAGTCGCAGGTGAATCCCCATTTCATCTTCAACTCCCTCAACTCTCTCCGCGCGCTCATCGACGAAGATTCTGCGCGGGCGCGGCTGGCCGTGACGCAGTTGGCCAACTTGCTCCGCTATTCTTTGCAAAGCAGCCAGCTCGAGACCGTGCCGTTTGAAGACGAGTTGAACGTGGTAAATGATTACCTCGCGCTCGAACAGGTGCGGCACGAGGAGCGCCTGCGCCTGCGCCTTGATGTCGCGCCCGAAACGCTGCACCTGCCGGTGCCGCCGATGTTGCTGCAGACGCTGGTGGAGAACGCGGTGAAATATGGAATTTCCCAGCGACCCGAAGGCGGGGAGATTGCCATCATCGCGCCAAATGACGCCGGATTTTTGCGTCTGCAGGTCACCAATCCCGGTTCACTTCCCTCGACCTTGATCGCGGCGCCTCCGATGACGGCCGTGCGCCGTGAAGCCTCGACCGGTCTGGGCCTGCGCAATGCCGGCGAGCGGCTGCGGTTGTTGTTCGGCGAGGCGGCGACGCTTGAATTGCGCGCGCAGTCGCCGGCGGTCGTGGTGGCCGAAGCGTTGATTCCACTTCGACCCGCCGCCGTATGAAGACCCTGTTGATCGACGATGAGCGGTTGGCGCGAAACGAACTCCGCCGGCTGCTCGTGGCCTTTCCCCACATTGAGATCGTCGGCGAGGCGCGCACCGCCCAGCAGGCGCGTGAATTGATCGGGAGCGTGCGGCCCGATTTGGTTTTCCTCGATGTGCAGATGCCGGGTGAGACCGGTCTGGAGTTGCTGGAATCGCTCGAGCCGCCCGCACCGCGGGTGATCTTTACCACCGCCCATGATGAATTTGCGGTGAAGGCGTTTGAGCTCAACGCGCTCGACTATCTGCTCAAACCCGTCGACCCGGCGCGGCTGGCGACGGCGCTCGCCCGGTTGGAGGAACGCCCGGCCGTAGCCCCCGCGGCGGCACCGACCGGCCGATTGGCCAACGAGGACAAGGTCTTTGTACGTGAGGGCGACCGCTGCTGGTTTGTCGAGGTGAGGACCATTCGGCTGCTCGAAAGCGAGGGGAACTATACGCGCGTTCATTTCGCCGATGCGCAGCCCCAGCTCTTTCGGTCGCTCAACGCGATGGAGGAGCGGCTCGACGCCAAATTTTTCTTCCGCGCGAATCGGCGGCAGATCATCAATCTCGCTTGGGTTGAAAAAATCGAACCGTGGTTCAGCGGCGGCCTGCTGGTCCATCTCAAGGGCGGGGCGAAAGTCGAACTGAGCCGCCGCCAAGCCCAGGAGTTTCGCGAGCAGATGAGTCTCTGAATTTTTTTGCCCACGGAACACACGGACTACACAGAAGAATTATCCATCGAATTGTTCCCCGCGTATTCCGTGTGTGCCGTCGGCAGTTCACCATCCAACCTGATTTCCCCATGATCGAAGCCCGCTCCCTCACCAAAACGTTTCGCGACAAAAAGCGCGGCGAGATTTATGCTGCCCGTGATGTCTCGTTCACCGTTGCGCCCGGTCAGATCTACGGACTGCTCGGAGCCAACGGCGCAGGCAAAACGACCAGCCTCCGGATGTTGGCGACGTTGCTCAAGCCCACGACGGGCTCAGCGGTGGTGGCGGGGCACGATGTCGTGGCGGCGCCCGAGAAGGTGCGGGCCAATGTGGGCTTCCTCGCCGCTTCGACCGCACTCTACGGCCGGCTGACGGCGAGGGAGATGATCGCGTATTTCGGCGCGCTCAACGACCTGGCGCCGGCCGAGGTGCGCGCCCGCATCAAGCGGCTGGCGGACGAACTCGACATGCACGAGTTTCTGGATCGCCGCTGCGACAAGTTCTCCACCGGCATGAAGCAGAAAACTTCGATCGCCCGCACGTTGATCCATGACCCGGCCGTCATGATTTTCGACGAACCGACGCTTGGACTCGATGTGATGACGGCGCGGGCGATCGTGAAGTTCGTCCGCGACTGCCGGGCGCGCGGGAAGACCGTGATCTACTCCACGCACGTCATGAGCGAAGTGGAGAAACTCTGTGACGTGATCGGCATCATCCACGGCGGCCGACTCGTCGCCGAGGGGACGCTCGCGCAATTGCAGGATCGGTTCGCCGAGCGCGATCTGGAAGAAATTTTCGTCAAAGCGGTCGGTGGCGAGGCGGCTTTGGCGGCGGCGGCCAAGACCTGAGCAACGGAGAATCCCCCTATGAACTGGCACCATATTGTTACGATTTACCTGAAAGAGCTGCGCGACTCGTTGCGTGACCGGCGCACGCTGATCTCGACGATCGTCGTGCCCACGCTGGTGATGCCGGGTCTTTTTTTTGGCGCGGGCGCGGTGATGACGAAGGTCGTCAAGCAGGCGCGCGACGAGGCGACATCGGTCATGATCATGGGCGGCGCGGATTCGCCCGGGTTGGTGCGGGCGATCAAGGAGGACAAGCGCTTCCGCGTGGTCGAGACGAGCGGCGATTTCAAAACGTTGATCTCGGAAAAAAGAGTGCGGGTGGCGGTGGAGTTGCCCGCAGGATTCGAGGCGGCGTTACGGGCGGGCGAGGTGAAAACCGTGACGATTTTTCACTACGAGGGAGAGATGAAGTCGGGCATGGGCGCGAGCGAAGTAGAGAAATTCCTACGCGCGTTTCGCGAGAAGACCGTGGAGGCGCGGTTGGCGGATCGCGGGTTGCCCTTGGCGTTGATCAAGCCCTTCGAGACTACGCGGCAAAATGTCGCCCCGCCCGAAAAAGTCGGCGGTAACATCGTCGGAGGCTTCATTCCCTATTTGATCATCATGCTATGTTTTACCGGCGCGATGTATCCGGCGATCGATCTTACCGCGGGCGAAAAAGAACGCGGCACGATGGAGACGCTGCTGTGCAGCCCGGTGAACCGACTCAACATCGTGCTCGGCAAATTCCTGATGGTGCTGACCGGTTCCCTGGCGACGATCGCGCTCTCGCTCGCCTCGATGACCCTGACCATCTTGATCGGGGGCAATTTGATGAGTGCGGGCAAAGGCATGGGGGCGATGTCCGGCGGTGCGGCGGGCGCAAATTCAGGTTCGGATTTCATTCCGTTCATTGATCCGGTGGGGGTGTTGGGCGTATTTGCGATGATTGCGCCGGTGGCCGTGCTCTTCGCGGCGGTGTTGTTGGCGGTTTCGCTTTTTGCGAAGAGCTACAAGGAAGCGCAGAGCTATGTCGCGCCGCTGATTTTTGTGATCATTTTGCCGGCGATGATCGGAATGCTGCCGGGAGTTGAATTGAGCGCGAAGACCGCGCTCGTGCCGATTTTGAATCTGTCGCTGGTTTGTAAAGAGATGCTCTCGGGAGTTTGGAATTGGGGCTACATCGCGATCATCTTCGGTTCGACGAGCGTGTATGCGGCGGCGGCATTGGCCGTGACGGTGCGGATGTTCAATCGGGAGGATGTGATTTTCCGCGCCTGAAGCGCATCGGTGGCGCCAGGCGCAAGCCGTGTCCGAACGGGAAGCGAAGGTCGCCGAGCGGGAGCAGAAGCTGGTGGCAAGGGAAAGCGCCGGTGGGGCGGAGGCACACGCGACGGCTTCTGTGGAGCCAGATCCGGCTGTGCCGATTTTTGCCAAGTTGACGTAGGTCCCGGGGCGAAGACCGGTTCATCGTTGCGACGAACGGGTGCGTGATGACCTGGGGAAAGGCGCGCGAGAACCGCAAAGGAGCGTCGTGCGAATCGCGGCGAGGCCGTCAATATTTTGGAAATTCAGTTCCAACCACGGCAAGGGCGGGGTGAACCCCGGGTGCATCTTTAGACGAGAGCTTCTGACGAGGGTGACGTGCTCCCATGAACCCATCTTCACCCAGCTTTTCCGTCACCCCCAGCGCGCTCCTGGTAAAGCAAGGACCGGGTTTTAGTCTGACCGCCGGCGCCGGCCGATTTATCTGTTGAAGACCGAGTGGCTGCGGCTGGAAGTGGATTGGTGGGCCCTGCGTGAACGGGAGCAGAATCTCCGGGCCTATGAGGCCCAGCTCCGTGCGATGCGGGTCCTGCTGGCGTGGCCCACGATCAACCGGGAAGGAAAAGAGGCCATTCTCATTAACTGCCTTACGTGTGGACTGATCGTTGATGTAGCCAGCGAATCGGAAGGTTTTGCGGTGAGCACAAACCTGCTTTTCGCGGAAAAGATTTCGCTCCACGAGTTTTGGCGCGCGGGGATCGAACATTGATTGCTGTGATCAGGGCCCGCGGTTGCGTTTGAGAGGTGTATGGGTTGGGGTCGGGCATGCTGTTTCCCCAACATATCATTGCGAAGAAGCGCGACGGTGAGGTCCTTAGCCGCGAGGAGATCGGGGCGTTTGTGCGCGGGGCGACGGACGGCTCGTGGGCCGATTATCAGCTCTCGGCGTTGCTCATGGCGATCTACCTGCGGGGCATGACGCCCGAGGAGACGGCGCTTTACACCGAGGCGATGATGAACTCCGGCGTGGTGGCGGATCTGCGCAGCGTGAAGTTGCCCAAGGCCGACAAACATTCGACCGGTGGCGTGGGCGACAAGGTTTCGCTGCATCTCGCGCCGATGGTCGCAGCGTGCGGGGTGGCGGTGCCGATGATTTCCGGGCGCGGACTCGGGCATACGGGCGGCACGTTGGACAAGTTGGAATCGATCCCCGGCTTTCGGGTGAATCTTTCGATGGCGGAGTATCGCGCCGAGTTGGAGCAGATCGGACTGTCGTTGATCGGGCAGACGGCGGAGTTGGCGCCGTCGGACAAGAAACTTTATGCGCTGCGTGACGTGACGGCGACGGTGGAGTGCATTCCGCTGATCTGCGGCAGCATCCTCGCGAAGAAACTCGCCGAGGGTATCGACGTGCTCGTGCTCGACGTGAAGTTTGGCCGTGGCGCCTTTATGAAGGACAAGGCGAAGGCGCGCGAGCTGGCGCAGGCGCTCGTCTCGGTCGCGACGGCGATGGGCAAGCCCACGCGCGCGGTGATGACGGCGATGGAGCAACCGCTCGGGCGCAACGTGGGGAACGCGCTCGAAGTGATCGAGTCGATCGAGTGTCTCGAGGGCCGCGGGCCGGCCGATACGATGGAGGTCACCTACGCGCTCGCGGAGCAGATGCTCGTGCTCGCGGGCGTGGCGCAGACGGCGGCCGAGGCGCGGGTGGCGCTGGAGCGGAGTATTTCATCGGGCGCGGCGCTGGAAAAACTACGGGCGATGATCACAGCGCAGGGCGGTGACGCGCGGGTGGTGGACGAGCCGGAGCGGTTACCGCAGGCGAAGTTTAAGGTCGCGCTGGCGGCGCCGCGGGCGGGCTTCGTGCAGGATGTTGATGCGATGGGAGTGGCGCTCGCGGCGTTGCGGCTTGGCGCAGGCCGCGTGAAGGCGGCGGATGGCGTCGATCACGCGGTCGGAGTTAGCGACCTCGTGAAGGTGGGCGAGCTTGTCGTGGCCGGCGGGCCGCTATGCGTGATCCACGCGAACGACGAAGCGGGCTTGGCGGCGGCACGGGAGATGATTGCTCGTGCGATCGTGGTGGGCGACGTGGCGGGCACGACGCCGCAGTTGATCGATGAGGTGATCGGGTAAGCGCCGGTCTGATGCGTGGACCGGAGGGCGGGTCGAAGACCGTGCTCTGCTTTACCTCTCCATCTCGGCGAGCTTCGTCGCGGCGGTTTCCCAGGCGGCGGTGGCGGCGGCGAGTTGATCCACGACGGCGCTGAGCTCGCGGTTGAGGTGGTGGAATTTACCTTTGTCGGTGTAGGACGCGGGATCTTCCAAGGCGCCGGTGATTTCGGACTGTTTCGCTTCCAGCTCGGAAACTTTTTTCTCCAGCAAGCCGACTTCCTCGCGGAATTTTCGGATTTCGTTGGGCGTGGCTTTTTTCGCGGTCGGAGCGGCGGCGGGCGCGGCGGCTTTGGCGGGCGCGGCGGCTTGTTTGGGGCGGCTGTCGGAGAGGCCGGAGGTGAGTGCGGCGCGGGCGTCGGTGGACTTGGATTTGTCGAGGTAGTAGTCGTAGTTGCCGGCGTAAGGCGTGAGTTTGCCGCTATGGACGTGGAGCACGTTCTTCGCGAGCGTCTTGATGAAGTGGACGTCGTGGGAGATGAAGATGAGCGTGCCTTCGTAGCTCTTGAGGGCGTGCACCAAGGCGTCGATCGACTGGATGTCCAAGTGGGTCGTCGGCTCGTCCATGAGGAGGAGATTCGGCGGCTTCACGAGAATACGGGCGAGGGCGAGGCGGGTTTTCTCGCCGCCGGAGAGGACGGAGACGGGCTTGTGCACGTCGTCCTTGCGGAAGAGGAAGGCGCCGAGAATGGCGCGGGCCTGATGCTCGGTGAGCTGGTTTTCGTTGGTGCGCAGCTCCATCACGTTCTCGAAAACCGTCGCGTCGGGATTCAAGTTATCGAGCCGGTTCTGGGCGAAGTAACCGGGGACGACGTTGCTGCCGAGTTCGCGGGTGCCGCCTTGGATCGGAATGACGCCGGCGAGAATTTTGAGCAGGGTGGACGTGCCGGCGCCGTTGGGGCCGATGAGGACGATGCCCTGGCCACGTTCGGCGGTGAAGTTGAGATCTTTGTAGACGACGAAGTCGCCGTAGGCCTGCTGGACGTGTTCGAGTTCGATGACCTTCAGGCCGGAGCGCGGCGGCTGCGGGAACTTGAAGTTCATTTTCTTCAGCTCCTCGGTGGGTTCCTCGACGGCGGCTTCTTTCAGGCGCTCGATTTGTTTCTCTTTGGACTTGGCGCGGGAAGCCATGGAGGCCTTGGCGCCGAAGCGATCGACGAACACCTGGAGATGGGCGATCTCGCGTTGCTGGGTCTTGAACGCGGCGGCTTGCTGGGATTTGCGCGCTTCTTTTTCCGTGAGGAAATTGTCGTAGTTGCCGTGGTAGTAGTGGAGTGAGCCGGCGCGGAGTTCGAGCATGCCGGTACAGAGCGCGTTGAGGAAGGCGCGATCGTGGGAGATGACGACGAGGCCGCCCGGGTAGCGCGTGAGGTATTCCTGGAACCAGAGGAGGGCCTCGAGATCGAGATGGTTCGTCGGCTCGTCGAGCAGGAGGAGGGCGGGCTCGGCGACGAGGAGGCGGGCGAGGTGGGCGCGCATGACCCAGCCGCCGGAAAACGTTTTCGCGAGCTTCAGCGCGTCGCCCTCTTTGAAGCCGAGGCCGGCGAGGATCTTTTTGGCGCGGGGCTCAAGGGTGTAGTCGATGTCGTAATCGTCGTCGGTGGGCTCGAGTTTTTTGCCGCTCGTTGCGATGTGGAGAATGGTCTCATCACCGGCGGGGGCGCTCTCCTGCGGCAGGTAGCCGAAATCGGCGCCGCGCTCCCATTCGATGGTGCCGGTGTCGGGTTTTTCCTCGCCGAGGATGAGGCCGAACAAGGTGGACTTGCCCGCGCCGTTGGGACCGATCAGGCCGAGGCGATCGGTGCGCGCGATGAAGAGCGAGACTTCGGAAAAGAGTTCGCGGGTGCCGTAGGACTTGGAAACGTCGGCGATGGTGAGCATGAGAACCGCACAGCAAACCCTAGGCCGCGCGGGGTCGTCAATGATGCGGTTGAGCTGCGCGAAAAAGTCACTTTTTGGGTGACAGTTGGCGTCAACGGGCGAGGGCGAGGGCGATGCAACCGGCGACGGCGATGATCCCGCCGAGCAAGGAGCGGCGGGTGGGGCGTTCGTTCTCCAACCAGTAGCTCAGCGGGATGATAACGAGAGGGGTGCAGGCGACGATGGGGAGCACGATGCCACTTGGCGTGGTGGCGAGGGACCATTGGTAGCAACTGACGCCGATGATGGCGCCGCAACCGGCATTGGCGGGAATCCAGAGGTAGGCGCGCCACGGCGGCGGGGCCTCGGGTGGCGTGGGGGCGGAGGGCTTGGCGCTGAGCAGGGCGCGGGCGGCTAGCCAGATGAGGGTGATGGCGAGACCGCCGAGAATGCGTTGGTAGGCGGCGGTGAGGCCGTCGATGGGTTCTCCGGCGAGAGCCGCGAGGGCATTGCCTTTGCGGCTGACGACGGCGCCGAAGCCTTGGCCGCAGGCGGCGAGGAAGCCGAAGAGAAAACCGATCGGGCGAATGGTGACCTTGGGCGGGCTTGAACGCGAAGGCAGCAACGCAACGAGCACGCCGCCAAGGATAACGAACCCCCAAAGCAGTTGCGTGCCGGTGAGCACGGTGCCGAGCCAAAGCCACTCGGCGACGATGGCCAAAGGTGCGGCGAGGCACTGCGTCATCAACACGGTGAGCCGGGAGCCGAGAAGCGGCAACGCGGCAAAGACCGCAAGATCGCCCAAGCCCATGCCAATGACGCCGCTGAGCAGGAGCCAGTCGCGACCGGAGCCGCCGAGGCCGCCGCCGAACAGGTGGGCATACGCGCCGAGCACGAGAGCGGCGAAGAGGAGGCGGCCGAGGTTGGCGCGGGTGGCGCCGACGGCGCGCAAGCTGCGGTTGGCGAAGATTGTTGAGAGCGAAAAAAAGAGAGTGGTGAGGAAGGCGGCGACCATGCGGACGGGCGACGGGAACGGAACGAAGCGGATGAGGCGAAGATTTTTTCGTGGCGTTGCCTTTCACCGCCCCGCTATTTCTCGCCCCACAATTTTATGAAAGCCAAACGCCAGACCAAACGCCCGGAAGACATCAATGCGGCTCTCGCCGCCAAAAAGGGCCCGGTTTCCCAATTTATCGCGCAGAATTACCGCCACTTCAACGCGGCGGCGCTCCTCGACACCGCCAAGGGCTACGAGACCCACCTCAAGACCGGCGGCAAGATGCTGGTCACGCTCGCCGGCGCCATGTCCACGGCGGAGCTTGGAATCTCTCTCGCCGAGATGATCCGTGAGGACAAGGTCCACGCCATCGTCTGCACCGGCGCGAATCTCGAGGAGGACATTTTTAATCTCGTGGCCCACGATTACTACGAGCGCGTGCCGAACTACCGCCACCTCACCGCCGAGGACGAGGTGAAACTCGTCGAGCGCCATATGAACCGCGTGACCGACACGTGCATTCCCGAAATGGAAGCCATGCGCCGCATCGAGGCGGTCGTGGCCGACGAGTGGACCAAGGCCGATCAGGCGGGCGAACGCTACTTCCCGCATGAGTTCATGTATAAAATTCTGCGCGGCGGTAAGCTCAAGAAGAGCTACCAGATCGACCCGAAAAATTCATGGATGCTCGCCGCCTGCGAGAAGAACCTGCCGATCATCGTCCCCGGCTGGGAAGACGCCACGCTCGGCAATATGTATGCCGGCCGCGTCGTCACGGGTGAAATCAAGAACGTGCACACCGTGCGCACCGGCATCGAATACATGACTTGGTTGGCCGAGTGGTATACGAAGACGGCGAAGCTCATGAAAAACGGCGAAGGCTCGATCGGTTTCTTCCAGATCGGCGGCGGTATTGCGGGCGATTTCCCCATCTGCGTGGTGCCGATGCTGCATCAAGACCTCGGCCGTGACGGCGTGCCGCTCTGGGGTTACTTCGCGCAGATCAGCGACTCGACCACGAGTTACGGCAGTTACTCGGGCGCGGTGCCCAACGAAAAGATCACCTGGGGCAAGCTCGCGGGTTCGACCCCGAAGTTCATCGTCGAGAGCGACGCGACGATCGTGGTGCCGTTGATCTTCAACTGGGTCCTCGGGAAGTAAGGGCTTGAGAGAAGGAAAATGCCGGCGGTTTCCGCCGGCTTTGGAGTGCAAAGGGAGCTCCGGTAGCGGCGCTCCTTTTTTGTTTTCGTGTGTTTCGGACGTTTCGTGATTTCACCTCCGTCATGCCCAACGCGCTCGCTTTCGAAAAATCGCCCTACCTGCTGCAGCACGCCGCCAACCCGGTGAATTGGCTCCCGTGGGGCGAGGCGGCGTTCGCGCGGGCGCGGACCGAGGAGAAGCCGATTTTTTTGAGCATCGGTTACGCGACTTGTCATTGGTGCCATGTGATGGCGCACGAGTCGTTCGAGGACGAAGCCGCGGCGGCGCTTTTGAACGAGCATTTTGTCGCGATCAAAGTGGACCGCGAGGAGCGCCCGGATGTGGACAAGGTTTACATGGCCTATGTGCAGGCGCTGACCGGGCATGGCGGTTGGCCGCTCTCGGCTTGGCTCACGCCGGAGCTGAAGCCGTTTTTCGGCGGGACGTATTTTTCGCCGCACGACCGGCCGGGGCGGGCGGGTTTTGCGACGCTGTTGCGGGCGATCGCGCGCGGTTGGCGGGAGGAGCGGCCGAAGCTGATCGAAGAGAGCGAGCGGGTGTTGCGGGAATTGCGGGAGAAAACTGAGGGCCGAAAACCGACAGCCGAGCGCGCGGCGGAGGCAGATCTCGCGGAGGCGGCGGGGGAGGCTTTCGAAAAAGGGTTTCAGTTTTTCTACGAGACGTTCGATGCGGACTGCGGCGGCTTTGGCGGTGCCCCGAAATTTCCAAGGGCGAGCAATTTGGCGTTCCTATTTCGCTGTGCGGCCCAACAAGGCGTGACTTCGGAGCTGGGCGTGGCGGCGCTGGAGATGGCGGGCCACACGTTGCGAAACATGTCGCAGGGGGGAATCCACGATCACGTGGGCGGCGGCTACCATCGTTACGCGGTCGATCCGGCGTGGGCGGTGCCGCATTTCGAGAAAATGCTCTACGACCAGGCGCAGATCGCGTTGAACGCGCTCGAAATGAAACAGGTGAGCGGAGACGAACGCTACGCCTGGATGGCGCGTGATATCTTCGCCTACGTGGCGGAGCGGCTCACGGGGACGGCCGGGGGATTTTTCTCGGCGGAGGATGCGGACTCGTTGGTGGATGCTACTGGGCGGGACGCCCCTGCCACTGCGAAGGAAGGTGCGTTTTATGGTTGGGACCAGGCGGAGATCGTGGCGGTGTTGGGCGGAGACGCGGAGTTTTTTGGCGGGCACTTCGGGGTGAAGGCGGAGGGCAATGTCCCGGCGGAGATTGATCCGCAGGGGGAGCTGAAGGGGAAAAATGTTTTGAGACAGGTGCGGTCGTTGGCGGAGTCGGCGCGGCTCGCCGGACTGACGACCGAGCAGGCCAGCAACCGGTTGCAGGCGGCGCTGGAGAAATTGAAGGCGGTGCGGGCGGCGCGGCCGCGCCCCTTGCTCGACGACAAGGTCATCACGGCGTGGAACGGGCTGATGATTTCGGCGTTGGCCAAGGGGGCGCGAGTTTTGGGCGAGCGCGCGTATGGGGAAATCGCGCAACGGGCGGCGGAGTTTGTCGAGCGGGAGCTCGGCGATGCCGATCGCAACGTGCTATATCGCTCGTGGCGCGGGGGACGTGCAGCCAGCGAAGGTTTCGCGGAGGACTACGCATTTTTCATTCAGGGTCTGATTGATCTGTATGAGGCGACGTTTGCGGTGCGCTGGTTGCAGTGGGCGGAGCGGCTGCAGGCGACGATGGATGCGAAGTTTTGGGACGACGCAGGTGGCGGCTACTTCAATTCCGCCGCAGGTGCGACGGACCTGGTGGTGCGGTTGAAGGACGATTATGATGGGGCGGAGCCAACGCCGAGTTCGGTTGCTGCGATGAATCTCATCCGTCTCGCGGCTTTCACCGGAGAAATGGAGGTCGGCGGAATGACGCGGACGGCTCGCGCGCGGCGATGTGTGGAAGCGTTTCGCGGACACTGGGCGGAGTCGCCCCAAGGATTGCCCCAGATGTTGTGTGCGATCGAGCGGTTGCTGGCACCTTCGCGCCAAGTGGTGTTGGCGGGTGATCCGGGGGCGGAGGATTTTCGGGCGCTGGCTGCGGTTTTGGACGAACCACTCTCAGCCGGGTGGTCGGTCCTGGCGGCGGACGGCGGCGAAGGCCAACGCTGGTTGGCCACGCGGGCGCAGTGGATCGAGGCGATGGCGCCCAACGAGGGTAAGGCGACGGCTTTTGTGTGTGAGGGCCACACCTGCGAGGCCCCGGCGACGACGGTTGAGCAGCTACGGGCCCGACTGGGGCAGGGGTAAACTGGGGCGGAGTGGCGGAGAGTTTTGCCGATTGCGGGACCGAAGAAAAACCGTCCGAGTGAAGGGGTGAAAATTCTCGCCGTTGAAGATGATGCTGTCGCCCCGGCCGTATTGCGGCAGGCGCTGCAGAAACTTGGGCACGACGCGATCGAGGTGACGGATGGTTGGGAGGCGTGGGCGATCATGGAGAGCTACCTCAACGAGCGCACGGGCAGCGAATTCAGTCATTCGGTGGGCCCGGATTGCATCGTGCTGGTCGTGCAGCCTCAGCTCGAGAAATTGAAGGCGGAGTGGGTCATCAAGAAACTATGAGTGATCACGACAATGCCGGGCGGATACTGAATTTGGAAGAAAAGGTGGCCTATCTGGAGCGGCATGTGACCGCGCAGGACAAGGTCATGCTGGAACTGAGCGACCTACTGGCCCGGGTGCGCGCCGAGCTAAAGATGCTGCGGGAGCGCGCGGGTGACAGTGGCGCGAATGGCGGCGTAGGCCGCGACGATGGAGGGGAACTCAGGGACGAGCGTCCGCCGCATTATTGAGCGGCGCGATGCCGCTTTAGTCCGGTGTCAATCGAGGCTCAGAACCAAGCCGATCAGAACGACGCCGTGACTTCCGTGAGGTGGCCGGGGGCGATCGCTTGTTCGCCGAGGGCGGTGCATTCGACGGTATCGTTCTTGTAGAGTTTGAACGTCACGGTCGCGGTGGTCTCGGTGGTTTCCCAACGCCATTTGCCGATGGAGACAAATTGGAGGGGGACGCCTTTTTCCCACGTGAGGCCCGGGCCTTCGCCGCGAATGAAGAGGCGGTTGCCAATGCCAATGTAGGCGGTGGCGAGGAGGCGGCTGGCGCCATCGGCGGTCATCGAGGAAACCGTGGCGTCGGGGCTGTGGAGTTTGAACTCAGGGGCGGCAACGGGCGCGGCTGGCAGTTCGTCCGGTGAGAATTGAACAAATTCATCAACGGGCGGCGGCTCCGTGGCGACCGGCGCCTCGGCGGCGGCGGGCTCGGGCGGTGGCGCGACGTCGTCGGCAACGGGGGCAGCCAGCGACTCGATGTCAGGCTCCTCGATCACCGGGGTTTCTGCCGGATGAGAATTGTTCTCGGGCGCGATTTCGAGCGACGCGGGAGAAGTTTCGACGGCGGGAGCGAGCTCGGCTTCTTCGGCTGGCCCGGATTCGGGATCGTTGATGGCGGTCTTTTTGGCGGAGCGTTTGCGCGTGGCCTTTACGAGGTCAGAGACGATTTCGGCCGGTGCGGGATCCGGAGCGGCGGGAGTGGGCTCGGCGATGGCCGCTTCCGCGGGTGAATCGACGGGTGCTTGGGCGGTTGGCTCGGAGGCTAATGGCGAGGAAAAGAAAATCGGGTCGGCGGCTGCGAGATCGACGGGTAGGGCTTCCGCTGGGGCGAGTTCGATGGGGGCGAGGGGTTCGGGCGTGGGTTCGACGACGGCGGCAGGAGTGGCTTCGGCGGGCGGGATCGGCGCTGGATCTGGGGCGGTGGGCGCGGGTTCGGCGGGCACGACCTCTTCGACGGGAGGCGCTTCCTCCCGGCGCGATTTACGGGCGCGGCGAGTGGGCTCGGGCGTAGCAGCAGTGGAAAGGTGAGAGTCGGCGGAGGTGGGCGCGGGCTCGACCTCGGGTTCGCGGACGGTGGGCGCGGGGAGCGGGGCGGCGGGCGGCGGTGTGGCCGCGATGATAGCGAGTTGGGCGGCCGATGCGGCGAGGGCGGCGAGCTTGGTGTCGAGGAGAGTCGCGGCGGCGTCGAGCTGCGTGCCGAGTTGGGTCGTAAGCTGGGCGAGCTTGGAGTCGATGGCGCCGAGGCTGCCCGCGAGTTTTTCGTCAATCGCCGCTGCGGCGCGGGTATGGGCGATAGTGATTGATTCGGCGGCGGCGGCTTGCGCTCGGTTGATGGCGGCGGTGGTGGCGGTATTGAGCTCGGCTAAGTGTTGGGTGGAAGCGGAGCCGAGTTGGGCCAGCGATTCCCGGGCGGTGGCCAAGTTTTGGTGCGTGGAACTGGCGAGTTGGCCGAGCTGATCGGCGGTCTGGTTGATTTTTTCCGCGGTGGTGGCGAGACGCTCGCTTTCGAGGGCGCGGAGTGAAGTGAGTTCTTTTTCGAGGGAGTCGATGGTCTCGGCTTCGCTGGCGGCGAGGCGCGAGGTGAGTTCGGCGATTTTTTCTTGGAGCTGAGCGGGTAGTTGCTCGGCTTTCTTGAGATTTTTTTGGGTAAGGTCGGCGATGTCGTTGAGCCCGGCGGTTGCGATGCTGATTTGCTCAGCCGCGGTCGTGAGCGTGCGGGCGAGGGCCTCGAGGGCGCGTTGGCGGTCATCGAGCGTTTCATTTTTCTCGCGCTCGTAGCGGGCCACCAGAGGAACCAAGGCGATAAGCGCGCCCACGAGCACCAGCGCGGTGACGGTAAAGATCGCTTGGGTCGAGAGAGGCTTGGGCGCGTGGTGCGCGATGTAGATGGCGGCGGCAGTGAGGACTGCGTCGACTAGGAAGAAAATCCAGAGAGGAAGGTTTTTGGAGGTCGGATCGGATGGGTTCATGGAAGGCGTCGCCGCGGCGAGCAATGTGTGCGCCGCGGCGTGCGGTTGCTCAAGGCGGAAAGACAGTTGAGCCGAAATGGCAGCGGCGAATCCCGAAAAAGGCGCTTCGGCGTACGATCGGGCGACGCGGGCGGGGCTCCCGTTGGCGTCTCGGGCGATCAGCCCGTGAGGAGGTGAAACTAGCCGGCGATGAACGATTCCGGAGTGAGGCCTGCGTTTTGGTTGCGATCGTTCCAGCCAAATTGGGCGGGGAGGCGGAAGCTTTCGTAATCGTTGAGTTTGAGGAAATCGTCGCGGCTCAAATCGGTCCGCGAGAATTGGCAGAGCCAAGATTGATGAATTCACCGACGTTGCGTTGCCGTCCGGATCGGGGTCGGCGGTGAGAAAGATCTCGACCGAAAATGTGCCGGTTCCGATTTCGTCGCTGGAGGGGAAGTTATCGCGATTTGCCTCGGCGACTTTGAAGAGGGTGAACGAATACGTGCACAAAACGCCCGTTTTCGAAGGGCGGAAACGGTTTGGGCCCGCGGCCGGCAGGGCGTAAAAAAGCGCCGGCGGGTAGGCTGGCGCTTGAGGAGCGAGATGCTGGAACGGTGCTCAGTAGCCGACCGCTTTGGCGTCGGGCTTGCGGGGGTCGGCGGCGCCGAGGCGGAGTTTCGTCTCGGGGTCGATCATCACCGTTTCGGCGTCGCCGCCGACGACGTTGGGGCGTTCGTTCAACGAATGGCCCATCGCGGTGAGCAGCGCGGAGGTGTCGGGGCTCATGCTGAAGCGATCGTGGCTGATCGTGTTGGGCTGCCATTGGTGGTGGAAGCGGGGGAACTCGACGGCCTGCATCACGGGCATCTGGTGATCGATGACGTTGGTGATGACCTGGAGCACGGTGTTGATGATCGTGGGGCCGCCGGGGCTGCCGGTGACGAGGAGGAGAGCGCCATCTTTGAGGACGAAGGTGGGCGTCATCGAAGAGAGCGGGCGCTTGCCGGGGGCGATGGCGTTGGCGGGACCTTGCAGGAGGCCGAACATGTTTTTCACGCCGATCTTCGAAGTGAAGTCGTCCATTTCGTTGTTCATGAGGATGCCGGTGCCGGGGATGGTGACGCCGGAGCCGTAGCCGCCGTTGAGAGTG
>SXGQ01369794.1_pt1 | contig 34132 bp, 36 predicted proteins | sample 3178371 | NCBI WGS metagenome assembly SXGQ01 (sample SAMN11356859, study PRJNA531348) | freshwater metagenome | isolation source: freshwater sample F1-20 | place: China: Fuxian Lake, Yuxi | collected 2017-12-25 | reverse complement strand
ATGTTTGTCCTTTAAAATTAAATGTTGGTTGTTTTCTGCATTCTAAACAAGTTTTGTTTTTGACGTCAATCATTCCATCGCGCTTATGTTCAAAACAATATAAACCCGTTGTTTGACCTTCGAAATTAAACACTGGTTGTTTTCTGCATTCTAAACAAGTTTTACATATGACATTAATCATTCCATCGCGCTTATGTTCAGAACAATACAAACCTGTTGTTTGTCCTTCAAAATTAAACGCCGGTCGTTTTTTGCATTCTAAACAAGTTTTGCTTATAACATTAATAATTCCATCTTGCTTGTGGTCAAAGCAATACAACCCTTTAGTTTGTCCTTCAAAATTAAACGCCGGTCGTTTTTTACATTTTAAACACGTTTTATCCTTAATGTTAATCATTCCGTCTCGCTTATGTTTTGAACAATTCAATCCTTTGGTTTGTCCTTCAAAATTAAAAACCGGATGACGCACATTACACCCATTTTCGTCACACATATTTGCCGCTTATATAATTACCTCAATAAACATAATTCATTTTTTTTACCCCATGATCCCGCATTCTCAGACCAATCCCCACAATAGAACCGACCACAGCACCAACAACACACGCTGATCCATAAAACATTCGTTTATCAGTTGTATTCATGCTCGTTAATTTTGTGTACAACCAATAATCCCAATTTTCCCGCAAAGCTTCCTCTTTTGTGGCGTGAATCACACCATGCAATTCTATAACAACTTGGGTTTTGTAAACATCTCCTTCTGTTTTGCAATTGTCACATGCATTTTCTGTTTTCACCTCGGTCAAGTCATCGTCGTGTTCTGATTTGGTTGCGGTCGCATCATTTGCTTTGTCATAATTCATCGTGTAATATTTCGTCCACACAAATACTTTTTCAACAACCGCAGGATAAAACATCCGTTCATGTCCGGTTTTCGGCATGTAGCACATAGGTTTTGTTTTCAAATATTCAATGAATCCATCCATAACTGGGTAACTCAATGCTCTACATTCAGCACCGAACAATCCGATATTCATGTAAAATATTTTGGCGACTGTTGACGTGTTCCATTCATCATAATCTGGATTTTCAGCAGCATGTATTAATTGAGCTTTCGCAGTTTCTTCAGATATGTTGCGACAGCAAATCCAGCACATAGTATATAATTGTGTCGAAATATTTATGTTATTTCTTGCATTCTCGGGTAAAAAATGTACAAAATAAACAACACACACATTCCGCGTTATTAATTAGCAATCACAGCCGCTGAACCTGCAGCCAATATTTCATTATTACGTTCTTTTATTCTGCACAATTCTTCAAATACCGCAATTAGCGAATCGTTCACTGCAAATGTAACAGTTAAACACGAACCTACGCTAAATTCATAATTTGCCACTTCAAATGTTACATACCTTTTGTGATAAATTATCCTATGAGAACCATTTATGTCGCCAAAATTAAATACGACTGGTTTATCATTGGTTTCTGGTGCAGTTAATAATTCCGTCATACGTTTAATGTCGTGTTTAGAATATTGGGAGCCTTCTTGTAAATATTGATTCACTTCAATGCCAAATTCATACGTGGCGCACATAGAAACCTCATCAGAAGTATTAAATGATAAAACCACTTGCGTAATCACGCCGGGATGTTCAAGGTCAAATGTTCTCATTGCGATTTCTGCCGTGTAATTATTCATGCTGGTCAAGTGGGATGAGTTCATGTAAGTGTGAATTAGGTCGTTTCATTTTTTTGTATGTAAGTCGCAACACAATACCGCAAATTTGTTATTTATTCCACCGGTAATATAACCCAAAACTCAGGCAAAACACACACAACATGAATTCAACTTCGCCTCCTGCATCCGCCACAGCCACGGCGTCCAATACTGGCACAATTGCCAGTGCTGTCGTAATTATCACGGCGCTTATTATTGTTGTATACGCAGTATTTTTCGACGTTTCTCTCGGACCAACCGGAGGTATATCCAAATCCGAACAAGGTTTAATCGCCAACACATTCGCCACCCTGTTTTTTTGTTTACTCGCGACAGGAATAGCTGTGTATTTTCTGCCATCTCTTGCAGAATTCCGGGGATTGATGGCGCAATCTGGCAATGTTGGATGGATTGTTGCCTACACCATTTTCGCTGTTTTTTTTTACACCTATTTGCTACCTCAATGGGTGCCATCCAGTTACACCAGATTCGCACAAATTTGCATGGCATTGCTGGGAGTCGCAGCCCTTTGGAAAGGCTTCACATCCGGATATGTAGAAAAATTCAACGTGAATTACGAGAGAATCAAGATGCTTATCATTGTATTTTGCTGCATAACTTTTCTGATAACAACCACGAATTCACCCGGTTCGTCTGCAGCCATGTCGGAAATATTTGGCGGTAAATCTCTGTCGATTGCCATTACCGGCTTGATATTCGCATTCTTGTACCTGCTGGTGTTGTTAATGATGCCAGATGTCGCTGGCAGTGCCGGCGCGCCGGCAGCAAACATGTTCCAAAAAATGTCGGGCGCAGGCATTGCAACGACCGCGGGATTCGCCGTGTTTTTGGCGATCACAACCATATTACTGGGGATATATCGCGACAAATTATTCGGCGAAAACGCCGCCAAAACTGTCACGGTTGTTTCTCTCCTTCTGATCATTTGTGTTCTATGGATCGGAGTCATTGGAATTCAATTGTTTTCTTCTTCCGGCTCGGCGGCATCCGGCGCAAGTGCCGCGGCAAGCTCACAACTTCTTTTGATTAAACGTGGGTTGTCCATGCTATTTGGTCTGGTAACGTCCGCCATGTTTATTTATTGGTTGACATACAGCTTACAACATTTGGCAGGAGGCGGGGTCAAAAATTTCGTATTAACTGCGGCATTGGTTGCCGTCATGCTGGCGATGATGTACCGAACCATGCGAGTTCAACTGCCGTCTGCCACGGGAAATATCAAGAAAAACGCGGTGTTCTCTCTGTTGCAAAACACGGTGTTGTATATTCCCTGTTTCATCAGCGGCATATTTGAACAATTGGGGAGATATGCTGGCGGAGAAGACAGAGGTTCACTCGCAATGTTGGGCACAGCTGTTATTTTATGGATCGCGTATTTTGCCGGTCCAAAAGTTGTCGATCGCATTCAAAAACGCGGCGGAAAACAATTGGTGCCAGCCCTGGATGCCTTATCTCTTTCTGTCCCAAATAATTTAGGTACATATTTCGAACTTATTGGTCGATCTGAAGACACCACCCCCGCGGCAGGGGGCATAAAATATGATTATCGATACGCCATATCTGCGCATATTTTTGTGGATTCTGCTGCACCCAACACTGGTGAGGCATATAGTCGGTACGCAACACTGCTGAATTTCGGCGGAAAACCGTGCATATCGTATAACGTCTCGACACATTCTCTGCGGATTTCCACACGAATGGGCGCAGACTCGGCTGGCGCGGGCGCCGGTGACCGCGTCCTATATGAAACTCGAGACACAGCGGCATTTCCTCTGCAAAAATGGAATCATGTCATTTTGAATTACAGCGGAGGTACAGTGGATGTGTTTATTAATGGCACACTTGTGCAGTCGAATATCGAAGTTGTGCCATATTATTCCTATGATGCCCTGGTTTCTGGCGAAACAGATGGAATTGCTGGTGGAATTCGAGACGTTGTGTTTTTTAATCACGAATTAACGGCGAATGAAATGTATGCTCTCCGGGCTTGGTAATCTCTTGAACGCCTTTTATCTTCTGTTTTCTTCTGTGTTGGCAGAGAGAACAGAAGATAACTCAACAATAATTCGATTACATTAATTTGTTGCCTGTTCGAAAAATTTTTCTCTCGATCGCGACCAAGTAATTACCTTTTCTTCTGTTATTATGTGTCTAATGATAAAGAAAAATGAAAGTGAAATTAAACCAGAATGAACAGACACACATATTTATCACAACCGAATATGAACAACATAACTAGCAAATATTACACAGCCGTAATAACAGCAGATGGTAAAGTTGTTTATTGGGATAAACGCACACTTCAATTTGATTGGAACAATAATGATTGGGTTAATGATGATTGGGACAATGATGATTGGGACAATGATGATTGGGACAATGATTGCAACGATGATGATTGTCAATTAAATTTTTCAGAAAATGTGGAAAATGTTGTGTCCATTAAATCCAGTACGCAACACAGTGTTATATTAACTGCAGAAGGTCAAGTTATTTGCACTGGCTATAATAAATATGGACAATGTGATGTTCCGTCTGATTTAGAACACGTTGTTCAAATTGGTTGTTCGAGCTTGTTTACAGCGGCATTAACCGCAGAAGGTGAAATTGTTTGTTGGGGGTATGGCGCCGAACAATGGAACATTCCATCTGAGGTTTATAAACATATTTGCTGTGGACATAGTCATATTACAGCGTTAACCATGGACGGTCGAGTTGTTTGTTGTGGCGCAAACGATAGGAGACAATGCGATATTCCAGTGGATTTAGAAAACATTGTTTCCATTGGTTGTGATGGCAATTATAATACAGCATTAACCGCGGAAGGTCAAGTTGTTGGCTGGGGAACCCTCACAATAAATGATAATTATTTAATTTTGCGAGAATTATTGCATAATTTGAGAAATGTAGTCACGGTTTTTCATGGCGAATCACAATGCGCAGCATTAACTGTGGATGGACAGGTCATTTGTTGGGGTGAATGCGGCAACAAAGGTGAAAATGGTGTGCACAACATGCCCGAATATGTGCGTAATGTAACCTTCGTGAGTTGTGGATTATATCATTTTGCAGCCATAACTGCAGATGGGTGCGTTGTTTGTTGGGGAGATAATCGTCGCGGACAATGCAAAGTTCCTGCAGACTTGAAAAATGTTGTTGGGATTTGTTGTGGATATTATCACACAACTGCGATAACTGCAGAAGGTCGAGTTGTTTGTTGGGGAAATAATTCTTTCGGACAATGTGAGGTTCCAGATGGTTTGGTCGCAAACACAGGAATGGTTGTGTTGATGTAGGGGTGGCAACATGGTTTGTTTTATTTTTCTTTTGTGGCGCAATGTTGGAGCTAACCTGAAGAATAAACAAACAGTACATTCTTCAGTGTTAAAACTGAAATAAACACAACACATGAATTTATGTACACCAACAACACAACAATAATGAAAACAATTGCAAGTAGATATCACACAGCCGTAATAACAGCAGAAGGTAAAGTTGTGTATTGGAGAAAAGACCCTGTTATTTTTCAGGGGAGAGATGATTCTATCTATCAATGCGATTTTCCAGAAGATTTGGAAAATGTTGTGGCAATTGAACTGGGGCAACGGCACAGTGTAGCGTTAACAGCAGAAGGTCGTGTTATTTGTTCGGGCGATAATTCCGCAGGTCAATGCAACATTCCTGCAGATTTGGAACATGTTATTCAAATAAGTTGTTTGGAATGGTTTACGGCAGCATTAACTGCGGAATGTCGGGTTGTTTGTTGGGGGAGGCAATGATTTGCCAACTATGATGTTCCACCGGGAACATTCAAACAAGTTTGCTATGGTTCAAATCATATTACGGCTTTAACGACCAACGGTCGGGTCGTTTGTTGGGGAGATAATTATTGGGGACAGTGTAATGTTCCAGCAGATTTGGAAAATGTTGTTACTATTGCTAGCAGAAGTAATTTCAATGTTGCATTAACCACCACAGGAAATGTTGTTAATTGGGGAAGCAAAGAGTATGATCCTTTTTCAAATCAACAAATTGAACTGTCTGATTTAAAAAACATTTCAGCCGTTTGTCTTAGTGTGAACCATGTTGGAAACCATATTGCAATGTTAACTTTCGATGGTCATGTTGTTTGTAGAGGAAACACTAGTCAATTTGGACAATGTAAAGTTTCTGTAGATTTAGAAAATGTTGTATCTATTTGTTGCGGTTATTTCCATACATCGGCATTAACTGCAGATGGACGAGTTGTTTGTTGGGGTAATAATGCAAATGAGCAATGCAATGTTCCACCAGACTTGGAAAATGTTGTGTCTATTTGTTGTGGATATTATCACACTACTGCCGTAACGTCTGACGGAAAAGTTGTTTGCTGGGGAAGTAATTTTAACGAACAATGCAATGTTCCAGACGGTTTGGTCGCAAACACAGGAATGGTTGTGTTGATGTAGATGCCACCGCCGCCGTGCGCGCACATTCGCACATAAAAACATAACGCACGGCTATTGTATGGGCAAATATTTATCCACAGCAAATCCTTCTGTGTCCTCTGACGTCGCAAGTGCAGGCGCCACAGAAGATGTCGAATCTCAACCAATGGACGCATTTATTGAGTCTATTTTGTGTAAACCTCTGTCTTTCGCGGAAACGTTGGCACAGAAACGGGGATATAAAATCAGATGTGTGCGAGTTGATGGAGTGGACGCTGCTGAAACCAACAATTACAGACCAAATCGGTGCAATGTTGTCATACATGACGGAATTGTCACAGATGTTCAGGGGTTTTATTAAACCAATATAAAACGATTTTTTTACACATTACATCAACATGAACGACAATTCATCACATGCAGAAGAGTCTTTGGATGTGGGTGCAAGGGAAAGTACATGTGCAGATGCAAAAGCCAAATTTATTGCTCTGATTTTAGACAAACCTCTGTCATTTGCTGTAACATTAGCAGAGGAATATAAATATAAAATTCGTGTGGTTGAAATAGATGGTGACAGACTGAGTGTACATAAAGATTATAGACCTTATCGGTGCAATGTCATTATAAATAATGACACAATTTGCAGTTCTAGTGGATTTCATTAGTCAGTCATTTTTCTCCAGGAAACGTATAACCTCCTGAAGAAAAACGAAATATAAAAACACGTCTTGAATACAATGTACCAAACGAACTCAAACATGCAACAATCATCTCACACATCTGCACCAACCACGACAGCGCCAACAGCATATATTTTCGTGGATGGCAGTTACTTTTGTTTTCACCGTGTCTACGCATTGATGCAATGGTGGCAAAAAGCTCATGATGGCGAAAAACTCGAACGTCCAGCAGAAAACCCAGAATTTGTCGCGAAATTTGCGTCCACCTTCGCGTCTAAACTGCGGGATTTGCCGAAAAATATTGGCATACCTGCTGGAACAAATGTCGTCATGTTTATCGGAAAAGACTGCAAAAAAGAGAATATTTGGCGAATGTCTCTGTACCCCGAGTACAAAGCTGGACGCAAACACGACGACATTGTTGGTCCCTTCTTTGCCATGGCATATGGGGCGAGCGCAGAGGACACAGGCACAGCAGAACCCGGACTATTTAAAACCACATTGTTGCGTTCACCAACACCCATTCCTATTGCTATTCTAGAACATCCCAAGTTGGAAGCGGACGATTGTATCGCCATTTATGTGAAAGATATGTTGGACACAGGCGACACAGACATCCCGATTTATATCATTACCAGCGACCGGGATTATCTTCAGTTAAATTACCCAAATGTTCACATTATTAACATGTCTTACAAGGACATTTCTGCGCCATCTGGCAAAACCACAGGAAATCCAGACACGGATTTGCGCATAAAAACTCTCATGGGCGACAAAAGCGACAACATTCCTCCAGCATTTGCAGGATGTGGATATAAAACCGCGTTGAAATGTGTCGAGAACCCAGAGTATTTGCAGCAAAAACTGGACGCCAGCGGTCGAACTCAATACGAATTAAATTGCACATTGGTGGATTTTAATCACATACCTCAGGAATACGTCGATGAATTGTTGTCTCAGTAGCGCTGTGAAATTATCTTTTATAAATATATTATGCCCAGGTGCCCGAACGGAACTGCCAGAAAATACGGAAGATGCGTTGATAAAAAAATCAAAGCTCGGTGTCCTAATGGATCTCGCAAAGGAAAAGATGGTAATTGTCACAAGTACACAATACGAAGAACTAAGGGCAAAATTGTGTCATCAACTTCGATGCCCAACAACCACAGATTAAAAATGGAATCTCCAAACTGGATGAAATCGTCATCTCGCAGAAAATCACCGCACAAAAAGAAATCCTCATCTTCATCGTCGTCCTCGTCATCCAGAACATCTTATTACGGATTGTGGTAAGTTTTCATTGTTTTATTTTTCTGATTTGTTTTCCGCTAAACAGAAAAAGTCACACAAAATACTCGCATGTATGTACAGAGAGATCAGCGCAATCACCATGAATCATTACATCACAACCATTGGATTTGCTGCTATTTTGTTTTACATCATCACACAATTCCTGAAATTTTACGGCATAACAGAAGACATATATGGTCCATATGTAGCGTTTTATGTATTTATTTTTGTTAGTTCGTTCGTATTTTGCAGCGCACAATAATCGCCGCAAACAAAATCGAACTTAATATCAAGTGAATACATAAAATAAGAATGCAACCATCGCATTCACCCACCGAAACACTTCCTCGAACTTCCGCGAACACAAACACGACCGCGACTACGACAATCAATGAATTATACGGTCCAGCATCTGCGACCTATTTCGCACAATATAGCGGAAGTGTCATTTTATTTTTTATTATTACTTCTGTGATTGTCGTTGCATTATGTTATTTGCATGCGGCTATTAATTTCCAACCAATAGCAGAAGATTGGGTAAATCAGCGATGTAATCCGAAATATATGCCTTTTGCTGGTTGGATAACTCATCCAGATGGAGTCACAGCTGCAGAATACACAGCACAGAATTTCGCGTATTGTACACAAAACGTTCTCTCTAGCATAACAGGAACCGCTGTAGCTCCTCTGACACATACAACGAATGTTTTGCAGAACATGGCGGCAAATATACAACAATCTCTTCAGTCCATTCGGGCGATGTTTGACAAAGTCCGCAGTTCTCTCCAAGCTGTATCTGAAGAAATCATGGGACGTGTGTTGAACACAATGATTCCTTTGCAACAAATGATTCTGAGTGTTCGAGACATAATCGGCAAAATTCAGGGAACTATGACCGCGGGATTATTTACCGCTCTGGGATCATATTATTCATTAAAGTCCCTGTTGGGAGCTATCGCGGAATTTTTGGTGAACATTTTGATTGCTTTGGCAGCAACCATTGCAATACTTTGGATTACCCCATTCACATGGACTGCAGCCGCTGCAAATACAACGATATTCGCGGCTATCGCTGTTCCTTTTGCGGTCATATTGTCATTTATGTCCAAGACGTTGCATGTTGATACGAAATATAATATTCCGAAAATAAAATGCTTTCATCCGAATGTTCGGTTGCCGGTGGTTGATTTGCCGACAGGCAAAGCTTGTTTGCGAGAGTCAAACCGCGACGTCGCAGAAGAAAATGCCATAGAGATTCAACATGTCAAAATCGGCGACATATTGGGGGATAACATCGGAGAAGTTACAGCCATCATTATTGTCGAAGCTCGAGATTCAACGTTGTTGCAAATGCCAGGAAATGTAATTGTATCAGATACTCATTTGGTGCAATTCATTGATGACGTGGGCAATGACAATTGGATTCGGTCAAAACATTATCCGTGTTGTAAACAACCTGCGGCGATGGCGACCGAGACAGATGTGTTGTATTGTTTAAACACAACATCCAACACAATTATTCCTTCTGGAAGTCCCCTAGTGTATTCCGATTGGGATGAAACTGCGAATAATCTGCAACGGTCGCCGCACGCCGTGAAACACGCCACTATAGCACACAACAACATTGTCAGAAATACCGGAGAGATTGTGGATGTCAATAAAATACAAATTGGGGACGAATTGTGGCGAGGAGAGAAAGTATATGGAGTTGTGTATACCCGCGCCGGGAAACATTTGTTGACAACGGATGGATATATTTCTGTTGTTGCTTCAGACGTCGCACAGCCGTCGCCACAACCACTGCAACCGCCGCAAATTAAAATTATATATGACTATGATGGCGGCAATGACTGCGGATATGATAGTAATGAAGATGTCTATTTTACATGATTTCACCCAGTTCGCCAAAAAATTTCACTCGATCGCGACTAATTTACCTTTTTCTTCTGTTGTTGTGCGGAGAGAGCGAGGTTGCGGTAAATTGTTTCAAGTCGGCAAGTTTCTCTTCAGTTTCGTTTGAGACACAACTTTCCAATTATCAATTGGGGTGTTTGTTCTGGCGGTTGTCTCCGGGCTCGCTAGCGCTCGCCCAAGAAAACAACCAACCTTTTCCTTCCGGGGGAGGGAGAGAAAGAAAAATAAAACGTCTTACTAAACACTATCTTACTAATTTATCTCCTGTTCACTCTGCCAATGCAGAACAAAACAGAAGATAAAGTAAATCAAATGCCGCGATCGAGAGAAAAATTTTCCAAACTCACGCAGCAATTACACCACACTAGATTAATTTATCTTTTTCTTCTGTTGTTGCGGAAAAAGTGTTCGCCAAGCGCGCGAAAACAGGAAACGTTTTTACTCTGTAAAAAGTATATCTCAAGTTGTTTGCCATGTCATCGCAAAACAAAACAATATCTGTAAACGCATCGGCGTTTTCTTCAGTAAAGAAAAATAAAACTCGCAGAAATCGCGGCACAGCGGAACAAAAAACCGTGGAAAAAACGAGTTTGCAGTCGCAAACGAACCGTTTTCTTGGAAAACCGATTCTATCCCCCGCTGTATTGAAAAATAAATTAATAAAACGAGTGAGTGAACATAAAAAACAGGAGATAAAAGACGCAATTCGAAATCCAACGGAGGTTGCTTTGAACTTTGGCGATCACTCAAACCCGGACCTTGATACAGAAAACAAATCCGCAAACGAGTTTGATGAATCTTTGGACTATCTTCAGTTGTTAACAAAACAGCGAAAGAGAGAAGCCGACAAAATAAAACAAGAAGAACGCCGAAAATCCATGGAAAATCGCACATTACGGGTTCATGTTGACCACGACCATGACCGAATGTCGTCATTCGCGCCAGATGCAATGGCGGATTTTCCGGAAGTAACCACCAGCACTTCCGCGGTTGATAACATCCATTTACGACCTCCATATGTTTTCGGCGGCGGTAGTGGTGGCAGCGGATCGCCACCTTATAGCAATTTAAAAGTTGGTGGAACTGGCGGCAAACCTACGTACAAAGAATGGGCTAGAACTCAGCGCACATATCCTTCTCTCCAAACAGACCTGGCGCCAATTAGTTACGATGCCATTCAAAAAGAACACCGAGTTCAGCAGTTAAGAGAGAAAATCAAAACAAAACAAGAAGAAACATACAATCAAAACCTGGCAAAACAAATTGCTCTGGCTCAGCCGCACACGACATTAGCAACTTCTGCTACGCCTGCATTGTTGAATCAACAACTAACAACGCCACCCACGCAACCTCCACCCCTGACACCTCCACCGCCGACGACTCCCATCATTGCAAGAAAATACACCACGACAAAAACCATTCGGAAAAAATATGTGTTGGGAAAATCCGAGAACAAACCATCTGTGAGTGTTCTTCTGAAAAATAAAAATACTCAACGCCAAATACTTCAAACTCAAAAAGAACTCCGGCAAGTTGGGATAGATGAAATAAAAAATTATTTATTAACTCGCAATTTAATTAAAATCGGCAGCACAGCTCCCACAGATGTGTTACGAAAAATGTATGAAGCATCGATATTGTCCGGAGATGTAGTAAATACAAACACAGATGTCATGTTACATAATGCGTTGCATTCAAAAGATTCAAACGACGCAAAATAGTTGTGTTGGTTTTCTTCTGTTCTCTCTGCAGACAACAGAAGAAAAGGTAATTGCGGGATCGAGTTTGCTGTGTGAGCTCGGAAAATTTTTCTCTCGATCGCGACCAAGTATTTATTTTATCTTCTGTTTTGTTCTGCAATGGCAGAGAGAACAGGAGATAAACCGGTTTTCGCAGGAAAGATTGTTTGCGACTGCAAACTCAATAAGATAGTGTTTAGTAAGACGTTTTATTTTTCTTTCTCTCCCTCCCCCGGAAGGAAAAGGTTGGTTGTTTTCTTGGGCGAGCGCAGCGAGCCCGGCCGGCCCGGAGACATCTCACTACCAGAACAAACACACCAATTGATAATTGGAAAGTTGTACCTCAACCGAAACTGGAGGGAAACTTGCCGACTTGAAACAATTTACCGCAACCACGCCAACGGGTTTGCAAAGCAAACAAGCTGTTCGGTCGGTAAAACACAATTGTTGGTATTTTTCTTCTGTTGTTAGCAGAGAGAACAGAAGAAAAAGTATACAAATTAGTCACTAGTCGCGGTCGAGCTTAATATTGAATGTCAATTAAATCCCCGATTTTCCAATATTCGCCACCCAATCCAACTGGACGCCAAATGATCGCCGCCAACACGCCCGCATCTAATTCCAATTTTGCAATAATTTCACCATCTATCACACCTTCAGGGACTTTGATAAATGGTTTTGCTCCATCTTCGATTTGTTTGGTTCGTTGACCAATGACCCGAGCTCGTTCATATTTGGTCAAAAACGGCAACGTTTTATGCAGAGAATCAATGATAATACCTGCGTCATTTCGGACAACTTTGCATAATGCTTGAATTTCGTCGTAATTCTTTTGTAAACACTCCTGATGATATTCCCCCACATAGTCTTGTCGCAGAGATTTATCAAACTTTTGCAAATAATCTTCCTCTTCGTCATCCTCGTCGTCTGCATCATCCATGATTATATCTGCAACATTCCCGACTTTGACCTTTTTGGTGTCTGGTTTTTTAGTCGCAATCTTGGCAGCAGCTGCGGCAGGGTTGGTGATGTTGTCGACATCCACCGCGACATCTTCATCCGAGTCGTCATCGTCTTCGTTCTCTTCTGTGTCCACATCTACATCGCTGTCATCCGCGATATCTTCGTCGCTATCCGGCAAAGCAGACGCAGAAGAATCCACTGAACTATCATCAATATCTTCGTCTCCATCCCCGTCGCCATCTCCGGATGGTTCTCGAACATACACTTTGGGTTTTCCACCTAATAATGCTCCAAAATTCGGTTGTTCCGCGAATTCGTCGTCGCTATCTACGGCATCATCCACATCAGATACATAACTATCGCTGTCATCTATGTCACTCATAATATATACTTTGATAACTTGCTTTAATTATGATTTATGTTGGATCAATTTTTCTTTGTTCAAGGGACTCTTTTAAGACTATTTATGTACCGCAATGCTTCTGGATTGTCTGCATATCTTTCCTGTAAAACAGAAAGGGGAGTGAACGCTGCGCCTAATGTGAATATAAGCTTGCCCAGTGTGAAACCTTCTGGTCGCGGTGGTGGTGCTGGTGAAGATAAAATAAAATCATGCGCAGGACCATCAAAACAACAAGGAATTGTTCCGCGATCCGTTCCACAACCGCATTTTTTGCATACACATGTACTCATTGATTCAGATGTATAGATGTCACTGGTTTAAATTGATATTTTATCTTTCATTTCTCCTGCAGAAGTCCACAGACAAACAGAAGAGAGAAAAAACATGTGTACGAATTGTCACAACACAACCAACATATCTTAGTTGTTATGTGCAGGATAATTCAGAGATGCATGTACACATTCTGTGACAGCCAGCGATACAGGAAAGGCAATGAATAACATGGATAGCAACATAACCGCTGAATTATCTGAAAGAGATTGTTTTGCATTTATAAAGGTAAAGTATGACCAAAATGTGTACAAACCATATGTCATGGTGGCAAATGTCGCGACAAAGGAGACATAAATTTTGAGTGATGTGGCGGCAGACATGACGTGCGTTTTGAGTTGTCTGAGAATTCACGGTTGGTTTATTGTTTCACTTTTTCTGGCATTGTCTTCAGTATTTATTTGCGGTTCTCTCTGTCGTCAACAGAAGATAACACCTTGGTTGCGGTCGAGAGAAAAATTTTCCACAATCGTCTGGCGTTCATCTTCTGTATTTTGCGCGACATTATGCCATCGCAGCCGCAGAAGATCGTCTGCCACCAAATCCGGACAATATTCCGTTAAATACCTGAATGGCGTCCGTAATAGCTTCTTTTATGTGTCCGAAAATCGTGGATGTTTCAACGGGTTCTGCATATGCCAGGCGAATCACACCAAATTTATCATGAGGATGGCGTTTGTTGTAGGATATAAATGTTAACATGCCACCGCGCTCGTAAAATTTGTGATACATAGAATATTCCAACGGACAACCAATCGTATAATCTCCTGGCAATATGACATCATAGGAATTTTGCATGGTGCAATCCGCGGTCATGATTTCCAACAATCCTTCATCAATGGATCGCTCAACTTTCATTAACCGGGCAATCATAATATCACAAGCGCTGGTGACCAACTCCACATTTGTATAGGTTCCAATACTTGTTACCCAAAAATCGAAACTATTCGGTTTGAATATTCTGAATTGTTCCAATAATCGCCAATTTTTCGCCTGAAACTCGATACGATCCGCTGTCATTCCTTCGTCTTTCCATTTTTGTTTTTCTTTGACAAGCGCGGATTCTGCTGCAGATTCGTCAATGGTGTTGTTGTAAGACACGTTTCCTGTGGCGAACCCGCTGTTCTCTCCCGCCGTACCAACATCAAATTCACAGGTTAATTTGATGGCTTTGTTTGGTAACCCATCTGCAACTTTCGGACCCAACATGACGAACCCAATATAATCTCCAGTAATTTCGTTCGGGGGATATAATTCCGCCGTGGCTTCTTTTGACAAATATTTGCCAGTTGTTTTGTGTTTTATTTTGATATCTCCAGAAGTCACTTCCAGAGGAACATTTGTATTGTTTTCCACATCAATCTCCAACAGGTAATTTTGATATGTAAATTCATCTGCGTTTCCAGCGGTTGTGACAGATGTTGCGGGTTTTTTGTGGATAGGAATGTAACTTAATCGCTGGGAAACAATTTGATTGTTTTGATCTGTGTCATTCACCGTAATAACACATTTATTTGCGCTGTTTGGAGACACTCTGCATACAATTACGGGAATGTCTGTCAAAATTGTGCGTCGAATGGAATTGGCAAAACTTTTGTCAACTCCGCTTAACGTAAATGTTAATTTAGTTGCTCCTGTTTTGGATGTTGTTTTAATTGCAGGATTCATTGCTGGTTGGCTGCGGGATATATACTGATGTGAATTATCTACATTTGGTTTACTCAACTTTTTGGCACATTCTCTCGGTTGTGGTTGCGGGCGTACACCCTTCTGGTTCCATAAGTCTTACTGGATACAACTTTTTATGCAAAGGATGATATTCGCACAATATTTTGAACCCGAATTTGGCTTCTGCCGGTTCGGTTGCAGGCGCGTCATCCGTTTCATCATCAGACATTTCAATGTTATCTACGTGTTCGTATTCCGGCATTTTTCCTCGGAATAATTTGTTCATCCAAACGCTTGTGTAGTAATCCGGTATCGACAATAGAACACCTTCTGCGATATATGTGTCTGGTTTGCTGTTGTCTGCCCACACTCGGGCAATTACCGGCGCTGACTTGAAGTTTTTGAATGCAAGTTTTGAATATTGTCCTGTTGTATTGGCAGAATAAATATGCACAGCATACAAATTGTAGGTCGTCAACGCCAAAGCTTTCACAGAGAATTCCGCGGAATTATGTGACATAAACGGCAATCCGAAATGAAATGCGGCGGAATCGTTGGTGCGTATGGGAACAGACAAACAAATGTCTCTCAACAATGCGAATTTTTGAGCCCAGGTGTATGTATTTGTATGTACTGGAGTTATTTTTGTCGCAGCCGCCGTAGCCGTGCATATATCCATCTGCAAAATGTCAAATAAACAAATGAACTGATGATTAACTTTTGGTTTATTTTTCGGATTATTTGTTTGGGGCTGTTTGTGCCCGTGGATCGTTGAATGAAATATAACTCCTGAGCATAATGCGTTTTTAATAGGGAAAGGATGGGATGTAATTATGTTGTCGATCACAGACGTAGCAGGCGTGGATATCCCAGCAAAAACGCCTTGTTCTTTAGTTGTGAGTATTACGTTATCCGGGGTAAACAACACATTTACTTTAATTCCTGCTGGTATGGCTGCGTAAATCTTGTCTGTTGTCTGCGAATCGGACACGGGTAATGTGTTCACCCACAATTCTCTTGGCGGAATAGTTGTTGAAATCTGAGATATTGTTTGTTTATTTAAACACGAGTTTACAGTTCTTTCTCCTGTTCTTTCTCCTGTTTTTTTGCCAGTTGGATGAAATGTTTTGTTATTTTTGTAATTTCCTGCGCGTTTTCCAGAATATTTCGATGACATGTGTATGACTTCACAACATAAACGTAAATTATATTTCTCAGTTTTTGAGGTGCGTGTTCTCTCTTAGCAAAAATAGTAAATGCATGTAAGCGAGTGAAACATAAGAAAAGTATAGGTAAAATATATGCGAACACACACAAAAACTCGGAATAAATCGCGGCATAGGAAACAAAAACAGCGTAAATCTGCGAAAAAACATACACACGCGCGCAACTATCGCATGCGCGGTGGAGAACGGTTCAAACCAAACAATAGAGATGAATTAGATGAGGCTATTATGGCGTTATTTATAAACAAAACTCAGGCAGAAGCTAGATATGGAGTGTTGGGCACTTGGGATGTTACAAAAATAACCAACATGAATTATTTGTTCCAAAGTGTTGGACAAATGCCGAATGAATATTTTGAAGGAATTAATAACTGGGATGTGTCACATGTGCGACAAATGCAGGGAACGTTTGAAAACTGCAAATATTTTGATCAATCCTTGTATCAATGGGATGTTGGCAATGTTACTCTTATGTTTGGAATGTTTAACAAATGTAATCAATTCAATCAAAACTTGAATAATTGGGATGTCAGTCGAGTGACAGATATGTGTTTTATGTTTTCAGAATGTTTCGCGTATGATCAACCAATGTATGACTGGAATGTTGGTCAAGTCGAAGAGATGATTTACATGTTTTCACGATGTTCCAGTTTCAATCAAAACATTAACGATTGGGATACCGGCAGTGTAAAAAGTATGGGTCACATGTTTGAAAAATGCAGCCAATTCGATCAACCATTAAATGATTGGAATGTCAGTCAAGTGACAGATATGAATTGTATGTTTCTTGAATGTTTTGAATTCAACCAAAATTTGAATATGTGGGATGTAAGTTCGGTTGAGGATATGGGAGGCATGTTTGGATCTTGTGTAGAATTTAACGGAGATGTTCATACGTGGGATGTAAGTTCTGTGACAAATATGAATGGAATGTTTTTTGGTTGTACAGTGTTTGGTCAAGATTTGAGTGATTGGGATGTTCAAAATGTTGAGCACTATAATGACGCTTTTGAAGAAACGAACATGAATCCAGCGGATCTTCCGAATTTTTTTAGCACAGGAGCAGCACCCAATTCGCATAACCAACAGGACAGTGATAGCGACGTAAGTTATGAAAGCAACAGCGGTAGCGAACATTATGCTGCTGAAGACGATATCGCTGCGGAAAGCGACAACGAAACCGCGTCCAGTGGAGTAACATCCTTGTACGATTCTTCCGAGGAAGAAGACCCTACAATATATCCTGATCCACCAGAAACCGCTACGTGTTTCGATTTCATTGAAGGCGATCAAACCGGAATACGCGCCTATTTGGAAGCGGATCCTGCAAATTTTGTCGTGGGCATTCAACGCAATCCATCCGATACTCTGGAATTTTCGTGCAACAACTTGAACGATTTGAAAGCTCAATTTGCGTCAGACAGCGGAGGTACAGGAAAACAAAAATATCAATCGTTTTTCGCCTGTAAAGACGACGCGCCGGCGCAAGTGCAGGGAAGTTACACAAATTATGTCCCACCGTATGCGAGAGAGTTTGTTAAACTCACGGGTCCAGCAGGTGGTCAATATTTAACCATCAAACCTCGGTGGGTGTGGCGTGGACCGGTACCAGCTCCCAGAGTATTTTTGTTGCAACCCGGAGGTCAAATTAACAAATTTATTACCAATCAAGCATTTCCTCAGTTCACGCCGGGGTTTAATTTTGTCGGCGCAGATCATTGCAATCAAACCTCTCCTCAAACCTTTTACACATTGAAACCATATGTGTTCCCTACTGCCCCCAGTGGGGGTGCGCACCGCCGCAGCCAAACCAGGCGCCGACGCCCACAAACTCAAAAAGCGCGCATGACTCGGCGCAAACCCCGCCGGACCAATAACCGCAGCCGCCACAACACACATAGAAGACGGTCTCGCTTGTAATCAAAAAAACCGCATAAATACATCCCACTAAAGACATGATATGGCTTCCGTATCATCTGCGACAACACCCGCCACCACCACTGCACCTGTGGCATTATCGAAAACGGAATTGACGCACAATGTCCGCGAATGGATCCAATTGGAAGAAGACATTGTTCGTTTGACCAGAGAATTAAAACTCAAGAAACAAGCACAAAAATCCTTGGCTTCTGGATTATTGTCGTTTATGGAAAAAAATAACACCAAATCATTCAAAATCAAAGAAGGGTTTTTGGAACGTTCTCAGCCAGAGCCGAAGAAGAAATTGTTGAGCAAAAAAACTTTGTTGAAGTTATTATCGGATTATTACACAGCGGGAACAACCGCGGAAACCGCTGAAGAAGCTCAACGACATGCGGAAGAATTGACGACCTTTGTCATGAACAATCGCCCAGATGCAAATTCCAAATCAAAACTTGTTCGGACAATTGTTGACCCAAACGCTGGTGATGGTGGCGTCGACGCGGCAGTTGCTGCACCATAATCGCCGGCAGCGCGCCAAAAATTTTTCTCTCGATCGCGACCATTTATTTCCATCTTCAGGGTTGGTGGCTGCTTACCTGAAAAATAAAAAATCCTGGTCGCGATCGAGAGAAAAAATTTTCCGAGTTCGCCAACAATTTGGCGAAGCTTATTCATTGGAATATCATCTTCGGTTTTGGCTGTCAACCCAGAAGATAATTGGTAAAGTAAATGGTCGCGATCGAGAGAAAAAATTTCCGAGTTCGCCAAATTGTTGGCGAAGCTTATTCGTTGGGATATTATCTTCTGTTCTCTCTGATGAATTCAGAAGATAATTGACAAAATAGACGCCAAATATATGCATTGTTCAAGAAAAGGTTGCGCAATTTTTGGGTTACTTCTGGTGATTGGGATTGTTGTCTGGTTCGCGGGCGCGGCAGCAGCAGAAGGGTTCACGTCTGGAAAAACTCATACGGTTGATTTGCCACTAAACACATCCTATCATTGTCAAAACTTCTGTGGACCTGGCGCGAGATGTGCCATGACTGGACAACAATGTTTCACAGATATTGATTGTCCAGGTTGTCGACCTCCCAAAGCTGCGGTCATGTCAGACAACGATTCAGGCAAATCCGTGCCAGGTATGGCGCCAGGATATTCATCATTGACAGGAAATGTGTTTGATACATTCAAACGTTTGGACGTGGATGGTGACGCGCCGCCAGCAAAAATGCAATATGATGGAACATTGGATGTATATTCTCCTGGAAGTGCCGCGGCTGTTGCCCAATCTTTGTTCAAACATCGGTTTACTCCTCCGGATAATTTAGAGTACATGCCGAAATATCCCACACGGCGGTCATTTACCAACGATTTTGTCATAAATGGACCGTTGCCGGCAAATTATTAAGTAATTAATTTTTCCCAACTGCCATTTAACTTTTTCCCTGCAAGTCAGTACATTATACTGACCTTCCGAAACTTTTTTTACAATCGCAAAAACACTACCGACTCGTCAATGGTATGTTTATTTTTGGGAGCATATTTATTCAAAAAACATCATAATATAATTGAATAATTTCAACCGTTTTATCCGTCATATTTTCCGGGTTCGTCCAATAATCAATCATTTCACACAATGCTTGCAACCGTTGCTCCCATTCTTTTGTTTTTGTTTTTTTTATTGCGCAAACCCCTGTTTTACTTTTACCCCAACAGGATACTATTTGTTCATTAGCTTTGCGATACCCATCCGGATTAAAACGAATAAAGACCAATGGTCTATGTCCTATGTCTTGTGACAATTCCATAGTTCGCTTGTTTTCACAACTACAGTCATAATTAATGTGTTGATTTTCATCGATTTCGACGATAACAACTTGATATAGCAAATCTAAAAATAAATCCGGACGTCGTTTTGAACATCCTTCCGAAATAATTTTATCAGATATCCATTGTTGGTTTGGAAATTTGTTTTTTTACATATTCTACAATAGCGTATTCTTTAGTTTTATAGTTGCGAGATACGAGTCTATCGGGAAATATATGCGCATAACAAAAAAAACAATACTCTTCATATTTTCTATTAGCATACACTGAACACCATTCGCTTTTGCAAATTTTATCTTTGACATTTATCATTTCCGAAATGCGGTGTTTTGCACAATAAATAGCCTTTGACTGACCTTCATAGTTATAACTAGGTCGTTTGTTACAATTTAAACATTTGTCGCGATTAGAACGGCACATTCCGTCAAGCTTATGTGCAAAACAATATAAACCAGGTGTATAACCTTCGAAATTAAATGATGGACGTTTGTCACAATCTAAGCAAGTTTTTGCGATGACATTACACATAAACGGTTGTTTGTGTTCAGCGCAATAAATTCCAATTGTTTCATTTTCATAGTTAAAACTTGGAAATTTTTCGCAAAACAAACATGATTTTTTTGGTGCAATCATGCGACACATGTTAGGCAATTTGTGTTTACCACAATAAATTCCGCGTTTTTGTCCCACATAGTTAAAAATTGGGCGTTTTTTGCACAACAAACACGTTTGAATAATATCACAGCATAGTGTAATCGCTTGATCTTCATAAGTATTAACTATATTTATCATGGTTTCCTTACAATGTGTTGCACAATATAACGCATGTGTTTGACCTTCGTAGTTATAAGTGGGATGATTGTTGCATTCTAAACATTTAATTTCAATATTGATCATGTTTTTTAAGGCATGATTTTTGCAATACAACGCTTTTGGTTGACCTTCGTAGTTATAAGTGGGATAATTGTTGCATTCTAAACATTTATTTTTAATATTGACCATGTTTTCTAAAGCGTGATTTTCACAATACAGTGCTTTTATTTCTCCTTCATAGTTATACTTGGGTATTTTTTTGCATTTTAAACATTTATTTTTAATATTGACCATGTTTTCTAAAGCATGATTTTCACAATACAACGCTTTTGTTACTCCTTCATAGTTATAATTAGCACGTTTATCACATTCTAAACATTTTTTGCCAATTACGTTAATCATATTTTCTAAAGCGTGATTTAAGCAATACATTGCTTTTATTTCTCCTTTATAGTTATAAGTTGCTCGTTTTTTGCAGTCTAAACATTTTTTATGTTTAACATCACACATTCCGATGAGTTTGTGTGTAAAACAATACATAGCTTTTGGTTCTCCTTCATAATTAAAACAAGAATATTTATTGCAACCACTTTCAACGCAACGCACAGACATGTATTTAAATTAAGATTATGCCTTTAAATTATTTAATTATTCTGGATGGACCCAGAATAATTAAATTACATAACTGTGCAACGCGCCACCAGGTTTACTGAGCTCCCGAACCAATTTCGAATGGAACTCTCATAAAATCAGGAGTGATTGTAGACTGATTCCAAATACAGACGGCTGTCTGGGGATTGGGTATTTCCGATCGTATCTGTAAATTAGCATTTCGCATGGATTGACCTACGGTATTAATGCCAATATGATACCCAGCTTTCAACAAATTCACATTTGCCAGTTCCCCTTTGCCAGAAGGATTGAAATCCGTCCACTGAGAATTCGCGTCTTTCGGTAACAAATCTGCTGGGTTTTGAATATTTGGATTCGAACAAGATGCCGGCAATCCTGGCGATGTTGTTTGCAACCCATTGGCAGACGCAAAAGTAGCGTTGTGTCCCAGAGGTTCAGCCGGCTGGACGGCGCCGCCGCTAGATCCCTTGTATTGAGATTGCATCTGGGAATTGGATTCACTGCCAATTCCTCCACGACCTCCCAAATATCCCATAAACATCAACACGCCATACGCGATTACGCCCAGGACAATGACTGCCCCCATTCCATAATCATTCCATAATTTCTTAATGGCTGCCATTATATAATTGTAATGACAAAAATAAAGTAGGGATCCGACACCCCTCGCCGGCAATTGTTTTCCATTTTCTGCTGAAACAGAAGATAATTGGTCGCGTCGCGTAGAGAGAAAAATTTTTGGCACTTGCAAAAACTGAGACGAAATACACCGCTATAAACTGCACACAAACCCGCACCCAACACACATGAGTCGTTATATTTCTGCTGAAATTATTGATGATGACGCCGATGATGACAACACGATTGCAACCACTGCAACCGAAATGTCCGTCGTGTCTGTATATTCAAGTGTGTTATTGCCAGATGGGAAAAAGAAGAAACGTGTTTCGCGAAAATCCGCCACAACCGTTTCTTTGACAACTCCTGCTGCTGCCCCCACATCCGCGCCCGCGCCAACCTTGGCAAAATGGTACACAGAAGATGCCAGTGTTGTCGAACTGGGTGTAGATGAAGCTGGACGAGGTCCTTTGTTTGGCAGAGTATATGCCGCTGCAGTTGTTTTGCCAAAAGGCATCGCGTCAGATGCGTTTGATTACACAGACATCAAAGACAGCAAAAAGTTTCATTCGAAAAAGAAAATCGCGGATGTAGCGGAATATATAAAAACCCACGCGATTGCTTGGAGTGTGAAATACGCAGATGAACAAACCATTGATGAAATAAACATTCTCCAGGCAACCCAACAAGCTATGCATGAAGCCATCATCGATATTGCTCAGCGTTTGGATGTTTCTTCTTCCTCTGGGGCTGAGGCTGGCACAACAACCTATCAATTGCTGATTGATGGCAACTATTTCGTGCCGATTCTTCACAAACATTCTGTGACCAAGAAACTTTCACACATGCCGTTTGTGACTATTGAGCAGGGAGATGGTAAATATGCATCCATAGCAGCGGCTTCGATACTTGCCAAGGTTGCCAGGGATGCATATATACAAAAATTATGTGCGGTATATCCTGTACTTCAGGAGAGATATTGTCTTCATAAAAACATGGGATATGCCGCGAATGTTCACAGAGAAGGAATCAAACAACACGGAATTACTCAGTGGCATCGCCGCACTTTTGGAATATGTAAAACAGCAGCATTAATTTGTATTCCCGAAGTTGCCGGGTTTGAGGATGCTGCAGATGACGCATAATGTTGGCGCGCGACCGCAAAAAGATTGGTTGAATAAATATATCTTATGGGTATCTTACGGGTTTTTACTTTGTGAAAAATGTATGAAACGCTGCGCCAGAGGAACTCGAAGAAGTAAACTGGATCCAACAAAACCCGTCTTTTTTAGTTACCGTGGTCCTAACGCCGCCGAATGGTTTTGGATTTTCCGCTAGCGCCCGCGCTCTGTTTTTTTGTTTTTTCCGTGGCGGTGACATCATCTTCTGACTCGGTGGCGGCGGCAAACAAACTATTCCAAAATCCCGCTATACTACCGCCAATATCCACACCGCCCTCGCCGCCATCTACGTCATCCTCGTCGTCATCGCTCACAACATTTTCTTCATAAGCTTCCGCTGTGGATACTTTCGGAGGCTTTTGGTGGCGACGAGATTTCGTTGAACCGCCACTAGAGGATGAACCATCTTCTGCGTCATCTTCCGCGAAAAAGAACATGGCTGCTCCGCCAATGGCAAGTGCGGTTAATGCCGCCATGGTTGTTAATGTATTTCCTGTAATAGATGCTGCTGGGGTTCCACTCATATTTACATGCTCGACAAAAATATCCCGGAAGGAGCGCGTATCGCCAAAAATTTTTCTCTCGATCGCGACCAGATTTACCTTTTTCTTCTGTGGTTGGGGCGCTTCGCCGAAAATTTTTCTCTCGATCGCGACCAGATTTACCTTTTTCTTTTGTGTTGTTCTGCGGTTGACTGCAGAGAGAAAATAAGATATGTCGCCAATGGTTTTGTTCTCACAAAACTATATGTCAACTACGCGATCAAAGCGTCGCAAAACTGCCAGAGTATTTAAACACAAAGATTTCGGATCAGGCGACGGGTTTTTAACAACTGTCTGGGGTCCGACGCAATGGCACATGTTGCATACAATTAGCTTCAATTATCCGGTTGCACCAACCGCAGAACAGAAACAACAATACCGAGATTATATTTATTCACTCCAGAATGTGCTGCCATGCGGGGCTTGCCGGAAAAATCTTGCGTTAAACTTGAAACATTTGCCCCTGACCGCACAACACATGAAAAATCGGGATACATTCTCTCGATATGTGTACGAATTACACGAACTTGTAAACCGCATGTTGAAGAAAAAATCCAACTTATCTTATTGCGATGTCAGAGAACGTTATGAACATTTCCGAGCGCGGTGCACAGATACAACTCCCAAAGTCTATTCTCAGCGAGACCTCGATGTGCGCCGGCGTGCCGGCACAGGGACAGCAAAGAAAGAAAAAGGCTGCACAGAACCACTATATGGCAAAAAAGCTCGGTGCATTTTGAACATTGTTCCTCAGGAAGAGAAGGGTCAGTCCATTCAAATCGACAAAAAATGCATTAAAACGAAAACCGAGTCGGGGACACACGCCACATAATTTACGCCATCAATTTAATTCACCAATTCAATGCATTTTTCAACAGCTTTTTTGATTTTAGGAGCTTTTGACAAATTGGAATAATTTTGTATGTTTTGTTGAAATCCATTACCTTGCACGTTGACGGTTTTTACATTTATGCTGTGACCGTAGTTTTTATCATCCATAAATGATTTGCATTTATTTATGGTTTTGAAGGTTTTAATTTCATTATAGTCACCTTTTCCGGCTAATTTTTTGGCGGAATAATGGTTGTGTTCATGTCCAAATAGCACTGCATTTGAGAATTTTACTGTGCCCGCATCCGTATAATTGAAATAAAACACGAAATCATCTTCATTGGGATATTTCATGGATATTGAAATGTAATCGTCGTGAATGTCGATTGAAATTGTAGCAGGTGTTGCAAGTTCTTGTTCCATTTTAACTTTCTTCCATCTGGTTGTTGCTTTCCTGACTTTCGGAGAAATATTTTTCAATTTTCTATTGACCACAGCATTATAGGTAACGCAATCACCCAATTTATTTTTACGAGTTCCACGTTTGCACCGAGGCATGTAGTTTTCACAGAGAAAAATGATTCCCCGGTTTTTCATTCAGTCTTTGGGCTAAATGAAAAAGTTTGCTTCATATAACTATACATAACGCGCCAGCCATCACACGCCATGTCCACGACCGCACAACGCCGATTTATTCCAGGAGCCACACAAAACACCGCCAAATTAATTCATTATGTTTCTGAAATACAGCGACTACATCCAGAAGATACCCGAACATGTTATTGTGTTCCTGCAAAATATGACAAAAACACTCCAGGATCAGACGCAGCAACTTCCCGAGTTTCCAGAGCCATTCGCATCTCTCAGTTAGTTACAACCGCGCGGACTGGAGGTGGTGCAACTCAATTCGGGAATTTTTACCTTGGTCAACCTCTGGAAATAAATTACCTCGGTCGAGCAGCTGGTATGCCCGGAGGAAGTGGTAAACCACCGACGAATTGAGACCTGGGTTTCCTTAAAATTGAGACGTATAATTAACTCAACTCACACCCACTTCGCACAACATGAATATAACGACAGAACAACAACAAACACTACTCCAACAGTGTGAAAAAGAAGAAGCTCATTGGGATTTTATAATTTATTGCATGAACCAATGTGCTGAAATAGGATTAGTTTGCGGAGGAAAATACGAAGATCATAATTATCCTTCTCATACAGTTGACTGGGCAGTAAAACACCACAATAAAGCTAAAGCAATTATTAGAAGTCTTAAATGCTTAAAATGCTTAAATGATGAAATAGACCAATGCCAAGAACAAGATCCACAAATACCTGAAGAAATTATGGAAAAATTCAGCGAACTCATTAAAACTGAAAATAATGGTTCTGTTGAATATCCACATATGAAAATAAAATGTTTGTTGAAGAAATTGGGGCACACGGAATTATATGAAAACATCGATACCAGTCAGAAAAAATTGCAGACTGCAGACGCGACCGCAACCGCCGACGTAGTTGTTGAAACCCCGTGAAACAAACATGACAATTTGTGCCATCATGTTGCTAATTTTTTTATTCGACCGCAACCAACGCTGCGGTCAAATAAAAACCCGAATTACCACCTGGCAAACCCATTATCTGGGCGTTTTTCCACAACAACTTCTTTATATCCAACAATTGGCGGTTGAAATTGAGTGTTGCATGTCATGCAACTGCGCGGCGATCCAGGCATGTTAAATACTGGGAATGTGTCGCTAGATTTGCATGCTGGACAACTGTCGAAATACACTGGGTGTTGTTCTGTTACTTTTTGCGGAACAAAGGAATAGTTCATTGGGTCGTTTATATGGTATCTTCTGAATAATTTCGGAATGTGTGAACGCGCGCGCAACAATTCATATATGCGTGTATTATATGCCGTCGCATCACACTCGCAGATATAAAAAACACAAACGCCGCAATAATAGAAACAAAACTCACAGGGGACGACGCGTTGGAGGATTAAACACCGAAAATACAAATGCCCAGATTGAATTGCAGACCAAGTTGGCAAATCCATCGGATCGCCAACGTGCGGCATTAAAAACTGCGTGCAATGAGCCGAATAACTGCATGGCAATTGGACAATATATTGATTTGATAAATGTGTATTTTGAACAATTCAAGAATTTAAATTTGGTTACATCCGCGGTTACCATCATAAGCAAAGGCGCAAATGGCGCGGTTTTCAAAATACCATTCACAAAAGATGGTTACACAGCGTACACAGCGTTGAAAACGTCCCTTACCAGAGACTCTGATAATTTGGGGTATGAATATTATATTGGGAAAAATTTCATTAATAAACTTATCCGCAGATTTACGTGTTTTCTGGAGACATATGAAATGTATAAATTTTCACGACCTTTGGCGGCGGTGGCTGGAGTTGACCCAGATTTGGTGAAAAAAATTGTTCCAATAAAACATACAACTTGGGGTGAAACGTGCAAGTTGAACAAAGATATTTCTGTGAATATTCAATACTTTGATTCTTGTCAAACATTGTGGCATATTGTTGCAGACAAAACAAACAACAAGTCTCTCGCAGACATATGGATATATTTGTATCAAATGTATTTTGCTCTGGGAATTTTAGGTGACAATTACACCCATTATGATTTGCACGCAAATAACATATTGATGTACAAACCATATGGCGAAAAAGAGTACCTAGAACTTATTTATCATCTGGAAAATGGTGCACAATTAATATTAAAAACCGACAGAATAACAAAAATTATTGATTATGGGCGAAATTATGTAAATTTTGGTTTTGTGGACCCGGGAAACAACACGACTACAAAAAGCATAATTGATGAAGTGTGCGCTTCCAGAGAATGTAAACCGAATTGTGGAGAAAATCTTGGATATAGTATTTTGCAAGGCGAATCTGTGTATCCAAATAACGGCAATATGAAATACATAAATTCAAACACCCCAAATGTGAGCGTTGATTTATTGACCGCTGAGCATTTATTAAACGCAGGAGATATGGATGACGTGATCAGTAATGTGTTGTATCCGCGCAATACCATTCGATTCGCGGTTCATCCTTTTGAAACAAAACATGCCACTCCAAATAATATTCAAAAAAATGTCAGAACAAGATCCGGAAAACCATATGTGTACAATGTCTCTGGTATGAAAGAAGCTTTTGAAGAAATATTGCCGACATTAACAGAAGAATATTACAAAACTGCGGCAGGTGATGTTAAATATGATGTAGATTGGAAATGTGTTGCGAAAATGAATATTTATTCAGATGATCGCGAATATGAAATTATTGATACGCGGGTTTTCGCCGCACAATCTGATGCAACGGCAACAACAACGCCGGTTGCAGATACCGCTTCGCCGCCTGGGATTGAGATGCAACCACTCAACCTTCCCAACTGAAGAAAATTGACACAAATAATACCTATTAATACAACATTATCCTCAGCATGTCCGCCGAAACACAAGCAGAAACAGAAACAAAACAACTTGAAACCTTGAAAGAAAAACTCGCGTCCACTGGATTACCAATATCCGAGTTTCTATACACATATCCTGCGGCTACGCAAGAATGTGTGTATAGATATTTGTGTCAATTAACAGAAATTGACCGCATGGCATATATAATCGCCTACGAAGCTATGGAATCCTCATTCAATGTTGTACGCACCTCTGGATTTGTAAAATGGCAAAATAAACAAGCGGCTGCAGCGACCACAGCTGTTTAAGCGTCACTCCGACCCGGCGCCGACAAATATCGAACAATTGCTTCAATACACGGGCGATTAACTTTTCGGGTCTGACCTGCAGAAGTTGCATATGTTATGTTCGATAAACATTCTGGATTTTCCTGCAAACCAAGCATTAATTTGACCAACGACCCGTCATATTTTTTCAATATGGCTTCAGCAAACACAGAGCTAACTCCGGGTATTTGGGTCAACATAATCAATCCAATGTTATCTCCTGTGATGTTTTCTTTTTTTACTCGTTTAACAACTGCGGCATACTCTGTGGCGGCGGCTGTGGTTGCAGCAGCGGTCATGGTTGTTTGTGTTTCTTCCGGGTTTGCCACAGCCATTTCCACCGAATTTTCTGTGACTGCTGGCATCGGCGCTACAACAGAAGAATAAAAAGGGTTTTTGCCCGTACTGCCACCACCCGTGGACAATTCTTTCTTCAGTTTGCACGCCATGTTGCACAACATGACCGCTGTTTCTTGGAGAGAAAAACTCCGAATCACAGAAAATCCCTTGTAATAATTCAACGAAAACATGGCAGAATATACCACCAATTGTTCCGATGTTGGCGTGCCACTCGACGCAGAAGGTTTGTATTTGTTATACCCCGCGGGTTTCAGAGAGGTTACTTGACCTTCAATTAAATACAAAATGTTGTGATTGTGATGCCTGGTGAGTCCCTGTAACCGGAACGATTGTTCGTCATATCGTCCATCCTTGATACTTGCTGCTAAATCCGCCACGGTTTTTCGCTCAATAATCAAGAGTTCTTCTGTTATCGCCCCTGTTTGAGACAATATAATGTCTCCGATCGGCAAATTTTCTACGCGAGTTTGTATTGCGCCAAATTTATCTGGCAATGTTGCTCGTAATTTGTCAATTTCCGCGATGAGTTCTCTCTCTCTGCAGTCGATGGTAATCAAAATATTCGCAGGGACGGACATGTATTGTATCCTTATGCAATTATTTAAGTGAGTTTGCGCAAATCGTATATTTATTTACCATTATCTTCTGTTCTCTCTGCCCAATGCAGAACAATACAGAAGATAATGAATTATTTGGTCGCGAACGAGAGAAAATTTTTCGAAGAAGCTGGGTGGTGGTTACGAATCCATATAATTCTGAGCAAGACATTGAAACCCGCAGGTTTTGCACTCACACAAAGCATTGACGTCTGTGTAAAACACATGCGATTTATTGAAGTTTTGGCTGTCATCGTCTGAAGCGTTGTTGTCGTCATCCAAACTTTCTTGGTCTATGTCTACACGCTTTCCTTGCTTTTTCAAGATTTTATCAATGCTATAGGCATTGTAATGTTCATCTACGTGTTCATATCGTTCGGCGAGGTTTACACCAGCAGGCAAAGGTTCATACAATATCCAATTGTATTGACACCCAGGTTCGGTGCAATCGGCGTTGCTTGGTTGAGGAAAAACTTTGGCTTCAATATCTTCACCTGGTTGCAAATAAATGACAGATTTAATAAACAAATGGTTGGTTGAAATGGTTCGGCGATTTTTGTTCACGACAACACATTTCGGACATAAAATAGCGTGGCAACAAGATGTCGAAAGGGTGTTTTGCATAGAAACCGGATTCGACACATCATATGTCACCATGTCGTCCATCAGTTGGTCGTCATATCCGCATTGTGTGCAGCAAACCCAGTCACACAACAACATATTTGTCTCTGGATCAATCATTCGGTCGTCTTGGGTAAATTTCGAATACGTGTACGACATCGCGGGTAATGTAGTATTTTACAGACATAGATTTATTTCATTTTGTCGCCAGACTTTCGCAAATTAGGCAAACGCACTCTTTGACTTGCGCAAACCAGGCGTCACCTGTCGGCAACGCGCTCTTTGACTTGCGCAAACCAGGCGTCACCTGTCGGCAACGCGCTCTTTGACTTGCGCAAACCAGGCGTCACCTGTCGGCAACGCCCCCTGCAAGGTTCGCAAATATTGGAAACAAATAATATAAAGAAAATAATCATATACAATTGTATGGCATCGGCTTCTGCATCTACGACACCAGCTTTGGCACTTCCTGAAGAGAAGACATTGAAACATTTGGCTAGATTAGCAGTGACTGAGGACAAGCCAATTATGTTTGATTATTGGATTCCTTCTATTGAAAACGGGGTTATTTTCGGTACACGCGCCAACGGGGATCGATTGTTGGTTAAATCCGAAGAAGAATACACCAGCACAATCAAGAAATTGTTCAAAACAACCGGGGAATATGTTGTTATTACGGAAAATTCCATTTATGTTGTGTCAAATAAAATCCAAAATAAGCAAATTTCGTAAACGGGTGGCTACATCGCCGCATGACACTATAATTATTTTATGTTTGCCCCTGTTGGACAAACATAAAACACGCGGACAGCGGCGACCAGGAAACGGCGACCAGGCAACGGCAAAAACTGAAATATGCGATTCCCTGGGTAAATATATAAAACCGATAACATCATGCTGCCAGCTTTGCCGCAAATTCAAATGAAAGAAACAAGATTACATCCTTCTATCGAACGAGTTTGTGATTTTATGATTGCCATATTTGAGAGATACATCGTACATGCAGAAGTGTTTGTCATACGAACCCTGAAATACATCGCAGATACACAAGAACGTATGGAAATATTGCGACGCCTAGATCGTGCCAAATATTTCATTGAAGACCCAATTCTTATAGATGCTGCGGACGCTGACTGTGATTGGGAAAGTGAATTCGGCGATGGTGACCGATTTATTTAAGTAGGGAACCAAGGATTGGGCTTGCCGTGCAAGCCGGCGTCTCCGTTGGAGACTCCCCCTACGACCCCTCCTTTTATTGTTCTAAGCGGCGGGGGCAAGCCCCGCTCGCCTGGTCAATTGAAGGCAACTTCGCTGACAAATAGGAGTGAAATGCCAACAATTCAGTTACACCAATTTGGTAGGGAACCAAGGTTCCCCTACGACCCCTCCTTCCCATTAATCCAGAAGATAATAAAATAATGGTCGCGATTGGAACCTTGGTTCCCTACCAAGAACCGAAACTGCCTGAACCCAACACGGAATTTGCTGGAAGTGGCGCAGCTGATTGAAAGCCTTCCATGCCACCAGGAGTTGCAGCTCCTTGCAAAGGTACCGCTGGACCACTATACATTTGATTGAAATCTGGATAGGATTGAGTCGAAGATGTCGGCAAAGATCCAATAGGTGTGCCATTGCCTCCGCCGCCACCACCGCCCGACAATATATTATCCGCAAATGGTTGGGAAACTCGCACATTTCCGCCACCGCTGCCACCCCCAGACTTTTTCGCAGACTTACCTTCCCATAATTCAACTATTCGTTCCGCTAATATGCTGACTTTCTCTCCAAGTTTGGTTTGTAAACTGAACACAATCATTAACACAGCCAACACAACATTTACCACATGAAATTCTGGGTATCTCACCAAGCTATAGGTCGGAACATACGTAACAACTCTGTGTATTAGGAACAGTCCAACAAACATAATCAACACTTGAATCACGATTTCCACACTGATTTCTATACTCGATTTGGATTCATCAGCTTCCGGGACATATCGATTCAGGGTTTTGTTCAGCAATACAACCGGAATGATCGCTAATAGTGAATATTGAAATAAATTAAACACAGCGGCTTTTGTTTCGTCGTTGAAATTGAACACATGCCCGACAAATCCTTTTGTTTCATCCCCTGTTGTTAAATCCATCGTGACTAATAAGATATGTGTAGATAAGTTTCTTTCTATCTTACGGAGGTTTATTTTCTATTATGTATGCCTACTACAGAAAAATCGAAACAACTAATTATGAACTTTACAATCGTATTCTGAAATGTCTGAAGCTGAAGAGAAGCAAGTTGCTTTCGAATTGCCTTGTCCAAATTATATTTATTTGCTGAAAGAACGCGAGTTTGTTAAAACAAAAGAAAATATTTACAAAATAGGCAAAACAAAACAAGAACACAACAAACGTCTCGGTCAATATCCAAAACAAAGCGTGTTGTTGTTTCAAATTCTTTGCAACGATTGCGATGATCTAGAAAAGAAAATAATCAAAGTGTTTAATTCTACATATATTCGCAGAAGAGACATTGGAAATGAATATTTTGAAGGAAATTTTGAAGATATGATGCGTACAATGTTTTCTGTCTGGAATGGAGGGTTGCTTCCAAAAGCTGAAAATGTTTCTAAAACCGAATGCACAGCTAGTAAAAAATTAGAAGAAAAAAGTAAAAAAATCGCATTAAAAATAATAAAAAACGTTGAAAAAACGGCTCAAGATTTGGTTGACGAAGTTCTCAAAACTGTTGAAAAGAATGTGTCCAAAATTACAAAAATAGCAGAAGAAAATAACCATAAAAAACAAAACAAACCAATTTACGTAAAATATTTATACGAAAACGTCTTAAAATTAGCCACTTGTAAAATAAAATCAAGCGATTTATATTTGCGAAGTACAGAATATGCTGTTAAAAAAAGAGAAAATTCTACTTACACAATGCAAGAATTTTCAAAAAATGTAAAACACTACATAGGTGATTATTCAAAACATTCCAAATATGGGACTGTGTATGTATTTCCTGACGCAGAAACGTTATTAAACCAATTTAATAAATCAGATGAAATGTTTTACAATCGTATTTATAACAATACGATTATCGAAAATGTTATACCGACACATGTAATGTGGATTCTATACTTATTAAAAAAAGGACATCTAATGCCAAAAAAAATCGAGGCGTTATATGTAAATTTTAAGAAATGGGCTTTAACCAATTTAGATAATGAAATAATGTCGTTGACTGCATTCGGTATAATGTTAAATAATGAAAATGACATGCAAAAAATACAAATCGGAAATAAAATGTATTATAAACCTGAATTTTGCATGGGAAAAAAGCAAAGAATAAGTGGAATTATGAGATTTACATGGAACATACAAAATATAATAACAGCTTTACAAAAACTTAATTTGTTAGATACGTCATTTGTTTATGTAGATGCAAAAGAAAATGTGGATGACTTATTATCGGATTTTATTGAATCCCATTGCGAAAAGACCTGCAAAACTGAACGAGTCAGAAACGAATCGCCAGAGAGGGATACTTTTATCATGAGGTACAACAAATATCTTCAAGAAATTGGGGTCACAGAGGAATCCAGTGTTGGAACTGCTTTTACAAAGAAAATGACCTCACATGGAATTAATAATATTAAATCGGGATGTAAAACATATTTCATAGGGATAAAGTTTAAGCGTGACGACGACACATAGAAGATTAATTGTAAAACATCAACGAATATCTCACCTACATTTATGGTTACTCGGCGACTGCGACGGTATAGAAAACAACACACAAACCGCCGGCACAGAAAAAGAAAAACCCAAAGTCGTCGGCGACGCATGCAACAACGAGGTCGCGGCAAAATAGAAGGAGAATTGGTGGAAAATCGCGCCGCGCTAGATGCCGCATTATCTGGCGCAAACAGGGAATCCAACGTATTGCGCGCGGTTTGCAAAAACCCCAACAATTGCCTTTCTCTCGGACAATACGACCCCATGATAAAGAATTTTTTCGCAGATTT
>SXGQ01071087.1_pt1 | contig 34149 bp, 26 predicted proteins | sample 3178371 | NCBI WGS metagenome assembly SXGQ01 (sample SAMN11356859, study PRJNA531348) | freshwater metagenome | isolation source: freshwater sample F1-20 | place: China: Fuxian Lake, Yuxi | collected 2017-12-25 | reverse complement strand
CAGCAGCAGCAGCAGGAAGCGAAGGAGTAGCAGGAGTACTTGTTATAGGAGCAGCTGGAGCATGAGGAGTAGGCGGCATAGCAACCGGGGCTGCAGCAGCAGGAGGAGCAGAAAGGGTAATTTCTATTCCAGCAATTTTAGCAGCACCAATGATAGCGTCCGACTTTTCTTTGCTCATTCCATCCGATGGAGGGTGTGTGTAAATATATTCTGCTGTTCTCAATGGTATAAACGCATGGTCTAATCTACCAATGATATACGTTTCTCGAGTTAATGTGACGACGTCGGCATCTTGATTTTTTTGCATATTTGTATATAGTGGGTTGGATTTTTTCCAATCTAAAAATTCAGTTTCAAGTGTAAGAACTTCTTCTCTTGATAATTGTTTTTTAGAACTACTACTCCATTTCGCTATCATTACTTTTGTTCTATTACTCTTTTTGGCGTCAATCAAAATTTTTTGAAAACCGTGAACTACCGCGGCTAAGTTATACTTCGTTTGTATAGCTGTTGGAATAGAATCCGTGCCGCTAATGCAACCTTCCAATTCTTGTTCGATTGTTTTTCCAAGATTATTTTTTGCTTCGAAAACTACAATCTGGTTAATCGTTAAAAATTCTATAATATCACGTATTGTATCTATTTTGGCTTTGGCAACGGCTTCATCGACTATTTTACTCTCTTCTAAAAATGTTTGGCGGAATCGTTCAATTACACCGTTTAAGTGTGTAGAACCTAATCCCGACGAGCCTCTATTCGGGACATCTAATCCGAAACCATTTATATATAACAATCGGACCGTATCATAGTTTACGTTTTCATATCTGCATGCGGCATACATAACGCTGTTACCTCTACTTCCTACGCCCATTCTATGGCGCGAAGTAAATCCTGAGTTATTCATGAGCCTAATCTGTGTGTTACATTCGCCATTAGTATCCTTAAACATTAGGTCAATCAACTCGTCTATATCAGGTGGGTCAGTTATTTTATCAGTTGCAATTTTTGAATCTCGTGTAGGTTGTTGGGCCTCACCATGATCTCTCCATATAAATCTCTGTGAATTAGTATTCACGTTAGTCTGTGTCATCGGGTCGGCACTAAAATCATATCGCCAATCAAATTCAATCGCGCCATCTTTATAAATATAGTCGAATATTGAGGTAGTTTTTCCCTTTGTTTTATACGCCTGATACTCCTCCTCTAATATTTTGCTAAGTTCGGGGGTAAAATCAATATATTTGCTTGAATCATCACTTTCCCATTTCCATGTTATAGGATCAGGTTTGGAATTTCCAATCAGTTTGGCTTCAGCGGCAGCTTTGACTTCCGCGGCTGCTTTGGCTTCCGCGGCTGCTTTGGCTTCGGCAGCAGCTTTGGCTCCCGCAGGAGCAGCAATAACGTCGGGACAATTATCTAACTTTTTAATACTTTTCCAGTCGCCATTATCCCAGCTGTAATTGTTGACACCAATTGAGTTTTCACTGCTACTCCAACGGTTTTGGTCGGGATACCATTTACTATAAAAAATTCTGTTTATATTATCAAAAGAGTGACCAAACCCTTTAATTTTTGCAGTAATTTCTCCAGTATTCGTAGTAAATTTAATACATTCATTTATAGCAAATGATTCAGTTGTGCCGTTACCGAAAACAATTTTAATTTGGTTATTATCTGAACCAGTGAATGTAACAGCATAACCAGAAGCAGTAGCAGCAGCCTTGGTTTCCGCGGCGGCATCAGTAGTAGCGGGAGCAGGGTTTTTCAATTCCGCCAACAGGACCAGAGGGTCCATAATAGTAATATACCACTCGTTAATATAACCACCTGGTGTTGTAGTTTGATATGTCTGCCCTACATATATCTTACGTTTAATGTGTTCTTCTGCTGAATTTAAATTTAATCCTTGTAATTCTTCTTTTTTCTTATCGGCGGAGGCTTTAGTAGTAAACTTTTCCGTCAGACCGTAGCTCATAATTGCTCCATCATATCCTTGTCCAATCGCACCATCTCCAAATGTCTTTTGTAACGATTGTATAAATGGTTCATTTTCCGCGGTTATTAAAGGGTGAATCATATCATGTAACTTCTGTAATTCGGCGTTGTATATTGGGTCCTTATCCAAATCCTCTACAAATCTCGCCGCTCTGCGGCGAGCCAATGAAACTGTCATAAGCTCAATTAACCTATCACTGTATAATGGAAAATGTTCCCTAATATGCTCTTCATATCCTCTATAATATCTTGATTTAGAGTCTACATTTTTTTCTTGTCTCATCCTTTCCAGATAATACTGGATGTTATCATCAACATTACCACTGTGTTTTTTGTCATTATCATCATCACCTACTATCGGAGGCGGAATAACCCACACTCTAAATTTTTGGTTGTTGGTATTCTCATTTCGCGTTTTCTCCGTTACGCCATATTGAGAAACTCGAATTCCTGCATTATAACATTTTATATTTATAGCACTAACTTCAGCGAATGATTCATATTCTTTAGTAGCCATAGTTTCAATCTTATTATTGACGTTTCCATCAACATAATATGGGTTCCATCCGTAATCAACACCATCTTTCATTAACTTACTAAGAGCAGCTATAATCTTAATAACATCACTTTGTCCGTAGTCAGTAGCTTTGCTACTTGATGTGCTAGAGACGACTATTCTTTTACCTGAAGAAGAAGTAGCAGAAGAAGAAGTAGCAGAAGAAGAAGTAGCAGAAGACGAAACAGGATTGGTCGAGTTCGCTACTGCCGCTGCCGCTGAAGCCACCGAATCTACAAATAATGTATCGAATTCTGTAATATTTTTCAAGATTCCATTATAGGTTTTATCATTAGCAGGAATCATTTGCTTAATGTTTTCAATAGCATTGGCGATAACTTTATCAATATTATCAAGAAAATTTGTATCATCTGCCATTTTATTATATACGTATAGCGAGCTTATATTACTTATTTTATTATTGAATTGAATAATATTATTTTAATATGTAATTATGTGAATTATATTATTATATTATTATGATATTCTCATCTATTTTTTGATCAGAATTGGGGGAGGGGCACCAGAAGCACTCGCATCATAAGTAACCGTTCACGCGCGTTGTTGACCAAACGGAGTTTTGGCTGTCATGCCGGATGTGAGACTTCGCGATGGATCGGCTGGCGTTGGTGCATCCAGCGTGAGAGGGATGTATCTCAGCTCTGGCGGTTTCAATTTAAACGCACTTCCAACTTCGTCAAACATCTTGTTATACGCTTTGACGGGGGCGTCATCGCTTTGAAACGACATGCCGATGAATTGGCATCCCGACGCTATTGCGGCGGATGGTGCGTAAACGTTTTCAGGCTTGGACGACCGTTCTGGAACCACATACATTAAATTCTTTTTATTGTTTTCCACCATGGCTTCCAGCGACGGCGTTGGCGCTTGCACTTGTGCAAATGTTTTTTTGGAGGTGGGTCCGCGAATCGCAATGTTTGCGTACTCATACAGTGACGTTTTTCGGTACACTTCGTTCGGAACCGATTCAGTGCCAGGCGTTTCGTCTACAATAATGATAATCTTATTCATGAACGAGCTCAGCTTGATTTTACCCAAATTGTCGCCGTGAAAGCAATAGCCGTACCTGGAATCCAGTAATCGCGAAGCCAGTTTGGTTTGTATCAATCGCGAAATTTCGTTGAATACCAGAATGTTGTTGCTCTTTATGCGCAAGCACAGAAAGAGCGGATCGGACGGGTTTGGAACTTTGGGTTGACCCGAAAATGCGTCGGATGAAATGATGTCAAATGCGTCGGACAACGTAACGTAATTGTATGTTTCCTTCATCGTGTATTCCGATTGAGACGACGACGAAACAACGGGAACGCCGCTCAAAGAATAAATCTCAAGGTCCAGGCACCGCGCGCCCTGACGTATGACTTGCTTAAGTGCGGTGGTTGACACGTAGTCTCCGCTGTAATCGCCCGATGAGCAGCAATTGAACGCGGTTTTAACGTAATAATCTCGCAAAAGATAGGAGTAGGTTTCATCAAAGTCGTTAATGGATTGCACCCGCCCCATATCCGGGTAAAGCGCCATCATATAATCATCGTTTGACGCCTTCAAGTTTGTCTTAAAAACAACAATCGCTATAATGCATATAAATAAAAACAGGAACATGATTCCACCCGCAAAATGCGCAGTTGTTGGCGACATTGCACCAATAGTTGCGGCCACACTCGCACCAGCCGAAATGGATGACGCCGCTGCTGTTGCAGATGACGCCGCTGTTGCTACTACTGCTGATGCCATACTGTCTTCGTATAGATTTGGTTCTGTAACAAAATATACAAATTATATGTAATACTATTATGTTTTAATACTATTATGTTTTAATATTTTATTTTATTTATTTTTATCTTTTGAATCGCGGTTTATGTTTATTCTTTGTTTGTTATGACTATTAATTATATAAATATAATTTATAATAGCAATATAACATAACATATAATATAAGTATTCTATACGTAGCAAATGCCGGGCGGACTACTAAACCTCATTGCATACGGAAACCAAAACACGATATTAAACGGAAACCCTAAAAAATCATTCTTCAAAACCACATTCAAAAAGTATACGAACTTCGGTCTTCAAAAATTCCGGATCGATTTCGATGGTCAGCGCAAGCTTCGAATGGCAGAAGAGTCTAAATTCACGTTCTACGTGCCGCGTTACGCGGAACTGCTTATGGACACCTATATATGCGTGACGCTGCCCACTATTTGGAGCCCGGTTATGCCACCCGCGTCTGAAAAGGATAAGTGGGCGCCGTACGAGTTCAAATGGATTAAGGATTTAGGAACGCAAATGATAAAGGATGTAACCATTTCGGTTGGCGGACAAATCCTGCAAAAGTTTTCGGGGAACTACCTTCTTTCCATGATCCAGCGCGACTACCCCACCGCCAAGCACCAGCTGTATGATGAAATGACAGGCAATGTGCCGGAACTGAACAATCCTGGCTGCTGCGGAGCGCGAGTGAATCAGTATCCGAACGCATACTACACCTCGGACCAGCGCGGCTCCGAACCGTCCATTCGAGGGCGCAAGCTCTACATCCCAATCAATGCGTGGTTCACGCTGAACAGCCAAATGGCATTCCCTCTTGTGTGCCTGCAATACAACACGCTGCAAATCGACGTTACCATTCGCCCGGTGCGCGAACTCTACACCATTCGCGATGTTACCGATAGCGCGAACGGGTGGCCGTACGTTCAATCCAACTATATTCTGCAGGAACACCAGTTTTACAGGTTTCTGCAAACCCCCCCGGACGTTGAACTCGCCACCGAATCATTTGGAGATAAACGCACCGATTGGAATGCGGACGTTCACTTGATTTCAACATACGGCTTTCTCTCCGCGGAAGAAACGGCTGCGTTTGCGGCGAATGAGCAGAAGTATCTGATAAAGGCGGTATACGAGTGGGATTACAAGGGCGTTACCGGAAATACCCGCGTTAAGCTGGAAAATTCGCTGGGGATGGTTGCAAACTGGATGTTTTTCTTTCGACGCAGCGACGTGTCGCTTCGAAACGAGTGGAGCAATTATACCAACTGGCCGTACGAGTATCTGCCGTATGATATTATTCCAGGACCCGAAACGTTTGACGTGCAGCACGCGTCGGATGGATGGAAACCGAAAGTGGTCTTGGAGAACGGCACGGTAACCAATTCCAGAACCACATACATCCTGGGACCGGGTCGAAACCCGTGCATGGACGAAGCCGGTCGTCCAGAGCCCGGCGCATCCACTAATCGGCGATCCGGATTGCACATCACCGGCACATTTGAAGGCGAGAATCAACGGGATATTTTAAATACGATGGGGATCATTTTGAACGGGAAATATCGAGAGAATATATTGGATGCCGGCATATACAACTATGTTGAAAAATATGTTAGGACCAACGGGAATCCGCCTCCGGGATTATACTGCTACAATTTCTGTCTTAGCACGGATATACAGGACCTGCAGCCATCGGGGGCAATCAACATGAGCAAGTTCACGCAAATTGAGCTTGAAATATCTACGATTTACCCCACACTGGACCCGAACGCGTCGTTCCACACCATTTGCGACCCGACTACCGGTCTGCCCATCGGTGTAAACAAAACAAACTGGCGAATTTACAACTACACGTTCGACATGACTGTTATGGAAGAGCGATACAACGTGTTGACATTCGCGTCCGGAAACTGCGGCCTGATGTATGCACGATAAATATGTGTATTCTCTCAATTTTCTAAATTTAATTGTATAAATGTTTAAAAATTAAACATTTATAAACTATTTAAACAATTTAAACAAACGACGATATCTATTTATAACACGAGTAACGTAACTTACACAAACAAACACATACTTTCTCGATTTTCATCGTACGTTGATTCTTTGATTTGAACAATGACGGAATCGAATCCCACACCAACCGATAGCGCGAAACACACTGCATTCAGTGCCGCGTCGACCGAATCGAATGAATTTTCCACATGGGAAGATGTGGACGAACTGAAACCACAACTTCTTCGCGGTATTTATGCCTATAATTTTGAGAAACCGAGTCATATTCAGCAGAGATCCATTCTGCCCATCATGCGCGGTCACGATGTTATCGCGCAGGCACAATCCGGAACCGGGAAGACCGGTGCGTTTGGGGTCGCGACGCTTCAAGCAATTGACCTCGACCCCAAAAAGACCGACGTGCAGGCACTTATCATGGCACCCACGCGCGAACTGGCAAAACAAATTCATGATGTAATTACGAATCTGGGAACGCAGATGACCGGACTGAAGGTCCAGCTCCTGGTCGGCGGAACATCCACTGACGATGATGCAAAACTGCTGAAAACGGAAATGCCCCAAATTGTAGTCGGATGCCCAGGCCGCGTGTTTGACATGATTCGCAGACGCAATATAAATGCTCGTAATATCAAGCTGCTCGTGCTGGATGAAGCCGATGAAATGCTGTCATCCGGTTTCAAGGACCAAATTTACAATATTTTTCAGCACCTGAGCAACAACGTGCAGGTGTGCCTGTTCAGCGCCACAATGCCACAGGAGCTCCACGTTTTATCCGAGAAATTTATGCGCAATCCCGTGAAAATTCTGGTTCAAGCCGAACAGCTCACTCTGGAAGGTATATGCCAGTACCACATTGCATTGGAAGACGACGACGGTAAGTTCGCGACGCTGCAAGACCTTTTCAAAACCATATCCATGTCGCAGTGCATTATTTATTGCAACAGCGTGAAACGCGTATCGGATTTGACGGAGGCCATGGTTCTCAAGGGGTATCCCGCATGCTGCATTCACAGCGGGATGGAGAAAGACGCGCGCGATGACGCGTATGTGAATTTCAAAGCCGGTAAATACCGTGTTCTCATTTCGTCAGACGTTACCGCACGCGGAATCGACATTCAGCAAGTGAGCACCGTTATCAATTTCGACCTCCCTAAAAGCGTGCACACGTATTTGCACCGAATCGGTCGGTCCGGTCGTTGGGGTCGCAAGGGAACCGGTATCAGCTTCGTGACTCGGCGCGACGTTCGTCAGATGAAGGATATAGAGACGTACTATAACACGGTAATATGTGAGCTACCGTCATCATTCAAGACCGAGTAAGACGTACACAGGATATTCCCTGCAGCAGAGAATCCGCCATGTCGTCTTTTTTTTTGTGAGATTCAAATGCCGTTCTCCAACGTTGTATATCGTCATCCGTCATTCCGGTTATTATAGATAAGGAGGTTTCCAACTGCGTTGGCGATAACATTGTTCGAACACATGCAATGCCCGTTTTTTTTCGGTCGTCATACGTGTCGATTTCGGCATCCGAGTTAATAGCCGACCACGCTTTCAGCTTATTTGTTGCCGATATATACGATATGTGCGTCTTTGAAACACCGCGCATTAAAAAATATTGCGTAACCATCCCCTGAACCGTTTTCATACGGGTAGCTATCGGGCTGATTTGATTTTCGATTACGACCCGGTCTGGATTGTAACATTGTCCGTCTGAATTTTCAGAATAAAATAGATTGTCGAACTTTTGCATAAGATTGTGTCCAACAGAAATGAGAGATACTGTGTCTGCAGCAGATGGATCTTTTTCCGTCGTTTCTGAGGCCGGAAGTTTCTTAATTATATAGCCAGTATTCAATAATTCTGTCGTGTCTGAAACCCTATCTGCGCATGCGTGTTCATATTGAAACAAACACCGCGTCTTTAAAAGGTGGTTTACTCGTGCTATGAGCTCAGACTTGATACGTTTTGGTTTTTGATTAGGGTCGTCTTTACATTTGCCTTCGATATTATTGATATTATGTGAATGAAACGAGTCACAGAATTCGAGCAGACGGTCATTAGAGCCAGATTTTAATAATTTCGCAATTTGAGGCAGTGTCATGCTAATAACTTGTTTTGATAACGACTGCGAATGTCGCTTGCATGTAAAGACGGGTTCAGAATCGTCATTATCAGATTGCGAATGCGAGTAATAAAAAAACGCGGCTTTTGATTTGCACTGCGTTTTAGCATAATGTGAGCACAATGGGTGTGATTTGGAGCGTTGCAATGAATCCGCTTCTTCTTGTTTGCTTTGAGAAATTCCAACAACGTCCCATAGCAATATTTCGAATTGACTTGACTGGGTTATGTGCTTACTATTAGAACTATTAGAACTATTAGAACTATTAGAACTATCTGTATCTGGAACGCGAAGCAAACAGAATGCAAGATTCTTTATACCCACGTCGATACTGAGTAACTTCATATGTGTTTTGTTTGGTTTTGAATAATTAACCATAATCTTTTTATTTCTAAATGGTTATGGATAATATGGATAATATGGAATATGGATAATTCAAATTGAAAATTCGGACCAAAGTATACGATTATATTATTATTGTTACGGCGCCAGTTGGTCATTTGGATGATTGCGTTGAATTGGTATGTCTTTAATGAGCGTTTTATCCGACGGGCATTTTATTTCTTTCGCCTCGTATTCAAAACAATTGTTTGCAGAATCCTTGAATTGGAACTCGCTGGAATTGTCGGGGGTGGGGTAAACCACAATTACGTGGGGTGCGGGAACTACTACATATACATAGAATAAGCCTATTGCGAGGCTGATTAAAAAAATCGGGAAAGATACATACTCAAACATATTTATTATTTAATTACAATATGGTAATAAAATAAAATATACATATAATTAAATTAATATAGCAAAATGATAAAATCTAAAAAGCAACGACGCGTGAATAGAAATAGAAATAGAAATACACGCAAGGCGTATAATCATAATCGCGGTGGAAGCAAGGACAACCCCGCATCTCCAAAAAAGAGTCCATCCCCGCAAACAGAGTATGACGATGCAGAATTATTGTTGCCTGATAGCCAAGCCCTATCAACTGCAGTTGCTAAACCGCGAAAAAAATACACACTAAATATTAATATTACTACACCGGCGGTTCAAAAACAAGTTGACATGTTTCGCGACGCTATGCTGAAACGAAGCGGACCTACTGGAACTGGGATTTTACCGTGGTCAAGAAAGGATGTGCTTTCCCAAAGTAGTTTAGCGCGACGCGTAATGCATAACTTTATAACCGGTTCGCGCCGGCCGGTCTATATTAAGAAATTAATAAGTGGCACGGAAAAACCACAACAAAAACTTCTCGTAAATATGTTTCGAACAAACTACATGCCTATAATTACCGGTTTCAGGGCGCCAAACAGTATAGCGCTGGACCGTGATGGTAGTCTTGCCGTTGTAGATAATGAAAACAATCGCATTTGTGTGTATAATCCGATTACGGGGAGCATTTTACGAACGTTTAGTTTATTTAAATACCCTTGCAGTATTAACAGTATCGCGTTTGTGTTTGACGAAATTGGTGGGTTAACCGATGAATTAATTGTTACTATAATGACCGGTGTAATTTTGGTGAATTATGTAACTGGGCAAATCATTCGATACATATACTCTACAACTACATACGACCCTCGACAAGTCATTGATGCTGTTTATGACGGAGCAATTGAGTTGCGAGTTGAAGGCGAAATGTTGTACTAAACAAAAAAGGGTTCAAGGGTTAAAGAAAATACCGTAAAAATCCCTGGTTCGGGCCCTATGGCATATTATACCAAAAAAAAATTCAAAGATAACGAACCCATTCTTGTTGCCGATTCTGCTAAAGGAAATCTATATGAAACGAGATACGGTGAAGTCTTCCCGGTTTTAGAATTCGGAACGGGGACAGGTTGGGGTCAATTTAAAGGAATTGGTGGAATTGCGGTCGATTGCGTTGGAAACGTGATTGTAACTGATAAAGGTAATCACCGGATTCATATATTTAATCCGGATTTCACGAAGGCTCGCATAATAGGCAAATTGGGCGATGCGTATGGCGATTTTAATAATCCTACTGGCGTGGCAGTTGACTGTCACGGAAACATTTTTGTATGTGATACCGGAAACAATCGCATACAGGTGATACGTTATATCGTATGATCAACGTATGATAAAATATTGTTTTTTATTTTTAAAATTTTATTTATGTTGAATATATATATATTAGTTTAAAAATGGGCAATACTTTCTCAGTTGGCCCCAAAACATACGGAGATCCATCATTTTTTATAAACCCACCGCGTCGTGTTACCATGGACGGAGGAACTCAAACAATAAACGTCTCATATGGGTGGTCATATACTTCAAGCAATACGAATGTTGCTACTATTTTAAATGGAAATTATATATCTATTGTAGGTGCAGGTACAACAACTATCAATGCAACTGGAACAGAATGGTTTGGGGACGGGAACAATCAGGTTTATAATATTGATACTACACTTATAGTGAATAAAAAAAATCCGACTTTATCCAACTTTACGATTGGAACTAAAAATACAGGTGTTACATTTACTATACCTCCCCCCAATTCAGATAGCAATGGGACGTTTAGTTATACGGTGGTATTTGGAGATGCTGTTACAATTTCCGGAACGTCCGCCACTACTACAAGAGCCGATAATGTGACAATCCGTGCAATTCAAGCCGAGTCAACAAATTATGGTTCAGGCTCAATAGATACAACATTTACCGTTATTAACAATACTCCTACCTTATCCAACTTTACGATTGGAACTAAGAATACGGGGGCTACGTTTACTATACCTCCCCCAAATTCAAATAGCAATGGGACGTTTAGTTATTCGGTGGTATCTGGCAATGCTACAATTTCTGGAACGTCCGCTACTGTTACAACAATTGGTAACGTGACAATCCGTGCAACTCAAGCCGAGTCAACAAATTATGGTTCTGGCTCAATAGATACAACATTTACCGTTATTAACACATCGTCTTTGACTTCTACTAAATCAGCAGCCATTGTTAATAAGCTTATTGTTAATGGTAGCATTGGATTTGATTTTTTTTCAACAAATAATACCGATGGATCATATGTCCGTTCATATAGTTCAAGTAATTCGAACGTATTATCGATTCCAAATTCTTCAATTGCAAGTGGAACCATCGTTGGATCGGGATCTGTAACAATAACTGTTAACCAAACCGCAACTTCAAACTTCAATTCAATTTCGGTTCCAAATATTATTACCATTGTTATTATTGGAAATAATAGTACATACTCATCACTCGACATGACAAATGTAGACCTTTCTGGTTCTAACCTATCATCTACTATATTTTCCAACTGCAATATGACCAACGCTAATCTATTTGGAACGACTGTAAACAGCAATACGGACTTACATAACGTAACAACTCTACAATCATTGCGATCGGGTCGTATTAACGGTGTTACCGCACTATTGCCAATTGGTTATAATATGATTTAATTATTATATTTATAACTCTTGTAAAACAATGTCGCTTATACTGACAGTATTCTGAACGAGCCGCCGCCGCCACGAATCGTCGGTGTAATCTTCATCAGGAACAACCTCCCTATACGAATATTTTATGGCAGAGTATAAATCCAGCAAATTTATCATCTCGTCGCAGTATTTCTGAACAGCGGTTCGAACCACGTCCTGTTCAACATCAACCGCTCCCGCCGGGGAAAGCATAATTTTTATCTCTTTAACAACTTCATTTATGCGGTGTTCAGTGTCTTTTACCGCATTTTCGTGCGCCGTATTTGCAACCACGTGATGGTACTTCTCTCGTATACGGTCATACTTCATAACTGTCGCTGCTTTTTCAGCTTCCAATTTGGAAAATTCTTTGACGGTATTTTCTTCCGTGGAATAACCGAAAAGTAACGTCAGTTTCAGCTCGATTGTTTTTTCTTTTATTTTTTCAATTTTGGCATGATACTCTTCGATTAGTGTAGCAAAATTTGCATATTTCGGTTTTTTAATTACGATATTGGCTTTGCATTTGGGATTTTTAAGGCACGTGATCCTAAGTGTTCCATTTTCATTGGAAAAACTCATACCGGGATTACCGCACGAAACGCATTGTCCGATACGCAACGCCTCTAATGTATCGCGTGAAAATGGTTTTTTACCGAGTCGACGGGCTTGAATTTTCTGTTTTATATTCCTTTCGTATTGACTCTTTATTGTGTAATAATCCGTTATCTGCTGTTCAATCGCACGATTAATTGCGCTATCATGTGCTACTGATGACATTTAATGAATTAATTATTATATTTTTTATGCGTATTAATTTAATTTAGCGTTATATAAAATATAAAATAATAAAATACTAAAATATTATAATAAAATACAATATTATAATATTAAAAAATTAACTAAACGCAAATCCAATCCAACCAAATATTATGCCTGCAACCAAATACAGAAATCGCAAAAGCAGGTCGCGCAAGCACCGTAGATCTGCGACACGTCGCAACCGGCAGCAGAGGCAGCAGAGGCAGCAGAGGCAAAACATGTCAGGCGGATGAGGCATGGGGGGTGCTATCGCATCCACATAAATTTTAAGCATTATTCATAAACGATAAAAAAATAGTTTGCACCGCGTATTTCACGCAGTTGTTATGACGGTATTTTGCAAAAGTCGAAAGACAGCACTAAAGCCTGACAAACATTCTTCCTTCAACGTTTATTACATTTCACACATCGCGACTATGAAACAGCCGATTCATATTCACGACTTCAATCTTTTCATTTGGAGGAACGGTCAAAAACAGTTTTCGTATGTTGCCGTCTTCACGAAACCGCACCGTATAATCCTGTTGCAGCGCATTTCGCCCTATTCGCCCCATTGCCTGTATCGTTTTTTCTTGCGTCATGGTCGCAAGGTCCTTTCCTATATATCCGTGACAAAACTGGTAATTGGTTCCATAAATGTAGTCAGATGAGGCTATAATAAAATACAGCTTCTGATTCCGCGCAAGGCTCTTTATTATATCATTATACTGGGTATTGTTTCCGTTTCCACCTGAATTAGATATCACGCCAATACCCATAAGGAGTAACAGTTTCCAGCTATTTTCCACCGGCAATAACATAATACGCTCGACCGTTTCGGGATCAACGTCGCCTGAAAATTTGTTTGGTGTTGGTTTATCGTCACTCATTCGCCTTTCGGCAACCCAGTGATGAAAGTGCTCGTCGCTGTTTGGAACGAACAGTTCATTCAATGTAACCGTCTTTACTTGGGCTCGAAGTTCGCTAACTTTGCCTTGAATTTGAAACAGTTCATCAAATCGCTTCATCACCTTTTCGGATTTATCATTAATGCACATTTTCGAATCCTGTTCCTTTTTGCTTACGGTTCGACCGCCGCGAACACCTGCGTCACTGACTGCACCACCACCGCCACCACCGCCACCACCACCCTCACGTTTTGCCCGCTCATCATCCAAGCGTTTTTCCAGCTCGTCGATTCGTTCCGTGAGAACCGCATTGAAATCAATGTCTTCCATAATATCATCAAGCACTGTGCTCGGAATGTTAGCAGATTGCAGTGCAAAATTCGCAATCTTATCAACTTCGCCCGTCAAATAGATAGTCGGTCCGTCAGTAAGCGTGTGCGCATCACTCGTTGAAAAATAGATACTCGACTTATATATTGGCACACGATCATTCGTGATACTCGCGCTCAGCTCTGGCCACACCGACGCCTTCAAATTTCCGAGAACCTTTAAATAATAAACCTTAATGCTTGTCATTGTAATGTCGGATATTTTACCGGAAAAGTATCTGGCGACGGAATATTTTGACGAGCTAACCGCGTTCATATTATGCGCTACGCATATGAATCGCACCACTTCGCGCAAATCAAGATATCGCATAATTGTTTTGTATTGCTCGCAATGCGCAACACTTTCTTGAACGCGCGCGTAATCCTCCTTCGCAAAAATAAAATGCGGCAATTCCACAAACCCGTTCTTGTTCACAATTGGAATCGACTTTTTGCAGTCGTGGCTCACAATGCTATAAGTTTCACCGCCCACAAATTTGGCATGAAAGTCGGATAGAGTGCCTTTGATTTCGTGTTCGTTGGGAAGCGTGGCGGAAGACAGAACCACGTTCGGAATGATGTTTTTTGCCCACGTGTTATGAATGATTGGGTGAAACACGTGGTCGACATAGTCTAACATGATCGTGGGTTCATCCCAATACATGACCAGCTTATCGAGCGGGTTGAATGCGTGCATGTAGTGCATGGCGTAAAGGTAAGATTTTATATCACAGATCATGAGTTCCACGTTATCGCCCACGCTGTTGTCGACCTTTCTGATGCCACCTGTGCGCCAGTCGCGCGTGGCTTCCTTTGCCGCAAAGTAATGCAACCGAATGTCGTCAATATTGTTGCACCCAAATGCGAATGCCACCTTCTTTTTCATGGTGATTGCGGATTTGGCCAGCGCGATGCCCACGTGTCGCGCCGCACAGATGAACACGACACGAAACTGCTCCGTTAGACCGAGCGGAGACAGCGTTTTACCTGTTCCAGTTGGAGCAATGTATAGCACCAGCTTGGGACCCGGGCGCTTGATTACTGTGAACAGCTGTTTCTGATGCTCATACAGCTGCAAGTTGGCATATCGGTGCACAAACTCGTTTCGCTCCACGTATTCATATGCGTTTTGTATGAACATCAGAACATTCTCAGTGGCAGATGCTTCCACCTCATAATAGTCTATCGCGTGCGCTACAAATGAATTCACGTTTGCGTTTAGGTGTTCAATATTATTATTGAACAGAACCGAAAGACTGTAATAGTAATACATCCACTTTGACCGGAGTGATGCAATGCGATTGTATTTGTGCTCGAGCACCTTGTCTAAAACGCCGAGCAGCACGTTTTCATATATTCCCGTCATTTGCGCGGGATCTGTTTTGATATTGTCGATTCGCATGCGATCTATTTTTTTAATTTCTTTGGTTTGTCCGCGTATTCCCTTCCAAGATGAAAAGAGGTCTTTTTGTGGCTCGGATGATGATGCCGGTGACGACGACGCCGACTGGTCTGATGCAAGTTTCGCCAAATATTCACATTCATTTTTTTTATGGCGCCTCAAAAGCGTTGCAATTTCGGCCTTGTAAAATGTGGTGTATAAATGGAAATGCATTTCATCCGATGGCTGGATTTTAAGAAATGAAATGAGCGACTGTTGTGCGGTTTTGAATATATTCACATTGTTGAATCCTGCAATGATCATTCGCATGATGTCTTGTTCAGACTGCGGTTCCGGAATCTCCGTATAATCCCACTCGCTCTTCGAGAGCTTTACTTGGTTGGTTATGTCCTGCGCTTCTACCACCGCTGTGGAAGCGGGTGATACGTGTAACTGTTGTGGCTGTTGCGGCTCTTGTAGTTGCCGCTCTCCAGGTCCATCTCCGGATACCGCCTCTCCCATTCCACGTTGGCCATCTCCAGCAACGGATACGGAACAGCCGTGGTTGTCATCATCGGAGTGAGGATCAGAACCACTATCAGAATGCATATTGTTACGGGTATAAGTATTAGTATCGCAATTGATGGAAACATTGTCGTATTGTTGAATGTTTGATGACTGCATGTGTATTATCTCGAATTCGAATTCTCTCGATTGTTGGTTGCATAAACATAACAGTTTTTATTTAAACGGTCTTTATTATTGTTTATTTTTTCTCATCTTAATATATAGTTTAAATGTCGAACAATAAAAGAGGAAAAATGTCTCGTAGGGTCAAAAATACTCGTCGTCGTAACAAAAAACGAAGTGGTGGGGCTTCAGGGGCTTCGGCGTCATCGTCATCCCCAAAATTATCACGAGCCCAAAAAATACAACGGCTTTTAGGAAACCCACGCGATTCGGGCATGCTTGAATTATTATCAAAACGACTATTACAACCACCACCAGGTATACTACCACCGCCTCGTCACGTGACAAATACAATGCATCTCGCCCTTGAAAGTCGTGTAAAAATGAAAAGGGCTGAAAGTGAACTAAATGAATTAGTTAGACGGGCCGAACAGCTGCACGCAACTTCATTTAGAGATCGCAATAATCTTCGGAAGTGTTTCGAAGCAAACGTGGAAGCAGCTAAACAGTTGAGAGAAGCAGTTGATATGGACAGTTTACGAGCGCGTGCATGCCTTGCAGACATGTTATTGAATGGCACGGCGGGGGTTAGAACAAATGTTCATGATAAAGCGATGCGGTTGGTTTCTAAGGTTGATGATCCAGATTGCCAAGGAGTTTTAGCACATTGCCATTTTAAGGATGGCATAAAGGCCGGTCCTGCTTTGGCAGCACGAAGTGCGGCTGCTGGCAGCAAATATGGTGAATATGTACTTGGATTATACGAATTGCAAAAAGGGAAAACGAAGGAAGCGTCTGACTATTTCACACTTGCTGCAGCACAGAATTACGACGAGGCGCAAATAGCCCTGGGTAAAATAAAAATGCAATCCGACCCGGATGAAGCGTTACGACTATTTAATCTTGCAGCTGACCAGGGGAATGCGGATGCTTTTTATTCAATTGCCGAACTATACCGCCGTAAATCCAATGATAACCCGTACACACCGGCATTTATGGATGCAATGAAATGGTATAAATTTGCCGTGGACGCCAATCATCCGTATGCATATGATGCATTAAACCGCATGCAATTTAGGTTGCAACGGTCGTAAAATATACATTTGTAGTGCAGTGTTTATTTTTAATTTTTATAAATATAATATAGAATACAAATATAAATATACATGTATTATATATTTAGACATATCTGGTAAAGCACAACCACAACATCAATTGTCAATTATGCATAATGCTTCTGATACTGGCGGAAATATAGACGGCATTAAGGCGGACATTGGTAGCGTAACGAATATGTATAGGCGCCACGCTAAAACCAAACCCATTATTATCACCGTGGACGGTGGAATCGGTTCCGGAAAATCGACCACATTAGAACAGCTGAAAGCGGCATTTGCCGACATGCCAAACGTGCATTTCATTCAGGAACCTGTTGATACCGTCTGGAATGCGGTTGTGGACGAGCGCGGCGAAACTATTCTCTCTAATTTTTACAGAGATCCCAAAACATATGCGTTCAAGTTCCAGATGATGGCATATATTTCCAGACTGTCCATACTGCTGGCTGCCGCCCGAAATCCGGCATACGACGTCATTATTACCGAACGATGCGTGGAAACTGATCGCAACGTGTTTGAAAAAATGCTGCACGCGCAAGGATTCATTGGCAAAGACGACCATACTATTTATAACATGTGGTTTGACGAGTTTTACAACGATGTGCGTGTGACGGGTATCGTATACATCCAGGCATCAGCGGAAACATGTTTGTCGCGCATTAAGAAACGCGCCCGAGAGGGCGAGACCATTGCTTTAGAATACCTTGCAGAATGCAATAAATATCATGACGACTGGATACTTAACGACGCTCGCAGAAAATTAGTGATTGATGCCGACAAGGATACCGTGTCCGATCAAGCTGCAATTGATTCCAAGATGTTTAATATTGCAACATTCATCTTATCGCTGTTGCTGTGATTGGTGTGAGAGTGAGGGAATCAGTTGACCTATGTATACATAGCATAAATGCGCGGTAAATCTATCTCGCAGTTTGGTTCTTTATGATTATATATTCGTATATTTGCGCTCTGCCCTTTTATACGTGTGAAAAGATTGTCGGTTTCGACATGTCTAAAATCGGTATAATTTACTTCTATATTCCATTCGTCGTTGCCATTGGTCGCCGGTCGTTCCCAACCAAATTCTTCGTTCGTTCGGGTTCGCCCATTGTGACTCACGTATTCGGCAAATGCTATCACTTTTCCGCCGGACCCGTTCAATATAAACCATAATATATCTCCCGGTTTGACAAGATAATCAAATCCTTTTGTCAACGTTGTTTCCTTCATACCCCATGTCATGTGATGACGACTGTTCATTAAATTATGACCGTCATCGGCGCGAATTAACCAGTGATTTTTTGCTTGGTCATCGTGATCCTCAAAAACTTTCCATTCGTAGGGGACTCCTGACCACCCACCCATGAAAACGGGCGGGGAGCTCCATGTCTCGTAAAATAAACACAAGTCCATTCGGTGGATAGGACACATGGTTGGTGTAAATTCATCATCATTCCCCCAATACAGTTCCTCGTTTACGTATCTAATTTGTTCTTGAAGTGTTTTATTATTAAAATTATTGTAACATTTCCAAACGTGGGCAATGAATTTGTCTTTTGTTTTTTTTTTATCGAATCTAACATAATGATGATATCTGTGCAATACGTTTATCACATAATCAAATATCTCGGATTTTAATAAATTGGTCGGATCGGGCGGATTCATTGATGTTGATGATGTTGGTTGTATGTTAAATGTATAATTATTAACAATAATGTGAATATACATTTAATACATACATTTAATATGATACGCCGCAAATTATAAATATAGATTGAATAAAAAATTGATTGATTTAGCCTTTTACATAACAAAGTAACAATAGTACAACAAACCAAGAAGAATGAGCCACGACGATAACGATAACGATACCACTATTTACGCTACCGGAAACGGTGTCAAGTTGGATGATTTGAAGGCCGTTTTGGGACAAGACATCATCAATCAAGACCTCAAACCGACTGAAATTCAAGATATTCCAATTCATACAACGGAGGACAAGATTCGCCGCTGTTTTGAGGCAGTTGGTGGAGCCGATGTTTGCTGCGAAGAGACATCATTTGGAACGGGGGAACTCGCAACATTTATCAAGCAAATTATCGACGCGTGCGAAAAAAACGGAGGAGATTTGCACAATGTGTGGAAAGCAGTGGCTCCGCACAGGACGGAATTCGATTACACGTCAATTGTTGCATTTAAAAACGCACACATCGAGGCATTCTTTGAATGCACCATGAAATGCGCGATTTGCCCGCGTTCGGATCCCGGGAAAATTGACCCTTTTGCAATTCCAATCGAATACACGCTGGTCCAGATTGTAAACGGAGTTAAAACGATTCTGGCGGAGAATGTCGAAGTGGACAACCCCGCGCGATTGAGCATTGCAAAACAACCCGCGAAAAGACGCGAGCTTCACCCAAGATATGTTTCGCTGCGCGCTTACAAAGAATGGCGCACCGAAGCTACCTCTCCCCGATCATACTTGCGATGAATGGCTAAACGAGGGTTCATGTAATTATAATTCGTTTAATGTTCGTTATAATTTATAGTATTTTATACTATGGATTATAAATTTAGATATAATATAATTACCGTTTAAAATAAAATTATGTCATCTACCACTTCATCCGATCATGGGGGTGACGCTGGCAGAAAAAGAACTATTACAATTGACCCATCGCTCCAAATGTTTTCAAAAAAAGCGTCCAGAAAAGCGAAACAGCGTTCGGATAAGAGCACGACACTAAAGTCGAAACCATTTATACGCCCAAATACGCTTAAGAAGAATTTGCTGGACCGAATTAAAAAACACCAACAAAAGCAAAACAACCGAGAGGGTTCGTCGTCATCTCCCGCAGTAACTACAAATACAAGCGCTGCATCTGCGGGATCGGGCGGGGATTCTGCGGAAACGTATTTGCAATCATTGCAATACCTGCAAAATCTTTCTTCAAACCTTTCAAATAAACATAAATCGTCAGGTGGCAAAACCTCAAAACGCGATAGTCGTCGCGACAACTCGCAGCAAATGCAATATCCATCATCGCAACTGTCGCAACTGTCGCAACTGTCGCAACAACCCCCCAATGTCTATCTCGAATCACCAAGTGCATTGTTCGGAAATATAAATACAAATAATATGATGATGACCAATAACAATAACACTAATACCGGCAATACTAGCAGCATTAAACCAATAGCAATTGCAGCAGCATCATCTTCAAGTATAAATAATGTAAACATGGTGCCGCCGATGCAGATTTCGCAACCTTTTTTTCAATCTGTTCAAGTAACGCAACCACCACAGCCATATCAGGTTCAACCACAAGAGTTTCAACCGCTATTTTCAAATGAACCAACTGTTCCTGTAAATATGCCGACGATGATGGCTGAACCCAAATGGGGGTGTTTAAAGGGTGGAACAAAGCCCACATTTCGAACACTTCATAATAAAACATTGAGGGCTGGAGCTGAAAATACCGCGGTTACTCACCAGGAACCGCTTATAATTGAACCACCAATTGATTTGAATGCAATAAATCCGAATCTGCCTCAATATTCGGGAGATAATCCTACACATATAACAGATATACCACCTGAAATGTCCGGCGGACCATCCGGTGGCATTGAAACAAATGCCGAATCGGTTGCCGATTTGACCGCCGAATCAACCGCAGCCGCGGCTACCAATGACATCATAGATTCAATGTACGGACTACGCAAACAGCGCCTTGATGAGTACCGGCGCGAACATATTGAAAATACGATAAAATCACAAGAACCGGATATTAAAATTCGCGAAACCAAGCAGCACGTTGTAACTAAGAAATACAAGCTTGGAAAGTATGTCAATCGCAACGGACCGGTCATCGGAGTTCTTATAAAGAACCGACAAACGCAGCACAGCATTGAAAAAAAACGAAAAGAACTCCGTTACATCCCGTTGCGCACAATAACTGCGCGCTTACACAAGAAGAATTTGCTGAAAGTGGGATCCACCGCACCGCCCGATATTTTGCGCGAACTCTACGAGAATGCGGTTTTTGCAGGAGATATCGAAAACGACGGAGACGGTATCTTATTGCACAACTTTTTATCTACAAACGAGCAGATAGAAAATTAGAAAATCAAATATCACTCCCCATTATAAAATCTAAAACATTGAGTGTCCAATAATTTCATTTGCAGCCATCGGTTCAAACCCCTGCATCATGCCTCCTGCCATGGATGCGCCTCCTCCGGGATGACCGGCCTGCTGTTGCACAGGTGGTCGAAACTCGTTCTGCATGCTCTTGTTGCTGGTGAGCTGAGCGGCGGGAGGCGCCATTCCGCCGCTAACCATCATTCCACCGCTGCTCTGGATGAATTGCTGAGACAGCGGCTGAGTTACGCGCACCTGCGAGTTTCTTCCGGCCGCATCGCGAACGCTGCCTTCCCCCGACCACAACTCTTCGGCGCGGTCTACCAAGATTTGCACCTTCTCTCCCAACTTGGTCTTAATCGAGAGAACAACCATTAGAATGCCGAGCGCAATCGTTACCATGTTCAGCTCACCGTATTTGTATCCGCTGTAGGTAGGGATGTACGTGATGATTCGGTGGACAAAATAGATGGACAGAAACATGAACAGTAACTGGCCTATGATTTCTACTAAAACGAGCAAGCTGCCTTTTTGGTCATCTGGGTCAGGCACGTAGGTGCGTATCAGGGTGAGAATAATCGCAATGGGGACAATTGCAAGCACGAGGTATTGAGAAATGTTCAGCAGAATGCCTTGTTGCGCGTCATCCATTTTAAACACGTAGTCCAAGAATCCGGACCGGCGAACTCCGTCACGAAGTGTTTCTTCTAAGGATTCCATATTGTTTATTTGGTTATAATTATTATATGTTATAGTTAGTTAGTTAATAATATGTTATAAATATATATATAAATATAATGAATGATAAAATTATTAAAATATTATTGCTAAAATTAAACCTATAGCTTATTATGTTATTATTTTTCTTTGTATTATAGATTATAATTTTTTATAATCAAACTATTTAAAAAGTTCCGATTTGGGTTTATATTTATCTTCTTCATATCGTTCATTGTAATGAATGATATTTGAATCCCATAATGACAAGAAATTGCCATTTTTTCCCTCAGTGAGCCAAAACTCTGGAGAATTGTAGTGGGTGTGCTCACATCGTTTTAATTTTCTTATGAAGCTTGACTTCGACCACCAAAAATTTCCAGAATAATGAAGTTGAAATACGTTTACTAAATTTACACCAACTGCATCATGGTCTGCCAGTCGGTCAATGCATGTTTTGTGTTTAATAATGTTAAAATAAATCATATAATTTATCCAATCATTAACGCTCACACTGGTGCGCGTGACACCTTTTGTGTGCAAATACAGAACATTGAATTCTTCTTCAGAGTCAGTGGCATGTGCATGCAATAAATTGATAGTGGGCGTTTCATATAACGAAATATTGCATGTTATTCCTAATAGTTCCAATTTCGCATCCGCCAAGAGTAATTCTGAAAAATACATTTCTACATCTTCCTTGGTTTCGGGTTTACATAAAATATTGCATTTTATACGCTCTACGACATCGTGCAACCCGCTTGATTTAATGTTGTTATACAACTGGTCTAACACGTCCTTCCAATTGTTTATACAACACACATGAATATAAATATAATTACGCATTTTTATTCATATTCATATTATGAAACCTTTAATTAATATTATATTAATATATCAATATAATGTATATTCCTAACACATAAACTGTGTGGTATGCATGCCGCACTCGGATAAAATAAAATATCGTGACGTTTTCAAATATGAAGCCACTCGTCGTTTATTTTGTATCCAGTTTCGCACCTTTCTTTGAAAAATGCGAAGCCATACCGTTTTTAAAACGCACACGCATTCCCCACCCGGTTGAAGATAAACCGTTTCTACGATTTCAAGTGAACGAATTCCGCGCGCCCGAATAATCGGGAAATAGTTGCGAATAACCGGATGCCCGTATGCGCGAAGATTGTCATGTTCGGCAATATTTAACAAATCACCGTTCGCGTTGTTTTTCCAGTAAGCGGTTTGGGTTACATCCCACCAATACGTCACTGCATGTTTGCGCTCGCACCCTATGAATCGAAACGGGTATCCGCGCGGTCGAAATATCCTTTCTCTGGGAACGCTGTAGCAGCATAGTATCTGCCCGTCAATGTTCAGAGAACTGGAATCGTCGCGCCCGTGCAGGCACGGGTTGTAAAATTCGCATATGGCTAATACCAGCATGAATACAAATGAAACGGCATATAATATTGGCACTAATATAATTAGTCATTACATTCATTTATATTATTTATGTTGAATGAAATGAATTAGAGAGAATTAGTTGTAGTTGTCATATCACAAGACTTTCTTTCACAAATGTTTAAAACGCTAACGGAATACAGTAAACGCATGCGCCGAATCGGCAAAAATCGCGATGCAGTGCTTCCTGCTGTATCGCATGATGAGCGACAATATTGTAATTTAATATGGGATATCTTAGGGTATGGAACAGTCGAAAAAACGCGCAACGGCACGACGATGAGTGTATTTGGAGCGGGCATGCATTTCTCTCTTAGCGGCGGAATTCTTCCACTTCTTACCACCAAACGCGTGGCATGGGTAACATGTCTCAAGGAATTGCTCTGGTTCGTTCGCGGTTGCACCGATAATATGGTTTTGAAGGAACAGGGCGTACATATATGGGACGCCAACGCCAGTCGGGAATTCCTGGACGGTCGTGGGCTAACGCATCTTCGAGAGAATGATCTGGGTCCGGTATACGGACACCAATGGCGCCATTTCAACGCGCCGTACAGCGGCTGCGATACCGACTATGATGGAAAGGGTGTTGACCAGCTTGCGGACATCATTACAACTCTGAAGGATCCAGCGCAGCGCACGTCACGGCGAATGGTAATGAGCGCATGGAACCCGCAACAGCTTCATGAAATGGCGCTCCCACCATGCCATGTTCTGGTTCAATTCAATGTCAGCGAGGGGGACTTATTGAGTTGCGCCCTGTATCAGCGCAGCGGCGATGTTGGGTTGGGTGTGCCTTTTAACATAGCGTCATACGCGCTTCTAACCCACTTGCTGGCGCACCATTGCGGGTTGCGCGCACATGAGTTCATCTACACCGTTGGAAATGCGCACATATACGAAGAGCACGTGTCCGCATTACAAGAGCAGATTGAAAGAGAACCATATCCGTTCCCATGTTTGAAAATTGTAGGTGTTCCAAAAGAGAGAATCGAAGATTATATTCCTGCTGATTTTGTTGTTCGGAATTACACGTGTCACGCCCCTGTAAAAATGGTAATGAAAGCGTAACCAGAATAGTTTAAATTTTTTAAATGATTAATTAATTAATAAATCAATTAATTAATTATTGCGATTCAGACCTATCGCGTTTCATTGCTGTCGTCGGCGGCGCCATTGCCATTGAATACATCGGTAATTGCACCCAAATTGGCGTATGTTCCGATATCACCATACATTACAATCACGATGATTATAATTACCGCCACAATGCTCCATACGATGTACTTGTATGTTTCACTTATTAGAGCTAAACGCGTGTCTTCTTCCGCTCCCCGCACCGTTTCTTCTTTATCAGTAAACGATTTAATCTGATCGGTGGTTTTCGAATAGTCATCTATTTTCTCTCCCACATCCATTCCAGGATCATTACGAAACAGGTTATACATAGTTTGCGCTTTTATTGTTTTTCGGATTTTCTCCATGATGGTATCATAAATAGATGCCAAATTGGCAGATGCTGTATCGAAATTTGTGGTGGGGGTTTCGACCAGCTGGTCAACACCGCACAACGTATCGCGTGTCATTCGCGGATCTTTTTTGTCAGTTGGATAATGATCGAACAACACACTGTCTATTGCGACCATTCCGGCATTTTCTGGTTTCATGCACGATTCAGATACTTTTTTAGGCGCATATAATCGCTTGTATAAATGCGTGACATCGCTTTGAATGCGATTCCCTACCGGAAACAGGTCCGTCGTTTTTAACTGGCATATTTTCGGATCATTGTCCGAAACCACAAATCCACCGCAGTCATCACGATTACTGCACTGGTCAAAGCAGAAATCAATTGCGCCGGTGTCATTCATAACATTCTCCAAAATGTCGCCTGGATTGTCGTATGAAAGCACACGACCGCTTTTATCTTTTCCGGTAATTTCAACGTATTTTTTCCCGAGCGCGACTTGGCCCGTGCTCAACATACGCCGTCGTCCGTCAATGGATATGTTTGCGACTTTTCCTAAATTGTCAACGTTGAGTCCGCTCAGTTCATACAGCGCAGACGAGTTCGTGTTGCTGTTACCCGTGATAACCACGCTGTCTGCCGCCAACTTCGCCGACCGTATTCGCAGAGCGCACACTTTATAGACGCCGTCCACAAGTGCCAGAAAACAATTTCCGGAGGCGGAACACAAGTACTCTCCAGCTTTAAGACTCTGGCTGGGGTACATGTACTGAACATACGTTCTTGTAAAATTAGGCAGCTTACTATTCAGCACAATATCGTTGAGTGAACGAATGTCTTCTGGACGCTGGTTTGGATTAATAGTTTCATTGGTTTTCTTCGTGGAATTTACGGCATTGAATGCATTTCCATTTGCAACGATGTTTCCATTCCTATCTGTGAATCGAAGTTCTCCCGAATTCGTTAGTTCCAGCCGGAAATTAATACACGCGTCGTGTTCTGACCTACAATCAAAATATGCTACACTTCCGCCAGTGAATCCGGCTAAAATTGTATTTTTTATTTGGTTATCTTTACTACCGCATTTATACGTTCCCTTGAAATTTTTATTACACCCTCTTGCTGGGTCCCATCTATATGCCGGTTGATAGTATGACTGCTCTTGTCCTTCACCCCACAATTCAGGCGTGACGTTGTTGGGACTAACGTTATACGGGCGTCTCCATGCCAGTGACGGAAACCAATGATGAGTGGGTTGATATCTTGATTTTGAGCCTCCTCCTCCCATGTCACACTATATAATCTATAATCTAATAACAACTTTTATCTTATATTACTTATATTAATTATATTATTAATTAAATTATAATTATATTTAGATTAGATAATTAGATTCTACATTTTATTTAATCTAATTAATTTCCAAATATTTACCTACCAATATCCCCAATATGTATCGCGAAGATATGGTTCTAAAATTTCGTTGCAGTTCTCTCCCCATGTTCCTGTAGGTTTTTCAGCAAGAAGACCGCCGGTCTTGAAATCACACTTGTCTACGCCGTTTGGAAATCTGGCAGAACCTTCGCTTGCCTGGCGTCCGAAATAACCGGCTATATCCGCTGCATTATTGTTCGGAGTAGCACTCTTTAATATATTGAGGGTTCCATCCATTCCAAAATGCAGCAGCTTTTGTGGGTTGGCATTTGTCAGTGGTGTGCCTTCAATTGCATACGCTATACCCGCCGATTGCGCGTCGCCCAGTGTTCCTGTCCCAATATAACATTTGTTACCTGTGAATCCAAACACGCTTAGCCCCTTATCTTCGGCGCGCTTCATGCATGTTTCATATGATATCGTGCTGATATCAGTTTGTTCTTCCATTTTAGTAGTTGAAACAACCCCGAGATTGAAGGTGCCGCGATAAGACGAGCCGGTAGCTTTTGCGGGATACACAACCTGCACATTTGAACCTTCGTTACCGCAAGCGGGCAGCGTGCTCTCGGATCGGTTCCACGCAGCACCGGTTATACTTCCGTTTTGGGTTCCTAAAAACAGTGGGTCATTTGAATTACCAGACGTATTAAGAGCTGCACCTACGTAGTTTTGATTTCTATTACTCGGTATCGCGTAGCCTGATTTCGTTTCTATGGTGGTTTTTGCGGGACAACCATATTTTCCAGAGGCACTGTCCATTAAATTATCAGACGCCCACTGCTTGAACAACCCTTTATCGGTAACGTATCCAGTGACTGCATTCGTCCCGCTTCCAATTTTAATATTTTGTCCCGCAAATTTATGTCTACCAGAGTCGCCAATTGAAGCTAAAAATGCTGCAGCGTTTGCAGTTTGCAGGGCACGCGTTTTTTGAGCCTCGTTTATCGCCCCCTGAAGCGATGCCGGGTCAAGGCTATATTCATCATATTCGCTTGTAAACGTGCGCACGGTTCTTGGCGCATCCATGGTTTGTGTCGATGCGATTGGAGCAGCCACCGGCTTCGGTTTACATCCTTGTGCTACTACTGGCATTATTGGTTTCTATTATTCTATTATTCTATTATTCTATTATTCTATTATTCTATTATTATTAATTTCTTATTTTGTATTAATTATTAATAATAATATTTTTAAAAATTAAATACATCATTTACTGCCTTCTCTACCCAACCCAAAGTAAGAATATGCATAAAATAGCGCTAAACATAGAAGCGTTCCCATTAGCGCGTATTCCACATACATTGTATCACCGTCACTTTTTAGAATGAAATATATCCCACAAATCAGCGCGACTACGAATATGGTGTATATCACATACTTGTAACGAACCGATGTCATTTGGACGTGCGAGTCCAAATTATCCAGCGCAGAAATGGTGGATTCTTCCGCCTTTACGCTGTCAATATATTCCATGACTCGGGGTTGAAGTTCAAATTGAATGCGGTAAATACTATCGTTCAACATGCTGCCAAACTCTTTTTTGAGCCCGGGTATTTTTGAAAACTGGTCATCGATATCTTTCTTGCGAATCAGAATGTCTTCATACATGGCCTGAAGCTCCTTGACGAGAACCGTTTTTGCGGTGGGTGCATTTTCACCGGCCATGCACCGCGTTTGTTTCGAAACCCATATCCCCGCAACATTAGCGCCACCGCTTGACGGTAGCTGCGCATTTTTGACCCCTCCGTAACACCTGCCTTTCCACTCGGCGGAACGCTCGCCAGCGTAACTGTTATCAAAATATACCACAGTTTCAAATACTTTATCCTTTAAGTATGGCATCGGTTCAACAACAATAACCGAACTATCGGGCTGTATTACTTCGACGCGTTCAGACGGATTCTTCGCGAGCTCCTTGCACGCATAGAAGCCTCTTTCATAACCAGTATCGGTTGCGTATCCTCCGTAACGACCCAGATAGAACCACCCAGTTCCGTAATTGGTTCCTGGGTTGGTTCCAGCGGGTGGCACGAATGACCCATTTTCATTGGTATCGGTCCAATACGTGCGGTCAGCCGTGGTTACTCCGATTGAATTGAATTTTGGATTTGAGCTGGTTTTACTGTTCATAACGCTTCCGTAGCACCCATATTTCCAATTTCCGTTGTAACCGTCTTCCGGATTATAGTGAACAACGCGCGTGTAAACCTGATCATCCCGAAGCGCGGCCTGCTTGCAATCTGTCAGCGTATCGGTGTCTCCGAGATAGAACCAGCCTGCGGTTTCGCTGTCGTCGCCCGGGGACAATCCAAGTCCGCTCATATCGTTGCGCGTCGGATTGTCATTCCATTCTCCGCCTCGGTCCTTCATATACTGCGTGTATTCGCGATGTTTCTCGGTGTATTGTCGAACAACCCGTTCCAAATCACGCTGCTTGATTTTTAAATCCTTAATAAGTTCATATTTACCATCACTGTATTTATCGCTGTAAAATGGTGGATTTTGATATATATCTGCTGCGCCTGCTACATTATCTTGTATATTTGCATTCAGCGCGCCTCTTACCGCTGCAGCGCGAAAATCGCTTGAGTCTCGCGATTCTGACATTTTTGATATTTATATTATATATTTATTCCTACAATCTAATAAACCGCAATATTTTATTTATTATTTATTTATACGAGACAAATAATAAATCTCAAAATGAGAACCTGCAAAAGGGTTTATAAGTACAACGTAGCTGCTGGCCCGTTGAAACGATTCCCTCTGGATTTAATGTCTTCGTTTTGAGTGAATAGTTCGAACCCGGTTTCTAAATCTTTCATATTCAACAAACGCCGATGTTCGGTCGGTCTACAGAACACGCGGCGACTATGCGCGATCTTAGTCTTCGTGAAAAAAACTTCTATATCCCGTCCAAAGTATTTGAAATAGTCATAGTGCTCTTTAAACCACGCGTCTTTTACCGAATCTATCTCTTTAAACGTCCATCGATTGTCCCTGACAATCTTTTCAAATATCTTTCTCAAATCGTTTGCACTATAGTTGTCTATTTTGTATCGCCACGTGAATCGAGATGACAGACCCTCATTATAGCTAAAAAAACAATCGGTCAGTTCTTTCTCGTATCCTGCAATAATTACCATGAGTTCGTGTTTGTGGTCGCTGAGCGCTTCGCACAGCGTGTCAATGCATTCTTTGGAAAAGCTGTCGCGTTTCTCCGTGTTTCCAAGAGCGTATGCTTCGTCGATGAAGAGCACGCCGCCGATGGCAGAATCAATCACTTCGCGGGTCTTAATAGCGGTTTGGCCAAGATACCCGGCAATTAAGTCGGAACGAGTAACCTTTTTGAACGTATTGGCCTTTAAAATTCCAAGGTGGCAGAAAATATTGCCGAGAATTTTGGCAACCTCCGTTTTTCCGGTCCCCGGTGGACCGTACAATACGGTGTGCATGAAATCGCCAGTCGGCACGCGATTTGTCGATGCATATTGTTGTTTTGTGGAGCGATTCCCATATTTGAGTTTAGGTGTATATAGACTACCGCCGATGTTCATATTTGCAAAAATGGATGCGATTGTGCCTGCTTCTCCGGTGCCTCCCCCTAGTGGTGTATTTTGATTAGGTGAACACGTTGAATTCGATGCAGCTGATGATGATGTTGTGGACTCGGTTTTTGGTTTATCGGAACTGGATTTTGAATTATTTAAATTTGTATTGGATGATGTAGTATTACTATAAATTTGTTCGACATCACCGCCGCTTCCAAATGAAAATGGATTTTTAAAATGAAACAGTATGTTATTACCGTCAGCCGTTTTGAATATGGGCATCGCATTTACACTAGAAGAAGTCGATGCGTCAAAAAAGGGGTTTGAATTTAATTGCGCAGGCCCACTACGGCAAATGGGTGGCAGCTGTTGCATGGTATCATTTGAACCGTCGACCGAATCAGAACTTGGTGGAAGGTGCAACTTTTGAATAAAGTATATGATTTGGTCCAATACTGTCGTTTTTATACTTTGCATACCAATCATGTTATTTAGTTCGCGCAGATACGGGCAGATTTTGTGAAGCGAATGCATATCTATATTGTATCGGACGTTTTCGGCAAGTTTATATTTTTCGCATAGCTGCAGCAAATCGGTGACGCTTGTAATTTGATCTTCAATCATAATGTATTCGACGCAAATAATGCTTTGATCGGTTTCACCGTCTTCCGTGTAATAAGAACGACGCATCTGTCCCGTGTGATTTTCTCGTTTAAACGACGCAGTTTTCAGAATGTTGGATTTGGTATTATCGTGATCGTTATCAATACTTGTTTTTATAGTCGATGGGTCATTGTCATCTGATACCGCATACTGGATGTTCTTGGATTTTAAATACGTTTCAATTTGTGTGACGAGCGTGTCTACAGACGCACGTTGCATTTATTGGATATTACGAATTTAATGTGTATAATAAAATAATTGTTAATTCGTGTTTATATTAATTTTCATCTCATATTTATTGATATTTTTAGATTTTTATTTTATAATAAAAAAGGGTTAGTTATAGTTATATATAATACTTATCAATACTTACATTATTATTCATCATACTTATATTCTTCAAATGATTTCTTTCAATCACTCAAGAAAGCAATCACTCAAGAAAGGCAGATGACTTTGATCATCACACATTGCCATGAAATCGAATTCTCGACTTGTGCACAGTCTTGCCATGAGATACTTTTCTGCCAGTTTACGTTGTTCTGCCAGCGTAAGAACGTTGTCTGCCTTTACGATAACGACATCATCGTTCTGCGATTCAACCGTCTCGACGACGTCACTGGATTGTGTGGATTGGGATGGATATGTTCCGTTATTGGCCATGAAATGTTCGCTGCGTTGATGATTTGTTACTACATGACATAGATAGATGTGTATCGAAAAACTACATCAATTTTTTAATTCATTCTCAATGCGTCAATGGTGCCGCTTGATGCAATAAAAAAATTGATTTAAAAGGCCGAGTTTATATATAGTAAGCAGTTACAGAAACAACAACAACCACTCGTCTTCGCAAATCACAAATCGTCATAACAATGGCCGGAAAATCGAAGTCAACAGCAAGCAAATCTGGATCCAAAGGTAAGTCTTCCACTCTGAAGACCGCAATGACGGCACGCAACAATCCAGCGGCGCGCGCGCGTATCCCGCAGACAGTTGGTCTCCCTGGCCAGGTGGCGAATAATGCGGGAGGATTCGCATTCCCGCTACCCATTGAACAGGAATGGATGCGGTACCTCATCATCGGAAGCAAGTCTGACAATGGCAATTTCTACCAATCCGGCGGGCAAATCGCAACGTGCGTTGCCAAATGCATCATGGCCGCTGTGTCCGACCCTACCCTTTTCAAGCAACTCCTGTGCGACCTCGTGGATGTCTCTGTGAAAGGGCGTGCTCCAAAACAAGAAATGACAATGATGTCACTGGCAGCATCCATTGTGTTCGCACCCAATCCGGAATGCAAGGCGCTGTCGCTTGATTCCGTTGAACGCGTGTGCCGAATCCCCACACACTGGTTCATGCTTCTGCAATTCATTCGCGACTTTTCACAAGACAAATCAAAACCAGGAAAGGGTATGGGCAAGGGTGTGCGAAGGGTGTTCGCCAAGCTCTACACATCACGCACCGGTCTCGAACTCGCAGTTCTTCTCAACAAATACAAAAATCGCGAGGGCTGGACGCATCGCGACATCATTTCACTGCTCCACATCAACCCGGCGGACATGAAAGATGACGGCGCGCGTCTTGTGCTGGACTGGTTCATGAAGGAAGACAAACCCGCCCGAAAAACAAAAGACGGTCTTGAAGTCCCCGCTACACTTGCACGAACAGAATTTCTCGCACGATTGAATGCCATCCCCACACCACTTCATGCAACAAGCACAAACACATACACAAACACAAACACAAACACAAGCACAAGCATTGCAAGCACAATCTCAACCGCAATTTCAAGTGCATTCTCAATCGCATTCTCAAGCACAAAGACCGCAACGCAAGCAGCCGCAGCAGAAGTTGTTGCATCAACTATTGCCTCAGTCGAGGCAGCGTGTCCTGACCAACAACGTGAAGAACAGCAACAACAGGTTTGTGTTCATTTCAACATCATTTCAGGACCCATGGCCGGCGAAGACAAGCTGTCGCTCAAGATCGGGCTCCACGAACCGCTCACAAACCTGCTGCAAACATTCACCGAGATTGGAGCGGGTGACGTAGAACTTCGATTCAACACAACTGTCATCACATCAGAAGACACAATTGCAAAGCTGATTCAGCAGGGGTTTGACTTGACAAAGCGCAAAATCTACGCTCGCGCAATCACCAAGAAACAGCAGGAGCAGGCACAAGAAGCGGCATTGGCAGCAGCAGCAGCAGCAGCAGCAGCGCATTCAAAAGTAGCACCAGGTCCAGCACCCATGTCAGTGCCCACCGCAGAAATGTTGGAGAGCGAACGAAGGCCAAAGTGGGAGAAGGAAGATCCACTCATTGCAACTGCACGGTTCCTGAAGGCGCTCATCGAACTTTCAAAGACGGGTGCCACGAAAGACACGACTACGGCAATTCGAGTCATGCGCGACGTGCGTCGAATTCAACGTGAACATCTTCCCACAGAACTTCTGTCGTGCCCGGCAATTTGGTCCACACTGCTTGACGACATGGGAATGACAGCACTTGTGCGCAATCTCGGCAAACTATCAAGCACCGGTGTCGCGTCAACCAAAGGGGATGTCATCATACGGATGCTCACCGACCAGAAACGCATCACAGAATCGCGTCTCCATCCGTTTGCAGTTCTCGTCGCACTCAAAACCTACAGCACCGGGAAAAGCGACCTCGGTTCATCCACATGGCCGGTGAATTCGTTGATCATGACCGCATTGTCCACTACATTCAGGATGGCATTTGGAAACGTCGAGCGCACCGGCAAACGCATCATGATCGCATTGGATGTCTCTGGAAGCATGTCGGGTGCCATGTGCGCAGGTTCGACAGTTGTCAACTGCCGCGAGGGGTCGGCAGCTATGGCGATGGTTACATTGCACGCAGAAGGTAACGCCAATACGCAAATCTACGCGTTCACAACTACATTCAAAGACATGAACGGTCGCATCAAGCCAGAAATGACGGTCCAGGATGCGATCAGGGCCACAGACGACGTGTTCGGAGGCACCGATTGCGCTTTGCCCATGACGGAAGCCATCAAGAAAAACCTCAAGATTGACGCGTTCATCGTCTACACCGACTCGGAAACCTACGGCCCGACCATCCACCCTCAAGTTGCTTTGGAGCAGTATCGCAAGCACAGCGGAATCGATGCCAAGCTGATTGTCGTTGGAATGGCATCAAACTGCTTGTCCATTGCCGACCCCAATGACCCAAATACGCTCAACCTGGCAGGTTTCGACACTTCAACGCCAAACATCATCTCAATGTTCATCAACGGGGAGCTCTAAGGACGACGGCATAAGAGGACTTTAAATTGGTAAGTAATAAAAGGTAAGTTTTTTTACTTTTATTAATTACTGTCAATCACCCAAATAAAAATATAATATCAGCTTCCAAAACGGCTTCTAAGTTGTCGTCACATTCGCCATTCGGAATTAAAGTTAATTATCATGCGGTGCACAAAATGTAAGAAAAAACCGAAATAATAATAATAATAATAATAAT